>Ga0208958_1002535_pt1 | contig 15515 bp, 20 predicted proteins | sample RifOxyB1_FD_184032 | JGI IMG/M metagenome (GOLD analysis project Ga0208958, IMG submission 184032) | Soil microbial communities from Rifle, Colorado - Rifle Oxygen_injection B1 (SPAdes) | ecosystem: Environmental > Terrestrial > Deep subsurface > Rock core/Sediment | place: Rifle, Colorado... | reverse complement strand
GTCGAAAATCAAGAGAGGCACCACGCGTTGCAGTAAAGCGAAAGGACCCTCAGCTCTGAGCGAAGCGAAGAGTTAGTGCGAAGCACTAACCCTTTAGGGCTGAGAGGATGTCAGGTTAATTATATAAACAAAATCTCACTAAAAAATTAATGAATAACTTCCAAAAAACTAAAAGAAGAAATCAAAAGATTAAACAAAATAAAAGACGACAAAAGGTTTGTCAAAGCTGCATTCGACTTAACAACAGATAAATACAAATCTGCGGACCCAATCACTTTTCTGCTTAGTCTGCCAAAATTATTCTGGCACGACCCCAACAAGATTATCGAAAAAAGCGGCTTCGCTTATTGTCACATTCAAAATCTTATGTTAGAAACAATTCTCAAAGAATGTGGCCGCTTCAAAAAAGAACAGATAAAAACTAAAATAACATTCACCATCGTAATCCATCAATATCTCGTCCTAAAAACAAAAGACCTTGAAATAGAATTAGATCCTTACGGATTCGGTAGGAGAATTCCTTACGGAAAGCACCTCAACACGATAAATTTCCTATTCGGAGACAAATCATTCAACTAGAAATTACATATTACATATCAAACATAAAATACTGCGCATTCTTTATCGGCGTGGCAAACGCGTCTTCATCGCTGAGTTCGTTAAAAATGGTCCTGGCTGCCTGCACAATCGCTTCATGCGCAACAATCAGCACCCTTCCATGCTTCTTTTTCTTCAAGTCTATAAGAAAATCATGAACCCTTTTTTTAACGTCTAAAAATGACTCAAAACCTTTCAACTTGAATTCTGTAAGATTCTCTGCCGTTTCCCGCAGGTTGTAATATTCCTCAACGCTTTCTCCTTCAAAGCCGAATCTAAATTCACCAAGCCTCTTGTCAGGTTTAATTTTGATTCTCCTGCCTTTTGCAATTATTGCTGCGCTTTCTTTCGCCCTGATAAACGGAGAAGAATATATTGAATCAAACCTAACATTGGACAAATGGTCAGCTGCTTCTTTAATCTGGTCCTGCCCATTCAAAGTCAAATGAACTTCTTTATTTGGTTCAAAATTAATTCGCTGTGCAACATTGTACTCGCTCTCTCCGTGCCTCATGAAATAAACTTTCATAACTTATTAAAGAGCAAACAGGTTAAAAATCTTTAGTTTGGCCACGCTTGGACGAACGCACGAGCCTTGAAATTAAATTAGCTCATTGTCGAGCGCACTCGGCACTTCGTGCCTCGTATTTTATTAAAGCTATTTTTTAGTTAATTATATAAACAAAATTTACGAAATCCTTCAATGACCAAACACAAATACATAATGAAGCCTGCCTTCGAAGAAAAAATGCGCGCCCTCATGCCCGACAAAGAAGACTTCGAAAAATACAACAAGATAATTCATACTTCTCCCCTTGATTTCATCAGATGCAACACTCTTAAAATTTCTCCAGAAGCTCTTCTCATAAAACTTCGCTCAAAAAGCTGGCAGATAGAACAACCATATCCCGAATACCCTGAAATCATGCTTGTTACAAAAGATCTCGGTCCTGGCGAGCTCGGCAACGCGATAGAGCACCAACTTGGTTACTATTACATCCAGGAAATTTCATCCATGCTCCCAGTTATCGCATTAAATCCAGAACCCGAAGACCTAGTTCTCGACATTTGCGCATCTCCAGGAAGTAAAACAACTCAAATGGCGGCGAGAATGGAGAATAAGGGAACGCTCATTGCCAACGACCTCAAAATCGACAGAATAAGCATCCTCGTTTCAAACCTCGAAAGATGCGGCGTCACAAACGCTATCGTAACTCGAAAAGATGCTATCTCCTTAGCTTCAAATTTATCAAAAAACAATTTCGTAAAATTCGACAAAATTCTCCTCGATGTCCCATGCTCAGGCGAAGGAACAATTCGTTCCAGTCCGAAAACGTTAATCCAGTGGAACCCAAAAGTCGTAAAGAAACTTTCAAGACTTCAAAAAAAGTTCTTCGCTTTCGCAGTCAAATGCTTAAAGAAAGAAGGAACAATTGTCTATTCAACATGCACTCACTCTCCTGAAGAAAATGAAGAAGTCATTTCATTCGCTTTGGAAAATTTTCCGCTTAAAGCAGAAACTATTTCGTTACCATTAAAATCCCGTCCCGGAATAACAGAATGGAAAAATGATAAGTTTCATAAAGACGTCTGCAAAGCCTGTCGCATTTATCCGCAAGACAACGACAGCGAAGGCTTTTTCGTAAGCAAGTTCACTTTGCTGGAGGACGTCGAATGACAGAAAACAAAAATGCAATAGATTATTATCAAAGAGAACAGCAAAACAAAAGAATAAAACTTTATTGCATCGAAGAAATACCCAGAATCGTCAAAGAACGCCCAAGAGAAGATATTCGTCGTTTCGAAATTCCACTTGGCTTCATCGACGCAGCAAGAGAATCCTGCGATATCTCTCTTGAAATAACAAATCCTCAGGGAATCTGCAGCGTAACGATAGACCACGACCTTGGCCAAAGAAGATTAATGGGCTCATTCATGCCTGCAGAATTAACACAAGCAGATATAACTCGCGCCAGAGAAGGCCCAATCCACATAAGAAGAAGCCCTCCCCCAAAATACTACCCTGAGTTGAAAGGAGTCACATTATATCATGACCCTGGGATAAGCAGATAATGAAATTCCTAAATTCAAAACAAAAAAGAGCAGTCCAGCAGGAATTAGAAGAAGTTTATGGAATTCCGGAATTGAATTACCTTTTAATAGAATTCGGCAAAAAACATATCAGAGGATTCTCAGGAAATCTAACAAGAGAAGAAATATTTCAGCTCTCAGAACTTGCAAACATCGAAGTTATAGGAATGTATCTAATCAGCCAGAAAGACGACGATATGAGGTTAAATTTCGACGCTGTTTCTCTCTTCAGAAATCAAATAACCAAGAAGATAGTCGAAATAGACAAAAAACAATTAGATTTGTGGATGAGAGGTTATGATTTAGATATTTCATGCGAAAGAGGCATCGTCGTCCTGAAATTCCAAGACAATCTCGTAGGCATCGGCAAATCAAACACAGAAAAAATATTCAACTACGTTCCAAAAGAAAGAAAATTGAAAACTCCTCTTCCGAAAACAGAATCAAATCTATAAAAAAACCAAATCTCTCCACGAACAATTCACGCGCCATAAGATAGAAAACCCACAACAAGTCGGTCCGGGGTGGTGGTTTAATAATTTTAGATAAACAAAAAGATAATTAAACCTTAATTTCCCATAATTTTCATGACAGAAAAAACTTACGGCGGTTCAGTCCCTTACGGAGTCAAAAGCATCCCCACATCAACAAATTCAGCAAAACCAATCTCACCAACACAGAAAAAAGAAAACCTAGAAGAACAAGACTCAGCAAATCTAAATATCCAAAAACTCAAACAAGCTGGCGAAATCGCCAAGAAGGTAAAAGAATTCGCGAGAGAAATAATCAAGCCAGGAGTTCCTTTGCTTGAAATTGCAAACAAGATAGACGCTAAAATTGAAGAACTCGGGGGCAAATCCGCTTTCCCAGTAAACCTTTCAATAAACGAAATCGCAGCACATTCAACTCCTTCATTCAACGACACAGAATTAGCTCACGGCCTTTTGAAAGTTGACATCGGAGTCCACGTTGACGGCTACGTCGCTGACACTGCATTCTCTCTCGATTTGGAAAACTCAGAAGAAAACAAAAAATTAATTGAAGCAGCAGAAGCAGGACTTAAAGCAGCGATAGAGAAAACTCATTATCATGCGGAATTGCAAGAAATCGGCAAAGCAATCGAAAATGCCATAAAATCAAAAGGCTTCCAGCCGATAATCAATCTTTCAGGCCACTCAATAAATCAATACGACCTTCATTCAGGAATAACGATACCTAATTACAACAACTTTCAAACTTACAAAATAGAAGAAGGAACATACGCTATCGAGCCTTTCGCAACATCTGGTCACGGCAGAGTCAGAGACGGCAGGCCCTCCGGAATCTACCACCTGGAGAACGAAGTCCAAGTCAGAGACTCTTTTGCCAGAGAAGTTCTTACTTACATCAAAGAAGAGTTTTCAACCCTCCCATTTTGTTCCCGCTGGCTCGTGAAAAAGTTCGGCTCCCGCGCGCTCATCGCCCTCAAAAGATTAGAAGAAGCTCACATCTTACATCATTATCCTCAATTAATCGAAATCGACAGAAAACCAGTTGCACAAGCCGAGCATACAATTGTCATCACAAGAGATGAAAAGATCGTGACGACCTAGAAACCCCTATTCTTTCTCTAAACAAAATATAAAAATCCTTCATTCTAGTATCTGCCCGAGGTTTCGCAACAATAGTCGCTCCTCGTTCTTGCGCGATTTTCAAAACTTCATCCATGGGCCTTTCAATAAACTCTTTTCCTTCGCCAAGTCTTTCAATAGGAAGAATTCCCATCGGCTCTAATTGAGAAGCACCAAGTCGAGATTTATCAGGAAATTCAACGCGATAAGTTCCCTCGCTGCGCAAATACCTCGCCAGTCTAATTCCGTCCATCGCCCAGAAACCAATTAAGAGTTTTTAAGGATTATTATTCTAAGGGCTCTGTTGAAAAAGTCTAAGTTGCAGGTTTTACTATATTGATTGGGGCGGGGTTGGTATGGTGGAAAGGGTGGGTTTTTCACTGAAAGTGAAATGTTTGTGGGAATCCTAAACCTGCCAAAAAGATTTTCAACAGAGCCCATTCTAGGAACCCCTTCAGAGTTAATTGACAGTTCAATCGTATAACTCAGATAATCTAAAACTCAGATAATCTAAAACTCAGATAATCTGACATCCTCTCAGCCCTAAAGGGTTAGTGCTTCGCACTAACTCTTCGCTTCGCTCAGAGCTGAGGGTCCTTTCGCTTTACTGCAACGCGTGGTGCCTCTCTTGATTTTCGACATAGGAGTAAGCAGCATCATAATCCATTGAACCAACACCTTCACAAAAGTACCCTTCTGTCCAAAAATGTCCTTTAGGATATCGTTTTCGTAAATTCTCGCATATGCGAAACAAAAGATATGATGACAAACCTTTGATGATTTGCAAAGCAAATGCATCGCTCATTGTTCTTGGTATTTCAACAATCATGTGCACATGCTCGTCCATCACTTTGATTATCTCAATTTCTATCTTGTGCCTTTTGCATGCTTCTTCGATCGCAACTTTGCAAAAAACTTTCAACTTGTCTTTTCGCATCATATGATAGCGATATTTTGGTGTGAGTTGGATATGCTTTTTGTTTGCTCCAACAGAGCTCCAACTATGTTTGTATTTGAATTCCATTTTAACCTCCAGTAAAGTTTAATTAGAACAAAAAAGTAGTCACTATGATTTTGATTCAGTGAACAACAATCTTGTTCACTTTTTTATATTATTTTTAGAATAAATACTTGCGCCATTCAACTCACAGCTAAAGCAGTGCAGGGTTCTGGCGCATTCCTAAAATCCAAACATAGATGGGTGGCTTTTGATAAACCTAAATTGTCTTAAGGATGATAAAAGACTATTCTCCAGAGTAGCTATCTTTTTAAAGCTGGAACCTTTCATCTCAATAATAAGAGAGAACCTTCATATCTATTTTATGCCCCCACGAGGAATTGAACCTCGCTCTTGACCTCCGCAAGGTCACGTTCTATCCGATAAACTATGAGGGCCCACTAAACTAAAATACAATCAGAACTATCTTTTTAAAATCTAACTATCGTAGAATTATTCCTCAAAGCAGACTATATCATGAACTGTCTTGTAAGAATGCAATTCATTTTTCGTAAACCAAAGAACAATCTCAATGTCTGCGTTTTCCTTGTCTTCAGAAGCATGAATCAAATTTCTTACCATTACATTCTTAGCGTTCGCGTAATCCTTTGAAATATGCGCAAAGTCTCCTCGTATAGTTCCAACAGCAGATTCATTAGGATATGTGCTCCCGACAATTTTTCTCGTAACTTTTATCGCGTCAACTCCCTCCAGAACAAAAGCCACAATCGGCCCTTCCTTAATATACTTAACCAGTTCATTTCTAACATTCCTTCCAAATTTCTTCTCAACTTCTTTATACCTTTCATCCAGCTCTGCCCTGTAATGCTTCCTCGCAAAATCCTCATCCGCCCAAACCATCTTCATCCCAATAACCTTCAAGCCAGCGTCTTCAAATCGCGTTATTATCTTCCCAATCAGATTCCTAACCACCCCATCAGGTTTAATCAAAACAAGCGTTCTTTCTTTATCCGACGTTCCCATAAACCACAATAAAAATCTGCCTTTTTAATTATTTCCTAATCACAAAGCTCTGTTGAAAAAGTAAATTATGAGTTTACTATCTTGATGGGAGTGGCGGCTTCGAAAGTTGGGGTGGGAATCCTAAACCTATCAGAAAATCAGAATTGTTTGCGATAAATAATTTGACTTGCGTTGGCTGCTTCGAATGAAGAATATCGTTCGACTTCGTCAGTTAACTGCAAGTCAAAACAATCTGGGCGGGTAGGCGAGCGATTACGCGACGAGTATTTAGTTGGCATACTTCGCGCGTGGTCGCGAGTAGCAAACAATTCACAAGAAGATTTTCAACAAGGTCTATTTCCTAATTGCAATAAACCATTTTCTTTCTTCGTCATATTGGCTCCACCAGATTTTCGAAAAATAACTTTTCGTGTATTTTATTCTCGGTCCCAAAGAAGGGTCATCCAAATAAATAAGATTCTTCCCAATCTTTTCTACTACTGCATAATGTCCCGAATCATTTATCTTCGAAAAATAACACACAATTATTTTATACCCCTGCCCAATCAAATCTCCCAGTCTTCCTATCGAAGAATTTTTTTCAACAACAAACTTCAGATTAAAATGCTTCGCTACTTTAACAAAATCTCTATTCTTCGTCCCTCTGAGCCTAGTCGTATTCAAAACTCTGGCTAGATACTTTTCCGTCTTCTCTATTCCAAGCCCACTCAAAGCATGCCTTAATGCTGCCGGCCCGCACGTCCAGGTTCTCTCTTGCCATCTAAATACTTTTCGTTTGCTCATCTTAAAATATAGAATAAATTATTTTTAAATTGTGCCTTTGACTGTTTAACTAAACCACTTTCGGCTAAAGCAGAGAGCATTTCATTTGCACCCGTTCCAAGAGATATCATCACAAGACGGTCGGTAGGGTGAAGTTATTATTTTGCTTATTCATGCCTACAATTAACATGCCCTTTCGTTATTGAAATTCGGCCCCATGGTTAAAACAATACAGGGTTCCTTTCAATCGCTACACCTAAAAAATATATCAACACTAAACTTATATATTTCCACCTTTTCAAACACCCATGGACCCAGAACACATTCGGTTAGTAAAAGAAACAGAAATTTTCAAGAACTGCAAAAACATTGTCATCGGAAAAGGAAATCCTAACGCGGACATTTTATTTGTTGGCGAGGCTCCTGGAAGAAACGAAGACGAGCAGGGAATTCCTTTCGTAGGCGCAGCAGGAAAAAACCTTGATGAGCTGTTAAAAAAAGTAGGCCTTTCTCTTGAAGATATCTACATCGCAAACATCTTGAAATGCCGCCCTCCCGAAAACCGCGACCCTCTTCCAGAAGAAATTAAAGCCCACACTCCCTGGCTTCTAAAACAAATCGAAGAAATAAAACCAAAAGTAATCTGCTCCCTAGGAAATTACGCAACAAAATTCTTTCTTTCTGATTGCAATCCTGAAAAGATGAAAGACCAGCAAGGCATCACTTCCGTCCACGGCAAAGTCAGATACATCAACCTTTCCGGAATGAAAATAAAACTCATTCCATTATTTCACCCCGCCGCAATAATTTACAACCGTTCTCTTCTGGGGCAATGGGAAGCCGACATGGAAATCGTTAAGAAAGAAATTGCTCAAAAAACCCTTTTCTAAAAGTTCATCATCATAAGACGTTTATAGCTTTAAGAATAATATATGCCGCAAAAAGAATCGCCCCAATCTGAATTACCCTTATAATTAATTCCACAGCATCAGACTTTCCTCTTTTTTCCATTTGACTATTAAATATTAAATCAACCTTGGCTCTTAATTCACCAATCTCTTTGTATATATTAAGCTTTTCGTTAAGTTTTCTTATTTCAATACCTTGAGATTCTGTCAGCTTTCGTAAATAATTCATCACGTAAACTCCAAGGACTACAAAAAACACAACGATTAACGGAATGATATATTTGCCAAGTTCATCTGGAGAAATTAACGTCAACACAAATGCGACAAACGTAATCAAGATAGACAAAAAGCTAACAACATCTCTTCCAAAATCAAACTCTCCCATTTTCTTTCACATCTCTTAACCTAACAAATTTATAATACGCCTCTTTCATTTCCATTCCGCATTCAGAACACTTTTCTCCCAAACCGTACTTCCCGCAATTAGAACATTTTTTCAGTTTCATTTTTCTTTCTCTATCTCAAAAACTGCTTTCCTTTCTCTTGCCCTCTTTTCAATCGTCCCAACGACAGATTGCATTTTCACATTCGCATCTTTGAAATCCCTTCCAGAAACAGCGATGTTAAACCTTCCTCCTCCAAGATAATGAATTTTTGCGTCAACATCCAAAATCATCTTTATGTCATTCGCCCCGTCCTCAGAATCAGACCTTAATTTTATCCCGTTTGTAACAACCTTCTCCGCGGTTCCTTTCTCTGAAAGAACATCCAAGACCTTAGCGGCCTTTTCCTTATCCATGTATTTCTCAAGCAAAGACTCGTCTTCATGAATTTCCAGAAGGAATTCTCCAAGATTGTTCTCCGCTTTTATCTTAGAAATTACTTTGTCAACATCTTCCCCTACAAATTTCAAAACGCTTCTGAAAGCCTTTTCCTTTTTGTACAAGTCAAGAGCGCCATCTCTTTCTCTTCCAGTAACTCTCCTCAAGCTCAATTCAACATGCTCTGGGTTAATTCTTAGCACCTTGCATACAATCAATCTTCCGGGCGACACATACTGCCTAAGGTTCCTTATCCTTCCAGCAGCGACTTCGCTCAAAACCATATGCCCTTCAATTTCGCAGCCCTCAATCTCAAGAAATACCGCCGTGCCTTCTATCTTCTTAACCTTGCAGAGAACAATCTCATCTTCCTTTAAGTCCATTTTAGTTCCTTACAATGAAAATGGAATTTAAAAAGTTCTTTTTCAACTTAAATTTTTTTAAGTCCATCTTCAGTAAACACCTCCTTAACCATTGTCCTTATTCTTGTCTTCCCGCCCTTCGGCTCAACAAGCAGTTTATTGCACTTGTCGCACTTCACTCTTGTAGAGCTTTTGCCAAATAAAACCTGGCTGTTCCCGCACCTCGTACAAACTGCTCTAACAAACTTGCTTTCCGGATCGTTTACCATTCAATGTTATAAAAAGTAGCCGTTTTAAGCTTTTCTAGACTCTTTGCTTTGTTGAAAAATCCAAGTTACAGTTTACCGAACTTTAAGATAGTCTTTTGCAATTAGCACATTATTGAAAAAAGAAAGATGATTTAGAAAAACATTAAAAAGTCTTAAGGCGTTTTGTTTTGACGAGCCATACTCTTATTTTCGATAAAGAATTTGTTCGAGATTTTAGAAAATTAGATAACTCAATTCGGCAGGAAGCAGAAAATAAACTAAAAAATTAAAAGAAAACCCGAGAGATATCGGCAAACTCTTAAGCTATTTAGAACTTCAAAGAATCATTCATCACATTGTGAAGGTTTAAACCTTCACAACTTCAACATCAAGAACTTTCCTCAATTCCTCAATAAATTTGTCCTCGGCCCCGCGAGAAATCAGACATCCCGCAGCATTAGGATGTCCCCCAACTTCTCCCCCAATCGGAACAACAACTCTATGCAAAAGTTCTCTAAGATTCCTTCCTTGTCTTCCCGCAATTCTCGCCGAGACTTTTATCTTGTCTTCATTATAGCTCAACGCAACAATCACAAGCCCTTCCTTGTAAAGAGGCGAATGCGAAAGAATCGAAGCAACCGTCCCAATAATTGTATCCTTTATCCTATCTCTTGCATTTATAATCATATAATCTTTTCCTTCAACTTTCTCGCTTTCAGAAACATATTTCAGCGCAGCAACAAGACTCTGCTTGTAAGTTATGTAAACCTTCTCCGCTTCTTCCTTGCAATATTTGTTTCCCATGCAGAAACCTAAAGCAATTTCCGGAGAATCCATTCTCGAGCAAGCATTTATCGAAGCAGAAAGCTCCCTCGCATCCTCAAGCTTGTTAAAAAACTTTACAAGAAACAAATTTCCAACCAGTCCTTCTTCGTTGACTTCACTCTTGCTCTTCAACAAAATCGCCGTAATCAGTCTTCCCATTTCTTCATCATTCAGTTCATAAAGCGCTTTGTATTTTCCTCCGTCACTTTCAATTCCCGCATCTCTAAGCAATCCAAGAGCTCCCGTTCTGCTCCCGCTAACTCCTGGAATGTACGGCTGCGAACTGTATTCCAGCGCCTTGTCTAGCGGTCTCGTTGAAGGATACAGCAAAATCCCCTTCTTGACAGTCGTCTCCGCATCACTCAAAACCGAGCTGAAAACTTTCCCATAATTCTTATCCATGATATCTCCAACGGTCCCAATCACCGCCAAATTCGCAAGGTCTTTATTCACGTTACTTAACTCTTTAGCAAACAGATAACAAATCGTAGCAGAGCACAAATTCTCTTCTTTCTCATAAGAAGGATTCACCATGAAAACATTGCTAGGCACTTCCTGCACAATCTCATGATGGTCAAAAACAAAAACTTCTGTCTTCTTGTCTTTCAGATAATCCAGGCTTCCCGAAGCCAAATCAAGAAAAATCAGAACGTCTTTCTCCCCAATCCCTTTGACAAAATCTTCATCCAGGCTTTTCACAATTTCCATGGAAAAAGACTTTCCCCACCTCGCCAGCGCCCTTGAAAAAATCGCAGCGCTCGTCACACCATCAGTATCAAAATGACTTATAACTCTCAATGACTTAGTTTGGCTAGCCACTTCAATTCGCCTTATCGCTTCCTTTATTTTATCAAACAACATCCTCTTTTACCAACTGAACTAAGTTAATTCGATGCGCGAGCGCGTTCTACGCGCAACAATTATGTGACTTGCAGACTTTCGCAACGGCAAGTCCAATTGCGCATCGAATAGCTTAATTTTTTATATACCCTAAATTATTTACAAGGTATTTAACTTTTTCTCAAACTAAATAATTATATTCGACAAATCCTTTAATTTACAATAGAAACCTGTTCACAAAGCGATTTGGAGTGGTGGTAAGATATTTTATGTGGGCGCGAGCAATTTTGCGAGAGTAAGTTTAATATAATTACGAGCGAGGTTGCGAGTAAGGCGAACCAGAAAATTTAAGCCATTTAAACATTAAATCGTTAAGCCTTCTTCTTAATATGATAAAGATCCCAAAGCCTTCTTGTCAGCGCTCTCGTCGCGCTATAATCGTGCTTGTTCTTTCCTGTATGCAACTTCAAACTTGAAATTTTGTCATTCATGGCGCTCTCTTCATCTTTCAAGGTAATATTGTTTTCTTTCAGAATCTGAACTATTTTCTTTCCCAAGAGTCTTGCCTTCGGAACACCGTGTTTATCCCTTAATATCAAACCAATCATTGCAGGAGATTCGCCTTTCTTCGCTAATTCCAAGACTATCTTCTCAAGTTCCGCAGGTTTCATCTTCATCCAGCTAGGCCTTGCAGATTTTTTCTCTTCAACAACTTCTTGTTCGCTCATCTTTCTTACTCGAAATGTTCTTTTAAAAACATTATGGTCTAGAAAATTCTGAGAAAAATCGCAATATTATATTTAAAATCCCAAAACATTTAAAAACACCCAACTCCCAACCTAGTCAAAGCAACGACCCTCACACTGATCGTGTCAGGCGAGCTTGTCTATTAAGACCGACGTTCCATGTGAAGTCGACTCTGATCAAATGAAATTACCTAAAGAAACAAACCGATATTGTCCAACATGTAGAAAACACACAGTTCATACAGTCGGAACCGCAAAACAGCGAGCACGTTCCGCAACCCACCCACTTTCTCGCGGCTCAAATATGAGGCTCATCGCCAGAGGCCTTCGTTCAGGAACAGGAAGCAAAGGAAAATATTCCAAACCTTCAGTAAAATCATGGAACAGAAAAACAAAAACGACAAAAAGAATCACAGTAGAATACAAATGTAAAATATGCAAAAAAACTCATCAAATAAAAAAAGCAATTCGTACTGGAAGAATCGAAATCGGAGAAAAGGTGTCTAAATAATGGCAAAAGAACAACCACAAGAACCAAAAAAAGAAATGAAGCAAAAGGTCAAGAGTAAAAAAGTCGTAAAAAAAATGTTCTTCGAAGTTTCCGCCCCTTTGATTTCAACAAAAATCCAGCTTTATGCTTCTTCTCCCCAAGAACTCAACAATCGCACTGTAAAAATCGATCTCACAAAAAGCCTGCGTGGTAAAAACCTCGAATTAATCCTTAGAATAAAAAATGAAAACGAAAAATTAATAGGCGTTCCAGAATCTGTAAATCTAGTTAGTTCCTATGTAAGAAAAATCGTAAGAAAGGGCACAGACTACAGTGAAGATTCTTTTGAAGCAAACTGCAGGGATTTCCAGGTTAGAATAAAACCGTTAATGGTAACAAGAAGAAGAGTCTCTAGAAAAATTCTAGCATCTCTTCGCGAATCGGCAAAGAAACAATTAATTCCCCATTTGAGAACCCGCAATGCCGAAGAAATCTTTTCAGAAATCATTTCAAACAAATTGCAAAAACAGCTTGCCATCAAGCTCAAAAAGATTTATCCGTTGGCGCTCTGCGAAATAAGGATGTTTGAAATTCTCGGCCCGGCAAAGGAACAACCAAAAGAAGCAATAGATGAAAAACAAATTACAGAAGAAGAAACAAACCTGGCATAAATTTTTAATCACGTTAAATAAAATTCATTCAATAAATAGCCCTACCATGTTTGAACCTCTTTGTTCGCAGCTGCGAGGAGCACCACAGTCGGCGTGAGCCAGACGAGGATGCCCGTAGCAATAGCGAATCAAAGATTCTTTAGCCCTACGCGGATTCGAACCGCGGTTTCCGGGACCAAAACCCGACGTCCTTGACCACTAGACTATAGGGCTAGTCTAATAACAATCTTAACTCCCAAATCAATCAAAATAAAACCTCTTTAAAACCTTTCGCTAAATCTCAAGTCGCCTTCTTCTGTAATAAAAATAAAATATCAAGATTACACTTACTAAAAATGAACAGGCTAAAGACAAAAACTCTAAAGCTGAAGGTACGGAGAAGATATTAAAAATCGAAGCCAACCTTAGCTTGCTTTCTAATATCACAAAAGGCATAACGTTAACAATCTTAGAAAACCCAAGAGGTAAGGTCTCCGGGGCGGTTATGACCGGAAGAAAAATAAGAAACAAAAGAGATAAAGAAACAGAAGCAATTACAGCGCCATCCTGTGAATTAAATATATAGCCTAAAGCAATTCCCAAAAGAGCAAATAAAACAATCCCGATAAATGAATAAGCAACCAGGGGAAAGGAATTTGCGAGTATACTTGCCCTCAAAAAGAAAACAGAAACTCCCAAAATAACCGCAATCTGCAAAGCCAAAATAAAGAATATGCTGATAAAATTTCCCAAAATAAAAGAAACCGCGCTTGTCCTGCTCGTGACATTTCTTATATGGGCTTTAGATGAACGTTCTTTGAAAGTTGTAACCGTCGCAAAAACCAGCGAAACAAAGATAATAAAGAACATTAAAAAACTGGGAAATAAATAATCCAAAAATTCAAGGCGGGGCCTAGACACCGTTCCTTTGATTTGAGAATCTTCGGTTACAGATTGATAGCTAAAAGAAAGTGGCGCCAAATCTGCATAATTCATCTGGGAGATTCCGTTCCAGACTTCCAAAACGTTGTCAATTTTGTTTTTTACCGTCCGAAGATTGCCATCTACTTGGCTAACAAAACTCTGAGCGTTATTAATTGAACTAAGAACGTCTCCCATATTTAGTTTTGAATAAAGCGTTTGATATTTAGCGTCAGTCTCCTGAAAAGCAGTATTCAATTCATTAACCGAATTATAAATAGAAGAATCCAAGCCCGCAATTTTATTAACTGTGCTGACAGTTGTCTGAACCTTCGACTTCAAATTACCAAATGCAATATTCAAAGATTTACTATCTGCATTTAATTGGTCCTGCTTTTCCTTTGCAGAATTAAGATTAGAATCGATATTGTCTAACAAAACTAAGGCGTTGTCTAATTCTGCATAGGCGCCGCGTAAATCATTCATCGGCTGTTCCAGTTTTTCTTTATACTGAACAAGGACATTTTGAACTAAGACTTTAGAATGCGACTCGGAAACTGCTTGCGTCTTTGCAATCACCCCCCAAACAATCCTCGACTTGGAAAAGTCTACATAGGCTTGAGTTTCATAATTAATATCTTGAGAGAATTTTGTGTTGGGCAGCTTAATTGGCGGCTTTTTCACAACTTCTATGCAAACATGAGCCCGAGAGTTAAGAACATCATCCTTGCACTCGTTTATCGAATTAACTTGCCTAACAATAAAAGAATTTTGTCTTAATTGGTCCAAATAGCTGTCAACATACCAATCATTTTCCAATAAATAATCGATGGATTCTTCATGGGAAAAAACGCTCGCCTGAATATCTCTCAGTTCGTTGTTCTGCAAAGCAGCGCCCATTATTCCCATCAGAAATAACGGCCCGAATATCAAAATTAATATTGAAAGTTTAGAGTTAAACATAATCCTAAAATTTTTCTTTAGGACCGGCCAGAAACCCATTAATATACCTCCCGCATTTGAGACTTCTGTATAGCATAAAGTTTCCCGCCCTTAAGCATCACAACTCTGGTAGAAATTTTATTCAAAACATCAGTTTGATGGGAAGAGACAAAAACAGCCTTGCCTGATTTTCCAAGCGCAATAATGAAATCTGCCAATGCGTCTGTCAGCATCGGATCCAATCCCAAAAACGGCTCATCAAATATTACTATTTCCGGATCAGTTAACAAAGCGCAGGCAACGTCCACCCTTTTCTTAGTTCCCCCCGAAAGGTTTTTCAGCAAAACATTTTCATATTCTTTTAAATTAAGCCTATTAATTAATAACTCGACTCTTTCTTTCTTTATCCTCCTGGAAATTTTATGAATCTCAGAAAAATAATGCAAGTTTTGTCTGATGGTAAGTTGGTCATAAAGTGCATTGTCCTGCATTGAGTATCCTATTGGGTCCTTTGAATTAGAACTAATTAAAACGTAACCTTTATCTGGTTTATAAAATCCAATTAATATTTTTATCAAAACCGACTTTCCGGCTCCAGATCTCCCGACAAAACCCACCACTTCTCCAGGAGAAACAGAAAAGCTAACATTGTCTAAAATCTTTTTTCGTCCAAAAGACTTTGTCACCCCATCCACAAACAGCAAACTCATAAAACAAACAA
>Ga0208958_1002532_pt1 | contig 15540 bp, 20 predicted proteins | sample RifOxyB1_FD_184032 | JGI IMG/M metagenome (GOLD analysis project Ga0208958, IMG submission 184032) | Soil microbial communities from Rifle, Colorado - Rifle Oxygen_injection B1 (SPAdes) | ecosystem: Environmental > Terrestrial > Deep subsurface > Rock core/Sediment | place: Rifle, Colorado... | reverse complement strand
GAGGTGAAAAAGGTAGAGAAGAAGGAATTGACGGAGAGTTTGGAGGAAGTAACGACAAAGAAAAAGCGGAAAAAGAAGAAGATGCTTGTGAATGAACTCGGAGTGAAAATTGAAGAAAAAAAGGAAGAGAACAAGAAAGGGAGCTTTTGGGACAAGCTGAAGTAAATGGAAATTCAAAACCGCTACACAAAATCAGTCAAAAAAATTCGGGGCTTGAAGAAGGTTTCTTATAAAGAATATGATAAGAAAGGCAAGTTGGTTTGGAACCAGTATGTGGAGTTCACAGTGGTGGGCCAAACAAGTGCTTGGCGAGATTTTATGCCGGTTGAGATTTTTAAACAGTTAAATCCGCATGTTAATTTAGATAAGTACGCGAAATAATATAAATAATTAAAGATGGCTATTGAAGATGATTTTCGAGTATTCCCTTATTCAAAAGTAATTAGGCACGTCGGTGCAAATGACAATGTCTACGAAGTATCGGCTTTTTATTCGTGGCTTCAAAATCTTTTTGATGAGCCGGGGTATATGTCCTATCAGAAGCCGATTAAGTACAACACGCCAACTTCTTACACGATGCTTAACGGCTGGTTTTTGGATAATGGTGATGCAGATACGGATATTGCGGGAACAGGAATATCGGATACTGGGTATATTTTGAAGTATCTAACGGGTGGATCGATTGATACGAGTGGTTACGCGACCGTGGCTGACCCCATATACATGATGGATGTGGATACAGAGGTTACTGCTTTTACAAACGGGGACAAAGATAGACTTGTGCGGACCAATGACACGGATACGGTCGGTCCACTTCTCGCCTTTCAAGCTAATTATCCATCTGCAACAACTGCCAGGTGCTGGTTTAGGGACATGAATAGTATAGGTGCTCCCGGAGCAGGCGAGGATGTGGATGTGATAAGCGGGACAGGTGATTACACAAATACTGGCGGTGGAGCAGCGGCTAGCGGGGATGAAGTTTATGCTAATATCTATACCATTGCTTCGTGGGCAGGGTCACCGAATGCACAGGTGTATATTAAGCAAACTCATCCTGTTTCCGCCGAAGGGTATATTCGGGTAGCGGAGTGGTCCAATGCGGATAATTGGGACCGGGGGTCGACTTCTACAGAAGAAGTTGATATTCTTCTCCCGGTCAAACTGGGCGGGACGGCGATTGATAGCGGGAATATTATTATTTTTGGCCGGCAAACCGGGGATACCTTTACCCACTACTCCACCTCGGTCTCGACAACAGGTGCTTCCCGGACACCAATTGCTATGGAATCGTCGTCGGATACGGTAAATATAACTAAAGGTGAGCATTATTTACTGTATGACGGATCGGATACGGGCTCTTTTAGTGCTGGAGATATTATCCAAAGCAATTCAACTGCCGCGACTACTCCCCCCACTTGGTACGCAGAGGTTGTTTCTGTGACGGAGTTTACGAGTACGACTGCTGGAGTCTTGGTTCTGCGGGGTCTAAGGGGAACAATTACCGACGGGCTAAGCATATATGTTGGAACTACCGTAGAAGGAACAACCAATGGCAGTCCGGGCGGAACTTACTTTACAGCCTCGGCGATTTCTGTTCAATTAACGGTGGGGTTAACCGTAACAGGAGGAACGTCGGGGGCAAAGAGAGTCGTTAAAGGGGTAAACAATGTGGCTTCTGACTATCATTATGTGGCGGCGGTTAATGAGTCAATTGTGGGTTCTTCGAAGGATGTTTACTACAAGAATTTTACAACTGGGGAGACAATAACTGATACCGGAACCGGATCGGTGACGCATGAGGCATCGACATCAACCAGTATTATCTCTGATTATACAGATGTGACAATTGCGCATGTAAATGGCTCTGTGACGATTAGCAACGTGTCGGGGACTTTTGAGGTTGGTGAAGTGGTTAATTACACCAATCCGACTGCTTCGGCAATTTGTTTGACGGCGGCAGTAACAGGCTCGACAACCATGCACCTCGGGAATGTAGATTCCAGCAACGAGCCGACCGCAACTTCGGTTTTTACAGGGGCAAGTTCAGCGGCGACGGCTGATTGTGACAGCGGGATGACAGATGATGATGAATTGCAATTTAACTTTAATCAGCAGTCATATACAGCGCTTTATGGGGTGGTGATTGAGGGAGGGACGGTTTACTATGCCGGAAGGACCTTGGAAGACATTTATGCTTATTTACAGTATCGGTGCCGAGATGGTGTGACGTCGGTTTTTTACACGAGTGACGGATCATCGATCACGACGGTGCAAGGGCAATTTTATATTACGGCGAACGCGAGCTATGCCACAAGCAAGGTAGCGCCTTTTGGGACTTTGGCTGGTGGAGTTTTCTTTGGAGCTCAGGCTGTTTGGATCCAGGGAATGGCATCTTCAGACAATAACAGTGTTAAGCTGACAGACCAGGGTGGGACTCTCAGGGAACCATACACCTCAATCGACGTAACAGTAAGCAACACGCGCGTAGGTGATAGGGTTGCGGTGTTTTTGGAAGACGGGTCGACAGGACTACCGGATAAGGCTCAATTTACAGTTGCGGTTGCGGGTGTACTTCAAAGCGCCAGCGCAATCAATAAAACAACTGGTACCGATTTTCCGTTGGATACGCCTTCTAACGGCTGGGTGTACGTGGTTGATACCAGTGCGAGTGAAGAGCATAAGTACCGTTACACGTCATGGTCTGGTGAAGCACTTGCGCTAGCGACAGAAAGAACGGGAACAGCTGAGGGCACAGATGCAAATACACTAACAGACACTGATGCAACATTTCAGACTTGGAGTGTTGAAGTAGGTGATATTATCCGAAACGTGACTGATGGTGGTTGGTGTTATGTGACAGCAATTACCTCAGAAACTGCACTTGAAACCACACTTAATTCGGCAAATAATCCTTGGGCGGCAGCCAAAGCTTATGAGATCAATTCAACGGTGGTAGCTTACACTAGCAGTGACACTTTCTTTATCCCCTACTTGGAAGGTATTGAAACTACTGGAACTGAGGGAACGCCAGGATCAGAAACGAACACTTTAACATACACTTTGGACAGAGAGGTGGTCATCCGGGTAAGGAATGTGGGTGGGGTAACGCCAATTCAGCCGTTTGATGCGACCAACACCATCTCAAGCACTGGTATGTCCCAGGCCGTGATTCGTACTGAAGATGAGGTGTATACTTAATAGGAGAGTTTCTCAAGCTTGATTCGGGCTTCAAGGGCGGTTTTGTGGTCGCCAGAAAAATACAAGACTTGACCAAGGTTGTAGTGGGCTTTTTTGTATTGAGGATAGATAGCAATGGCTTTTTGGTAAAAAAGTCTCGCCTGGGCAAAATCACCTTTGGCTGTAGCGACGTTACCTAGATTGTTGTAGATCACGGCGCTATGGGGCTTAATCTTGAGGGCTTTTTCCAGTGATTCTTCTGCTTCTTTATAAAGCCCGAGGTTTTTGTAGGCCACACCTAAATTGCAGTAGGCTTTGAAATAACTCGGGTCAATAAGGACGGCGTCTTTGTAACTTTCGACGGCGCTCACAAAATCCTTTTTTTTGAGGAAATTGTTGCCGGTTTTGTAGTATAAAAGTGAGCGACGAGTTCTCATTATGGAAAATTGTAACAAAGAATCTGTTAAAAACGTAGATTTGGTAAGATAGGTAGTATGGCAATAAGCAGAGCTTGTCGCCAGTTATAGTAAAGAGCAAAGATGGCAATTAAAGTTTACCCAGAAATGAACCCACGAGTGATTGAGGTTTTGTCTCCACTGACAGAGATTTCGATTCAGGATTTGACAGACCAAATCAAAGATTGGGAGGATGAACCGGCAAGTCTCTCTTATCCTAAACTTGTAAAAACTTTTGGCAAGCAGCCTTTGGGAGGGGGAGTGTATGTAGGAATTACGGCTGAACTACAGAATGCGAAGGTTTCTTTTCAAGCCAGGACCGGGACGGATGACCCGCCGGAGGTTCTTTGCACGATATCGGGGGGGAACCTGGTGGCGATTGACGAAAATGGTGCCTCGATGAATCCGATCTACCCGACGGCCTATACTCAGGTGGTGCTGGCTCAGTCTTCATCGGCAACAATTGCGACTCCCCCTTCGGATTACAGCTTGATGTACTTGATCGAGTCTTTGAGAGGTCGGCAGACATCGGTTGGGAATATTTGGTATTGGGACCCAAGCAGTGGGAATGACACAAATGACGGGACGACTCCAAGCAACGCGGTTCAAACATTTGCTAAGGTACAAAACCTCTCGGCGGCAGCGGGAGCGGTAAATGATATCGTTTTTGCCCTGGCAACGCATTCGAGCGGGTTGACGACCGTCACCAACCAGACGATAAATATTACAGCTACGACGCCGGGGATGAAACTCCGAGGGCCAGGTTACGCGTTTCAATTAAAACCAGCTTCTGCTGGGAGTGATGTAGTAACAATCTCGGCTGACGGGGTGGAGCTCTCAGGATTTTATATTGAGCCCAAGTCCGGCGGCTCGGACAACGGTATCACTGTCACTAGCGATAATGTCCTCATCAAAGACTGTTGGGTAAAATCAGCCACAGCTAACGGCATTGACATCTCTTCAACTGCTAGAACATTAATTGACACCTGTGCGGTTGAAAATGCAGCTGGTTATGGGATAAGCGTAGGTACAGGCACAAGCCTTTCGACAATTAGAAAAAGTATTATTACAGGTAATGCAGAAGGAGTGTACATATCGGGCACCGCCATCACAGATAATATCTTGGAAAATAACGTGATTTATAACAATACTAATAGTGGAATTAACATTGCAGTTGCTACCGCGGTAAGGACTGGCATAAGGCTACACCACACCTTTGGTAGTAACGCGGAGAATATTACTGACAATGGGACGGGGACCTTCCAGGATACGTCAGGGACGGTGGAGCCGGGTGATATTGATAATATTGTGAGTGGAGTGTGGAATGAAGTGATTACAACCGGCTACACGACTTCAGGATCGGCGGCGAAAGTGTTGAAGGATGCCAAGACAAGGGCAACTCTGGCGAGTTTGAAGTAGCTTGTTGACTACAGGGTAAAAATGACATTTAATACTGATATGAGGGAGGTGAACTTAATAATTGTATAATCATTTACTCTATCTTCTCTATTGGGTAACGAATGCGTTGGTTTTGTTTTTGGCGAGTAGGATTCTCCCTGAGCATGTGGTCTTGGGAACATTCCGGTTTACGAGTGTGGAGGCGGCGATTTACGCCGGATTTTGGATGACATTTTTTGTGTGGAGCATGTGGGATTATCTTCTGGCACGGGGAGAGAAGATGGAGGGCCTTTGGCGGGCGGTGACTTATTTTTGGGTAGTGAATACGGTTGGCGTGTGGTTGACAGCAAGATTTCCCTACTACACAGGCCTTGGAATTTCGAGCTATGTTTGGGCGATGATCCTGGGTCTGGTGGCGAATATGGCGCAACGAATTGTTTGGAAAATACTCGTCACATCCAAAGAAAAACAATGAGCTTGCAGAAGGCCACTTAAACGATTATTATTTGAAAGATGTTTAACTTTGTGAAAAATATAGGGACGGTGGAGCTTTTGATTATTGCCTTTATTATTGTCCTCTTTTTTGGAGGTAAGAAGATTAACGAATTAGCTCGTGGGATGGGAGAAAGTAAGAAAGAGTTAAAGAAAGTGACAAAAGAAATTAAAGGTGACAAAAAAGAAGATGAGGGAGGTGATGGATTCTAATGCTTAAAAACATTGGTGGCACGGAACTATTAATTATTGCTTTGATACTTGTACTTTTGTTTGGCGGCAAGAAAATCCCAGAATTTATTCGTGGGGTTGGAGAGGCAGTCAAAGAATTTAAAAAAGCGGTAAAGGAAGACTAAAAATATACTATGGGAGGCATTGGCAGCGGAGAACTAATTGTAATTTTTGTTGTTATTTTGTTATTTTTTGGCAACAAAAAATTGACAGAACTGGCTCGTGGGATGGGAGAAAGCACGAAGGAAGTGAAAAAGATCCAAAAAGATTTTAAGGAAGCGATGGGAGAAGAACCTGCGAAAGCCGAAAAAGAGGATGTTTAAAAACTTAGGCTCATCTGAGATAATCATTATACTTTTGATACTGGTTTTACTTTTTGGAAGTTCGAAGATTTCCGAAATGGCTAAGGACCTAGGTAAAACATCAAGAGATCTCAAAAAAATTAAAAAGGAATATGAAGACGCTTTGAGCGATACGGACGAAAATCAGAAAAATGAAAATATTGATGAAACAAAAGGGGGTGCATAAAAAGTGCTAGGAAGATTTGGAGCAACTGAATTATTAATAATCGCCTTGATTTTAGTTTTTTTGTTTGGCGGCAAGAAAATCCCAGAATTTATTCGAGGAATTGGAGATGCAGTCAAAGAATACAAAAAAGCATCGAAAGACGAGGAAAAGAAAGATGAGTGATTTTACTGCCTATGAGTGGAGCAACTGAATTGTTCTCTCCAGAAGTTCAGCAGTCTTTTGAAAAGTTTTTTCCGTTTTTGATGGAAATTAGAAAGAGACTTTTGTTTTTGGTGGCTTTAATGTTTGTGAGCGCGGCTTTCGGGTTTTTGTATTACGAGAGAATAATCAGGCTCATCCTACGACTATATAACTTGGAAGGCGTAAACATTGTTTTTACTTCACCTTTTCAGTTTATGGGTTTGGCCGTGAGTAGTGCGCTGACGGTAAGTATTATTACGGTGCTCCCGATTTTTATTATTCAATTTTTGAGCTTTATTAAGCCGGCCCTTAAACCTCGGGAGTTTCGGATGGTGGTTTCTTTAATCCCGGTAAGCTTGGTATTATTTATATTTGGATTTGGTATTGGTTCCCTCATGATGAAGTATATTGTGGAGATTTTCTACCAGAAATCTTTGGAGCTTGAGATCGGAAACTTACTGGATATTAGTAAATTACTTTCACAAATTATTGTGACTTCGGCTTTGATGGGGCTTGCATTTCAGTTTCCGATTGCCCTGACCCTTCTCTTGCGTTTGAAAATTGTGAAGTATAAGGCTATGGCCAGCCAAAGGATGTTAGCCTGGGCGGCGTCGATATTTTTCGCTGCTCTTCTGCCGCCAACTGATATTTTGTCACTGGTTGCGTTGACGGCACCTTTGATTATTCTTTTCGAGACGACACTTTTTTTGAATCGGTTTGTATTTCGACCAGTGAAACGGTAGAATAAAATTGCTTAGAAAGGAGGTAATTTGAGCGTGCAAGGCATTGGAACATCAGAATTAATCATCATTGCAGTAATCCTGCTCTTATTGTTTGGCGGCCGAAAACTTCCTGAATTTGGTCGTGGCATGGGGGAAGCCATTAAGGACTTCAAACATGCAGTGGGTGAAGAGGACGGTAAAAAGAAAAAGAAGAAGTGATCCTTCTACTGCCTCTTTATAGTGCGGTGTTGCCTTTTTTGTTGTGGCCTTTGGAATATTTTTTGCCGTATCCTCATTTGGTAGAGGAAGTGGCAAAGGGAGTGCTTCTTTGGTTTTTGGTGGGAAGTGAGTTAACAAACAAACAAAAAATGATGATGGCTGTGGTTGTAGGCTTCGTCTTTGGTTTTAGTGAATCGAATTTTTATATAATTAATGCCTTGATGGGTGATGGAATAAGAACATATTTCTTGAGACTTGTTGTGGTGACGCCAATGCATATTTTGACTTCTGTGGCTATTGTGTTGCCAGCGTTGAAATCAAAAAAGCGAATATGGATTGGCATAGTTGGGGCCATATTGATTCATTCTGGGTATAATTTGTATGTCAGTGGTATCCGGAGCTAAAGATTCCAACGGAGGAAGGCGGCAGTGGAGTCTTCATCAGAGAGATCCTTTAGAATTTCGGCAGCGCGATTTTTATAAAACTCAAACGAAGCTGGATTTACATCGCTAACATAAGCATAGAGTTCGCCGGCGCCTTTTTCTTTGCTGAAAGCCAAGGCTTTATTAAAAATGGTGTTTCCAAAACCTTGACGGCGGTATTCCGGACGAATGTAAACGTACATAAGCTCGAAGCAAGTGTCGGATGGAATCAAAAAATCGGGATTTACCCATCCTTCTTCTTTGAAGATATTTTCCCAAGTTTTCATCTTGGCAGGCGAGTGACCAAGGACAATGAAGCCAACACGTTTTTTTTGTTCGTTTTCTATAAAAAGAACGTAAACATTGGCGTTTCGGACGCTATCGGCGGCATCAAATTCTTTATTGATACGGTTCACAAAGTGGCTATAGCGAGCGTCGTCGCCAACAACTTCAGCAATGGCTCTGATTTCATCACGGGTCATTTATGATGTTACTGTGGAAAGATGCAGGTGTTTTTCGATTCTTTCGACCCGTCTTTGATGATTTAAATGATCGCGATCGAGGAAATTGATGGAGACATCAAGTTTCTTTTCTATACGGTCGAGGTCTTTTTTGAACTCCGCAGTTTGCTTTTTGTTAGCGATTTTAATTTCAGTGCGAACTATTTTGGGAGTTTCTTCCTGAACAGTCTTTCTCGTTTCGGTTTGGATGAGGGATTTGATATTGCCTAAATCGGATTTGGTTAACATTGTCTTAACAATACAGCTTGAAAAATTGACTGGCAAGAGTGGGAATTGGATTTATGATTGAAGATTTGATTAAACTACTAATCAATCGATTCATTGGAGTAATGAGTGGTTGAAGCGAAGGGCGGAGAGGTCGGTATGGGGGGATCAAAACAAAAAAGAGCTGGACAGAGGTAATCGAAAATGAAGCTTGGCTCGCATGCGTCTGCGCAGTTAGATCCCACATGTTCGCTTTGCCACACTCTTTTTCCCTCACTCTTCTTTGCCTTTTGCTTCTGTTGTTGGTCCCTCGAGCTTCGCCAGGTCCGCCGATCAAGCCGATAATGGGCGCAGATCAGGGCGCGCCTCAACGGGGGCTTACACGCCGGCGGGCCGCATGCTCCGGAAGGAACCAATAACCTGACAAAAGGTTCAAAAGAGCTTGTCCAGCTTTCAATAGGAGTATTATACTATAAGGTGATTCTTAATGCTTCGCGAAAGGGTGTGGGGGTTGAACAAGAAATCACCTACTTGATGTAGGTGCGTGGAGAATTTGGATGCAGTGAGGCTAGATGTTTATTTTAAAGTTGTGTAAGTTTTGGATACCCAGCCTTCCCCATCAGAAAGCTTGATTTGATACCAACTATCGGTTTCGCCAATGACTTGGTAGGTTTCGTCGGGATTGACTTGAGCGATGACATCACCGCCGGGGGTATTTCTCACATTGAGCCAGCCGGTAGGAGTTTCCCCTATTCTGATCTCTCCGAGAGCATTAGTTTCGGGATTGGGCTCAGTAATAAAATCACTACTGATCCAGACTTGCTGGGTATCATCAGTGTATTCTTCGAACTTTAGAAGAACCTGTGTCCATTCCCCTTCCTCGCCCACCCTAACCGCTTCTAAGGAGTGGGTAAGCTTCCCAACAATCTTTCCTGCGACGCTGTCTCGAAGGTTAAGAGAACTCATGTCGGGAACCGTGATCATGATGATTTCTTCACCACCGGTAGCAGGTTCATCATGCACTTCAACTTCAGGCTCGGCCGGTGACTGAACATCATCCTGGCCGAGAACTTCGGCTTGGCCACTGGGATGATTAACTTTGAGAACAATCGCGGCGGTACTGCCTGAAACTAAGACGCCGAAGATAATGAAAGTAAAGGCGGTTTTGATGAACGATCTAGATTGCTTCATTTCGTTCGCAATGACACCTCCCTTACTCTTGGACTTTTTGGACTTATCAGCTTTTTGACCTTTTTCTTCGTGCCCGCGGAGGACTTTCATATAAAGCGCCAGGAAGACAAAACCTGCCGCCATAATGATGATTAAGCCCCAAACCGCGATGGCTTGGACACCGCCAACGAAGCCGAAGAGTGCACCCGCTTGACCAGCCTGGGTCACGAGATCTTTGAGCTTTTCGATTTTGTCGTATACAGAGTTCAACTCTATCTGAGCTTCCCTAAAGGCTCTAATTTTGGCCTCTGGGGTCACCGCTGCCTTTTGCAGGGCGAGAATCTTATCCAGGCTAACGTCGATGTCACTTTTGAGAGTGACACCTTGAGCAAAATAGCTCGTTTTTTCAAGTGGACGCATGAGCTCTTCGGCTTGACTCTTAAGACTTTCAACCTCAGAGTCACTCACTACCCAAATATCGTCAATAGAAACTTTGAGCGTGATTGCCTCGCCTGGGGAGAGCTTGAAATCACCGGAAACGTAGTATTGATCTTTTTCAGAGTCGTACTTGACCTCTAAGCCCTCATCAATATTTAAAATATGCTCCTCCCGAACTTCGGGGGGAAGATAATATTTAAGAGGAACCTCTTGGGTTATAAGGGTAGAGGGGTTAGTGACGACGGTTTTAAAGACAATGCTTCCAAGCTCTAACCAAGTATTGGCCAGAGGACTATCGCTGGGTCGCGCCAGCATGATGCGATTGGTATCGAGAACGCCGCGAACACTAAAGGCTTTATTTTTGAGCTCTTTATCAGTAATTCCAGCAGAGGCTAGTCCAAGATAGTTTCGTAGCTGCGGAATGCGATTGATAGGAATAGCTTTTTGAGCTGTAGTATTGAGGCTGGTCCTAATTGCCGTGGGATCAGTAGTTTGCCAGTTGGCAAGTAGTCGATCGATATCGGCAATTTGCTGATCAAACAACGTAGCCAAATCAGAAACCTCGCGATAGTGGCCAAAGAGGGTTTGATCGACGCCGGTATTGGTGCTATCACCAATGGCAAGCTCAACAGTATCAAAATGTTTGCTCAATGAGCGCATGTTTTGATAAGCGAGAGATGATTTGCCATAGGAACTGACGGTGATTTGGGTGCTAGCGATAATGCGCTTGAGACTTGTAGCCGCATTGAAAATGTTTTCGGCCTCATCCCAATTCCAGGCGGTTTTCAGCCAATTAGCCTGGGCAAAAAAAGAACTTTGGCTGGGTGAATCAGTTTCTTCGCCAAGGACATTATCAAGATCGGCCAAAATGCCCATAAGCTCTTCCTCGGAATAGCTATTCCAGCGGCTAATGACCAAATCAGTTTTACTTCTTAAGTACTCGTTATTCGCAAAAAGCTGATTGGCCGTGCTTCGCGTCTGATCAAGCTTGGCGCCAAGATCAGGCACTACTCCTTCCTCTTCGAGGTAAGTCTCAATAATAGGTTTATTGACGAGTTCCTCAAGGAGAAGGCGATTTTCCTGGGTGGTTTTTTTGATTTGGGCGATATCATCAAGATCGCCACCAGCGTTACTTGTTGTAGTACTACTGGTGGTGAGACTCGTAAGACTGCGGTTGCTGTGCAGCCAGATGTCACGAACCAAAGTACCTAAGCTACTTAAAGTCCGGTCGGAGTAGCCCCAAACAGCAGATGCGATATCGCCTGTGCTCGGCATACTTGGATCGGCTTTGATTTCAAAGCTTTTATCGAGACAGAGATAGTCAGTGCCTGCTGTACAGCAAACTTCAGTGCGATAGAGACCTTCGGTAGTCGGAGCTGTGAACAGGTAAGAATACCAACCGTCGGTATTGCTAGTCATCGCGGTACTAACAAAGGGAGTCTCGTTGGGATAGCGGCTAGTAATGGTGCAGCTGGCATCGGTGGTGATCGGCGAATATTCGTCGTCATAGAGGAACTCACCAATTTCGCAAGCTGCACCAGGTTCACAGGTTTGAATGCCCCCAGCCGCAGCCTCGGCGCTATACGGCGCAATAATTGAGGATAGTATAGGCAGGGCAAGAACCACCACAAACGTGAGCTTATAGGAAAACAAGATTTGATTGGAGCTTACGGAGTGGGCAGTTGGCATTCTACAGGCGCACTATCAAACTTCTGACTTGGCGGCCTTTTTAATCTCAACAATCGAGTCGGCGACACCTTTCGCCAACTGGGGGAGTTTTGAGCCACCAAATAAGAAAAGCAACACAACAAACAAAACCAATAGTTCTGGTGTACCAATGTTACTTAACATTTGTGCTTATTCACCCCCTTTCTATGTTTTTTGACCTGATCGGTCGAGAGCTAAATAGTAAGCTCGTTTGAGGCTAAGTCGCAGCTCATTGATTTAACTTGATTTCAGAACAACATATTAGCATGAGGTCGTCAACTGCCTATTTGCGATATTTTTAATCTAATCATATTCTTAACATTATTTAATTATTCAGGTTTAAATTTATTCTAATTCTTGAAAATGCTATGGTGATATGATTATGATGTAATTGCTCTATGCAAGTTTATCCATATAATATTTCACCTCGAATTAAGGTTGGTTTAGGACGAATCAGAATTTTGAGGCAGAGAATTTTAGCTGAAATAATCTCTCGTGAAGAAGAATCCCAGCTTAAATGGAACGCAAGGTTATCGAATATTTACTGGTCATTGGCCATAGCCGGGAGTAAATTAACACGGCGGGAACTGGCGGACTTGGTTAGGCAGGAATCCTACAGGAAGGAGTTAAGCGAAGATGAGCGCGAAGCTATTAATTATAAAAATACGCTTGATTATATCAACGAGAGTTGGTATGTAAACCCTAAACTTGTAAGTCCAACCACGGTTTTGGCGCTTTACACCCTTGCTTGCCAACCTGATTTGAAAAATGTTCCAGCAAAATTTATTGCACGCCAAAACCAAATAAAGCTCTTTTTGGATTACCTTCAGGCCGGAAACGAAAATCCGATTGTGCAAGCGGGCATTGCGCAAGCTAGTTTACGGATTATCTCACCCTTTGATAATTTTAACGGAAAGGTTTCGAGGCTATTGGGCCAGCTATTTCTTTACAAATTCGGCTATAATTTTCGAGGGATGCTCGTCACGGATGAATACTGGATGAAGGATTTAAATTCTTACCGGCAAGCGATCAGAAGCGCTTCAGTAAATCAGAATTTAACGATTTGGCTGGAGTATTATATCGCGGCGCTTGTTGATCAACTTGAAAAAGCGGTGGAACTGATGCGCTCCCCCATCGCCGCTCATGGCGTGAGTAAAATCTATTTTGAGCTTAATGAGCGGCAAAAAGCGATCATGACTATTTTGGATAATCCTGAAGCAAAAATTACAAACAGGGAGGTGCAGAGAGAGTTTATGGTGAGCCAAATTACGGCGAGCCGTGATATGGCGAAACTCACTAATTTGAGCTTAGTCAGTAGCCGGGGAAAAGGTAGGTCTGTGTACTATGTCAAAGTGTAAAGAGGGGTGATTAAAGGTATAATAGTGCATCGTATTTCAGGTGGTTCAGTTGCTTCTGGATTAATTATGGATTAAGATTCGCGGTAGTTGTTCGAGTTTTTCCCTAGAGAAGGAGGAACATACGTGTTTCACTCGAAAGGATTCTTGTTGGTTGAATCCGGTCTGGTTGACGACGCCCAGTTCTATACGGTGGATCAAGTTGGAGGAGTGTCTACCCCAGCCGAAGTCTGGCCGACGGCGACGACACGTCGGGTTAACGGCCTACCAACGGCAAACCCGATTCGTGAGGTATTCGTTGACTCGCCGCAGTGGCTTTATGGTTACTGGGTACCCGCCGGGACAACCGAAAGACAACTGGGGACTTTGATCGCTCTCCTCACGCATCAGTATGGACAGTTGGCGTTTGACGCCGACCCAACGTTTGCAGAGCAGGAAGGTGCGGGCGATCTCATCAAGCAGGATGCGCTTTGGCCGCTCATCGAACCTCTCTGGAGAGAGTGGGAACATGAAGATGGGCCAGAGTAAATAAAGGCGGGCCTGCGATGGGCGCAGAAGATACATTTACGCTTCTGCGCTTTTTTTGTGGGATAATGACGTAATGGACGCGCCAGAATATTTATATCACGGCTCAGATAATCGAGGCATTCAAATTTTTGAGCCGAAAGCAGAGCGGGTGCGTGACAAAGCGGAAGGATTGGTAGTTTTTGCCACACAAGATAAATCGTTTGCAAGTATGTTTTTAGCGCCAGGGGATGATAGCTGGACACACAAAAGCCGGATTAATGGGAAATATTATCATGTTATTTCAGATCGCGAGCGATATCTGCGAGAAGACAAAGGTGGGATGATTTATACTCTCCCCTCTCGAACATTTGAGACGGTTCCCAATAAGGGAATGGGGAAATATGAGTGGGTAAGCAAAGTGCCTGTGAAACCAATACTGACAGAAACTTTTGAGTCAGGTTTGGAAGCTCAGAAAAAACTGGGTGTACAAGTTTGTTTTGTAGGTGGGGATGAATTTCGTAGGCTTCAGGAGAATTTACAGGCTGGAAAAATCGCTGAGACTCTAGAGATGATGAAAAGCTTCATTGCTGAGTGAGACCACGCTGAGCGTGGTGGACCGTGCCGGAATCGAACCGGCGTATCTGCAATGCGAATGCAGCGCACGACCACTATGCTAACGGCCCTCGAAGAGGGTTGTGGCACAAGCTATAGCTTATGCTAACGGCCCTTGTTGGCTATATTATATCAATTTTTACTAAAAAAAAGATCCCGCCAGAAAGATAAAGCCGTATTGTGTACAAGTCTAGGTTACTACCCTAAACCGGCTTGCTGGCGGGATTTGTGGAGCGGGGATCTCCTGAGCTCTGGGCTCGTATGATTAGCTAGTGCGCTCCTATGGCCAATCAGAAGAGATTAAATTATAACAGATTATTGAAGAACGTTGAGGGGGTTTAGGTAGCCGCCATTTAGAATGACTTCAAAATGAAGATGGGTGCCGGTTGAGCGGCCGGTACTACCCATTTGACCGATAGCACTCCCCCGGCTGACAGATTGGCCGACGACAACGTAAATTTGGGAGAGATGGGCATAAAGAGTACGGTAGCCGTTGCCATGATCAATAATGACGCGGTTCCCGTAGCCGTAACCATCAGGCCAGCCAGCAACAACAACACGACCAGAATCGGCAGCAAGAATGGCAGGGGCGGCACGGTTAGCAATATCAATACCCTTGTGATACCAAGCAAAACGTTGGCTAATAGTACCGTTGGCCGGCCAGACAAAGCTGCCGTTAGCGACCACTGTCCCAGCATCAGGGGTAATCTGGCGAATACGTGTACCGGTGCCGCTGGGAAGGCTTGCCGGCATAACACCATCAGGAACAATGATGGTTTGACCAATGGCAAGCTCGAAAGTCTCGTCATTAATAAAAGTGTTATACGGGAAATCAACGATAGCCTGAGCCGAGGAATCGTATTTTTTGGCGATGGAATAGACAGTGTCGCCTTTATTTACTTTATGGGAGATGCCAGTGACGGGGAGAATTTCTAAATTTTGACCAACTTTAATTTTATCGCCCGCGAGATTGTTTTGCCAGCGAATGGTATCTTCAGAAACACCAAATTTTTCGGCGATGGTTCCTACGGTTTCCCCTTCGGCAACGGTGTAATCCAAAACTTCACCACGCATTTTCTCGGAAACGATAGTTGAAGTGGAATTATTTTGGCTTGTCGCAGAGAGAACTTGAGAAGGTGATGGAGCATCCCAGGGGTTGACATTACCACCAGGAAATTCTTGAGCCAGGATGGGGGCGACCA
>Ga0208958_1002524_pt1 | contig 15585 bp, 23 predicted proteins | sample RifOxyB1_FD_184032 | JGI IMG/M metagenome (GOLD analysis project Ga0208958, IMG submission 184032) | Soil microbial communities from Rifle, Colorado - Rifle Oxygen_injection B1 (SPAdes) | ecosystem: Environmental > Terrestrial > Deep subsurface > Rock core/Sediment | place: Rifle, Colorado... | reverse complement strand
CGCCAGGTCTTCCATTCTTCCATTGTAATCTCTACGTAGTAGACCATGGTTCTCCATTCGAACTCAGTAGCCACAGGAGACATAATGGATTCAGCCTTCTGCCTTCTTCCAAAGCAGAATGCTACGACGAATGGCTTCTGGGTCTTTTCATCAAAGACTACCTGGGGCGCGCCCTGGTCTTCTATGACCTTCTTGGTAAGCTCATCTAGGTTTGAGCACTCCCAGACTATGGGAGGGAGATCAGGGACATCTTCCTTTACTCCACCACCCTTTTGTATAAAAGAGTTCATGGCGCGCTTGTGGGCTCCCCATTGGTCAAGGGCACTACGTAGGAATGGGGGTAGATCACCAGTTCTTTCTCTGCGTTTCACTAGAACCTCCTTGGATGGAACTATCTGGTCCCACCCAAAGAGTTTATCACAGTAGGCTAGTCTATCACTATCTCTTGGAAAGGAATTTCTTCTTGTAACTCTATCTGTTCCTGATGGTTAAGAGAGTCTCGAATCCTTTCCCTAAGCTTCTCTAAAAGGGAAGTTAAGTTGTTGTATGTATCTGATGGATACATAACTAGAGCCGCTGTGACTAGAAGCAGGGTATTTCGAATTATAGATTCTACTTGAGGGTTCTTTGCGGCGGGATGTTCTTCGTTAATCTTGAACGTAGCTTCTATTAGACATGGGACTAGCGGTCCCTGCGCATCTGAAAATTGGAATGTCTTCATACTTTATTTTTCCGTTTCTAGCGCCATGCTAGGGACGTGAGACATCCATTAGATCTCTTTCTACAGAACATGTAGTTAGGACGGATTTTCTGGACTGATTGAACCATATCCTACTAGATATGGCACGTTAGGTATTGCGTTATGAACATCAACACCTACAGCACCTAAAGTTTCTGTGTGCTGCGAAGCCTTCTTGAAGGCTTCTGTTTGTTCGTTTCTTACTTTTATCTTACTTTCATAGTTGGTTCTTGCTAGATGGAGAGGACTCTCTTTGTCATCTGTCTCTGGATAGAACTTTTCATCTAGGTCACCAGAGAGCCATGAACTATAGGCTTTCTCTATATCCAGGGTGTGGTCAGGAAGTAGCAGGGCTCTCCCCTGCCAAGTTCTTATAAGACAATAGTATGCGACAAGGAAGGTCTCTAGTCTAGACCTAGCTATTAGGTTCCTTATCATTACCTCACTGTCTTTATGGATTATCATCTCCTGGACTAGAGTCCTGGCGGTTTCCGCCGATGCTCTTCCAATCCACATTGAGAACTCGGGGTTTGTTCCTGACAGGGCTGCTAGGAGGGACTGAGCTGCCCCTTGGTGGGTCGTCAGGATGTTCAGGACTTCCGTCAGGTCCTTGTTGTTTACTAGGCGTCTTACTTTGTTCATCTATGAAATCCTTAAGAGATGAGACTGCTGTGACTGGAAGGATATTCCAGGAGACCTTTCCTTCGTTGTTCTTCATACAGAGATGGAAGTTACAGTTTAACGGAGCTGACATTATTAGCCCCGGTCCTTTCAGGACCGCAACTAGGAGTGTGGCAACTGTTAAAGTGAACTCATCATTCTCACTTGCGTCCTCTCTTGCTATTACTCGAAACTGTTCTCTTACTGCTTCTAGCAGACCTGGAGACACTTTTTCTAGGCTTTCCAATAGTTTTAAGTTGGTCATCTTTGTGCTCCACTGTAGTTCCTAGATGGACAAAGTTACTCTCGTTAGGTAGGATGTTACCTTTTTTGTCCTGATAGATAACAGCATAGCCTGACTGCTGCGGGCGGTAGAAGAGCTTTCCCTTCTTACTGTAATCCATAGGATTAGCTAGGCAGCCTGTCTCTATGAGGACTCTGGCATCTCTAATGACTTTCCCTTGGTAATGGGTGTGTCCCATACAGAGACAGTCAAAGTGGAATCTCTTGTGCTCCATATACTCCGCACCTTCGATGGCAGTAGCCATGGGAGGAGAACTATAGGATAGAGGATGCATGAAGACAGTATTACCTATTACATCCCAGAAGCTTTCTTCTGATGGATTATACAATAGGTTAGATTGCTTCTTTGGGGGGAGCTTGGTGCCGTCACTACTGTGAACTTCACCATCAGCTATCTTCTGGAGGGGGTCTGACTGGGAAAGCCATTGAACATTAGGGTCTAGCTTGGAAGCTAGGTAGTTCTTTAGCCTTTCCTCATGATTGCCCTTGTTGAGAAGGACATAGGGGAAAACCCCACAGGTGTAATCTACAAAGGTCTTAGCCATGTTATATTCATGGACGAAGGCAATGTCCTTGTTCTTAGGCCATGAAGATACACTATAGCAGTCTAGAATGTCACCATTTAGGACTAGAGCATCTGCGTCTAAGTTGTCCTTAATGGCTTTGGTGACCATCTCTTCGTCCCACATTGGAATGTGAAGACAGCCTAGGACTAAAATCTTTCGGGCGGGAGCACCAGATACAAACATTAGTCTGGTCCTCTTGAGACCTGGACTGTGTGTAGCGAGAAATTTATCATAGACTCTCACCTCGTCTGGTCCGACCTCTGATATCGACTTCTTTTTAATCATCTATACCTCAAAAAGAAGGGGGACCTCAGAAGAGGTCCCCCTTTGGTAGGAAGGTCTGGTTAGAACGGCATTCCGCCATCTTCACCAGGAGTTGCGTCAGCAGCAGGAGCTGTATCGGCAGTGGGTGTAGATGTAGACCAGATCCTGACGTTTTCTGCTCTGATAGAAGTGAAATACTTAGTATTCCCATCCTTATCGTCATACTTACGATTCTCGAAGTGACCAGTGACCATGACTGGGGAGCCCTTCTTCAGATTCCCAGCTAGCCAGCTGTCGCTCTTCTGCCAGGTCTCAACAGAGAACCAATCGGTCTCCCTGTTCCAGTTGCCCTGGGCATCCTTGACGGCGTTGGCACGCTTGGTAGATACTCTGAACGAGAGGAATCCCCCATTCTCATTGATTGGTTTATAGGTCGGGTCTGTTCCAACGTAGCCGTCTATTACTGTAAGTGCGGGCATTTTCTTTCTCCTTTTCATCAGCGATGGAGCCCTTTATTTGCTCCACTTTGTATGTTAGTGCTACCAGGTTTTCTGTTCGTAGCACTCTGTTCCACGGCACAAGCCGTAGAAGAACTATGGTCATCCTAGCGATGACCCTTGGTGATAAACTCATAGGCATCCTCCTCATCTTCATCAACTATTTGGAAGCCGAGAAGGTCATCTCTTCCATAGGAGCCTTCTGTTAGGGCTACTTCAAATTCTTGTTCGTCGTCGTCTAGTTCTGGAAACAGCGCAAGCTCTTCCAGAAGGTTCCTAGCTCGTTTGGACATCGCTCCTCCTTGCGCTCTTCGCAAGGGCTGCTGGTCTTTTTAGAGGAACCATTTCATGGGCTATACCAAACTCTACTGCTTCACTGGCTAAGAAATATGCTTCTTTATGGTCAATCTTTTCGCGCACTTCTTCCAAGCTTCTACCAGTTTGCTCTGTTATGTATGTTAACATTATCTCATTTTCCCTTACGTATTGAGTAGCAAACTGTTTTAGATAGTTTGGGGTGGCATTTTTGATTTCATCTTCAAAGCCGCTATGAAGTAGGATTGTAGAGTGAGGAAATATAAATCTCTTTGTGCCCGCTAGATAGATTAGTGCTCCTGCGGAACCTGAAGTTCCTAAAGAATATGTATAGACTGGGGAGCGTAACCACTTAATGGTATCCACTATAGCCCAGGCTACTGGTTCATCCCCACCAGGGGATATCACCATAATCTTTATTGGAGAGATAGCTTCTGTATCTAATGTCAGAAGCTTTCCGATTACTCTAGAGCCAAGCTCGTAGGTTATTTCCCCACATACTCTTACGACTCTAGTAGTTTCAAGATCTTCTAGCTTTTCTTCAACCTCGCCCATTCCTCCACCTCCCTCTCAAGAGCGTCTCTTGTCGAGACATTGTAGAAGACATGATCATAGACCATGTCGTCAGTGAGAGAAACTTCACTCTTGTGCTGGGCGCCTGCTTCTATAGGAGGCGCATTAGGTCTAACTACTCTAATCTTGTAGACTGGGTCTTTAGGGCAGTCATAGTCTTCAGCTATCATCTCGGCTTCTCTAGGGAAGCGCCAGTCAGAGATTGCTATGTCTTCATATAGCTCGGAGACATCTAGTTTCGCCATTAGCTTCTTGGTCCAGAAATCTGGATCTACTTGTTCTTTGAACATTGAGCCTAGACCTTGAAGAATCTGCCTAGACTCTGAGGTCTTCCCAAATGTTATGTTATCAAATGTGGGGATTGCTCCAGCCCTGATGGCTTCTTCTCTACTACTAAAGACTGTCCAGACTGGGAGACCAAGGTAGTTCATTGCCCAAAGCTTAATAGGTAGGGCAAAGGACATTTCCTTAAAGCCTAGCTTTTCAACTAGGGTATTAGTTACTACACCTTTACCACTGTGAGCTGTGCCTGAAACTAAGACTATCATAGACCTCCTAAAGTTAAGGGTGGGTCTTTCGACCCACCCCCGTGAACTACAGCATCTTATTCTGAATCATTGCGCCACGTAGACCCGAGATCTGGGCTATTGTGAGTCCGGTCTTCTTAGCCACCTTGGTTGGGGTCCAGCCCTTCGCCAGGTAGTTAGCCGCGCGGTTCCTATCCTTCTCGGATAGGTTCCTGTGAGGTTTGCGTAGCCAATTGAACTTCGTCATCTATATGATCTCCTTGTGAGGCTACTATAGCGCCATCAACAATTTCTAAGTAGATGGGAAAGTAGCCTGGTTGTTCCGCTATTGCGGTTTCTATCTTACTTTGAATCGCACTTGTTATGGATCTACCACCCTTAGTTCTATCGTATTCCTTCAAGATCATGGTCTCTACAGATGGGGACCATGTTATTTCCCTATCTAATCTATCAGATATGGTTTTCATCTGTATACTAAATAGCTGTGGAAGGAATTCGGTAGAGAGTTCTTTCAAGCCGATTGTAACAGAGGAGGAGGCAATGTCACTGTTGATCAGCTTGGAGATGTCAGTGGTAGCTTCCTCATTTTGGAAGCCGAGGGAGGAAGTTATTGCTCTGTCAGGAGTTACAGTGAAGATAATCATGGCATCTTTAAGGGAAGCTTCGCGCCCCAAGCCATCCTTTAAGAAGCCTTGGGATACACTAGATGCTACCATCTGAGCCACGTTTTGAGAAGCTTGGTGGAGGTTCTCTAGAAGTAGAAGAGTGTTAGGATGATTCCTGACAGCGTTAACTAAGATGCCACCTTGCTCACTATCTCTGAAACCTCTTGAGGAACCGAAGAGGCTACTAGCTGAGTCATTGGTGGCATAATCTGCTAGATTGATTGTGAAGGTCTTAGAGAAGGCTGCGGCGCCTAAGGCTTTAGCCAAGGCAGTCTTACCGCACCCTTTAGGACCATAGAGAACTACGTTACCTACAGGATTCCTAGAGAGGGCATAGCCTGTCCTTAGGACGTCACATAGTAGTGAGAGCTGCTCCTTATGACCAGCTACAGAGCTTTCTACCTTCTCAACTATACTTTCCATGGACTTCTTGGTGCCTTTGTCATAGATAGAGACTGTGGCGCCGATCTTGTTATAGACAGCCGAGTAGATATCTTCAGGTTCCACTAGCTTTTCAATGAAGACAGGAGTTCTGTTAACAGCTGTAGCCTTTAGGGTGTCCATATCTGTCTTGTAGAGAGATGCGAGAAGGAAGTCACCTGCCGCTACTGCGGCAGAGAACTGACCTTTACAGTCAGCAATCTTGTCAGTGATTTCCTCAAGCTTCTTGTTCTCTTCAGTTCTGCGTGTGGCTATGGTACATGCTTCATCAAGGATGTCTATTGCCTTATCTGGCATTCTGCCGTTATGGACATGAGCCCTAGCTACTCTCACTGCTTCACTTACTGTCTTAGTGGAAATCTTTACTGCGTGGAAATCCTCAAAGCTCTTTCTCAAGCCATCTAGTATGAATAGAGTCTCTTTATCTGATGGCTCAGAGATGATGACTGGGTTAAAGCGTCTAGCTAGGGCACCATCAGCAGCTATTCTTTCGTATTCCTTATGAGTAGTGGCAGCAATGAGTTGAACCCTTCTTCTAGCTAGAGCAGGCTTGAGGATGTTAGCCATGTCTGGACCATGGTCGCCGCCGGAAGTTCCTGCTCCTACCATCGTATGAGCTTCATCAATGAATAGGATAGTGTCCTTGTCTGTTTCTAGGGCTTCAACTACATTCTTAATTCTCTCCTCAAACTGTCCTCGTAAAGAGGCTCCTGCCAAGAGGTTAGCTACATCTAGAGAGAGAATCCTCTTGCTCTTTAGTCTAGGGTGGCAGCGCCCAGAGGCTATCCTCTGTGCTACAGCCTCAACCATGGCAGTCTTGCCTACGCCCGGTTCTCCTACAAGGATAGGGCTATTCTTAGTTCTCTTTAGAAGGATGGTCTCTATCTGAGATAGTTCCTTCTCTCTACCAAAGAAGGGGTCAAGCTCGCCAGCTCTAGCCATCTCTGTAAGGTCGAGGGTATTAGGGATGGCTATGCTGGTAGCTATCTCCTGCTCTTCCTCTGCTTCACTACTGATGGGATAGAGAGTAGTTAGGAGGTCCTCTATTGAGATTACCCCTTGGCACTTAGCTAGTGCCTCTGTAACTGCCGTGGAGAGGACGTAGCTGGTGGATAGAGTTCCTTCAGCTACAGCTTTAGCTAACTCTTGGGTAGCTACATGTTGATGGAAGACTTTTTCCGCGAAGACTTCTACAGCAGTTTCTAGAGGAGTCTCGGGAACTAGAGTTTCAAATATCTTAGTTACTACTTCGAGCTGTCCCTCTACATATGGAGGGAAGTATGCGGCAAGAAGGACATGATGCTTTTCTACTACAGGAGTAGATGAAGCCGCCGCTACTACTGCCGCATTGTCTAGAAGAAGCACTAGCTCATCTGATGGTAGACCATTAAGCTTCATTGTCATCTTCCTGTAGGAGATCTTCATCTGCTTCTATGGTGGCGTCTGGAAAGAAGCCACATAGAGCTATGGCATCGGTTGTCTTACAGCTGAATGTATAGAACTTTCCTTCTGTGGAGATGATTGTAATTGTAGTGAGGAGGGCGCCATCATTCTCTCCCTTGTTAACCTCTGCGCTGATGACTCTATAGTTAGCTGTCTTAAGCATGGATACAGCTAGCTGATAGATATTAGGCTTACTACCATATTCTTGGGAGTAGGCAGCCTTGATGACCTTACCAACATCTTCAAATGTGTGGACTACCAGGACTGTGCCCTCGGCAGACTTACATATTACCTTGGCAAACCCCCCACGCATGTTATCTAGAATAGGGTATACATCATCCAGTTTGATTTCTATCACTTCTTCTCCGTTAGCTTAAGGATTGGGGTCAGGTGCTGTATCATGTGAGTTAGACTAGTAGCCTTAGCAACATCTACTCCCAGGCGCCCCACAAAGATACTCTCATAGTCTAGATAGCACTGACTGCTGGGAACTGTAGACGAATAGTAAACTGTGGTTACCGCAGTGTTGAAAAGCTTTCTTAGAGGATCTATAGCTATGGCTAATGAGTTAACTATTAGGGGAGAAGAGATATTTTGATGAAGGAAGTCTCTGACTGCCGCACAGGCAACTAAGATATCTATTCCTTCTACTAGTTTAGACGCTGCTATTATACATCCTTGAAAGCTTGAGCCGTATGCTGGTCGGATAGCTGGAATGTATAGAAGTTTAGACCATTGGACTTCTAAGTTAACTACTGGAACTATAGAAAGACTAACAACTTGCGCAGTTTCAATTGCGTGTTTGTTACTTAGTTCCACGTAGGCTATACAAAAGTCTTTCATTGGTTGATTTCTAGAAGGTATGGTAGACTTGGCTGTAAGGAGGGTCACTATGAAGGATGCTTATACAGCAGGTTTATTTGATGGTGAAGGGACAGTTACGATGACGAAGAGGCATAGAGGGGATAAGGTGCGGGCACCAGCAGCCTCCATGACTTCAACAACCATAGAATTGGTTGACTGGATGCTGAGAAGCTATGGTGGCTACAAGTATGAGAGGAAACCTACTAGGGCTAATGAGAAGGTCTCATGGTGTTGGAGATTAGTAGGGGATAAGGTGATACCTTTTCTAGAATTGATAGTTCCCTGGCTCAAGGAGCCAGAGAAGATTCGGCGCACCAAGATTCTTATCAATGAATGGTCCCAAGCTCCTAAAGGAAAGCTTAAACCCCTAGAATTGGAACAGAGATTGGACCTAGAGAAACGCTTCTTTGCTGGGGTTCTACCGGAGGACAGGCTTTACAGCGTCTTAGGTGACGATGGCTTTCTTCAACTCGATTGAACGCAGACATTGGTAGGTGTCTTTTACAGGCGCGGCAGGTTCTCTTTTTCATTAAAGTTTCTTAATAGTAACTACTATCTCAGGTTGTTCCGGTTCTTCTACAGTTACCTTAGCTATTGGGGTCCCTTCAAAGATGGTGTAGGTCCCTTCACTAAAGTTACCACTTATTTCCATTGACTCCTGGATATCTTTGAGAACTTCCGCGCGGGAAGGTCCACTAAATGCTATAGTTACATCACTGTAAGTATTCTTCCAGTAAACAAATAGAGTTACTTTCTTTGAGCGTTTCTTTACTGCTGCTTTCTTACTCATTTGAACTCCTTCTTAAAGGTGGTGGAGTCGAGGGCATTGAGCCCTGTCCGAACTAGTTACGATAGATAGATTGTAATTCTAGAGGAGTGCTACCTCTCTAGGATAATCCTAATACAGTTACACATCATCTCTTCTTCCAGCTATGATGCGTTTGTCCCGAATGTTTAGTCCGAATGCGCGGAGAGTTTCAATATCTCCATACTTGCTCACAAGCTCTTCTGAAAACTGTGTGCCTATCTTATACTTTTCTATTAGTATGGAGAATACTGACTGGTCATTCCGATGATGGAGACAAATAGAGCTATCTGGTTTCTCTATAGTGTTAGGGGGACCAGCAATCTCTTCATCTAGCATCCAGTTATACAATTCGTTGAAAAACATAATTGTTAGAGGAGATACTTTCCATGCATGTATTGCTGCCCAGTAGTGCTGTGCGCTGCGAAAGCGCGGAGAGTTACACTCCATCTTCGAAAAACATTTACTTGAGGTATGAACCTCATTATGGAAGCTGGGAATTGGTGGATATGGAACTAAGAATCTTCCCAATGTATCTAGAGATTGTTCTATCTCTTTGGGTTCTCCCAGTATTCTGTGTCGAGAATCAAGATAGAGAAAAGAATCGGATAGTTCAGTAGCTATCTTGTAAGCATATGCCTTAAAGAAGAAGTATCTAGGGTCCCAGGCGTAGGGAGTAACCCTCGGCACTTCTATTGCCACTATGTCACTGATCGAACTTAATATAAGGGAGGGGGTAAGACCTCCAAAGTATACGTAGATGATTCTATCGTTTGGATAGAACTGTCTAAAGCTTCGTAGAAGGGGCAGAGACCTGTCAAAGTAACTAGGGCTAGCTGTAGTCACTAAGTTCATAAGCGCTTAAACACTCGGATATGACCGAGGGCGAAGAGGTGTTGAAACTGGGCATTCTTATCAATAGTGTCAGCTACTGCTTGCCCTACTTGAGGATGACCCCTCCATGAAGAACCAGGGAAGATTGTGGCAGCATCATCTAATACTAAGAACCCATTATGGGTGACCATGGGGGAGTAGTTCGAGATATCCGAAATTACTGCGTCATAGTCATGGCACCCGTCAATGTAAACTATTTCAAACGGACCTAAGTTCTGAACTATAGCTATTACAGTAGGTGACTGAGAGAAGCCTTTGACCAGCGTGGTTGTATCCATAGAAAGATTGAACTCACTGTAGTAACTGGCTATAGCTTTTTCATAGTCTTCATCAGGATATACTGAGTAGATATCGCCAGCATTAGATAGGGGAGTAACTGCTACAATCCTGTCCTTCTTTCCAAGTCTGTCTGAGAGTAGCTTGATTAGTGATATTGTCTGACCCTTGAAGACTCCTATTTCAAGAAAGGAGAATTCTTCTCCAACCGATTCTAAAAGCAGTTGCCAGAGATAGTGAAAGGCAAACTCTCCAAAGAAGTATCCTTGTTTAGACGCAAATGCTTTGTGGTCTTTCAGATACCTCCGGAATTCAAACTCTCTAGTAAAGAGTGCTAGAATTGTATCAGATTGTTCCTTAGAACTATCAAATAGTAGGGTTGCCTCTGTTAAGGTCTTATGCATGTTTCTCCAAGAGGCGTAAGTAGTTTGCCCCTAACATTGATTCTGCTTGCGAACTTGCTACTGATGTTCCTGAGCGCCACCTTCTGAAGTGAAAACTATCAGAATGAAATATCCCTACAGAATACCCCGCCTTCTTCCATCGAAGACAGAGATCCCAATCATTGTATCCACCAATTAGAAACTGTGGGTCTATACCATCTATAAGATCGTATGCACTTCTCCTGATGAATAGCGGAGCTCTATCTATAGTGTCCACAAGCTGTAGGTTGTCGTTTAGAGCTGGCTTACTGATTGGTATACTAGTGCTGGCATACCACCCAATGGTTTTGCTGAGATGTAGATCTGGCGTAAGAATGTTTCCATGTTTACAACTCAGTGCGGCGATAGAAGGATTCTTTTCCATAATCCGCTGAGCTTCTGTTACAAAGCTCATGTCGCTATACCAGTCATCATCCTGACACAGAACTATGATACCTCCTCTAGTCATTGGAATGCTTCTCATACATAGCTCTGTCTCATATATATCGTTCGTATGAACTATCAGGAAGTTCTTATTTGTGCTAAGAGAAGCTATTACTTCTAGTGTTTTGTCCGTGCTCCCATCATCTACAGCTATAATTTCGCTTGGGAATCCATTGTCCTGAGCTTTGACAAATGGGGACAGGAGCTCTTTAACTGTTTGAGCGCGGTTATGAATCTGAAAAATGAAGGAGAAGACTGGTGTCATATTGGTGTAGCCATAAAATGAAAGGAATCAGCTACTGTCGCTGATGGTCTAACAGTATGTGTAAATGGATATGGAGAAATGGTAAAGAGAGGAGAGAAAATGTCTGTTATCCATTTCTCTCTTGCCATAACTGTCTGATGCCAGGGTGGGTCTGCCGCAACTGAAACTGTTCCAATGAAAATACCATTTGGTTCTAGATGCTTGTGGATATTAGACATTACTTGAGGGAGGTCTTTTAGTGGAATATGCTCCAGAACATCCCATGTGGTTACTACGTTGAATACTATTTGTGTGGTGTTTTGCTCTATAGAAAATGGTTGCGAGACGTCACATGTGAATAGATTGATTCCTGCTAAACGATCCCATTGTGGGCGCTTTCTGATAAGCGAATAGTCACTTCCTTCTAGTCCTACTGCTAGGTAGTTTTCTGCTAGGCAATCTGATACAAATTGCCCACTAGAACATCCAATGTCTAACAGTCTAAGATTAGGAAATATTGCAGCGAGTTCTCTTATCATCTCTATAGAGGTAAAGTTGTCATGGGCAGTTCCGTTTGGTATTAGATGGTCTGGTGATGTAGACGCTACTGGAGTTGAGGTGACTACATGTATACTCATTGTAGTCTTTCCATAATTCCAATCCCAGACTCTTGTTCATCAAACGTTAGCTTCCAGTTCGTATTTGTGTTACAGTATATGATTAGTGGTTCTCTAACTTTCCATAATATGTCCTGGGTCCCAACTCCTGGGAGGTTAGTATCGTGCCAGAGTATTTTACCTCCCTGACGAATAAGGCTGGGCCATAGTTCTAGCCATAACTCTGTTTCTCTAGCAGAGTGATCGGTGTCGATAAATAGAAAGTCTATTTGCTTACTCTTGGACCATTTATGAAAGAATGTAGCGCCGTCTTCTTTGGTAAAGGTCCATTGCGCTGTGGGCAGCTCATATCCTTGAAGTATGTGAGAGCAGTCGTCAATGTCAACGGAGTATAGATGTGCAGTTGGAAGATGAGAAAGCGCTAAGATAATAGCTCTTGTTGAACATCCTGCCCGGACTCCTAATTCTACACATACTTGGGCGTTGAGTTCTAGAACAGTGTCGTATAAAAGTTTCTGATGAAGGTTGACGCCCCGCTCAGGAAGTTCTGATCCGCCTAAGTATATTCCATCAATTCTCATACTTGTTCCTTATACCACTTGATAGTTTTCTTGATGCCTTCTTCTAGAGAATGCATCTTATTCTCTGTAGTCCAGCCGTATAACTTCTTGGCTCTACTGATATCAAGAACTTTGTGACGCACTCCTACAAACTGGTTAACATCATAAACTATTTCACCCTCGAAGCCAGAGAGGCGCTTGATAGTTTCTGCTAGATTCCTAATACTAGTTTCGACACCAGTTCCTATGTTGATAATAGGCTCATCGCAGTCAGCCATCATTAAGAGCCCCACAATCTGGTCCTCAACGAAGATCAGTTCGCGGGTTTGGTGCCCGTCTCCCCAAACGATTACAGCCTTATCGCTATGTGATTTAGCATCGCAAAACTTCTTTACTAGGGCTGATACAACATGCGCTTTAGTTAGGTCAAAATCATCATGGGGACCATAGAGAGTTGCGAAGACTGGGCATGTTCCTTTCAGACCATATTGAGTTTTGTATGCTTCTATTCCCATGTGAAGAACTTTCTTAGTCATTCCGTAGAACTCTACAGATTCATGCATGGGTCCTTGCCAGTATGAACTTTCTGGGAGGATAGGAATGTTGCCTGGATAAGAGCAGGTGCTCTCTATTCCTACCAGCCTAGCTTGTGGTTGATAATCATACCAGCAACTGAGCACATTCAGGTGTATTTGTATGTTTGTTGTAAACTGCTCGGCCTGATGGAACATGGGATAATCTCCAGCCCCCTGGAGTGCTGCCGCATGAAAGATGATATCATACTTATCTCGCCCCATAATTTTTTCAGTTTGATATATATCAGTTAGATCAGCAGCTTTTGATCCTACAGCTTTGACGACTGCCCCAAGACGTTCTAAGACAGGAACTAAGTTCTTTCCTAGAAAGCCAGTGCCACCTGTAAGCAGGATTTTCTTACCTTTATAGTCTTCTAATCTCATCTGAAGCTCCTGTAAATGATACTGGGGGAAATCCTAGCGCGGACCGGGCGGCAAAGACTTTCTCACCTATTGTATATGCTGCTTGAGAATTTTCTCTAGAGTATGTTTGATCGTATGGAACAGTTCCATAGAGTCGCACTACATCTTCAGGTAGTTTGAACCCTGGATGAAGATGGGGAAAGGGAGGAAGTTCTAGCGCCCAACAGAAGCGTCTGTTCTTCTTTGCCCATTCTGTTAGGTCGTTATCACCATAGACAGATGTATACTCTGGACAGAAGAACGCGCCATAGTCAAGAAATGCTTGGCTACCACCTATTTGAAGAGTGAGAAGCTCTCGCGTGTTCTCATCTGGTTCACCCGGATGGCGCACTTTTAGTAGCTTATCGAAGCCAACATTTTGAAGTTTGCCAAGAATGTGTGTAACCCACGAGGGTGGGAATCTCATATCATCAGAATGAATGACCGCGATATCAGTATTCTCAAGAATCTTTCTGTTATAGAGTCTGTTAGTGGCCTGTATAATGCCACTATTCTTAGCTATACAATAGAAAAAGGAAGTATTTGATTTCTTGACTGAGTTTCTAACCCAATCAAGATTTTTTCTGAAGAATGTATCATCTTCATCGAAAGATAGCATGTAGGTAATCTCATCGTGGGAATCACATCCTTGAAGGATGTTTAGAGCCGAATCTCTAAATGGTTGAATTCGTCCTCGTGTAGGATGAACAATAAGGACTTTCATTTAGTAGTTTCCATGATGGGGAGTGTCTAATAGAACAAAGGTATTTAAGAGAGTTGGGATCGTATCTGCTATTGTGCGAGTAGCTGTGTAACCTGCTTTATATAGCTTATCACTAGAGATCATATAGTCTCTCTTATCGGGGTCTTTGCCATTCTCTCCAATGATTATCTCTACAGGGATAAAAGTTTTGATTGTCTTAGCTAGCTCAAGTTTTGTCATATTCAATGAATCATTACCTAGATTAAAGGACTCTCCCTGAACCTTATCCCAATTCCTTATGGCAAAGAGAAACGCATCAGCAGCGTCTTGAACGTGGAGGAAGTTGCGCTTAACGCCTGGCTCATACATCTGGATGTAGCTCTCTTTATAGGCTCTCCATGCGAAGTTGTTAACAAGAAGGTCTAGGCGCATTCTTCTTGATGGTCCAAACAGTGTAGCTAGCCTAAAGCAAACTAACCTTTCTTTCGGAAGGACTAGCTGAAGTAACTTCTCTGTATACACCTTACTCTTAGCATAGGTGCTTAGTGGATTCATTGGGGTGTTCTCGGTGCAGATTCCGGGTTGGGTTCCATATGCAGAGTTCGTTGTTGGAAAGATGAATCTGGCGCTACAGTTGTTTAGACACGCTAAGGCAAGACGTTCAACCCCATCTCTATTGATTGCGTAGGTCATTCCTGGATATCTTTCAGATAATGGGAAGCCTACTATTGCGGCTAGAGGGAGGATATAGTCGCACTGACGTGCTATAGTATCATAGAGTTGAATGTCTAGTATATCAGCATTAATGACATGGAGATTACTATAGTCTGCTATTGTTCCAAGCAAAGATAACGCTGTTCCTTCTTGAGAGAAGTTGTCTACTATATAGACTTCAAATCCTTCCTTTAGAAGAGTGCGAACTAGGACCGTTCCTAGATATCCGCAGCCGCCTGTTACTAATATCTTCATATCTTCTCTCCGCTACATGCTTTAGCGTCTGTTGACCTACCTGATAAGGTATAGTTTCTAACAGCTCCATCACTTATTGGAAGATGGTCAAATGTTTTCTCTTGAAAGTCTGGTCTACAGTAGGTTCCAATCGCCCCAATATGATTACTTCTAGCTAGGGCAGGAACTAAGGAGATGTGACCAGCAGCAATTGGACCAGAGGTTATGCTCCAGTCCCACCCACGGGGGTCTGTATGCCACGCGGGTTTGAAGTAGTTGTTCCATTGGAACTTGCTTAGGACAAAGCCTAGCGCGTTGAACTGGTTACCTGAATCTATGTCTGATGGTCTGGTGGGGTCTGATGAATAGTTCAGAAGAAGACCACAGAGGAAGCCATCAAAGCTAGCTAGTTGGGTATACCATCTAGCTAGGGCAAAGGCATCTGGAGCTAGGACGACATCCTCTTCTAAGTAGATGTTATAGTCCGCACCTTCGTCAAAGACTTGTGATAGGACACTAAAAGGATTTTCGCGAACACCTAGCTTTGTCTTGTTTACATGTATCTTTCGAATACCGTGCTGCTCTAGAAGAGATATGTTCTTAGGACAGCCTGGCTCAGCACCAACATGAATCTCTACACTAGTCAGGTTGTTCTTATCTATAGAGTCAAGAACTCTAGATAGATACTCAGGTCTGTCATGGGTGGTAAGCGTGGCTGTCAGTTTCATGGAGTCACCCTATACTTTATGTAAAGTGTATCTCCAACTAGAGTGGAGTCTACTGGGGAAATCTCTATGGGCGGTGCGGTAGGAGGTTGAGCAAGATAGCCTATACCTAT
>Ga0208958_1002522_pt1 | contig 15593 bp, 16 predicted proteins | sample RifOxyB1_FD_184032 | JGI IMG/M metagenome (GOLD analysis project Ga0208958, IMG submission 184032) | Soil microbial communities from Rifle, Colorado - Rifle Oxygen_injection B1 (SPAdes) | ecosystem: Environmental > Terrestrial > Deep subsurface > Rock core/Sediment | place: Rifle, Colorado... | reverse complement strand
GATGGCTCGTGTCGCCTCCGGCAGACTGACCTCGATTTTGATGATTCCCATTTGCAACTGCATACCTCATGTCCTCCGTTACGTCTTTATGACGCAACCGCTCGGACACGGAATTTTTGCCGGCACCGTGATGAAGCTTGGAATGTCCTCGTAGACCGATGGAACATTGCTGCGGGACAGTTGGAGCGAGGAGTTTATGGTCCTGACGAGGATGACTACCTCCTTTTTGACGGACTTACCGCCGCGATGTTTTACAACGATCTGACGCTTGCGTTGAAGCGGCTCAATCTAAAGCATCGTTCGCCTCATAAGCTGAGGCACACTTTTCTGACGTGGTTCTACGCGAAGATCAATAATGACCCATTTCTTGCTGAAAGCGTCGGTGGTCACCGTGAGCGACGAGACATTGAACGCTACAGTCATCTGCGCGAGCTAATCGGGCGCGAGCGGAAGACACAGGAGTTAAGGGGAAAGAGGATGAGGCGGGTCGTGGTCCTCCCAGACGACAAAGGATTGTCCGGGATTTACGACTGAGCTTCGAGCGCGGGCGGTGTCTCGTGCATGTACTCGCCGACCGGGGAGTTCTCGATAAGCCCGATGGCCTCGGTAATGCCGTTCTTCCACCAAGACGAGACTTCCATTGCTTCGATAGCGCGAAGAGCCTTCAGAACGTCTTTCTTGAAGCGGTAGGCGTCGAGGTCGCCCGAAGTCCGGGTATCCGTCCAGGGCATGAGCGCGATGGCGGTCACAATTTCGAGGCGAATGTAGGTCGAGCCAAAGCGGGCTTTCGGGGCATCGGCGAAATTGGCGTCTTCCCGCCTCATTCGTTTCAGCCAGCGTTTTACGGACTGTTTCTGCGTGACGGTGAGCGGGACTTTTATCGTCGTTGAGTGGCGCATCGCTTAGGCGTCCTTCTCTAGATGGCGCTCAAAGGCAGCGTCAAGTTCTTCGGTGGGGCCAAACATTTGGGGCGGATCGTCTTCGTCCAGGTAGTACCTCTTGAGGAGCGGGAGAAGCCCGGACGAGGTGACGAGTTCAATATGGGACAAAGCAAAGGCGAACTGTGAAGGACCTTTGCCGACGTTCCATTCCTTGTGAACGTAGTAAGAGATGTGGGCGGCTGTCTGTGGCTCGCCCAGCGTGTTGCCGTTTTCGTCGTATTGGATGCTCCAAAGGGTACCATCGGGGATGACAAGAATGGGATGCACCGAAAAGTATTGCGGCTCCTTTGCAAGCGAAACGTCTCCGACTTCTTCGAGGAGGCCATAGGCGGAATTGATTGCCTGAGACATTTTATCGAATACGACTGCGTCTCCGGTTCTGAGTTCGTCGTTCGTTTCGATCCCCACTTGGTCCATCGACTTTCCAACCCATTCCTCTTTTGAAAAAGGTGTCTGGAGGTGGGCAAATTGGATCGGGAAGGGCGTGCGATCAAAGATGGTCTCTAGAGGATTTTGCAGCACCGATATCCCGATACCGGTATCAATGCTTACGTCGCGCTTTTTTGCGGGTACACAGAGGATTTGGTGAAAGGCCTCTTCACGACGCCGTTTCACTGAATGAACCACCAGCGGATAGCTCGCCTGCAGGTTCTTGCATTCGATGCTCAGAAAGACATGAAGCCTTTCCGCGATCTGCTTCTTCGCTCGAATGTCGAACTCACGCGTTTTTAGTGTGACGGGGTCCTGGTAGGTGCCGGAGTGAAGGCATTTGAATCTGAGGTCATTGAGTTGCTTGAGGGTGCGCATCTCAAACGCGAAATCGGAATAAGTCGCTGAGTATTTCTTTAGGTCTGCAGCAGTAATCGGGTTCGCTTTGAGTTTTGCCATCTTCAGTCTCGAACTTTTGAACCTCCGAGCTTGGGTTGCTCGTCTCTACAAATAAAAAAACCTCCGAGAATCGCAGGGTTGCAAATTCTCGGAGGTTCGATGTTGGTAGCGGGGGTAGGATTTGAACCTACGACCTTTGGGTTATGAGCCCAACGAGCTACCGGGCTGCTCCACCCCGCGACATAATGTTGAGTTATCTACGCTGGAACCTGCGGAGAAGTCAATTTAAAATTCTGCTTATTTTACCGAAGGCTTAGACAACGGTTTTACGGGTGGTCTTTTCGGCCCACCGGGTTTCGGCCCACGGGGACGAACGACTGGTTTGGCTTCTTCGGCTTCCTGTTTGAGGCGTCGCATCCCGAGCTCGGGTTGATCCAAAAGCGCCTGCGTTTGCGTCGATTTCAGGTACTTGAAACGCCCCGGAAGGAGCCCCTTCAGCGTTATGTGTCCGATCGCGGTCCGCACGATCCGGTCCACGAGAAAGCCTTTGGTCTCGAGCAGGGTTTTGACGTCAATCGCGCCCGAATCCAGGAAGACGAGCTCGACGACGGCCTTGTTGGCGAAGTCATTCACGAGCCGGACGGAGTGGGGTTTGATATGTCGGTGTCCGAGCCGCATCCCGCGGCTCAACCGGTCGAGGGCATCGGGTTCGGGATGACCTTTCACCTTGGCCTGATAAACCCGCGGAACCGTATCGCGCTGCTGCAGGTCCTGCGCGAATTTGCCGTCGTTCGTAAGAAGGAGCAGCCCTTCACTGTTAAAGTCGAGACGCCCGATCGGGAAGACTCGAGCATGAACCTTCGACAGGAAATCAGCCAACGTCGAGCGGCCCTGCGGGTCAGAGAGCATCGAGATCACGCCTTTTGGCTTGTTGAAGGCCAGGTAAACCGGAGGCTCGAGCTGCTGAAGCAACTTGCCTTTGACCTTGATCGAATCTTTGCCCATCTCGGCCTTGTCCCCGAGTTGGGCGATCTTACCGTTGATCGTGACGAGGCCTTCCTGGATCAGTTCTTCGGCTTTTCGGCGGGAGGCGAGTCCTGCCTTCGCGAGGATTTTTTGAACGCGTTCTTTCATTCGGTACTCAATTGCTCAGCTCAGTGGCTGGTTGTGAGGCTTCGGCGGGCGGCACCGCGGGAATCAGTTCGGCCGGCGCTTCGTCGACGAGCGTTGCCAGCTCGGCTTCCTGCTTCTCTTTTGCCTTCTGTTCCTCGAGGTAAGGCGTCGAGGTCGGAATGGAATTGATGCGTTCCCGAATCTCGCGAAGAATCTTCTCATCCTCTCGGGGATTGTAGTGGATCGTCGTGCTGGTGTCGGACTTCATTTGTCCGACCAGCCGTCGCATTTCCTTGACCCGCGGGTCTTCATAATCGGGCGAATCCGGATTCGACGATTGAGAGCTCGGGATCATCTTTTCGATTTCGTGAAGGGACGGCATCGCCGCCAGATCTTTGAGGCCGAAAAGTTCGAGGAATTCGGGGGTCGTCGTGTAAAGCATCGGACGTCCCGGCAGCTCTGAGCGTCCGGAAATCTGGATCAACTTCCTTTCAAGGAGTCCCCGGATAAAGTAGGAGGAATCGACGCCGCGAATCTTATCGACGTCCTCTTTCATCGCGGGTTGGCGATAGGCAATGATCGCCAGCGTCTGCATCGCGCCGCTTGAAAGGCGCTGTGTCGTGACCTTGGCGAGTTTCTTTGCCAGCGCGGCTCGGCCGGGCTTCGTCCGGAATTGCAGGCCACCCGCCACTTCCACGATTTCGATCCCGTGGTGAGGCGCCTTATAGCGGTCTCGCAGCGATGTCATGGCTTCCTGAAAAAAGGCGGTCGAAAAATCAGGCCCGAGCAGCTCCTGGAGCCGCTCGAGCGAAACCGGCTTGTCCGTCATGAAAAGAAGCGCTTCAAGACAGGATTCAAGCTCGCGAAGATCGAGAGCACCCGTTTCGTCCTGTTCGAGGGTGGCGGGGTCCTTGGGGAGCGCCGCGAGAAGTTCTTCGTCGATTTCAGGGGCGCCGTCCATCGATTCCTCCGATTGCAGAGATTCCTGGAGGGCGCGATCTTCGGCGATTTCGGCTGCTAAACGCGCGGCCTGGTCTTCTTCTTCGGCGGGCGCGGATGACGCCTGAGCTTCGGCCGCTGCTTTGGCCATCTCCGCCTCGGCTTTGCTCAGGGCTTGCGCGATCCGCTCGAATTCAACGGTATCGTCTGAGACGGTGAGCGGCTCTTCATCGATCTCCTCCGCACAGCTGTGAAGCTCGGCTGCCTCCTGCGCGAGTTCTTCGTCGAGAATGGAAGCGTCTTCGGAACTTTCCTGCGCTTTCGCCACCTCGAGGGTCGGTAAGCCGAAAGGATCTTGTACGAAAGTAACGATTTTCTCATCGGTCATGTCGTGATTTCCTCGTGCATCGGACTATCGGTGGGTTTCGGGGCTTCGAACCCGGATGCGAGCTGAACGTTGAAGTTCGCCAGGGTTTCGAGCAATTCCAGGTAGATTTCCCGGTAAACTTCTTCCTGATAGAGTTTTGCTTTCTTCAGTCGCGCGAGCTCGAGTGAGGCTAGAAAGGTGACCACGATCTCGGGACGCGAAGGAGCGACGGAAAGAAGAGTTCGCAACTCGGTGAGCTTTCCGATCTGAAGCCGGTGACCGAATTCGACAATCTTGTCGGTCAGCGAAACAGTTTCCTTTTTCAGGACCTGCTTGCGCTTTCTCGCCCGAACCAGAAGGTCCTGATAGGTCAGAGTCAGGGTGCTGACGTCCATTTCCTTCCAGACTCTTTCAACGGGAGGTTTACGGTTTTGGCGGACAAAAACGTCTTCCCCGAGGAGCGGCAGCTGCGCCAGGCTTTCGCCGGCGGCAAGAAAACGTTGATGCTCGATCAGTTGCCTGACCAGGTCCTCTTGGGATAATTCTTCGTCCTCAAGCGGCTGTCCATTTGCGTCGGTTTTTCCTTCCTGCGGAAGGAGAACTTTGCTCTTCCAATGGAGGAGGGTGGCCGCCATGACCAGAAATTCACTCGCGGTGTCGAAATTGAGTTCCTGCATGAGCCGCACGTACGAGAGGTACTGGTCGGTGATCTTCGAGATCGATACCTTGGAGACATCCAGTTCATGGCTCTGGATCAAATAGAGCAATAAATCGAGCGGGCCTTCGAAGGTGTCCAGACGAACGGTGATGGGAACACGTGTGGCCAATTCAGTACTCCTGCGGTTGATCTTTGTTTGAACCCCCCGATCATAGCCAAGAGAAACGATAAGGCAAGCCGGGTGCTCGGATTTATTTTGACGCACTGAATTAAATTGAAAATCATTTCACGAACCGAAGTGGGTCAGCTTACTATGAACTAATCTTAACGAGGGAGAGAATCACAATGAAACACCTGATTGGCCTGATTGGCCTGTTTGGAACGACTGCGCTGATGGCCGTCTTCGCTATGCTTTTGGGCTCGAACATCGTTTTTGCAAACGAGCAGCCCGATGAACGAAAAGCCCCCGCTCACGCGCTTAAAGATGCCCGGATGGAGTTTGAAAAGCAGCAGCGCCAGAGCCGATGGGAATTTGAAGATGGTTTGATGAATCGGGAACGTCAGTTTCAGGATCAGCTACAAAAGGAGCGCCGGGAATTCGAACTGAAGTACGAAGCGGATCTGCAGAATGCCTCTGATCCGAGCGCCCGGGAAGCCCTTCAGAAGAGCAAGCGGGAACAGGAAAAGGTCTGGCGTACGAAACGGAACGAGCAACGCGCCACCAGGGATGCTGAACGAAAAGCCTTCCGGCAGAAAATGGAAGCCGAACGTAAGGCGTTTCGCGAAAAAATGGAAACGGAACGTAAGGCACTGCGCGAGCAGCGAGAAACGGAACGCAAGGCACTGCGCGCGGCGCCCAAAGAGTAATATATTTTAGTATCTATTGCGGGGACATATGGAAAGCCGGTGCCCCCGCCTTTTTATGCGCATGGATCACGATCCGGGCGCACGCTTCGGCATCGGAGAGCGCTTCATGATGCTTCAGCTCGATGCCGAGGTGCTCACAGACGTTCGGGAGCTTGGTCGGATAAATTTCCCACGTCGCGCGTGCGAGCTGGACCGTGCACAGAAAAGGAACTTTCGGCGGGGTGATTCCGTACTGATCGCAGCAAGCCAGCAGCACCCGGCGATCAAAGCTCGCATTGTGGGCGGCGACGAAGTCGATATCCTCGAAGTAGCCGGCTACCTTCGGCCAGAGTTCCCCGAAGCAAGGCTGCGCGGCGACGTGTGCGCGCGTAATCCCGTGAATGTAGGTGAACATGAAGTCAGGCTTTTTTGATCGTTGGCCCGATTTCCCTGACGGCGGTTTGATCAGGAAATGTTCGCGGCCGACGATCCGGTGATCGGTGACCTTGACCAGTCCGATCGCGCACGCGCTTTCGGCTCGGATATCGGCGGTTTCAAAGTCGAGGGCGAGAAAAGATCGCGGGGACATGCATGACTCCGTTAAACAAGACCAACGCGGCGATAGACTTCCTTGAGCGTCTGCCCCGCCCGTTCCCGCGCCCGTTCAGCCCCGTCTTCGAGGACCTGGAGCAGATATGATCGATCCTTTATCAGTTCGTCCGTTTTGTCACGGATCGGGCCGAGGGTCTCGACGAGCAGATTCGCGGCGTCGACCTTGAGATGGCCGTACTGCTTCCCGATATAGGAATTCACGATTTCGGGGATCGTTTTCCCGGTAATCGCGGCCTGAATCGTGAGCAGGTTATTGATTCCGGGTTTCGTCTCTTCAAAGGTGATTTCGGTTCCGGAGTCGGTCACGGCGCGCTTCACCTTTTTGAGAATCTGGTCGTTCGTATCCGTGAGATAAACCGCGCCGTTGGGGTCCGGGTCGGATTTCGACATTTTCGCAAGCGGATTTTGAAGGCTCATGATTCGCGCGCCGACGGGCGCGATATAAACCTCGGGGATTCGGAACAGGTCCTTTCCGTAAAGATTGTTCATCCGTAAGGCGATATCGCGGGTGATCTCGACGTGTTGTTTCTGATCTTCGCCGACCGGGACGAGCGCGGTCTGATAGAGGAGGATGTCGGCCGCCATCAGGACGGGGTAGTTAAAAAGCCCCGCCGGAATGTTCTGGCCCTGCTTCAAACTCTTGTCTTTGTACTGGGTCATCCGGTTCAGTTCGCCCATGTAGGTGAAGCAGTTCAGGACCCAGGCGAGTTCGGCATGCTGCGGAACTTGCGATTGAACAAACAAGGTCGCTTTTTTGGGATCGATTCCAGCCGCGATATAGCTGGCCACCGCGCGATAGGTTTGCTCAAGCAATTCCGTCGGGTCTTGTCTTACGGTGATCGCGTGAAGGTTTACGGAAAAAAACCAGCAATCGTACTGGTCTTGAAGTTTCACCCAATTGCGCAATGCCCCGATATAGTTCCCCACCGTGAGACGGTTGGAGGGTGCTACTGCCGAAAGCATGGTCTTCTTTGATTCAGTCATCAGGAGGCTCCGGGTAAATTGAAGAGTCGCGCGAAAACGTAAATCGTCAACTTCGAAAGAAATTCGATGGGATATCCGAGAATCGAAAGAGTTCCCGTCAGGAGAAGCGCCATGAGAATAAAAAAGCTGTATTGGGCGATGGATTCATATTTACGGGCGGCTTCGTAGGGGAGGAACGATTCAATGATCTTGCTCCCGTCGAGCGGGGGGAGCGGGATCAGGTTGAAAATCCCCAAAGCGTAGTTCAGGGATACCGAAACAAAAGCCATCGATACAAGCGGATCATAAAGATAAAACGTTTCCGGAACGGTGAGGTGAATGATGCAGAAGGCGATCGCCGAGAGGATCGCCAGGGCGAAGTTCATCCCGGGACCCGCGAGTGAAACCCAGAAAAGCCCATGTCGGTATTTCTTGAAGCGATTGGGACTGATCGGCACCGGTCGTGCCCAGCCGAAGAGCAGGTTCATGCCCGAGAGCATGTTAATCATGGGGAAAAGCACCGTCCCGATCGGATCCATATGGGGAACCGGGTTCAGCGTGAGACGGCCCGCGTCCTTGGCGGTTGAATCGCCCCAGCGATGAGCGACAAAACCATGCGCGAACTCGTGAAAGACGACAGCCATGATGAAAGGCACCAGCTGAACAGACAGCAATTGGATGCGCTCGGCGATTGATTCCATTACTCTGTCCGTATCACAAGTTTATTCACCCCGGGGGTGAAACTTGCGGTGAGCCGATTTGAGATGCTCCGGTGTGACGTGGGCGTAAATCTGGGTCGTCGAAAGGTCCGAATGGCCAAGGAGCATCTGAAGCGAACGTAGATTCATCCCCGACTGAAGGAGGTGAGTCGCGAAGGAATGGCGAATGCCGTGGGGAGAAATCGCGATCGGAATCTTCGCAGCGATCGCAAGAGCTTTGAGCGTTTTCCAGAAAGCCTGCCGGGTCAGTGCGAACCCCCTGCGGTTCACGAAAAGATGGTCGTCGACGGGATTAAGCGCCGCCCGGTGCTCACGAACGTAACCAGCGACGCGTTCGCCGGCGACCGGCGCAAACGGCGCGAGCCTCTGTTTATTGCCCTTGCCGGTAACGCGGACATAGCCGGCTTCCACGTCAAGCTGGTGGGTGGTCAGTCCCACAAGTTCTGAGACGCGGAGCCCGGTGGCGTAAAGGAGGTAAATCATGGCGCGGTCACGCGAGCGGAGATGTTCGCCGCCCGCGGTCGGGTAGGGCAGCCCGGCTTCGGCTGCTTGGAGCAACGCGGAAGTCTGCTCGTTCGTCAGGAATTTCGGCAGCCGCTTGATCTGGGAAGGAGCCTTGAGGCTCTCGGCCGGATTTTCGCGGAGACCGCGCTCCAGGCAACAAAACTTGAAAAATTGCCGGAGGGCGCTGATTTTTCTCGCGATGGAAGACGGCCTTTGCCCTTCTGCCGTCAGACGCTGGACGAACTCGCTGATATGCTCCGGTGTTATGGCGGTGAGCCCGAGTGCCGCTGGCAGGGTGCTCGCGAACTGATGGAGATCCCGCTGATAGGCTTCGACGGTTTTATCCGCAGCTCCGCGATCGATGCGTCGCGATTCCAGAAAATCGGCGATCGGCAACTCGAGCGCGCTACTCGCGTTACTCCCCGAGTTATTCCCCGAATTATTCAAGGATCCTGAAGTATTTCTCATAAGCCCCGCGCTCGAGATCTTCCAGGTCGCTCGGGGAAGGCTTGCGTCGTGGAGGAGCTTTGGGCGCTTCCTTAAAGAGAACTTCCACGGCTCTTGTATTGATTTGTTCCGTATTTTGAACTTTCTGTTCCTGAAGCTGCGCGTACAATTTCGGGTCGTGGGTTTTTACGTCATTTAACGTTGTTTCAACCGCTTTGACTTCGAGGTCCTTGACCTTCGCCAGGACTTCTTTCGGGAGGGCTTCCGCGGCAGCCGGAGTTAATTCGGCTTTCTTCATGTACGAGGCCTTCTGGACTCCGAGAAGGTCTTCCTGGGTTGTCCTGCGAAGCTCGACCGCGGGCGCAAGCGGCGCGGGAGCCGCGGCAGCAACGGAAGGCGTGACGGCGGTCGATGTGGGGGTTGTGGATGCCGGCTGCACGTCCGCGGGTTCCGCGGCAGGTTTCTCGACCGGCTTGGGAGGCACGATGGTGGCGGAATAGCCGGATTTCACTTCAATCGGTTTCGCTGCGGGCGTCTCGGCTTTGACTTCGACCGAACCACGCATGATCGAAATCTCTGTTTCGCCGTCAACGCCGTTATCGGCGATGTAGAAATCAGTTCCCCGCACGCCCATCGTGGCAGCTTTCGTTCTCACTTGAAGCCGGCTCCTCGGGCCGCCCTTTTCGATGATTCCGCGAAGCTTTCCGTACATCAGTTTGACTTTGGTGTTCGCGTCTTTCGAATCCTTGTTCCAGGATACCCGGTACGAAGTCCCCGGTCCGACATTGAATTGATCGCCGTTATCGAAGACGACGCGGGCTTTGCTCTGGAGCGCCGTTCTGAGAATGTTGCCTTGCTCCACGCGATCGCCGATCTTAGCTTTGTTGTAATAATAATATTCACCTTCGAAAAGGGCGTGTGGCCTGGAATCGCTTTCCGTCTGCAGGTGTTTCGAAGGATTCGAAAAGACCACGACTTCCCCCTCGATTTGAGTGAGAGTTCCGACCTGCACTCCGGCAAAGCCGATGGATGGAATTGAAATCGAGAAAAGAGCGAAGGCGACGAGGCGCGTGCTGGCGATGCGGCGGGGCATGTGAATCTCCAATCATAGCAAGTTGAGCAAATTGAGCAAATTGCAGCTTGTTTAATCAGCTCGAATCGTTAGAGTATAAAAGAATACAAGGAGATCTTCTACTGTGCAGCTGACAAAAAAGGCCCCGGCCATTTTTAAGTACGTTGTATTTACCCTAGTGTTTAGCTCGGCAAACGTTTCGGGAGCCGAGTTCGAGTATCCCGAGTTATCGGTCACTCCAAGAGCCAGCGATCGTCTGGATATGGAAGCTGCCAAGGAAACTCAGAAGCGCTGGACGACCCATATTCCCATCCAAGTCTCGGCTTTAGCGACACTTACGGCGGGGGTTCTGCAGTTTGGCAGTACTGACCTGGTCAGGGATCCGGATAAAAGGGCTGGCTGGGCTGGTGTTCTGGTCGGAGGTGGCTGGCTCGCCGCGACCGCGCTCATGGCGACGAACTATCAGCCATATGGGTCGGCGCAGCAGGATGTGAGCGCCCTTCCGCGAAAGAGTCAGCGCGAACAGCTCACCCGGGAAAGAATTGCCGAGGAACGGATCAACGCCGCCGCGAGACTGGGGAGGAAGATCCAGTGGCTCTCGGTTTTGACCAATGCGGGCGCCGCGATTTACATGAATGCGAACGCCGAGCCGGGAAGCTTTTCAAAGGTGGCGGATGGGGCGGCTCTCGCTTTCGCGGTTGCGCCGCTTTTCTTCCGATACCACTGGATCGACGTCGCGGAAGAGCAGCGTGATTACAAAAAACGAATTTACGCGCCCGTCGCGAGCGCGACGGTTTTCGCCGAGCCCGGCTCAGGAAGACTGGCCCCCGGATTGGCTCTGGCATTGGGGTTCTGAGCTTGTGCTGACCTGAGCAGCGTGAAGGCGCTAATATTTCCGGCCGAAAGCCGCGAAAGTTCGCGCAATGAGCCCAAATTACCCTGGGGTTCTTGTTCGCCAGGGCGACTGCTGCCTGATTGGTACCTCTGCGACCTTCGAGTTTTCTGAGCCAAAGTAGCCGATGCTCCAGGACCCACCCCATAAATTCTTGATATTATTTACCAAAGTCCAGGCACACTGCCTTTCAGAACCGGCTTCGCCTCGATATGACAAATGCCGTTCTTGCAACCCGACCTGTTCTTGTTGAGCTCCTTGAGCCATTCCGTAAGTTCTTGCCGCGTCTTGAACTTGAACTCATTCCGTTTTTCGTCTGAAAAACTCTCTTCGATCGGCCAGAGACAAAAGCAGTCCGTCTCAAACCCTTTGCTGCTCTTTTCGGTAATGGCCTGACCGCCGAAGATTGTTTAAATCCTAAATTCATCAAATAACGATCAGCTCCGTTCGCGGCCATGCTCCCTGCATCTTCTTTTCCAGCTTTGAACGCTTTCGATGCCCAAATAAAAGTCTGAAAAAAGTGATCGGGAACCTCGCCATGCTGAAAGACAGTCGCGGCATAGTAATAGTCGTTCGCTGACTTGAGGCAGCCTTGCGCAAACAGCTCCGCTACCTTCCTTCGCCGCACCCGATCCCGTTTCAGAACTTCCACCGCTCGTTTTTCGGTCCATTGAGTGAAGTCCTTTCGGTCTCCTTGGTCGGCATCGAATAGCGCTTTCAATTCACTCGACAGCTGCTCGTAATCCGCGCCATCGCAAGGAGCCTTGATGGGTTGAGCTGCATGGGCGTTTGTAATCAAAAACATTATGGCGAGTACGTTCATGCCCCTCATATATTTCCCGATCACTTCAATGTCATCCCGAATCGACCGAAAGTCCCGTTTGGGGCAACGTCACGCAGAGTTGCGCGCGGAACTCACGGCGCGGGGGTGAACAGAATCGTGCTTCACGGCGGCGCGGCCCAGCCGCCGAGCGGAATTACCCTGAGCCCCGCGGCTTTCGCTCTCCTCGTGAGGAGGCCCGCCGCCTCGAAGAGATTCTTGATGAAGTATTGTTCCAGGTTGGCGAGTTGACGTCCCCACGTCACGATCCGCGTGTAGGCGAGACTGTCCCAGAACTTCCCGACGGGGTTGCCCTTCTTCGCACCCGTCACGATCGAGGCGACAGTGCCCGTGAGTTCGCGGAGAAAGTTCTGAAACCCCGTTCGCGTCCGCGTTTTCACGAGCAGATGCAAGTGGTTGCCGACGTTCGAATAGCGCCAGAGCTGCACGCCGTGACGTCGAGCGATCTTTTGCGCCGCCCGGTCTATGTGCTCGACATGCCGCGGGTGGAGCATGGACCACGCCCCCTTTGCGCGTGAGGACCGAATGACGAGGTGAACGGGGGATTTTAAGTCGATTGGCCGCCTGGTTTTTCGGATCCCTTTGGAATGGTTTCCCCCGTGTTCTCGTTTACCGGGCGGAAGTAAGGAGAGTTGTCGCGCGCGCATGTGTTTGCGTGAAATAGCATCGGGGCAATGCCAATGCAAGCGAAATTACCTGGAATCCATTCCATCTCACTTGATACGTCCGATTCCTTGCACCTCTTCAAACTTTCGTTGGAAATTGCGAGCAGCAGACCTTGCTGCCCAAAACCTCGGAAACTGCCCGCAAGGGAGCTATTTCGCCGAACCTGCCGCCGCTACTTCCTGCTCCGGGCTCACGTTAGGGACGATGGTTTCAGGCAAAATCTTTGCCTGAACTTTTGAGGCACAAGGAACATCGGTAATTGCATTATACCTGGAAGGACCTTCAGTCAGAAGAGTTGCGCTTTTCCTGGTCATCGGAAACCATTCTCCGTGGGTCATTCCCCTGATCCATCCGAACAGGAAGTCTCCTGCGATACTGATGGGCATAGTGACCAATCCAAATACAGTCGATTCTGCGGCACCGAGGACTCCCTTGGTACGAGCCCACGCGCAGCTATCTTGCTGACCGACCCGAGACGAGGACAGCGTTACCTGTTCAGACGGCTTCCGCCCAGCATCTTTAGCATCTCTAGCTTCCTGGGCAAAACTGCTGGATGAGGAACAAAACAAAAATAGGACCGCTGATAAGGCAACTAAAGCATGTTTCATAAAAACTATTCTCCGATTCCCGAGGAGAGAGCACTTGTCATGCCAGAGAGAAGTAGTTGATTCTATTTGGTTCGTGTCTATCGGGACACACGCAGTTGTAACCCGGCTGTAAAATGAATGAACACGGGGCCGAATTGATTCGAATTAAAGGATACCGAACTCGAGTTTTTCGCACTGGAACGTGGTGCGGAGATTTTTGAGAATAGGCGCTCGATGCTCCATAATCCCCTTACCGTAGCCAAATCATAAATCGCTGCGAACAACAGCGACATAAAAAAAGGGGAACAGTGTGAGCATCGAGCTGAAACGAGAATACCTGCAAATCCTGAGAAAAAGGTACGAAGTATCGCCCAAGGCTGAAAAGACCAGAATCCGTGGTCGTGTTGCCCGTTCTATATGCACGACATGGCGCGGGTGAAGCATGGACCACGGCCCCTTCGCGCGTGAGGACCGAATGACGAGGTGAACGGGGGATTTTAAGTCGATTGGCCGCCTGGTTTTTGGGATCCCTTTGGAATGGTTTCCCCCGTGTTCTCGTTTACCGGGCGGGAGTAAGGAGAGTTGTCGCGCGCGACATGAATTCGGGGTAAATAACATCGGGGCAATGCCAATGCAAGCGAAATCACCCCCGCGGATTTAGATCTGAAGTGCAACAGTTTTTGAGTGGAGATCTCTGGGGGCTTATTAAAATGAACTTCCCAAGGAGTCAAATACCCAAGGCACTTCTCGGGGCCATGATTGAGCATGGGCTCAATTCTTCGGAAGAAATGGCGAACGAGAGCTGAAGACCTGAGGGCTGGAACCTGGTGAACAGCAAACCTCGCAAAACGTGACGGGTGGGTGAGGTGCTGGCGCCGTTTTCGCGACGGAATCAGAGGAGCCCCCACCGGGAGCAAGGTCAACGTGATCGCGGCGGTTCTTCTGGTGCGGCGCATGGCTCGTGAGAAATGTAAACCGCTCAAACATGCAACTTTTGGAAGGAATCATCAAAAGAAAGCCTGGATTCGCCAAAACGCGTCTTTCCGAACTCGATGAGAGGACATTCCAGTAATCGATAGTTCAGTTCCGTCAGAATAGCTAACGCCACAAGAAAAATGCCCAATTCAATCATCGCGGGAAACCAAGTCTCCCAAGCGACGGTTCGCTCCATTTCGAGAACTCTGTAGCGCCCCTCGCGAACCGCAAGAATGATTGGCACATGAATCAAGTAAAGCGTGTATGAACGGCGGCCGATGGCTGCAACTCCTTTTCGGAAGTAGCTCGGGCATGGGATCACTTGCATTCCAGAACTCGCCAGCGCAACGAGCAGCGCTGATATCACCGCAAATGACAGATAGCCGAAGTAAACCACCTGATCTCGATCGAAGAGTGATGGCGAGATCCACAGATAGGCTACTGCCAGAATAACGAGCACCCGCATGCTCAGCCAGACGCCGTGAGCAGACAAATATTTCCTGGACCACATCTGAATCTGAGCGGCTATGAGCCCTAGAATACACCCCAATGCGAGGCCGTCGGCCCTGAAGTGCGTCAGAAAGGAGATTTCCCCGAATCCTGCTCCCGTTTTCCACGCATGTGCCCGGTTCACAAAGCACAACGCCGCAATGAACAGCAGGCCGGCGATCCGGCTGATTCTGCCGCGGATGATCAGCAGAAAAAGGGGAGGAAACAAATAGTAATGCTCTTCAACCGCAAGACTCCAGAAATGGCTGATATTTCCAAATCCCGTCGAAACGGCGAAGTAATTATATTGAAAGCGAACCACCGCAAGGGACTCGCTGAGAAGCTCAGACGGCGATCCGAATCCGCCGCCGCGGTTGAAAAGAAGTGATGCAATAGCCGGAATAAAAGCCCAGAGCCAAGCCGGAGGCAGAATGCGAACCAGTCGCCTCTGACAATAACGAAAGGCCAAATACAAGCGGACCTTTAGGTTGGCATACTTTCCGGCGTGCTCCAGCCATGAAGCAAAGGACCTCGTGACCAGAAAGCCTGAAATAACAAAGAACAGGTCAACGCCAGTCCACCCTTGTTTCAAAAAGTCAGGAACAAAGCCCTTGAGAATTCCCCGTTCAGTTTCGTTTTTTTGCAGCACCCGTACTGTCGGTCGCGGTGGCGGCGGAGCTGGCTGCGGAGCTAGCCATTTTCGTCGCGAAGGCGATCGCGGACTTGCTGTCCAACGCAAGGCCTTTGGCTGAAACTCCGTAGCGATAACCCTGAGTGAAGTTTTCTACGGAGCCCGGTCCCTTCGAGATAATCTGTTCGGCAAGTTCGAGGGCTTGTCCTGTCGTCAGCGCGGGCCCTTTGCTCGAACGAAGGAATTCGAAAGCCTCGTTGAAGGGCTTCGCGATTCCACCGTTCATTCCACCGCCCCAAATTTGACCATAGCGGGTTAAACGCGTCGCGAACGCGCCACATTGAGGTTTGGGGAGATTCAGGTTCTTGGTGTTAACGCAAAACTTCACCAGTCGTTCGAAATCTTTTCGGACGGGGTCGAGGTTGCCTTCGAATTCGCTCGAGAGCGCTCGCGCCATTTTGAGGGAGGCCGAGAGATCGAGGTCCAGTCCCTCTTCGACGAAC
>Ga0208958_1002521_pt1 | contig 15594 bp, 10 predicted proteins | sample RifOxyB1_FD_184032 | JGI IMG/M metagenome (GOLD analysis project Ga0208958, IMG submission 184032) | Soil microbial communities from Rifle, Colorado - Rifle Oxygen_injection B1 (SPAdes) | ecosystem: Environmental > Terrestrial > Deep subsurface > Rock core/Sediment | place: Rifle, Colorado... | reverse complement strand
CGGGGATGACCGAGTACGTGGACCTGTTCAGTAACGGAAACCTCGAAACCGTGAACCGTTCACCCGCGGCCTCCTGGTTGGTGCGCTTCGTGGAGCTGCATTGCCCGGAATTTAAAATTTAAATCGGCCCGATACTCAGGCGCTTTCCTTGTATCGCCGGTTTCTGCTGACGTACGGCTTCCGCGTGGTTGCCGGCGAGGGAAGGATAGCGCCCCGTCCCGTATACCCGTAAGCGGCGGCAATCAGGAAACAGCATCCCAGAAAAAAATCCCACCAATTCTGCCAAGGCAATCCGTTAGTCCCGGACCCAAGCGCCCATAACCCAAAAAGAACGAAAGACATGAGCAGCGGCGCAGCCGACCGCAGCTCTCGCCGCGCTCCGGGTCGAACCAGCCCCGAAACAATGAAAGCGGCGATCGACGCGAGAAGGTTCATCCACGACAGCCACCCTGCAGCTGACGTATCAGCCAATCCGACGATCCAAAGCATTGCCAGGGAGAGCGCAAGCAGAGTCGACCAAGCCCTCATAGTCATCACCTCAAAAAAGAGCGAGCAACGGCCATGCCGTGGCGAGCGGCATTTATGCGGCGCACCATAAACTCTCCGCAAGATCACACTCCTCGATAAGTCGTCGCAATACCAGGTAAAATCGAACTTCAGCCAATTCGCGTCTGGTCTGCTTTTTTTTCAAGAGTTTGGGCCAAAATAACGAAAAGAGATCATGAACTTCCTCACAATTTACCGGCGGAGTTGTCTCCTGAAACTATTTTCGATGTCGTTGTTGTTCGCTTCGTGCTCCGGCCCGCAGCGCCGTCCGAGCAGCGACTCGATTGAGGCAATCCAGACAATCGCGCCACTGGTTCAGTCCGAACTCCTGCGACAATACCGGGGCAGTAAAGAGAACGAGGTCCGTGCGGAAGCAAAAAATTTTGCGGCCGATGGAATCGCGTCCCGTTCCATTCCGGTCACCCGGATGGAGTTGAATGAACAAGCGAATTTTCCAGCCGAAGCGCGACAGATACTTCGAATCGACGATCTCGCCTCCTTGCCGCTCCTGTCAGGCGAGCCGGTCATCGACTTCCCGGTCGAAACGGAAAAATACGCCGCAGTGATCCCCCTCCAAAATCATTTGGCTGCGAACTCGCCATCGCAATCAACTCATCCTGAAGCATTCGTTCTCGACGTCCACCTGCGTTGCGATCATCCGGTCACCGTTCAACGACGGATTTTTTTTGATCTGAAAAACATGAAGGAAGCAAAGTTCAATCTTCCTGTGCATAACTCAACGATGCAGAAGATTTCGTTGAATGTGCCGTCCGGCGCGAACCGCTGCACGCTTCTGTTCAAAAAGCAAGGACAACGGGAATTCAATGCCGGAATCCGAATTGTCTCAAAGAGTTTCTTTTCCGAACAAAAGCTCGCCGGCTCCGTCCGCGAAGCCTGTCTTTACGACCCGTCAAACCAACCCGGCTCTCCCGGTTGGACGCCGTACCAGTACTATTTGCAGGCGCATTATCCCTCGATGACCTGTGACCTTGACGCCGACTCAGCGGAACTTCTGGACGACCCGATCGAATCCCTGAACACGAAAGTCCATGCTCTGATCGGCAGCCGGCTCTCGGCGGAAATGATCGCGAAACGGGATATGAACGGCCCGATCGATTTTTCGAAGGCACCGAAGTTTGACTCGATCGTGCTCAGCACGATGGAATTCAAGGTCGACTTTTACGGCACGATCCTGTCCCGTATTCTGCAATGGCACGCCGAGCGGGGAACAATCGTCCGCGTGATTGTCCCGGGCGTCTCGACCTCGCTCTTTTCGAAAGACATGGCCCTGATCAGGAAGATGGAGCGTCACAGCCCGAACATCAAAATCCAGCTCTATCGCGACGATTCCAGAAAATCCCGCTGGAGCATCAATCGGCTCCAACGCGTCATTCACGCAAAAATTCTTGCCGGGGTCTCAACGGCAAACCCGAAGGAAAGTTTCCTGGTTATCGGCGGTCGGAACGTGAAGGACACCTTTCTTTTTCACTCGCCCCCCGATTACTCCGCGCATCCCGAGATGGAACAGTATGGAACGTTGCTCTCGCCCTTCAGCTTCTTCTCCGATCTCGAAGTCCTGATCCGCGGCGACCATGTCGCCCGCGAGGTCACCGCGCAATACCTGAGCTTCTGGAACAGGGACCACCAAACCATGCGCATGCGCCCGACGACAGCGCATATTCCTTCCGCGCTTCCTCGTCTTGACCGGCTGGAAAGCGAGGGGACGCGGGTGCGCCACCTCATTTCCGTTCCTTTCGCGGATGGAGGACAACTCGAAGATCTCGTCGCCGATCTCATCAGGAGCGCCACGAAGTCCCTGAAAATGGTGAGTCCGTATTTTCGTCCCACCAAAAAAATCGCGGCAGCCTTTCATGACGCCGTCAATCGCGGCGTTTCGATTCAGTTCATCACCGAACTCGATCTCATCAAGGATAACTCGCCCCCCATCACCATGGGCGTCAACACTCAATCGGTGAACAGATTTTCGAAGTACTTTTCCGTGTACGTGTCGAAGGACTCGCACATGATCCTTCACAGCAAAGCCATTCTCGTGGACGGTGAGCTGCTCTTTATCAGCGGAACGAATCTCAACATGAGAAGCTTTCTGCACGACATCGAGAACGGTCTCTTGATCATGGACAAGAGTGTCGCATCGCAATTTGAGAACGTTTTTGAAAACGTTTATCTACCAGGCTCGAGGCTGGTATCGGAAGAACTCAAGGTCAAATTCCTGGACAAGGTGATCATCCCGTTGGTTGATCAATATTTCTAAGCCGGCGGCTGTTTCGCGAGTTCGTCCAGACGACTGGATTCACCGACAAGCAGAAGCGTGTCGTCGCCTTTTATGACGACGTCGCTCTCCGGGTTCAGGATTCTGTTGCCCTGGCGCTCGATGCCGACGACCATCGCGGAATAATCTTCGCGAATACGCGACTGCCGAATGCTTCGCCCGAGAAGAAACGAGGAAGCTCCAACGTAGATTCTCCTGAGTTCGTACCGCTCGATCGCCGAGTCACCGGTTGCACGAAAGGGGGATTCAACGAGCGGCCTGATTTTATCGACTTGTTCGTCAGTCCCGAGGACAAGCAATTCGTCTTTCGGAAAAAGCTGCTGATCGGGGTTGGGCGCCACGATAGTCCGCGAACCGCGCTGAATGGCGACAACGTTGACGCCGTACTTTTTTCGAAGCTCGGAATCGCGCAATCGCTTTCCCGAGACCTCCGAATCCGGATGTATCTTGACGCGGAGTAAGTGTCCCTCCCAGGGGGCGAGCTCGCGATAAATGTCGGCCGGGCGCCGTGTTTTCTTCTGCTCTTTGAAGGTCGCGAGAAAACCCTCTTCGAACCAACGATAGGAGGCTTCCATTTCACGATACAGACGCACGAAAAATAGAGCGGCAAGCATGAACGTCACGAGACCGACGTAACGTCCGGGAAAAAATTCAAGACTCAGCAACCCGATCCAGGTGACGGTACCGACCTGCATCATGATCGAAGCCGGGCTCTGCCCGGCAAGCGTTCGTTGCCGCTTGGACTTCTCGGGACGGAATAGCGCGAACATCTCCCAAATGAACGGGGACGAAAGGAACAGCCCCAAAGCCCAGCCCAGAGCATATCGCCATTGCGGAGTGGCAATGACGCCCTCCAGGAGAGGCATGCCGTAGGCCGCGATGATGACATTGATCGCCGTCACGATGAACCCGTTCAAGGCCCATTTCAGGAACTTCTGACTGAACTCGCCCCTGGCGGTTTTGGCGGCCTCTTTTTCGCGCCAAATGGCATACGCCTCGACGGCATCCTTCACCCTCACGGGAAGATGCGTTTCGAGGTATTGTGCGAAATAATAGGAGTACTTGATCAGGTACGGCGCGGCAAAGGTCGTGACCAGGGCAACGGCTACGATGACGGGGTAGAGGAAGTCACTCATGACCCCGAGTGAGAGCCCGAGGGTCGCAATGATGAAGGAAAATTCGCCTATCTGAGCGAGACCGAAGCCCACGAGAATTGACGTCTGGAGCCGCTGGCCGCTCATCAAAACACCGAAGGTAACGGCAGTGACCTTCCCAAAAATCGTGAGACAGGTAATCAGAAGGACGGCGCCAATGTTGTTCCAAAGCGCCGCCGGGTCCATCAGCATCCCGACCGAAACGAAAAATATCGCGGCAAACAGGTCCCGCAGGGGGGAAACGAGCTCCTCGATCCGCCTTGATTCAGTGCTTTCGGACAAAATCGAACCCATGATGAACGCGCCCAAGGCGACCGAGTAATGAAAATTCGCCGCGAAGACTGCGAGACAGAGGCATAGACCGGTTGCGGCGAGGACCAGGATTTCCTGCGATTTGAATCGCGCGACATACTGGATGAATCGCGGCACCACAAAGTAACCCGCGATGAACCAGGTGCCGACGACCAAAGCCAGCCTACCGGCGGATTCCGCGACCGAAAGTGCCGAAAGACTTCCGCCCGAAACGACCGCCGTAACCGCGACGAGAATCATCACGGCCAGCAGATCTTCCACGATGAGTATTCCGAAAATGAGTTCGGAAAACCGCCTCGCCTTCAATCCGAGCTCATCAAGCGCCTTGACGATGATGGTGGTCGAGGAAATGGAAATCATGGAACCCAGGAAAATACTGTCCATCCTCGACCACCCAAGAAAGTGACCGGCCCCATAACCGAGAAAGAACATGAAGGGCACTTCGACGCTGGCGGCAACTCCCGCGGAAGTGCTGATTCGCGCCAATTTTCGGAAACTGAATTCCAGTCCCAGCGTGAACATCAGGAAGATGACGCCCAGTTCCGCGAGGGTCTTCACATTGGGCATATCCGTGACGAGAGGAAAGGGCAGCGTGTGCGGACCAACAATCATTCCCGCGACGAGATACCCAAGGACTACCGGTTGCCGAATACGTTGAAAGACGAGGGCGACAATTCCGGCGATCGCGGTAATGACCGCGAGATCTCGAATCAACGGAGCAAGATGCATATAAGCATCTTACTATCTTCCGCTTTGGATGCGGACAAGAACTTCAAAAAGAATTTCATTCAGGACATAGAAAATTTCGTTCACGTTAGACCCCCCCCTGTTTCGGTTGATGATTACACGCATTATTTCGGATTCTCAGGTTTGCAGCCATGCAGCGAATTGAAGGATTTCATCTTCCGTTTTGCAGAGTTTACAGAATCGGAAGACGCGCGAATTCGCTTTAAAAGCCCTGCCGCAAAGGTTGCACCGCAGTCGAAATCGGCCGAAAAACCTTCTTGCCTTTGGGAATCCAAATTTCATCACGAACTCCTTTCTTGGCCGGCGAATATCGCGGCCACATAAACTGATACGGAGAGGCGCCGAGAAAGGCGCGCGGAAATGAACCTGGATGAATATTTTTTAACGAGTCTCTACTGAGCGTAGCCCTGATACTCCTGGATCCGCCGGGCTTCCTGGAAAGTATCGACCATTCCCGAGAGTAACCCTCCCGAAACAAGGACCAGCGCGGCCGTGAGCACGAGGACAGCGAGACTTACCCAGATCTTGGTTTTTCGTGAAAAGCGCGGATTTCTCCAGAGCAACGGCAGCGCGAACGGGCCGGCCGCCAAAACGGCCGCCGTGAACATCCACAGGCTATCGACAATTCGACCGTTTTCGGACTGCTGGTTCGTGCTCACCCCATAACGGTAACACGACCGCTGACGCGGTAAAGCCGATTTCCTGGTGGCCCGCTGTTTGAACCCCCTGATCAGATGCTGATCTGGCACAGGATGTTCCCGGCCGTGCTGCTTCTCGGTCTCATGCAGCCGGGCTCTCCCGCGCGGTTCTCCGCGATCTTTCAGGGCGCCTGCCCCGAGCCCGAATCGTTGAAGGTTCAGGTCATCAGGACGATACGGCGCAGCACACCCGGATTTACGGAGGGTCTCGTTTATCGTAACGGCCTGCTGTTTGAAAGCACCGGTGGGTACGGCGCATCGGCCTTAAATCGAATCGATCTCTCCAATGGTCGGGTCACTGAACTCGCAAGACTCCCTTCTCAATGGTTCGGCGAAGGCCTGGACTTCTGGAATGGTATCTTCCTCCAACTGACCTGGAAGGAGGGTAAGGCCATCCTTTGGCCTGACGAGCCAACTCCGGAATTGGTGACGATCCGTTCGTACCCAAGAGAGGGCTGGGGCCTGACTCACGGCCAAGCTGCCTGGATCGCCAGTGACGGGACCGCGAAGCTGTATTTTCTGGACACGGTTGACCTCAAGGAAAAGGGCTCGCTGGAAGTTCGACTGAGAGGAGATCCGGTGCGCGGGCTGAATGAACTTGAAGAGGTAAACGGGAAGATCCTGGCAAACGTGTTTCCGACGGACCTGATTTTTCGCATCCAAATGGGAGAAAAGGGGTGCGTGGACGGCGTGCTCGATCTTTCGGCTTTGAGATCTTACTTTTCTCCCCGGGACTTCGCGCGTATCTCAAAGGATCCGGAGTCGGTCGCGAACGGGATAGCCTATGACCCGGAACAGCGCGTCTTGTATGTCACCGGAAAAAACTGGCCACTCATCTTCAAGCTGAAATGGCCGTTTTAGAAATGATCGAAAGAACCTGGCGCGAAACTTCCCAGCTCACATGCAAAGATTCTGCAGCCGCTTGGTTTTATACTGCCTGAAGCCGAGACCCGCGTACCGCGCCGAAAGCTCTTCATCAAGATCGGGGTCGATCGCGAACAATTCGGGACGGGCGTAATACTCGGGGCAGAGTTTCAGAATGTTTTCAAGAATAAGCGCCTCGGTCGACTGCGGATAAAAACTCGTGTTGATCGATTCGTCCCAATACGCATTGACGTGGTCGTTGATGTCGAAATCTCGCTGCACGACCGGAGTTCCGGCGCTGTTCCATTTAACGAGCGCCGGCTTTCCCGGAATCACCCCATCTTCGAACAGGCTTCGGTAAAAGCGAAACCCTTCAAAATTCGCAGCCAGGTCCGCATTGCTGAAAACCCCGGTCGTCGCGAGACCCAAAGCGCCCTCCTCGCTTTCGATCCCGCCGCGCAGCGCGGTTTCCATTCCATGTTGTCGCGCGACGACGAAATAATTCCAACCCTGCGAGAACATGTGCGAGAATTTATCGGTTCCAAAGCGTGTTTCATTCACCCGAATGGTCGGGCTGGAAAGCAGAAAAACTCTGGCGCCCTTCACCGCTGGCAACGAACGATAAATGCTGTGTTTGATCGTATTGACGCGATCGACGTCTCCGCTCGTTTTGCTCCAAAACGTCATTCTTCCCCAAATACCGGCACCGTCCACTGACTTACGGATTGCCGCCGCGAGCTTAAGAAAGTCCACGCCCCCGCGCCACTCATCCACCGCCTTTCGTATCCTTTTGTTCACGCGGTCGTTGATAACGTCCCGTGAATCGCGAAGCGCTACGGTACGATCGTGGTACTGATCGGTCTCACTTGCGTAAGACGACGGAATAGACGCGAGGATGCCGCCAAAGAAAAGTAGTAGGACTCGCAAATCCGTCTTCATAGCTGGATTTTAACCCAGATAGTCCGAGTCCTCTAGCCGGTTCGCGTAATTCCTCGTTTTTTCGCGCCGCTCCCAGCCAATCACCGCTCTTCACTTCGAAAACGCTTCCCTCAGGGTTCGGCCACCTTCGCGCGAGGCTTTCAAAACAGCCCCGTTTTTCATCGAAACTTGCACATTTTGACCGTTCGTGAACGAGGCAATCCGATCCAAGCGAACAATACAGTTGCGATGGATTCGGAGAAAAACAGCCGGATCCAGCTGCTTTTCGAGGTAAGTCAAAGACTGCCCGTAGGCATAATCCACCTGCTCAAGCACAAGCTTGGTGACGTGCGACTCGCTTGACAAATAGAAGACGTTCTCGGCGGGAATGATCCTGGTCTTTGTCCCGACATCAACGACGAACTTATCCAGATAACGTTTCTCCCGGACAAGATGGTCTTCGAGCTTTTTCAACTCCGTCGGCCGGGAGAGCCGCTGCGATCGCTCAAGGCTTTTTTGAAGCCGGTCATCACGAAACGGCTTCAGCAGATAGTCGCACGCGTTTACCTCGAATGCCTGAATGGCGAACTGATCATAGGCGGTCTGAAAAATAATTTTCATGTCCTCGTGATTCGGAATGTTCCGAAGAACATCAAACCCGTTCAACTCCGGCATCTCGATATCCAAGAACACGATTTCGGGCTTGAAATCGGCGATCAGCTCGAGCGCCGCGAAGCCGTCAGAGGCTTCCCGGATTTCGTAAAGTCCGGAGTCTTCAAGATACTTCCTGATCCTTGCCCGCGCCAACGGTTCATCATCGACCAAAAGAACGCGTGTCATACCGGTTCCCCCGTGAAAAAGAAGTCGACCACGGTCCTTCCGCCCCCGTCATTTCGAATCCGGAACCGATGCCGCTCCCCGTAGAGCAAATCGAGGCGTTTGATCGTATTTTCCAGGCCCGTTCCATTCGATTCCAAACCCTTCTTCGGGGCGGGCGAATACGGGGCTCCGGTATTCGATATTTCGCAGCGATAAAGACCTTCTGTTTTCTCGATTGTCACGCTGATCGCGCCGCCCTCGCGCGCCTTCGCGATGCCGTGTTTCACGGCGTTTTCCACGAGGGTTTGGATCAGGAGCCCGGGAATCTGCACTGACTCGAACCCGTCTTCCGGCGGAATCGAAAAGCTCAAGCGCCCGCCAAAGCGCATTTGCTGCAGATCGAGATAATGTGAAAGGACCCGAAGCTCCTTGGAGAGCGGCACCGTGTTGGTTTTGGACATTTCGAGAGTCAGTCGATAAAGATCCGAGAGCCGGTTCAGCAACCCGACAGCTCGCTCGGGGTCCATTCGAACAACGGTACTGATGTTGTTTAACGTGTTGAAAAGAAAATGCGGCTGCATCTGCTGATGAAGCGAGTTGAGTTCGGTTTCGAGCCTTGTCCGTTCGACCTCGCCTCTCGCGCGCTCAGTCTCGCCGGCCGCTTCGATATGCGCGCTGATCTTCGTCCCCATCGTCTGCAATGTGTTCGCGATCAACCGAAACTCGTCCATGTCGAAGGGCGGCGGCGGCGCCTTGTAATTACCGGACTCATATTTCTGGATATGCTCGTTCAGGCGTCGAAACGGCCGGTTCAGCCGATTGGCAAGGGAGTAGCCGCCAAGACCGACGATGAGAACGAGCAGAAGCGAGCCGAACAGCATCTTTCGAATCGTGGAATGCACGATCGCGAGCCGGACGGACTTCGGTTCCGCCACCAGGACTTTCATCGCGAAAACGCGACCCGGTGTTGAACTCTCGATGACAAGGGGGCTTCGCGAAACAAAGTGTTCGTTTAAAAACTTCGGCGACAGCCCGGCTCCCTGGGTGTCGTCGACGAACAACTGCGCCGTCGTCGGCTCCTGAACCCGCGCCTGAACGGCCATTTTGAGGTCTTCCACGCGAATTTCAGCGATGATCATTCCCGTCGGCCGCTTCAACGGTCCTTTCACCGGTACCGCGAGCAAAAACGAAGCCCCTCCTTCGCTCCGGAGAAACCGGTAGAATGCGGGCTGATCAGGAATTTCCTGGAACTCCTGCAGGAGCTCCCGAAGTCCGGCCATTCGCGTGCCAGCGCCGGCCGGAACCGCGGTATTGAGTTTGAGCTGTTCATTCAAAAGAAACAGAGCCGAAACAAGCGAATTGTCCTCGAGGAACCGGCTCAGCAGAAAATTCGCCTTGTCTGCAAAAAGAATACTGCTGGTCGCGCGCTGAACGTCACTGTCCCGGCTTAACGCGAAGGTCTGAGTCACCAGAATGGTGACATAAGAACGCATGTCTCGCGACAGACTTTCGGCGGTCAATGAGACTTCGCGAAGGGCCCCGGTTTCGACGATTTTTGAAACCGCTCTGGTGAAAGGATAAGTCAAGGCGAGGACCGGAACCGTGGCCACGCCGACAAGAATGACAATGAGGAGCACCCTGAAGCTGCGAATCACCTTTTCCCCACGTTTTGCTCGAATACTTCCTGGATCTGCCGCGCGATTGCCTTGAAATCAGGGGTTTTGCCCCGCAGGGCGCCCAGCCCCTGTTTCATAGCGAGCCAGGCATAAAAAGTCGGCTTCGAACTCGGAATCAGTGTCGCCCTCCCATCATCCCTGTTCGCGCTGACGGCCCTGTGCAGTGGTTTCCTAAGCGCCTCGTTCGCCCATCGGGACTGTATCGCCTCACTTTGGAGAAATCTGCCGAACTCAAGAAAGAGAGCCTGGTGCTTTGAAAACGTTTTAGGGTTCGAAAACACGAGGCACTGAAGCCCGCGCCCCGACAGGAGAGGTCGTTCGCCGAGTTTTGGGAGATCCGCGATTCCGAGGCGGTCTCCCAGCTTCAGCTTCGCGTCCGCTACCGCCCAGTCGCCGCTGATGGCATAGGCGAACTCTCCACGATAAAACCGGCTCGTATTGCAGTCCTGGCCGCAGTCCGCGGAGATCAATCCCGAAACCGTGAGCTGGTGATACGCCGAGAGCGCGCTTTCCATGGCATTCGTGTTGAGCCGTTCAGGAGTCCATGGCGCGAAGCTCTGAAGGAACGGCAGAAAGTAATATGGCTCGAGAAACGGCCAGCCGATCGGCTTAATGCCTGTACTCCGTAACGCCTGCCCCTGATCGCGCAGCTCCTGCCACGTTTTCGCGGGAACGGTAACATGGCTTTTGTTGTAGAACAGAACGAGGCGATTGCCCCCGAGTACCGGAATACCGTAAATTTTTCCCTCGAACGTGAGGAGCTGATACACATCATCCGGAATTCCGGTCTGAGCCCCCTTCCACGACGGGGGAATTTCAGAGAGATAAAGTTCGCGGTAAAGGCCGATCATATCGGAGGGGATAAAAAGCATGTCGGGCCGGACCGAGGAATCGATCTGTGGAATCAAAATGGATTCGAGTTCCAGGCCTGTTTCGGCCTGGATTTTTCCTTTAAAGCGGCCGCTGGCGTTGAACTCGGCGACGATTTTCTGAAAAAACCGCGCCTGCTGTCCGGATTGATTGTGCCACAGAATAATGGGCGCCGCGTCCACCGGGCAAAGTGATCCAATGAAAGCAAAAGTGAACAATCCGAACCGGACGAGGGATGTCATTCAGAATAGCGTACCTGAGTCCAACCGCTTTATAAACCGTTCTCACGTCAATCAAAAATTCGTGCGGACGGACTTTCTGACGCCCGTGTAAGCGTTACCGGCGCGGTCCGTCCCGCCAGGAACGAATGAATATAGGGTATTTGGAGTCAGGCCGGTGATCCTGATGCTATGGCTCGTTACGTATGCCGAGTCTTCCGGAATAACCCTGCTCGTATCATAACCGACCCCCCAGTTGAGCTTGCTCGTGGCGGGCTCGTCAGTGACCCAGCTGATCGTGACGCTCGTACTGGTGGTCCCGGTCGACAGCGAGAGAACCGTCGGGGGCTGCGAATCAACGGTCCAGCCGTGGGAGGCTCCCACTGGATCAGGGGTGCCATAGCCGTCCACCGCGCGAACGCTGAAATTATGCGCTCCATTGCCCAGAGCAGAGTAGTTGACCGGCGATGAGCAGCTCACGGCCGCCGCTCCGTCCAGGGAACACAAGAAAGTCACATTGCTCAGATTTGCCGAGAAGGAGAAGCTGATACTGCTCTGATTCGTATAACTCGAGGAAGGGTTCTTCGCGGTAATCGAAGTGACGAGCGGAGGGTTGACCGTCCAAACATGGCTGGCACCCACGCCATCTATGTTGCCGGCCAGGTCAATCGCCTGAACGAAGAAGGTGTGCGTACCCGTGCCGAGTCCGGTAAAGCTGATTCCGGAACTGCACTGCGAGACGGCCGCGCCGTCCAGTGCGCAAAGATAGGCGCTCGTCATTTCATTTGCCTCGAAACCAAAGCTGATCACGTTATTCAAAGGGCGGAACGGTGTCAATGATGTGACCGGAGCGGTGATATCGATGCTCCATTGATGAGTTGCTCCGATCGCATCCATTTCACCGAAGCGATCGATCGCCCTGATGAGAATGAGATGGTTTCCGCCTGACAAATTTTCGTAATGAACCGGCGAGGTGCAGGGCTGCGGTGCCGCGCCATCCAGGCTGCAGACAAAGACGGCCGGCGTGACGTTAGTCTCGAAGGAAAGATCGATCGTGGATTGCGTTGTCAGCGTGGCAGCCGGGAATACGCTCGTAATTCGAGTGGTGATCGGGGCATCCACCGTCACCTGGGTCTGCGTGCCTTTGAGATCGAGATTGCCGGCGGCATCTTTAGCCCGGACACCGAAAAGGTGCGAACCAGGCGCGAGCCCACTCAGGATCTTCGGGTTTTCGCAGGCCGAAAATGCGGAGCCATCGAGCGAACACTCAAAGGAGCTTCCAGCCTCGTTCGCGGAGAAGATGAACTTGAAAGTCGTGCGGTCAATCTGTTCGGAATCAATCGTGACCGCCGGAGGAGTCACGTCCACTGTCCAGGCCGCTTCCGCGATCGGGCTGACATTGCCGGCGAGATCCGTGGCGCGAACCTTGAGCGCATGCGCGCCCTCGCCAAAGCCTGCCACCGCCATCGGGCTCGAGCAGGCTGAAAAGCCGGCCTGGTCAAGATTACATTCATAGGAAGCGGGTTCCGTCGCGCTGAACGTGAACAGATTTGTGGTTACCTGGGTGACCGAATCCGAAATGTCAGCCCTCAGATCAAACGCCGGGGCGGTCATATCAACCGTGAACTGATGCGTGATGCTGTTGCCGACGTTCGCCGCCAGATCGGTCCCGGTTACCAGGAGGGTGTAACTGCCTTCCGTCAGGCTCGACAGCAAAACAGGAGACGCGGTCTGAGCGAGATCCATTCCGTTCAAAAAGGACGAGAGAAGAACGGGTTCGGATTGGATGATCTCGGCACTCAGGACGGAAGAATTAATATAACTCGCCGCCGAGGGGGTGATCGTTCCGAAACCGATCGTGGGATGAATGAAATCCAACTCCCATTCCAGCGATACCGGGATCGAGGAGTTTCCGGACACGTCCTTCGCAACGATACCCAGGATATGCCGGCCATCGTTTAAAACGGGCGCCACAAAGGGGGAACTGCACCCGCTTACCGGTGCCCCGTCAAAGCTGCACTCGAACGAAGCCCTCTCGTTTGCCGAAAAATTCACGATGATGGAAGACGCATTCGAAATTCCGGCGGGAGGGCTCACGGACTCAAGAATCACTTCGGGCGCGATCGTGTCGATGGACCAGGCGTAATTGGCGGGAAGGCCAATATTCCCGGCCACGTCTGTCGGACGAACGCTCAACAGATGCGCTCCGTCGACGAGATTGAGCATTTCAACGGGAGAATCACATGGCGCGTAGCCGGCGCTGTCCAGAGAGCATTCGAATGATGCACTCTCGTCGGCAAGAAAGGTGATTCGCATGGTGGTTTCCGCGGTGATCGGTGCAGCCGGAAGTGCTTCAACAATGCTTGAAACAGGCGGCGTCAGATCGACATTCCACAAAAAGCTCGCCGGCACTGATCCCGAATTTCCGGCAGCGTCAATCGACACTACCGAGAACTGATGAGAACCCTCGAGCAATCCGGCGTATCCGACGGGCGATTCGCAGCGCTCAAACGGCGCGCCATCCAAGGAACAGGCGTAGAAAACCGCGTCGGGGGCCCCGAAAGAAAAGCTCGCACCCGGCGAGTTCGTGATCGACTTCAACGAGCCAGCGTCCAAAATGGGGGTCTCGGGCGGAATCATGTCAACGACCCAGGCGTGAGCGGCTCCTTGGGGATCAGCGATTCCAGCGGCACTCACCGCGTTTACCCGGAACTCATGGCTGCCGCTCTCCAGGCCGGAATACGCATAAGGCGAACTGCAAGCAACTGCCTGCGCGCCGTCCAGGGAACAGAGAAACCCGACACCCGCCTGATCGCTGCTAAAGGAGATCCTGATGCTGTTCTGATTCGTCAGTGCAGCCGCTGGTTCGACAGAATCAATGACTGTTGTGGGCGGAACCGGCGGAATCGTAACGGTTGGGGTTGGCGTCGGACTTGGCGTCGGACAAGACGAGTACCGCTCGCCCTTGATCACGACGGTAGCCGAAAGAACATGGATATTCTTGCCCTGTGGCGAAAGCTTCAGAAGGCCTCTATTAGTGACGATTTTCGCGAGAAAGGACTGAATCGGCAAAGCGCCGTTCAGCTTCATTCTATGGAGGTGAAATCGAACGCGCGAAAGATCGCGATCGGCGAGCTGTTCGAGCAAATGGTAAAAAGGTTTCAGATCAGACCCCACGGCCTGAATGCCGTTAATCGAAAGCGGAACCTCATTGACAGTTCCCTTGTACTTGCCTCTGAGTTCAAGTTCGAGCTGAACGCTCTGGATCTGAATTTTCGGGTCCAGGAAGATCTCGAGATCTGATGGATCAAAGTAGAGGTGACGACCACCATCGATTTTGACCGGAGCCAGATTCTTCGTGAACGGCTCGATGCACGAGCCCGCAACCGGCGCCAAATGGACCTCGGAATCGTCCGTCTCTGGCTGGCAGGCCATCATCAGACTCGAAATAAACACAACGGAGAGCACAACGAAGCGAAAGATGAGCGCCTGAATTGCCGAAAATCGACCCAACGTTCGCCCAAAAGCAGTAGGAGTACTCATAAGACGTACCTCATCCTTAAGGATAGCGCAGTGCGTCTAAAGTACAAATTTCGAGAAACCATTAAGCCCATAACAGGCGGAAAGTTAAGCGGAATACATAATCTTTAAAATGTTCGTAAGTTATTATAGTTCATGAGAAAAATATCGTCTTGGACAAAGCTCAAACATATCACCGCGCTGTGTCTAAACAAAGCCTAAAGACACACCCTCCTTCATCCGAAAGGCTCTTATGAAACTCAATCCGATCGTCGTTGGGCTATGTTTTCTGGTCTCATCATCGTCCGCCTTCGCGAGCGGCGCTTACCTCGAAATTTCAGGTGGGCCGAAGTACACACTGAGCAATCCGGCAATCCTCGGAACGGGGGGAGCAATGGACGGCCAGGAGGTCAAAAACCGGGAGGGACTCGGTTATGAAGCCTACGGGACTTTTGGCTACGCGATGTGGGACAAATTTTTGATCGGATTTACCTACTATCACCTGGTCCTTCCCGAGAAACAGGAAGGCACCGCGACCTCGGGGTCTGTGGACCAAAACCTCACCAGAGACCAGTACGGACCCACACTGGGTCTCCTCGCGGGGGGCTTTCGTCTGACCTTCACCGGCTTGGTCGGCGGCAAGAGAACGATCACGTACAAAACAGTCGATCCGGTCGACGTGGGCGGAACCATTTCAGATACAAAATGGGAGGATAAGGTCGGCCTCGGGTATCAGATTACGGCCGGCTACGCCTTTCATCTCGGCCCGCGCGTGCTACTCGGCCCGAGCCTTGTCTACCGCCGCGTGAATTACAAAACCCAGACGAAAACACAAAGCATCACCCCGGACCCCGGGTACACACCGGAGACCTACACCGACAAGGCGTACTCCACCCGTCCCATCGAAGGCAGCCTCACGCCGATGTTGACGTTCGTTTTCAAACTTTAGCCTGACCCGTGTAA
>Ga0208958_1002519_pt1 | contig 15601 bp, 18 predicted proteins | sample RifOxyB1_FD_184032 | JGI IMG/M metagenome (GOLD analysis project Ga0208958, IMG submission 184032) | Soil microbial communities from Rifle, Colorado - Rifle Oxygen_injection B1 (SPAdes) | ecosystem: Environmental > Terrestrial > Deep subsurface > Rock core/Sediment | place: Rifle, Colorado... | reverse complement strand
GAGCAAGTGGATCGTGGTTATGAGGATTTAGATGGACGCTTGCGCTCCATGGGTGCTATGATTACTAGGAGCTAATATGTCACCCCTCGCTTTACTTTTAGGACTACTTATTTCTTCTTTTACTATTAGTAGTATTTTGATTATTCCCTTTATCAATTTACTTTATAACTTAAAATTTCAACGCGCCCGTCAAGAAACTAGAGACGCTTTTGGTAAACTGACTCCCATTTTTGATAAATTTCATGCTCGCAAAGCTGGCAAACCGGTGGGCGGTGGGTTACTAGTGATTATCGTGGTGTCCTTGCTTTTTGCTTTGATCTTGCCGCTCATGAAAATGTTTGGCATTGAGATTACTAGTGTTCATCGTAATTTACAAGCTAATGTCAATATTTTATTTTTTACTTTTTTGTCTTTTGGTATCTTAGGTTTGTATGATGATATTAAGAAGTTTTTTAATTTTGAGGGGGAAAAATTTTTCGGTTTACGCATGAAACACAAGCTGGTCTTGCAAATTATTTTAGCGGCCATGATTTCGCTGATGCTTTATAAAAACTTAGGCATCGATTTTATTCACATTCCTTTTATTGCCCATGCTTTTCACTTGGGTTGGCTCTATGTGCCATTTGCCACTTTTGTGATTGTGGCTTTTGCTAACGCAGTCAATATTACCGATGGCCTAGATGGCTTAGCGGCGGGAAACCTGATGATTTCTTTATTTGGTCTCTGGTTTTTGTCAGCGGCCATTTTAGATGTGCCCTTGTCTATATTTTTAGCTTTGTGGATTGGCTCTTTGATTTCTTTCTTATATTTTAATGTTAATCCGGCGCGGCTCTTTATGGGTGATGTGGGGGCTTTGAGCTTCGGTGCCACGCTGGCGGTGGTGGGTTTACTATTAGGCAAACCGGCGGCCTTGGTGATTATTGGCTTTGTCTTTGTCTTTGAGATTTTTTCTTCTTTCGTGCAACTTACTTCTAAAAAGTTCAGACATAAAAAAGTTTTCCCCGCGGCTCCTTTTCATCTCACTTTGCAATATTTAGGCTGGGAAGAGCCTAAAATCGTCCAGCGTTTGTGGCTGGTCCAGATCATGCTCACTATTTTTGGGGTGTGGTTGGCGGTGATATAAATGCTCCTTGCTTTGCTATAAAATGATGTGTTAGGATCTCCAAAGTAATTATTAATTAATATATAAGGAGAAAAGCTATGCGCAAAATTTTAGCAAGTATGCTTTTGATTACAGCCTCGCTGGGAGCTGTAGCATTAGGCACTAGAGCTTATTTTAGTGATACGGAAACCAGCACTGGTAATAGTTTTACTGCGGGGACCATCGACATTGCAGTTGATGGCGAGAACCCATGGGACAACGTTGGATATTTCACTATTGAAGATATGAAGCCAAGTACAGTTTTTCACCGCGAAGTGACTTTAAATAATGTTGGCAATAACCCAGTCAACGTTTGGAAAAAAATCACCATCGGTGCATACTCTGACGGAGAACATCCTGAGCCAGAAGACAGCGAAGATGCAAATGGCACAATCAATGACATCGGTTCAGCTATTCGTTATGGCATGTCTATTAACGGTGAAGTCTTAATTGATGAAGCTGATAACTATGTTATGGATGGCGGCCCTTCTCTATTGGCTGGAGCCTCACCCATCAACGGTCAATATATCTACATTGGTAGAATTGAGCCAGATGAAGACATGATAGTTAATCAGAGTTATCATATGGATGCCTCCGTTACCAACTGGGCTCAGGGAGATATAATGCCTCTTGAAATTGAGTTTTATGCTCAACAAACCTCTGGTGGCGCCCCCGCTCCAAGTCCAGAGTTAGCTGGTCGCGCTTTAGGTGATTTAGATTATCTTAATATTGGTGATGTGGCCAGTGCTGACATGATGATCCATGATGCTCAGGGTTGGAAAGACTATGTGAGTGGAAATTATGGTGGCCGAGATGGTGGTCAAGATATTGGTATAGTTTGGGGTGAGGGCGGAGTTTGCGATGCTACCACTCAGGACGCTACCTTTGAAATGAACGCTGGTGCTGGTACAGCAAACACCTTAACTTTAAGGCATTTGATTGGGTCTGCTAATGACTCATTTGATGTCTTTGTTAATGGTTCTTTAGCTGGACACTATACAGCTATCTCAGGACCAGAAACTTGGGTAACTACTGGTTTTACCTTAGCAGGTGGAGTAACTGGACCTGTTTCTGTAAGGATTGTTCCTACAGCCGCAGCTTGGGCTTCATGTTCAATCTATGGACAGCTTGCTCTTAACTGGGCACAGTTACGCTAATTCTTAAATTAGCTAGTTTTCAGGGAGTCAAATAATAATTTTGGCTCCTCACAAAGCTAAGTAAAAGCAATGCAAATCATCAAAACTTTATCGCGAGCGTTTTCTTGGATCATAGTTCTATTCTTGTTGTCTTTGTCAGTAATTTTATTTTTATCTGCTTTCGATACTCCAGTTAAATTTCGTGTTTTTTCCGTTCTCTCTGGCTCAATGGAGCCAAAAATTCATACTGGCAGTTTAGTTTTAGTAATCCCTCAAGAAAATTATGCAGTGGGCGATGTCATTACAGTTCATAGTGCCAACAATAAAAAAGAAACCGTCACTCACCGTCTTCATAATATTAAAGATGATAAATATGAGCTTAAAGGCGATGCCAACCAAAATCCTGATTCCGAATTAGTGACTAAAGATAGAGCTATGGGCAAAGTAGTTTTCACTCTTCCCTATTTGGGTAGGGTAGTGGGTTTTGCCCAAAGTCAACTGGGTTTTATTTTACTCATCGTCATCCCGGCGGTGATTTTAATTTATTCAGAGTTTTTAACTATAAAAAAAGAATTATTAAAAATTTGGCAAAAAAAGAAATCTCCTTCTTCAGATGAGGAAAAAACTAATTAAGCTTGCCAGCTTGTTTTTGTTAATCAATTTATATTTGCTTCCTAGTACTGGTGCCTATTTAACTGATAGAGAAAACGTTAGTGGCCAGTTTAAAGCCGGCACTTGGGAAGTAACTCACTATCCAGTGGTCAATATTCATTCTGTGAGTGACGGCGATACGGTTTCTTCTACACTAGAAATAGTAGCTAGTATCACTGACCCTGATAACGATCTAAGTCATTATTGGTTGGTGGTGCAAAACTCACTTGGACAGATAGTAGCTGGTCCGGGTGTGGTTACTCAACATAGCCAAATCCAAAATCAATTAATTTTTACTTGGAACACTAGTAGTTTTGTGGATGGCAGCTATGTAATTAAACTTGAAGCTAGAGATTTAGCTGGCCATAAAGAACCAAATCAAGCACCAGTTCTAGCTGATGCTAATATAAATACCGATTCTGTTGATTGGGTGGAGCTGATGGTGGATCATACGATTGATGATCTGGTTATCAATGAAGTCTATTACGATGTCGCCAGCGATCAAAATGAAAATCTTAATGAATGGGTAGAGCTATATAACAATTCAGATGAAACAGTTAATTTACTCGGTTGGAAATTAGTAGATAAGGCGGGTAATGCCAGGAACATCAGCACCGACACAGATTTGCCCAGTCATGGGTTCGCTTTGTTATCTTATCCCAGCCACAATTGGGATCTATGGACTGAGCCTAGCTCAGCCATTTTGGCTAATTTAACTGACTCTGGGGCCTGGCTCAATAACAGTGGTGAAGAGTATCTGCGCTTGTTTAATCCTAGCAATCAAGAGGCTGATTTTGTAGCCTGGGGTGGCTATGACGGCTGGACTATCAACAGTGGCGAGGGCAAGTCGATTGCTCGGGCTACCGCTGGCGTAGATACTAATGCAGTTGCTGATTGGGCCATTTTGGCTAGCCCCAACCCCGGCACCAATCCTCACTCTCATATTTTAGTTAATTTAAAACAAATAGAGCAAAATTTGCAGATTAGCTTTAGCAATGCCACTGGTTTTGATGAAGTCAAATATGTGGTTAGCTACGAACACGATGCTATCAAAGAACAAGTGATAGGAGTGGGTAACAAAGTGATAGATCAAGAAAACTTAGCACTAAGTCCTGTTTACTTTGGCACTTGCTCTAGTGGTGGTGCTTGTACCGCTCATGCGAACGTTAATAACGTCAACATTTCTTTACTCTATCAAAAGTCGGGGCAAGTATTAGGTCAATCAGAAATTAATTTTAATTGGTTCAATGACTAAAAAAATTATTTTACTCACTACTTTGTTTTTGGCTTTATTCGTTGCTCCAGCGCGAGCTATGGAAATCACTTGTAATAGTGAGAAGTGTGAACGCAACGAAGCTAAGTTGTTCGAAATTTCTCATTTTGTACCCGGTGAGACAATTAAAAAAACCCTGACTGTGAATAATCAGTCTGGTGATGACTGCCATCTGCACCTCAAGGTGTTAGATAGGTCGCAGTCAGGGGATTTTATTTTAGCAGATCGTTTGTTGACAAAGATTTGGGATAGTCATGAGTCTTATTTTGCTCAGGCTAGCTTTACTAATTTATTTATTAAGAGAGATTTGGGGATAGGCACGGTGGCTAATAATCAGCAAAAAGATCTGTGGTGGGAAGTGAAGTTCGATCCTAATGCTGGGAATGAATTTCAAGGCCTAGAGACCAAATTTGACTTTGATTTTAATGTCAGTTGCGGTACTAGTGATACCAATAGTTCTCCTCAGCCTCAAGTGGCGGGGGTGAGCACTAGCACTACTAGTAGAAGATTGTTTAATTTCGGAGCTGAAGAAGAGGTAGATTTAGCCTCTCCTAGCACCGCGGCCGTCGTCGATGAAGTTTCAGGCCAAGTGGCTGGAGCTAGCACGGTTTGTAGTAATTGGCGAATATTTTTACCCTGGATATTATTAGTGTTGCAAGTGATAGTCATAGTCTTAGTGGCTTATTATTTTAGAAAACGCTTCCAAAAGAAAGAATTACTGATTTTGTTAGCTATTACTTTCTTGTCTATTTTGCTTTTTTACCTGTTCCGTGATTGCCAATGTTATGCCAGGTCTTGGCTGGCTTGGCTGTGCAAGTATTATTGGGTAGTGGCGATGGTATTGACCTTGCTAATACGCCTCATTTTGCGCTTATTGGCTTTTTAATCTTTTTGATTTACCTCTCTCCCCTCTCCCCAGCGAAGCGTTACGGGAGAGGGGCTGGGGGTGAGGTAAATGTTTGAATTGAGGCAAATTCCCCCACTTTGTGTAATCTTCCTGCAATCTTCGTGCGTTATAACCTCTGGTAGTCATAAATTAAAAAATATCCTGACCCAGCCAAAAATGCTAATAGCATATTTAGGCGGGTAAAAAGGAGGTGAGAAAAATGAAAAAACAACTTATCGCAGTGGCTATTTTTGTAGCCACTATTGCCGCTTTAACCGGCGTCGCCCTAGCCTGGTTTAACACTAGAGGTAAAATTTTAGGTTTAAGTTTCCAGACCACTGAAGCTAGTTTGTTGATTAATGGTGAAAAGGAGTGGAACGCGGCTTTGGAGGCCAAGAATATTTATCCAGGATGGGAATCAGGGATAATAGCTTTTACCTTACAAAATGCCAGTCAAGCTGATTTGACGCTGAGAATCAAGATTTTAGCTCAAATAATTGCCAATAGTAATGAGAGCTTAGTTTCAGATTTGCAAATGGGTTTCAGATTTAAAGATGGTAATCCAAGCATGAATTGGCAGAGTTTAAGCTGGTGGAGAGAGGTGGGCTTAGACTTATATCCTAGTAATCTAGCCCAACAACAAAGTGTTGATTGTGAGATACAGTTTAGATTGCCTAACACCATATCAGAGCAGGTGCAAAATGATCAGGTTAATTTAGAATTGTTGATTTTAGGAGAACAGATATAAAAAAATTCTCCCCTCGCCCATCCTCACCGTTCAAGCGAGGGGAGAAAGAGATTTAAAAAAATATGTTTGATCAAGATTATTATTACAAATTACTTTTATTTTTTATCTTCTGCATTTTATTGCTCTTGAGTTTTAATCTGGCTAAAGCGCAATTGTTACTCAAAGCTCAAATAACAAATTTGCAGTTTAGTGTGGTTGATTTTGTGGCTCCGCCTAGCCCCGATTTAATTTTTCCCGCCGCTGGTCAGTTGTTAGCTGGTAAAAATCAACAATTTACTTGGGAAAGAGTGAGTGACTTTGAAAATACTCATCCGGTGATTTATAAAATACAAATTGATGAGGGGGAAATCAAAATTACAGAAAATAGCAGTTGGGAAATTACTAATTTGGAAGCGGGTGAGCACTTATGGCGAGTCAAAGCTTGTGATAGTTTAGATAATTGCAGTTTGTGGACTGAGGGTAATTTTATTTCAGACGGGGAAGCGCCACAAGTATTTTTACAATATGGGGATTTTATAGCTCAAGAAAAAATAACAACTGATAATTTTTCTTTTAATAATCAACCACCAATAAAAAATTTAAGTTTTGCTTATCGCGTGACTAGCGAAGAAAATTTGCCTGGTTTTGATGAAATTAGTTATCAGGTTTTACTCAATAATCGATTAGTTTTTAGATTGGGTGCTGGTGATAAAAGTACTAGTTTTAAAACTGCTTACTTAGATTTGAGTCAATTTAAAGACGATCCACAATTGGAATTAAAATTTGTGAGCAAAGACAGCGGTGATGATTTGCGTAGCACTCAGGTAGAAATCAAAGATTTGACTACTAATTTATTAGTTTTGAGAGAGGATAAAGATTACCAAATAATAGCTACTGATAATTATGATTCTCAGCCAACAGTTTTTAGTGAGCGATCAGGCGAATTAATTAATTTTTGGGCTACTGATGCCGCTGGCAATGAGAGCGAGCGTAGGCAAAGTAAAATTATTGTTGATCAAGTGGCTCCCGCCAACTTGGGAGAAATACAAGTTTTTGCCGAAGGAAACAATGAATATTATTTACAGTTTATGGCTGGGACGGATAATTTGGGAATTAGTAATTATCAGTTGAGTGCTGGATTTGAGTTTTTAGCTGACCCGTATTTTAAATTTGTCTTGCCGCCGGCCAGTAATACTCGATTTAGCGAAGATTTTTTGCTGAAAAAAGTAGATCAAAATTTACAGAGTTTGGAATTTGAGCTTTGCGATGTGGCAGGGAATTGCAGTGTTACTTCGCTATCACTGCCTTAATCTTACTGCCTATAAAATTGCTCTGTTGAAATAAAATTAATTTATTTTGGTTTTCTTCCAAAATGCGCAAATAATCTTTACTATAAATTTCTTTAATTTCTATCACTCTCCAAGTGTACAGGCCATTATTTTGGCCCAAAATTTTTATCTCCTCACCTAAAAATAATTCCGGCACATCTTTGATCACTAAAACTAGCTGGTCTTGCCATTGGATAGCGGCCGATTTTTGCCAATTACTAAGTAAAGATAAAGATTGACTATTAGTGACTGCTAGCTCTTTATTTTTTAAATAGATTTTTTGGCTAGGCAAACTTTGGCTGACGGCTACGTTTTCCTGATCAGCATTAATAAACTCAGGTTGTTGTAATACCACTAAACTAAGACCAAAACCTAAGCCGATGCCCATTGCTACGATATAAAGCCATTTTTTGGGAGCAAACATAATCATATTATAACAAATCCCGCTTATGGCGAGAAAGAGGGTGAGGCAGTTATAATAAGTTAGTGAAAAAAATTATATTTTTGATAATTATTTTAAGTTTACTAACTGGCGTAATTTTTGTCTTTCTCTTTTTTAAAACTGAGCCTAAAAGGCAAGTTGAAACCAAAGTAAAAAAAGAATTACCCTTGCTTAAATACAGCATTTCCCATTTGCCAGATTATCCTTATCAAGCAAGTGAAATCAAGCTGGAGGCGGTAATAGCTACGCAATCAGCTTATACCAGCTACCTTTTTTCTTATCAGACCACTGGTAGAACCATGACTGGTCAAGCCAACATACCAATTAGCGAGGCCAAGGGGACGATTGTCATGTTGCGTGGTTACATCTCTCCCGAAAATTACCAAAGTGGTGATGGCACTAGGGCGGCGGCAGCAGTTTTTGCGAATAATGGTTACGTTACTTTAGCGCCAGATTTTTTGGGCTTTGGCGGCTCTGATCCCGAGCCGAGCGATAGCTGGGAAGCGCGCTTCATCAAGCCAGTGAACGTCATCGAACTACTTAAGTCAGTTTCCACCCTCTCCATTCATGGAGAGGGAACTCCGGCGAATGCCGGAGAGGGTGAGGCTAGGCTAGGCATCTGGGCTCACAGCAACGGTGGCCAGATAGCCCTGACTGTTTTAGAAGTCCTAGATCAATCAATTCCTACTACTTTGTGGGCACCTGTTACCTCACCTTTTCCTTACTCAGTGCTGTATTTTACCGATGAAATGGAAGATGAAGGTAAGGCTACTCGAAAGTGGCTCTCTCAATTTGAAAAAGATTATGACGTTTTTGATTTTAGCCTAAGCAAGCATTTGGATAAATTGAGTTTAAGCCCCATCCAAATTCATCAGGGTACTAGTGATGATGCAGTTTTAGTTTGGCAAACTAGAGAATTTATTGATAAGACCGAAACCGCCAGTTCATCGGCTATTAACGTGCAATATTTTGAATATCCAGATACAGATCATAATATGAAACCCAGCTGGGACTTGGCAGTACAAAGGGATCTGGAGTTTTTTGCGAACAATTTAGCTAATTAGCTTTTTTGGAGCAAGTTGCCTTGGCGCACGCTTTCAATTTTATCAATCCTTTTTTCCATTTGTTTGACCCTAGTGTCAGTTAAAGCTTCGTAGTCATTTTTTAGCGTATCAATGCTCCGTCCGTACTTGGTAAATTTTTCTTTAAATTTACCCCATTCGCTGACAAAATCATCAATGTAAGCCACCACTTCTTTTAGTTTGTCACCAATCATAAAGTTGCGATAACTTTCCATGATGGTGCGGGCGACAATTAAAAAGGTGAAAGGGGAGACGATCAAAACTCTTTTGGCAATGGCGTGATCTACTAGCTCGGGCAATTTTTGATTGATGAAAGAAAAAATCATTTCATTAGGCACGAAGAGAATAGCGTAATCCAAAGTTTCTTGGACTGGGTCAATATAAAGAGCGACTTTATCGATTTTACTTTTTAAATCTCGGCTAAACTGCTTGAGATGCTCAGCTTTGGCGCTTTGAGTATTAGCTTCAGCCATTTTAGTGATTTCGGCATAAGGGAATTTTACGTCCACTGGCACATTGCGTTTGTTGGGTAAGAGTAAGGTAATATCGGGGCGAGCGGCAGATTCAGTTTGCTGGCTTTGTTTGAGGTAGTGGATGCCTTCGAGCAGGCCGTTGGCTTGCAAGATGTCTTCAATGATCCGCTCGCCCCAAGCGCCGCGAGCCTGATTGTTAGACAATACTTTAGACAGGGCTTGGGTGCTAATTTCCAGTTTGCTGGCAATTTCTTTGTGTTGTTCTAGGCTTTTACTGATCTCAGAAAATTTTTGGGTACGGTCTTGTTCTAATTTTCTGATTTCATCCTGTCTAGTTTCCAGATCTTTTTGCAAGTCTTTCACCAATCTTTCGATGATGTCTTTGTCGCCTTCTAAAATTTGTTTGCTTTGCTCGGCAATTTTTTTACTACTCATGCCAAAAACTTGGTTGACCATTTTTTCCAGTATTTTTTCTTGATCTTCTAGGCTACCTTTTTGTTCTAGTGACTTTTTAAGTAAAAAATACAGTCCAGCGAAACCGGAGATGATGGCGATGAGAATGAGTAGCAATTCAAAAGACATGTTTCATAGTATAGACTAGTTGAGATGCTTAAAAAATATCTAAAACACAGTCCGGCTCTGTTTTTGAGTTTGTTTTTTTATGGGGCGATTTATTTTTTGTTGCAAAATCTTTACCCGAGCTTTTTAAGCTATATTTTTTTGGGTTTGTTATTTTGGGGGGCTAATTTATTTGCTTTAAGTTTTTTATTCTTAAATACTAGGCGAGGAGTCTGGGGGAGTTTGTTTTTAGAGTTACTTTTGCTAGCTAAATTACAAAAAATAATTTTTGATTTTAAATATTTCCTAGGATTATTATTTTTCTTTGTTTTTTTAGAGTTGGCTTTTGTTATAATACGACGTATTCGGTCAATTAGCTCCCGCCAAAAGTCCCTTCGGGACATTTAGGCGGGCAGGCAGTTGGTTTACCCGCCAAAGTTTTTCGAGGAAATATCCTCGTAAAATTTAGGCGGGTGAAGCGCGTCGTTAGGGGTAGAAACCATTTAAAAAAGGTTTTAAGAAATTATTTAAGTATTAAGTAAATAAAAATGGTCAATTAGCTCAGTTGGTTAGAGCGCGCCGTTCACATCGGCGAGGTCACAGGTTCGAGTCCTGTATTGACCACCTTTACTCTCCTCCATGCAACCTTCTGTGAGTTAGTTTCTAATTTTTGAAGACAGCCATGGCCAAAGTTTTTCTTCAGGATCGAAGGCTGATATTTTGGTGTGCGCCGAGATTATGGCAGTTATTTTTAGAAATTCCCGGTAGAGGAATCGTGCTTGTTCATAAGATGCAATCAATCCGTCCTTTTCACTCATTGACGTAATCAGTTTGATTAGCCAGCTGTTAAAATCATGATTTGCAGTAAGTTCAATAGAATCGCAGGTAAAAAATGGAAATATCAGCCCAATTAGATCCTCGTAGAACGTTCCCATTGTTTCTTGATTATTAGGCAACCATGGTGATAACTTGTCAATTGTTTCAACCACTAACCCGTTCCATTGACCGCCAGCTTGCAAGTATTCTAGAAGCAACTTCGAAGTGTGCCGGCGCGCTGTTTCTTTCCGTTGCGGTTCTTGTTTTTTCATTCCCACTTCTGCCACAAGGATGTAATTTGCCAGCGCTCCAGTTAATGTTTGTTCTAGTGTTAATCCCAGCTGACTTTCGAACTTACGTAATATATCCGACATATAAGTATTTTTTTCAAGATTGATAAGTGAGCTATTTTAACACACTTTTTGACATGTTCTTGTAATGTTCAGTTGTTATAACCTCTGGCATGAAGTATTTTGACAGTTTCTGTGCTTTGTGGCTGGACATCTTTTTTCCTCGTTTTTGTGTGCGCTGTGGGCAAATGGGGGAGTTTTTATGCAATCGGTGTGAGCGCCAAATAAAGAAATATCATGCGCCGATTGTTTTAGATTTAGAAAAATTATCTGTCGATGAAGCAAAAGCTCTATTTTATTATGAGAGTCCCGTTTCTTTACTCATCCAGGCTCTCAAATTTCAGTCAGTCAAAGACATAGCTAATTATTTAATTAAATTTGCCGACCAGATACCAAGTTGTGATGTAATTGCTTTTACTCCCAGCTCTAAAGAAAGAGAAGATAAAAGAGGCTTTAATCAGGCTCAGTTGTTAGCCCAAGAGTTGGCTCTTAAATATGGGAAAAGATGTTTAAATTTGTTGGCTAAAAAGCAGCTTAAAAAATCACAAGTAGATTGTAAAAGTAGGGCCGAGCGTCTGAGAAATTTGTCAGGGAGTATCTTTTTAGATAAAAAGGTTGATTTAAATTTGATCAAAAATAAAACTATTTTGTTGGTGGATGATGTGATTACCACTGGGACTACTATGAATGAGTGCGCGCTGGTTTTAAAGCTGGCGGGAGCTAAAAGAGTAGTGGCTTGGGCGGTGGCACACGGAAGCTAAAGCAGTAACATCAGCTTATCCGCCACCCTGTACCACAGTGGTGCCGCCGTCTCGGCGGCCCAGGGCGAGCTTTGTGGCTCCACTAGTTTAGTGAGCATAATAAATTTTGGTTTTTCCGCTGGGGCAAATCCCACAAAACTAGCAATCGTTTTATCCTCAAAATAGCCACCTTCCTGATTTGGGATCTGCGAAGTGCCGGTTTTACCTGCTGTTTGATAATCTTTAGAGACGATCCATTGCGCCTCACCGTGTTTAGCCGCCTCCACCATCATGGCGGTGACTTGACGAGCCGTCTCAGCCGAGACCACTCGATTTAATTCTATTTTGGGGCTATTAATAGTTTCTCCAGTTTGCGGATCAATCACTTGCTCGACAATTTGTGGCTGTAATAAGACACCTTGGTTAGCGATGGCATTAATCGCCTTAATTAGCTGCAAACTAGTTAAACTAATGCCTTGGCCAAAAGAACGAGTTGCTAACTCCACTGGCCCCCATTTTTCAGGAAAGCTGGCCGCCAAATCTTCTTGCAAATCGTGGTTAGCGCCATCAGCTAAGCCAAATTTTTTTAAATAGTTAATAAAATTTTCGGCCCCGATTTTTTCCATCGCAAAAATCATGGCCGTATTATCAGATTTAGCCAGAGCTTCAGTCATAGTGATTTGCGGGTGATATTCATCATTCCAAGTGCGAATTAAATACTTACCTACCTTCTTGGGTCCATTACAATCATCACACTGGGTATCTGACTGGATTTTTCCGGTGTCAATACCAGTGGCTACCGTCAACACTTTAAAAGTCGACCCTGGTTCATATAAAGAACTAATGCTGGGATTTTGATAAAGACTGGGGTCAGATTGATAAAATTTTTGCGGGTCATAATGAGGCCAAGTGGCTAAAGCTAAAATCTTTCCAGTTTGCGGCTCCATGACGATGATTTCACCACTTTTGGCAGTGTATTTATTAATTGCCTGCTCCAACTCATTTTCCAACAAGTACTGCACATCTCTTTTAATAGTTAACACTAAATCGCGACCATTGTAATTTTTATCCTCTGTTTGGCGGCTTAAAATTTGTGGGATCAATTTACTTTCCGTTTTGTAAGACAATTCTTTGTTGAGTGCGCCCTCAATACCAAAATACCCCTGATCTTGTCCCAGCTTATTTTTACCCACAAAACCCAGCACATGAGCGGCCATTGAGGCTTCTGGATAATAACGCCCATAATAGTCTTCAAAATTTAAACCGGAAATTTTTAGCTCAGCAATTTTATTTTTACTTTCTTCATCAATTTTATTAGCCAAATTAACCCATTTTTTATTTTTATCAGTTAATTTTTCTAGCAAGCCTGCTTGAGTTTTATTTTTGATTTCTGTTTTAATAGCTGACTCTGAAGCTGTTTTATAAGATTCTAAGTTAGCTAAAACTAAATCTAAAATTTGCTCGCTGATTTTTTGGCTATCAGCGGTAATGAGCGGTGGCTCAGCATAAAGCCGCCACACTTTTTCTTTACCCGCTAATAAATAACCATCGCTGCTATAAATTGAGCCTCTTTGCCCTTGAGCGGTTACCAATTGAGAATATTGCTTTTCTGCTTCTTGAGATAAGGTTTCAGCTTGAATTACTTGCCAATAAAATAATCTCAGCCAAATAAAAATAAAGGCCAAATAAAGTAGGGTAGTGAGCCCAATAAGCCGCCAACGCTGAATTTTCATTTTTGGGCCAACTGATTGTTGTCCGTAATAGTATAAACCTGTGTGATGGCTATATAGGTAGCTAAATCAGACCCATTTTTTACTTTCAAGAGAGCTGTTTGTTCAGACAGATTTTTTTCTAGTTGAATTTTCTTAGCAGACAAAGCCAAGCCTTCTTTTTCCAGTTTTTTAATTTCTTTGTGTTGAGTGATCAAAATACTGCCCTGAAAAACAGTGTGTAGGACTTTAAAAGACAAAACGCCTAATAACAGCACATAAAAAAACAAAATTAGTAAATTTTTTCTTTGTTTTCTTGATTTTTTATTCATATTTTTTCAAAAATTCTTAATTTAGCGCTCCGACTGCGAGGATTATCTTTAATTTCTTCCTCACTGGGCGTCATGGGTTTATGAGTTATTTCTTTTCCTAAATTATTGCTGGCCAATTGTCTAAAATAATCTTTGACAATGTGGTCTTCGCCTTCATGGAAGGCGATAGTGACCAAGCGACCATGAGGTCTTAACACCGAGTAAGCTTGAGGCAGAGCTTCTCTAATATTTGACAGTTCCATGTTGACGGCGATTCTTAAAGCTTGAAAAACCTTAGTGGCTGGATGGATAGATTTTCTAACTTCGTGCCTTTTAATACTTAAAATCAAATCTACCAGCTCTTCAGTATTTTTGATGAAAATATTTTTTTTCCTCAGTTCAACGATTTTTTTAGCGATCGCTCGAGCCTGGTTTTCTCCACCATAATCTTGAAAGATTCGGATGAGATGCTTTTCTCCCAAGACCGCTAGCAGGTCGCTCGCTTTTACCCCTAGTCGTTCATCTAGCCGCATATCTAGCTCAGCATTACCTTGGAAAGACAAGCCTCTTTCTTGATCGGTCAATTGATCGGAGCTGGTGCCAAAGTCAAACAAAATGCCGGAAATTTGGTAGATATCCAGTTTTTTTAACTCGTCTTTGAGCTGATTAAAATTCTCATTGATGACGGTCATTTGTCCGGCTTTGATGGCAGTTGCAAATTTTTCGCGAGCTCTCTTGATGGCTCTCTGGTCAAAATCAAAGGCAATGACTTTGGCTCCCAAGTCCAACATAGTCTGACTATGGCCACCAGCACCTAAAGTAGCATCGACATAAAGCCAACCAGTTTTTATCTGGAGAGCAGTAATGGCTTCATGGAGCATGACGGCTTGGTGTGACATTAGTTTTCCATGCCTTCGGCAATTGCCTCGGCTTCTTTTTCTAATTTATTGAGGTAGCTGTGATAGAGATCTCGGTCCCAGATCTCTAAATAAGAATAACTGCCTACAATTACCAGTTCCTTTTTTAAATTGGCGAAAGTGATCAAGTAATCGGGCAGAGATACTCGACCATTCTTGTCAACTTTGAGCTCGCTGGCTTGATTGGCCATGAGTCTGGCAAAATCGCGGTGTTTTTTCTTTGTCAAAGAGCGGGCGGCCAATTCTTTAATTTTGTCAGCAAAATCATTCTCCCGAAAAACAAATAAGCCGCCATCTAAACCTCGAGTAACTACCCAATTTACTTGTTTTTCTCTAAATTTCTTGGGTAAAGAGACGCGGCCTTTACTTTCTAATTGATGGTAATATTGGCCGATAAACATTTTTATTTTGCTCTTTTACCACTTTTTACCATTTTCTTGAAGTAATAATCTCACAAAAAAAGATAATGTCAAACCCGCAATTTATTTCGGGTATTTAAAACTTAATTTGCTGAATCTTTTTGATAACGAATAGTGAAAAATAATTGACTTAAATCAGAGCTGTAAAGAACAATAATGTAATCATTTACTACGAGTAAATAATTTTTGTCCATCATTAGTTCAGGGAATTCTTGTAGCACTACTTTGGCGGCAGTTTCATTTTTTTTCTTTTTGATAAAGTCAAAAGCAGCGTTTTTTAGTTTTTTTCCTGGAGCTAGGATAAAAACAGTGCCATTTTTCTCTGCTCCCTGAACATTAACTTCTATTTTTTGCCAATCTAAATCTTCTATTTCTAAATCTTGTATTTCAAAATTCAATTCGATTTCATAGGAGATGTTAGCTTCAATGAAACGAATAGTCTGATCACGTTGGCGTTCAACATCGGATTTTAAAAACAAGAGAAGAGCTGAGGAAAAAAATAAATTTCTAAGAAGAAAGAAGGCTTTTTTTCTTTCCATAAATAAGTTGGCCTATTCTAGGTGAAAAAAAGCAAACTGCAAACAGCAAAACTGCCGACCAGGTGATTAATTTCTGTTGTTGCAGTACTAAGTCGGTATATTC
>Ga0208958_1002512_pt1 | contig 15643 bp, 18 predicted proteins | sample RifOxyB1_FD_184032 | JGI IMG/M metagenome (GOLD analysis project Ga0208958, IMG submission 184032) | Soil microbial communities from Rifle, Colorado - Rifle Oxygen_injection B1 (SPAdes) | ecosystem: Environmental > Terrestrial > Deep subsurface > Rock core/Sediment | place: Rifle, Colorado... | reverse complement strand
AAACAGCGGCATATTTGATCCCGCTTATTAATAAAGTTTTAAAAAATTACAAAGAAAGTATTTTAATAATCGTACCAACTCGTGAATTAGCTCAGCAGATAGAGGAAGAACTGCGCAGTTTCTCAAAAGGAATGAAGATATTCTCAGTTTGTTGTGTTGGTGGTGTTGGTATCGGTAGACAGATTAGCGAACTTAGATATCATAATAATTTTATAATCGGTACTCCAGGTCGTCTTAGGGATCTAATCAAGCGAAAAATGATCAATTTAGCATATTTTAATACTGTAGTTCTAGATGAAGCCGACAGAATGCTTGATATGGGATTTATTAACGACATGCGCTTTGTTATGTCTGAAATGCCAGCAACTCGTCACACGCTATTCTTCTCAGCAACAATCAATAGAGATGTTGAAAAGGTCATTAAAGAATTTTTAAGAGAACCAGTGCGTATTTCCGTTAAGACCAGAGATACTGCCCAAAATGTTGAGCAGGATGTCATCAAGGTAGAGAGAGGCAAATTCAAGATGACCATACTTGCCGATCTTTTAAAGAAAGACGAGTTTGTGAAAGTATTAATATTTTCACGTACAAAACATGGCGCTGACCGTCTTTGTAAAGATCTAGCTCAGATGGGCTTTAAGTCGGAATCTATCCATGGTAATAAAACTCAACCGAATCGCCAGAGGGCGCTTAAGCTTTTCAAAGAAGGTCATGTCCAGGTTTTAGTTGCCACTGATGTGGCGGCTAGGGGATTAGATATAAACGATGTTAGCCACGTTATTAATTACGATATTCCTGCTACTTATGATGATTACGTTCATCGCATTGGCCGTACCGGCCGTGGTGACAAAAAAGGCAAAGCCCTCACTTTCGTCGAATAAAAAAACCAAGAATAAGACTTTTGAGAGTACGCCATAGATTCTTACTATAATCTTGCCTCTTACTCGCCTCGTCAGGCTCCGTAAGCCTCTCAAAAATCTTATTCTTGGTTTTTTGATATCTCTTGCGTGACTAATCTATGCATGGTAGTTTTAATATAGTATTAATTGTTTGTTCAAGGGATTGATAGCAATGAAAACCCTAACCATCGGTACGATAAATGAGGCAAAAGTTAAGCAGATAAGAGGTGCCTTGCTATCTCTTGGTATTGAAGTCAATGGAGTCGAAAATAAAAGTCTACTCCCTGTCGTAGAAGAAGATGGGTCAACTGCGCAAGAGAATGCAAAGAAAAAGGCGGTCGCCTATGCTAGGGTTCTAGATAGGGTAGTTCTTTCGATGGACAATGCGTTGTTTATTGACGGCCTAAGTTCGAGTCAACAACCGGGGATCAATGTTAGAAGAATAAACGGTCGCACTGACCGTCCATGTGACAACGAGTTACTAAAATATTATTGTTCCATGATCGCCAAATTCGGGCAGAGGGTGAATGGTCATTGGGAGTTCGCTGTCTGTGTCGCGAATTCGAAAAGCGAATTCAAAGAAACAACAATCATTTCTCCTAGAGTATTTGTTGCTAAGGCCAGTCCAGTCATGATTCCTGGCTATCCGCTCGAATCAATTCAAATTGATCCAGAGAGTGACAAATACATTTCTGAGATGAGTCAAAACGAACAGGACGCATTTTGGCAAAAAGTTATTGGTTGGCAACTTTGCGATTTCGTGAAATCAATTGAATTCTAGCTCTCGATATTTATTAAAGGCCTAGCGGCCTTTTTGTGTACGTATTTATCAACTTGAGAAAGCTTGGCGATCTGATATTCTATCAACATGATGACTAAGATTAAGAAAGAAATATCGATGAGTCAACTGGCCGAAATGGTGGCCAGGGGTTTTGATGGCGTTGACAAGAGATTTGATGGCGTTGACAAGAGATTTGATGGTATAGAACTGAGGTTAACTCGTGTTGAGAGTAAGCTTGTTGAACACGACAAGCGTTTCTCGAAATTAGATTATCAAATAGACGAGATTCAAGATATATTGAGACGACTAGAAGAAACCGACATTTTAGGATTACAGAAAAGAGTTATGGATCTAGAGAAGATTGTTAGAGTAATGAGTAGGAAGATGGAATTAGTGAAGTAGCTTTTAGAATCAGAAACGCCAGGGATATAATTTTTGAGAGTACGGAATATTTTCTACTGAAAATTTCCTCGTTCTCGCGCCGTCGCGCTACGAAAGCCTCTCAAAAATTATATTCCTGGCGTTTTTTAATATACTAAGACAACAAAGCCCAGTCATTTTGAATGGACTTACGGAGGACGACTGGTCCGAGTAAGAGGCGAAATGCCAGCAGGCATTTACGTCGTGCCATTCAAAGTGACTGGGCGGAGTTGTGACAAACGATTAAACTTCGATGATGACTGGTAAGACCATTGGTCGGCGTTCTGTCTTTTGGAACAGGAATTGGCCGATTTGGTTACGCATCTGGTCCTTGAGATAAGCAAGGTTAGGATTTGGTATGTTCTGTCCCTCAACAATAAATCGAATCTTTTTTCGTATTTGTGTTAGCAGGTCTTTATTGTCTTTTAAATAAACGAAACCGCGTGAAATAATGTCGGGGCTACCTTTGACCTTGCCCGTTTGAATATCTACGAGCGTGATAACAACGATAAAGCCATCATCGGCAAGGACTTGACGATCACGTAATACAACATTTCCGACATCGCCTATACCTAAACCGTCAACGAAGACATAATCTGAAGGTGCTGATTTTTTATCAAACCACCATTTATCCTTCTCAAAGTGGGTAATGGTACCATTATCGGCGATAATACAATTTTCTTCTTTAATACCTTCTTCCATGGCAAGGAATTTATGATTGACCATCATGGAATATTGGCCATGAATAGGCATCATGAATTTTGGCTTCATCAATTGAATCATTTTTCTAAGGTCTTCTTTGTTGCCGTGTCCGCCTGAGTGAATGTCTAGCATTTTATAATTGAAGACTTTGGCCCCATTTCTATAGAGTTGATCTTTTAAGAATTGCACATTGCGTTCATTACCCGGAATAACTGATGAAGAAAAGATATATGTATCTTTTTTGTGAGTTTGAAGATATTTGTGTTCACCGGAAGCAATACGCATCAGTACGGCATTGCCTTCGCCCTGAGCTCCAGTAACGATGGCCGTGACTTTTTCGCGAGGATAATTATGAATTTCGTCCATGGTAATTTGGGTGCTTTTGTCGAATTTCAGATAGCCGAGTTTTTTACAAATCTCAACATTAGTGCGCATTGAATAACCGTCAAAAACTACTTTGCGGCCAAACTTTTCTGATATTGTGATGACTTGCTGGATGCGATTGATTAGCGAGGCAAAAGTACCGACGATAATCATGCCGGTAGCTTCCGAAAAAAGCATCTCGAAATTTTTAGTTACATCTTGTTCGGATAATGAATGACCTTCATTCTCAGCTCCGGTTGAATCAGACATAAGGACGAGAACACCTTCTTTGGCAATCTTCTGCATTTCTTCGATATCAGCTGGCTTATCATTGACCGGCGTATCGTCAAACTTATAGTCAGAAGTGTGAACAACAATACCGACTGGTGTTCTGATTACGATCTCTAGATCATCGGGAATAGAATGGTTTATTCTTAAAACTTGCACGCTAACCTTGTCGCTGATCTTAATTACATCGCCAGCATTAACCTCATTTATAATCAAGGGTCTCTGCATCTTAAAATCATCCTGGCGTTTCATGAGAATTGCACGAGTCAGGGGAGCGGCATAGAAATCAGGATCACCTAATTTTTCTCGTAAGAAAGGCAGGGCGCCAATGTGATCCATGTGGCCATGAGTAAAGAACATGGCTTTAATTTTATCCTTCTTATCCACTAGCCATTCGGCATTTGGAATAATGAAGTCTATGCCCGGTGTGTCCTCTTCGGCATATCGAACGCCACAATCAATTAAGATAATGTCATCGTCATACTGTATGGCTGACATATTGCGGCCAATCTCTCCCAATCCACCCAAGTGGACAATTTTAAGTCCACCGGATTTTTGTTCGGTTTCACGATAGTTCGGATCGCGATCCGTATGAAATACTTTTACTTTTCTTACGACCGGTTTTGCCCAATCGCGTCTCTGTTGGCTTCTGGGTGATCGTTTTTTCGTCACCGGACTGGCCACGACAGTCTTAATCTGTTCTTCTACCATTTTGTCTAAAATTGGATCTGAAAAAGAGTAGCAAACTAAAATTACTAACACTACATCGAGATCCTTTTGTTAAAAATTAATTAATATGTGGGCGAGGGGAGAGTTGATCACGGATCACGACTCACCGTCGCTCGTCGTGTCCGCGACCCCGCCTCGCGGTTTCACCTGCTAGTGAAACATCGCTCCGGCATTCAACTCTCCCAATAGAACAAATAAATTTGTTCTATCTACTCAATTTATCAAATATGTGGGCGAGGGGAGAGTTGAACTCCCACGGGCTTGCGCCCATAGCGACCTGAACGCTACGTGTCTGCCAGTTTCACCACTCGCCCGTATGGGTCGAATCAAATACTTGCCACTGCAGGTTTCGCCAAGAGGCGAATGTTATTTAGATAGGTTTAGCTTAAATTGCTTAAAATCGTTGATAGTCGGCGTTTCGATAGGATCTACGCCAAGAATATTTGCCAAATAAAAACTTGCCCAAAGGCCCAAGATATAGTTGCTCATAATTCGTTGGAGTAAAGAACCGCTAGTGGAGATATTAACGATAGAGTAATTATATCCTAGTTTATCTAAAATTGCAATAGTGGCATCAATTGACTTAATTTGCCGCGGATCATCGTCGTTGGATCGAATAATAATAGGATAAAGAGTGTCTTTACTTTTGCCCAGGCTTTCAAGCTCGTTGTGATTTAGCAAGGGAAAAGCATTCCAAAAAGCTGGTATTTTGGCGTTTTCATTAAAAAGAGTTTTCCAGAAATTGGCTAATTTTCGCCAGTGATAAGCTGTATAGATAACGGGAATTTTATGGCCGATTTTATTCGCAATATCTTGACCTTCTTTTTCTAAGGTTTCATGGTCAATAGTGACTATGTTTGGATTGATATCAAGGACACCCAGAAGAGCACCAAGCGTGTAGCCTACGCCAAATCGTGCCGGAAAAGAATCATCGTCTAAATCAACGAAGGGGATATTGTTTTGCTTAGCAATTTCGATTAACTTACCGCCTTTTGAAATTACAACGGCTGGAATATTTTTAGCTATTGCCGTATTCAGAGAAGATAGGGTTTCTTCGGTTGCGCCTGACCAAGAAATACAGATTGCGATATCAGACGCATCAATCCAGCCCGGAAGATCAAAATCCCGATTGATATAAACTTTTGGCCATTTGTCGAGATCCTGTTCATTGGTAAGCATCCAAAAGATCTCGCCAGGAGCAGATGATCCGCCGATACCGCTGATGACATAATTAGTACATTCCTTGGCTAGCTTGTTTTTTAATCCAAGCTCGTAGCCTTCGTTAATATGATTCTGAAAATTTAGAATTAAATTACGCATTAATTTTTCCAGATTCTCTTGGTATTGATATACCATTTTTCGATACCCGAGAATCGGTCTGATGGTGTTGCAATAATTTTAGTGTCAAACCCTTTAATAGCATCGGTCTGACCGTAGATATAGTATGAATTATACAGAAATATCGCAGGAATGTCTTCAGTTATAATTTTCTGAAAGTCATCATATTTCTTCATTCGCTCAATCGGGTTAAGTGTTTGTCGAGCTTCTTCCAGTAAGCTATCGGCTAGTTTATTATCATATAATGCAAAGTTTTGACCCCGGTCTTTTTTACCGGAAGAATGCCAAAAGGTAAAAGGATCTGGGTCAATGCTTAATATTTCGCCGAATAATAGAACGTCATAAGATCGATCGCGAAGAACGCTTTGCAAGGCCGGCGTTGGTAATACTTCGACGGAGGCATCAACACCGAGTGTGTGCCACTGATCTTTAATCAGTTCTACTGCATCGGCTAGTTCGGGCCATGTCGATGTGGTTATTTTGATTTTAAGAGGCTTGTCTTTCTTGGTCCTTATACCATCGGCATTTATTGTCTTCCATCCGCTTTCGTCGAGTATCTGTTGAGCTAATTTAAAATCATAGTCGTATTTCTTAACATCGTTGCCGACATCAAGGATGTTACCGATAAGGGGTGAATCAACAATCGTGCCATGGCCGCCCAGTATCTTATCGATTAAAGCTTGGCGATCAGTACCATGGGCAAGAGCTAGACGAATGTTTTTGTCACTCAGGAGCTCATTTTGATTTGGATTAAAGAATGCCGAAAAGTATCGTGGCATTTTTACTTCCCGAATATTTAAGCGGCTTTTGAATTTTACTTTATCAAGATTAGCCGGTGAGACGTATCCTAGATTTTCTATCTCGTTGCGATTATAGGCATCAATCAACTGATCTTCGCTATCATAGAAATTGAACTGAATATTATCAATCATTGCCTTGAGATCATAATAATTATCATTGCGTCTAAGTCTATAGGAAATGATTTTACCATCTCTATCCTTGGTCAATTTGTCAAACATGAAAGGACCGGAGCCGATGGGTTTTAGGTTGAAATCAGATAGGGCAAAGTTTATAGGCTTGATATTCTGCCAAATATGCCGAGGAAGAATGTTTAAAGTTAGATTATTAAGAAACTGGGCGTATTTATTCTTGAGCTTAAAAATAATAGTAGTATCATTGACTTTCTCAGTCTCGATACTGGTCCAGTTGGCTTGTTGCAGGGAGCCATAATCAGAATTTAATGCAGTATCGATTGTGAAAATAACATCATCAACCGTAACGGGAGTATCATCATGCCATTTGGCATTGTCTTTTATGTAAACTGTATAATTGAGACCATCGCTAGAAATTTCATAAGATTTGGCCAGATCAGGAACTAATTTACCTTCTTCATTATATTTTAATAAACTAGAATAAACTAATCCGACCAAATCACGATCGGTATCGCTGGCTTGGGCAAGAAGGGGATTAATGTGACGTGGTTCACCGATGACGCCCTCAATAAAAGAACCGCCGTAGCTGGGAGATTCTTTGGTGAAGTGGCTGTAAACCGTGAAAGGTATAGAAATGATGGAGCCGATAATAATTAAAAGTAACGTAAGGACGATGTATCTTTCCTTAAAGGATAGTAACTTGGGGAGTAGGCGAACTTTTTCCCTGACAGATTTAAACCACTTACCATTCCTATGTTTCTCTAATTTATCGACATGGTCGGGCTTATAGCCGAAAAAATCGTCTAATTGATGATCGTCATTAATCATTAGCTAAATTATTTTACGACAACACGCCAAATAGATACTGCCAGGAATAGAATGGCAATAACAATACTAGTGTAAAAAATAACTTTTTCTGCTCCGCGTTTGGTGCTGTATTCCATGGAGCTTCCGCCAAAAGTGGAAGATAGGCCAGTCCCTCTTTGCTGAAGCAGAATTGCACCTGCTAATAGCACGGCTAAAATTATTTGTATGTATGGTAGATATTTCATATTTGTATATTAGACCGACTGCTTGATAATTTTTCTACTGCAATTTCTCATATTTTGGCTACGACTTTGCGAAAATTTTTCAACATATACATTGTATATGCTTCAAATTTTTCGCTTCGTCTCGCTCAAAATATGAAAATTTCGTCTCGAAAATTATCAAGCAGTCGGTCTAGTCGATTATTTTTGAAAAACCGGCAATAATAACATTAACGATTCCGACAATGATTGTTGCCCAGACTAGAACTGTTAAGTCAGCGATGTGAACAAAGGTAAAGGCGTAGTCAACAATCCAAAGCATCAGGGCATTGATAACAATAATAAAGAGGCCCAACGATAACATGATCAATGGAGTCAGAACTAATTTTAGAACTGGCCGAAGAGTCATATTTAAAAGGCCCAATAATGCCCCGGCAAGAAGATATTCCTTGAAATTGCCTTGAACCTGAAAACCAGGAGCAAGGAAATAGGTGGCTCCGTAGAGAGCGATAGAATTACCTAAAAATCTAACAATATAGCCCAACATATTACGAGAATAATGATAGCACTATGGCCAGTATATTTCAATCTCCCAACTGACTTCGCCCAGTTACTTGTCTGGACACGGCGTAAATGCTTGCTAGTATTTCGCCTATATCTCGGCCCAGTCGGCCTGCGAAAGTCCATTCAAGTGATTGGGCTTTATCAAATAATTCAACTAAGCATACGTCTACCTGATAGCTTGCGATGATAGTTGATGGCGAAGCGATGAGCTTCGGAATCAATCAAGAGGAGTAGATTGCGTGCTTCTTCTGGGAGTTTGGCGAGTTTGATAGCAGTTTTTAGTGTTAAGGCGTAGACGTGGTCTCCGTGGTGCTTCGCATCTTTAGTTAGGGCAAGAATGGGGATGCCGGCCGGCGCGGATGCGCCGGCCGTGCTCAGCTGTCCCTTGCCTCCATCAACTAAAATCAAATCAGGCATTAGCCATTCTGAATGATCGAATCGACGCGTTAAAATCTCACCGAGCATAGCCGTATCGCTGGCATCTCTAACGGTTTTGATTTTAAACTTTCTATATTCTGATTTTGATGCTTGGCCATCTCTAAAAACGACCATGGCTCCGGTAGCACTCATTCCTTGGATGTTGGAAATATCATAACCCTCAATTCGATTGGGTATTTTTTTAAGACGAAACGCTTCCTTCAATTGAATTAAACCAACATGATTATTCTTCGTAGTATTTTTTTCTAAATCAAGATTTTTGATAATCTTGGCATTGGCAAAAACTCTATTTAGTCTGATCAGTTTTCCTCTTATCTGTATAGCTTCATCAAAATTATGTTCTTCGGCTAGAATTTTCATTTTTCTCTCAAGATCTTTTAAAACAGTATTTTTCTCTCCAAGTAGTATTTTTCTAATCGCCCCAACATTATTGTTATATCTTTTCAATTCTTCTTTGCTCGGCTCATAATTTTTCAAACAACAAAATCCTGGACAATTGCCAATGTGATAATTGAGGCAGTAATTATTATGCTTTTGTTTGCAGGTGCAGTATGGGAATATTTTTCTTAAATACTGAAGAGTTATCTTGAGGGCACTGCCATCAGTAAACGGACCGATGTCGCTAGTAGATATTGGCTGATGAACGAGATTAATCTTAGAGAAGTTTTCGTTATTAAAATTAACGAAGAAGTATTGTTTATCATCCCTGAGCATTATATTAAATTGGGGCCGGAGCTTTTTTATAGTCTGAGATTCTAGGATTAGAGCTTCAATGTCTGAATCAGTTGTCTTAAAAGATAGGGAAGTAGCAATTTCAATCATTTTGTCTATTCTCTGGTCTTGGGGTCGTAGATAGCCCTTGAGTCTATTGGCTATGTTGATGGCCTTTCCTATATATAAAAATCGGCTATTATTCTTGAAGATATAAATACCAGCTGATTTCGGGGCCTTTTTTATGCTATTTTTGAGCTTTTCGTGGGTCATTGGGCCTATATTATAGCCTTAAAATAGGCACTTGACAAATAGGGGTATAATATGCTATAATTAAGGCACAGTGAGGGGTTTGCCCCTTTACAACGTATTACCATTGTAAACTCAGAGTGTGGCCCATTGGGCCAGGAGGACGAAGATGACGAAGCGCGAAATCGTGGCGAAGATTGCCGAAATCCAGAACCAGCTGACCATCGATGCGGATCAGCAGCTTCCGGGCCTGCAAAAGGCCATTGAGAAGGCCTGGATGAGCGGAAACGCGGCCCTTGCAGAGGAACTCGGGTTGTCCGAGGAAAAACTCGTGAGGACCATTGCGGGCGAGGTCGGGGAGCTCAAGCTCCTGCAGAACGCCGGCGATGGGCCCTTTGACCTGCGGACCGCGCGTGCGGTTCGCATCCTGGCCAAGGTCAACCAGGCGGTGGTCACGCTGCCCGGTCCGGGCGGTACGACCGTCGAACGGCATGTCCACCTCAAGGGCAATCGCGACAAGTTCGGCAACACGTACTTCGTACCTGAGGCGGCCTAGCCGTCGGAAAGAAGGGTGTCATGACGCAAGTCATCGAGAAAACGCCGACGGGCAAGATCCGTGTACGCGTGGATGGTCGCGAGTGTGAGGGTTGCCCGGGAAGTCTCCTGGCAACGAGAGAGCTCGGTATCTTCGTCAACGGTGGGGAGGAGTTCGTGCCTCTGCCGGTGGTCTCCGATCTGGCGACTCGCCGGTTGGGCGTCGTCGCCGTCGGCGGTCAGTTTCTCAGTCTCCTGTAGTTCGAGATCGAGTCTTGGGGGCGGTTAAGCTGTATGGCAGCCGCCCTCCGAATCAACGACAGAATTGACTGCGCGATGTGCGCAATCAGGAGCATAGAATGCCACGTTGAGCGATCGCTTAGCAGGGTGACCTGCTAGGCTCGGGGTTTGGTACGGCGTCTCATACACCGTCCAGGCGGCCAATGGCCGCCTTTTAAGTTTCTGCAAAATAATTACTTTTAGGCGTAGTCGAATAATTTTTCGAACAATCCGACCGAGCCAGATAACAAATAAATAAAGATGGATGAAGGAAGGGTTATGATGTTTTGAGAGGCTTTCGCAGGACGACTGGTCCGAGAACGAGGAAATCTTTAGTAAAAGATATTCCGTACTCTCAAAACATCGTAACCCGACTGCTCGCTTTACTAATACCCAACAAATACTTACTATTCGAATATGAGTCATATTCGAGATGCTGTATTGGCGACCATCATATATTATGATGCTTTTGAGTACCCATTAACTTTTGTCGAGATATTTAATTTATTGATTAATCCGGTGCGGGTAGCGCGGAATGTGGAAATAATTAATGAGATTAAGCCAACCGATATCTTGTCGGTACTTGAGCAATTAGAAACTAGCGGTCACATTGAACAAAGGCATGGCATGTATTTTTTGCATGGCCGAGAGGGATTGCAAACACTAAGAATAGGCCGAAATAAGATTGCCGACCGGAAGTGGATGATTGCGACTAAACGTAGCCATTGGTTGGCTAGCGCACCATTTGTCGAGGCGTTTTTTGCGAGTGGCTCTATGTCCCTATACAATACAGACGACAGGAGCGATTTTGATATTTTTATAATTTCAAAGGCTGGCAGATTATACACTTCCCGCGTGTTTTTATCTTTGATAGCTTTTTTGTTCGGATCCTTGCGTAGAAAGGGGGATCGCATTGCACCTAATAAGTTTTGTTTTAATCACTATATTTCCGACAATTCTCTTGAGATAACGCACCAAAGCATATTTGCTGGCCAGACTTATGCCAGCCTAAAGCCAGTCTTTGTCGGGGAAAAACTTTTTTATGATTTTTATAGCGCTAATAGTTGGATAAACAGATATTTATTTAATTTTAGGCCTCAATTTGAATATCAAAATATTAAAGTTAAACCCAGGATGTTAAGTTTGAAAAAAATCATTGAGTTTATTTTATCTGGCAAGGTAGGAGATTGGCTTGAGAATATTTTTAAAAACTTACAACAGAAGCGCATTAAGGCGAATCCGATGACGTATGAGAGCGGTGGACGGATCATCTTTAATAATCACGAACTAGAATTTCATCCGAGATCATTTGAGGCTACGGTTATCGCTAAATATAACGAAACGACCAAGAAACTGGGTTTGCTATTGCCGGATGAAGAGAAAGATTCTGGACTCAATCATTAAGTTTGCTCCAGAAACCATCTCTTTCAGACCGATAGTTATTTATCCCAGCCGATAAATACTACCTGCCTGCCGGCAGTAATGACTTGCCAAAACACCTGCGCAAGCTCTGAAGAGATGGTTTCTTGCGCCCCGATATCTATTGACAATGGTTGAAAACTATGCTATCCTGCGATCAATAGTTGTACCTTGTAGTGAGAGAGGTGGTAGCATGTACACAGAGCTTGCACGTATCGTGCACTACGTTCATTTGCTAATTATTGTTTTTGGGATATGCGGGTTCTTCGTAGCGATAATTCCTAAATTTTATCGATTTAGGGCAATCTATTTCACTTTTTTATTGATGACAGTGTTGTCTCAAGTAATTTGTAGTTGGCGCTGCCCGATTGTTTTACTAGAAATGTATTTGTTCGAAATCGAACATCCGGGTACCGTGAATGATGCATATTACAAGCCGTTCATAGTCGAATTTCTAAAAAGTTCATTTAAATGCCAAACTACCTAACCAAATCCGCGGCTGTTAGGCCGCGGATAGTGAGGCGTATCCAGAATCTTCTTTTTCTTGGTATCATTGAGCCATGAAATACTTCAGGCAAGCTCACTGTGTGTATCATACGCAATACCACTTAGTGTGGATACCAAGATTCAGAAGGAAGATTCTAGTCCCAGGCGTAGCAGAATACCTATCGACCAAATTGGATGAGATACGAAAGCACTACCCAGACCTAGCAATACTTGAACGAAATATCCAACCCGACCACGTTCATGTATTAATACAAATACCGCCACGAATGAGCGTTAGTTCAGCAATCAACATATTGAAAAGTAATACCAGTGTTGCCCTAAGACAAAGCTTCAAATTCCTGAAGAACGTCTATCTTGACGAGAAAGGTATCTGGTCGGTTGGATATTTCGTTTCCACTGTCGGAGTAAACGAATCAATCATACGTCGCTATATACGCTACCAAGTAAAAGAAGATTCTGGACAAGCAAAGCTTGTCCTCTAAGAAATCCCCGGCCGTGAGGCCGGGGTTGTTTAATCTTCAGGTGCCAGATATTGCAGTTACCATGGCTATCTTATTGAGTGTTGTGATCGTAGCTATCGTTTTAGCAAGTAACAGCAAGTTAGTAAAAAATTCGCAAGATTTGAGCCGATAACGCCCGATGTAACATAGGGCGTTTTTTAATTAATCTCTTTGTCGTAAGTAATTGATCGTGTCTCTAGTACTTGACATATTGATATTCGTATAGTATATTGCTCACAGTTCTTAGACAAAAGAAAGGCAACCATGACCATTTTAGCCGTCTTTGTTGGTGTGATTGTTTACGCGCTCTCTATCTATTTCATTGGTATTCCGTTGGCCAAGGCAAACATTAAGGCGGCAAATAATATTTACGAAAATCGTAAAATGGGAAATAATTGTCTCAGTCATGGCAGTCTATTTTTCTTTCCAGTTAGAACTCTGCTTGACGTTGATTTTCCCAATGGTAGTGCATTTGAAGATTGGGTTAATATGATAATCAAGGTACATGATGACTTGTCAGGCAATCGTGGCTGGCAAAATTCTATGCCAAACACCCATATCATGCTCTATGCGATTTTGTGGCCAGTTATGGTGACAATCAGTACACTAATCTTGGTATCTATGTTTTGGCTTATTGTTACCTTTTATGCCCTCTGTTTTGTCTCCGCCATTCTCTTAGTGATCATTGTGGTTGTCCCAGCTTATATCGGTAAATTTATTAAGAATAAACTGTTTGCCAGATTAAAGGCATAAGCGTCCCATCGGGACGTTTTTTATTTGATCATGGTTGCAAATATTCCATAAGATTCTATAATATAGGCAATCAAATAAATAATAAAAAAATGTCAAAAAAAGTATGGCTTATTGTTTTAGCGGTCGTGGTTTTAGTGGTTCTCTATGCTGGTGGCTTGTATAATAGCCTCGTCAAAGATAATGAGAATATCAATGGTCAATGGGCACAGGTTGAAACTCAATATCAGAGAAGATTTGATTTAATTCCTAACTTAGTAAATTCCGTTAAGGGTGCTATGGCTCAAGAGAAGAGCGTGTTTGATGCTATCGCTGAAGCTAGAACAAAGTATGGTTCTGCGACTACACCAGAAGCCAAGGTTGGCGCGGCTAATCAAGTTGAATCGGCACTATCTAGGCTGCTGGTTGTTATGGAAAATTATCCTCAATTGAAGTCAATTGATACCGTTCAAACGCTGATGGTTCAATTGGAAGGGACAGAGAATAGAATTAGCACAGAGCGAGGAAGATTTAATGATTTAGTAAAGACTTACGATGCCAAGATTAAAACGATTCCAGCCAATATCTTTGCAAAGATATTTGGTTTTGCCGAAAGAGCATATTTTGAATCTCAAGACGGATCAGAGAGGCGCCAAAAGTGAACTTCTAAATCTTCATGAAGAATAAAGCACTTCTAGCTATTACGGCAGGATTGCTGTTTTTACCCATGTTGGTTGGGGCCTATTATAATCCTGGCAAGCCGACAGGTTTTGTTAATGACTATGCCGGAGTTATTGATTCTCAACAGAAACAAGCACTCGAAACTAAGCTGGTGCAATTTGAGAAAGATACTAGCAATGAAATTTCCGTCGTCATCATTCCCAGTTTAAAGGGCGACACAATTGAGAATTTTGCGGTCAAGCTTTTCGAGGATTGGGCCATCGGTAAAAAAGACAACGATAATGGTATTTTACTTTTGGTTGCGATTGAGGATAGAAAAATGAGAATTGAAGTTGGCTATGGGCTTGAAGGTGCGCTGACTGATGCTCAGAGCTATTCTATTATTGTTAACGACTTACAGCCAGCGTTTAGGGCCAATGATTATGCCGGAGGAATAAGTAAGGCAATAGACGATATTATATTAGCGACCAAGGGCGAATATACGGCTACACAAAATTCTTCAAAAAATAGTTCTGGCGTAAATTTTGAATGGATATTTTTCTTAGTTTTCGGTTTGCCTATTTGGCTCTCGAGTGTCTTAGCCCGATCTAGGTCTTGGTGGGCTGGTGGTGTTATAGGTGTGGTTATGGGTATAATTTTAATATTCGTTTTTTCTCTTGTTGTTGGTATGATCGCTTCTATTATACTTGGACTTCTCGGGTTACTACTTGATTACAATGTTTCAAAGAGTTACGGGAAAGCTAAGGCGACTGGGGGAGTTATGCCTTGGTGGTTTGGTGGTGGCAAATCGGGCGGTTTTGGCGGAGGAGGTTTCGGTGGCTTTGGTGGCGGTTCTTCCGGCGGTGGCGGTTCTTCCGGCGGGTGGTGATATGCACGTTGTGCGATCAGGAATTGAACTTTTGAGAGTACGGCTGTCTTTTCTGCTGAAAAGCACCTCGTTCTCGGACCGTCGTCCTGCGAAAGCCTCTCAAAAATTCAATTCCTGACCGCTGGATATTTTTTATTTAAATATGAAACAGGCGACACTTTGTTTATTAATGAAGGAGGGTAAGATTCTATTGGCCATGAAAAAGCGAGGTTTTGGTATGGGGCGGTGGAACGGAGTTGGCGGAAAACCTCAGAACGACGAAACCATGGAAGCAACTACTGTCCGAGAAGCCGAAGAAGAGATAGGAGTTAAAATAAAGACCGAACATTTGGAGAAAGTAGCGGAATTAGATTTCTTTTTTCCTAATAAAAAAGAATGGAACCAGACAGTACATGTTTTTTTGGCAAAGAATTGGGAAGGAGATCCGATTGAATCGGAAGAGATGAAGCCCAGCTGGTTTAATCACGCAGATATTCCTTTTGACCAAATGTGGCCAGATGATATGCACTGGCTGCCAGCTGTTTTATCAGGTAAGAAACTCAAGGGAGAATTTCACTTCTCCGATGACGGCGACACAATCGGAGATTTCTCTATTAAAGAGATCTAGTGTTTCGTCAGGATAATTATTTAGTGAGGCTTGGCAGTTTGAATGGGCTTACGGAGCACGACGCTATTTATTTAGAG
>Ga0208958_1002508_pt1 | contig 15659 bp, 12 predicted proteins | sample RifOxyB1_FD_184032 | JGI IMG/M metagenome (GOLD analysis project Ga0208958, IMG submission 184032) | Soil microbial communities from Rifle, Colorado - Rifle Oxygen_injection B1 (SPAdes) | ecosystem: Environmental > Terrestrial > Deep subsurface > Rock core/Sediment | place: Rifle, Colorado... | reverse complement strand
CGTATTTACTTCTTTCTTCATTAGTTGATCGAGGTAAACTCCTGAGTCGTCTTGTTTGGTTATTTCTGGTCTTTTCTGTCATTTATTCCGTCCCTGCGACTTTTAGCTATATCCGCTCCGGCCCCACCAATCAAGTCACTCGTGCTAGCGAAGTTGCCAACTACATTGTGCAAGTCGCCAATGAACGTCCCTACAATATAGTGAGCGGTGACAAGACTCACACCACTCCCTTCCTCTACTTTGCTGCCATTTCAAAAAGCCCCCCCAGTAATACCCCCGAATCATTACTTTTCTTAATCTGCCAGGATGCTCCTTGTTCTGACCGTGCCATTAACTCGCCCCTGCTTTATATTACTGGTCCTGCTCACCCTACACTGACCAATTATCTGGGTCACCCTCTCTACAATTATTTTGATCAACCCAGAGAACTAATCAATTTGGAGCATGTTAGCCACGGCGTCTGGGTAGCCGAAATCAATGTTAAAATTAAACCATGAAACCTCTCGTCTCGGTTATTCTCCCCAACTATAACGAACTCGAAAATCTCAAACGGGGAGTTCTCGTGTCTTTGTCTCATTATTTTGCTAAGCAGAGTTATCCCTGGGAAGTCATTATTTCTGATGATGGTAGCTCCGACAGAAGTATTGCCTATCTCGAACAATTCATTGCCCATAACAAGGGCTTTACTCTCCTCAAAAATCCCCACGCCGGCAAACCTTTTGCCCTTCGTAGTGCCGTCATGACCGCCCAAGGCAAATATGTTCTTTTTACCGACATGGATCAATCAACCCCGATCGATCAACTCGACAAACTCCTTCCCTACACCAAAGATGGTTTTCGAATTGTCATTGGTTCTCGGGGGATTCGTCGTCGTGATTCTAGTCTGATTCGTCAGCTCGCTTCAGTTATCTTCCTTTTGGCTCGTAAGCTATTTTTACTCCGTGACATCAAGGATACTCAATGTGGCTTTAAATTACTCGAAACCAATTTGGCCAAAAATATCTTTGCCCGCATGCGCTTATTTGGCCGCACTCAACACTCAACTGGCTGGAAAGTTACTGCCTACGATGTCGAGATGCTCTTCTTGGCAGAAAAACTCGGTGAAGAAATCCAAGAAGTCAGAGTCGTTTGGAAAGACGAAGATACTAGTTCCGGTAAAAAGCGTAATTTTCTCAAAGAAAGTATCGAGATGTTTACCGAAATTCTCCGTGTCCGAGTCAACGACATTCTCGGCAAGTATGATTAAAGCTTTACCATGGTTATATTTTCTCCTTGCTCTGTTCTTGTTCATCTATAGTTATGGTTTTGTTGACTTTAACCTAACCCTTTCGGCTCATCCCGCTGTCACTAGCTTTATTTCCTGGTCCCAACAGCTAGCCATGTTCGATCGCCCCACTTCGCTCTCTGTTTATCTTGGTCTTATCATTTTCTTTTACCTCGGCTATTATTTGACCCTCCTATTGTCCTCTCGCCGTTGCATCACCTCCTTTCCTTGGCGCGCAATTGGAGGATTAGCTTTCATTTGTGCAATTTCCTATCCCTTTCTCTCTTCTGATGTTTTCAAATATCTATTTTCTGCCAAAGAACTGCTCGTTTATCACGTCAACCCCCACCTCGTGGCTCCACAGGTTTTTGAGGGAGACACCTGGCTTCGCTTTATGCGCTGGATTCATACCCCCAGTCCCTACGGTCCCGTCATGACTATTTTATCCTCACTTTATTATCTAGTAGGTTTTGGGAAATTTACTCCCTCCCTGTATCTTTTTAAATTAGATCAAATATTTTGGTATGGCGCTTCCATTTGGATTATCGGGCGCTTAGCTGGGAAAAAAGCGGTTGTCGCTCAGCTTTTCTTTGCCCTCAACCCCCTGGTTCTTTACGAATGGTTAGTCAACGCCCACAATGATGCCCCCATGATTTCCTTGCTTTTGCTCTCGCTCTACCTATTTACTCTCAAGAAACCTCTTTGGTCTTTGTTATCTCTCGTTCTATCTATTGGCATAAAATATGTCACGGTCATTTTTCTCCCCATCATCATAATTTCCGCTAAATTTAAACTCAAACTAACCTCTATCGTCTATTATCTGATATCGGTCTTGGCTCTAGCCCCTTTGGTATATTTTTATTCCTCACAATACCAACCTTGGTACGTGACTTGGCTCGTCCCCTTTGCCGCTTTAACCGGCTCCATTCCCTTAATGGGCGTGACAGCCGCCTACTCGTTGGGGGCTCTATTACGATATGTTCCCTTTATCCAAACGGGTGAGTGGCTCGCCGGTAGTCGTTATTTTGCATTTTTAACTTTTGCTCCCTTAGTCTTTTCTCTCCTTTACTTTCTGCTGCTTAGATTTTTTCGGTTCTATCATGGTCTGTCACGTCGACCAATCGCTCAATAATAAGTTATCTTATGTCCATTCCCAAAAGTATCTCCATCATTATTCCCGTTTATAACGAAAAAAAGACTCTCCGCCAGTTGCTCTCGCAAGTTATACAAGCCAGCGTATCTGGCCTCCAAAAAGAAGTCATTGTGGTTGATGATGGAAGCTCTGATGGCACTGCTCAACTCATCAAAAGTTTGAGGTTACCCAAACTCAAAAAGATTCTTCTTTCCGTTAATCATGGCAAGGGTTTTGCCGTTCGACAGGGGATCTTGCAGGCTCAAGGAGATCTTATTCTCATCCAAGACGCCGACTTGGAATACAATCCCGCCGATTACCCTTTGCTTTTGGCTCCTTTTTTACTCCAGCGCGCTTCCGTCGTCTATGGCTCCCGCGAACTCTCATTCAACCGTCACTCCTCACCGCTTTTCTTTGTGGGCGGCAAATTAGTCACCTTTTTCACTTGGCTTCTTTTTGGTGGCCGGTTGACTGATGTCCCGACCGGTTACAAAGTTTTCTCTCGCCGATTACTTCTTAATCTTCCACTCCGCTGTCGTGGTTTCGAATTTTGTCCCGAAGTGACTGCCCACTTGCTCAAACGAGATATTCATATCATCGAAGTTCCCATTCGTTACTCCCCCAGATCCATTCACTCCGGCAAAAAAATTCGTTTTTATGATGGTTTGATTGCCCTTTGGACTCTTTTGAGAGTGAGGGTTGGTTTATGACCACTCGTCAAATCTCATATGGCCAACATTCTCAAACTTGGCTAGATCAATTTATTGCCCATCTTCGTTACACTCGCCTTCATAAATTGATCCCGCCCAACTCCCGGGTCCTAGATTTGGGTTGTGGCTATCACGCCAATTTCTTAAATTCCATAAGTACCAATATCCAACATGGTACCGGCATCGATCTGGCTGTGGGTCGTCCCGCTCGCCCCAATCTTCAATTATTATCTCTCTCCACTGACGCCAAATTACCCTTCAAAAATGCTAGTTTTGATGTGATAACCGCTCTGGCCATCATCGAACATGTCGAACATCCCCATACCATGCTTCGCGAGGTTTATCGACTACTCCGCCCGGGAGGAAAACTCCTTCTCACTACCCCCTCTCTCTATGGGAAACCCCTGCTTGACGCTTTATCTCTCCTGAGGTTAATCAGCCGAGCCGAAATTCTTGATCATAAACGTTATTACTTACCGCTCACTCTTCGCAATGCCCTTATTCAGACCGGTTTCACCACCCCCGTTGTTCGATCCTTTGGTCCTTTGTGGTTAAATATCTTAGGAGTTGCCACCAAATGACCAAATTAATTTTCTTTTTAGGTTTACTCTTTGTTTTTCTGATTCCCCCCTTCCAAAAACCTGACGAAAACCGGCATTACTACCAATCATATGCTCTCTCTCGGTTCAATTTTTCTTGTCAAAAAGATGCTCAAGGTACTATTTTTTTGCCCCTCCCTACTAGTGTTTATAATTTTCCTCAGGTACTCAAATATAGTGAACTTGCCCATACTCCACCAGTCAAATTTTTCCGCTCTCAATTCGGTTGGTATCCTCGCCCGACAACTGATCCCATCATTCAAGCTACCGATTGGTGTTCCTGGTCATTTATTGGTTACCTCCCCGCCGCAATCGGCCTAGCTCTCGGTCACCCCTTTGGCAGTCTCCTCATTCAGTTTTATCTCGCTCGGCTCGTGACTTTCTTGGTATTTTTTGCCGGCCTTCTCTTTGGTCTTCGTCTTACTCCAAAACCGTACAGATCTTGGCTCTTCTTCTTTTCCTTGCTGCCCATGACCCTACACCAAGCGGGAGCAATTAGTTATGACTCTCTCCAGCTCGCCATGGTCCCTCTTATCTTCGCCTACCTCCTCAATTTTCTCGCGAAAACTCCCCCAGCCCCTCTTACTCGCTTACCCTTGGGCTTCATCTTAAGTCTATTGATTTTTGTTATCGCCAAACCAGCCTTTATTCCTTTTCTTTTCCTGATCTTCCTCATTCCTTATCATCTCAAGCGTCATTTATGGCTGACTTTTATCCTTTGTACCGTTTTGATTATCCCTTTCCTACGTCCGCTCGTTTATCGCGACATCCATCCCGGGGTTAACCCAGCCCTCCAACTTTCCGTTATCACCAAGGACCCACTCTATTTTGTCGGTACCCTTACTCGTTCATTCCAACTGGACGCTCAAAACAATCTTGAAGGTATGGTTGGTACCTTGGGTTGGTTGGATTATGGCTTTTCGTACACCTTCTATGCTGTTGCTTTCTTAGTTTTTGGCTATCTTCTGGCCAGATCCAGTCGATCCTTGGTTCTCATACCTTCCCGCGTGTTGTGGCTCCTGAGCCTGGTTATTTTTGGAACTGTCATCACGATCTATTCGTCTCTTTATCTAACTTGGTCGCTGGTTGGCGACTCGCTAATTGTAGGAGTTCAGGGTCGCTACTTTCTACCCCTAATTCCTTTCTTGGGAATCTGGCTAGCTCAGTTAATCGCTCGGATTTATCATTTTCCCAAGCTTCGCCAACTTACTCTCATTCTGTTTAGTCTCTGGCTAATTTATCAAGTTGTGGCTTCCATTTATCTTCGTTACTACGACTACTCTCACTACGGCGTGAATGAGCCCAATTTCCCGAACTCCTCTGTTCCTCTTACTCAGGACAATTACCAGCTTGCTATCCCCGGCACTCGTGCCAAGGGAATCGGTTTTGCTTACCAACTTGCCGACGAGTTTGCTAGTTGGATCCCCTTTCGCTATCAACTAAAAAACGCTGATTGTACTCGCACCCTTCGCCGAGGGTACCTTCATTTTGCCGATCACCTAAGTAACACTACCTATCAGGAGGAAGTTCGGCCTTTTTGGATTGAAAATGGAGCCTATTGTCTAGTTATCGAATCCCTTCTTCCCGTCCAATCTCCAGCTCTCAAATTCTCCCCCCTCTACCTGACTCCCAGCCTCACCGAATAAGACATTGTAGTTTATAATGAAGGTTATGCAGTGGTTTCCGCGCCTCAAAAAACTCGAGTGGTTAATCATCCTCGGAGTGATCATTGTCTACTTTGTTTTGACGTTAACCAATTTAACCAAGCTCCCCATTTTTGTTGATGAAGCTCTCTACCTCCGCTGGGCGCAAATCGCCTGGCACGACGCCTCTTGGCGCTTTATCAGTTTGACTGACGGCAAACAGCCGCTTTACGTTTGGTTTGTCATCCCCTTTATGAAGTTAATTTCCGATCCCCTTTATGCCGGTCGTTTGGCTTCAGTTGTTTGTGGTCTTTTCTCTGTTTTAGGAATCGGTTACCTGGGTTGGCTTATTCAGGGTAAGAGAACAGCTCTTTTTGCTATGATTGTTGCCACTCTTTCTCCGTATCTTTTCTTTTACTATCGCTTTGGAGTTATGGAATCGATGCTGGTTGCTGGCTCGCTCTGGGTTTGTAACTTCTCCATCCTACTAGCGCGCGCTCGTCGCCTCGACGTTGCCTTAATTCTAGGTATGCTAGGTGGGGCAACCATGCTGGTCAAATCGTCCGGCACTTTTTTTCTACTTCTTATTCCCTTTGCCTATTTACTCGTCGCTGACTTCCCCAAATTTTTTTCTCGCTCAACCGGTCGTTATAGTTTGTTGGTGCTTGTTTCCTGGATTCTGGCGACAGTGATCTACAATGTTCAGCGCCTTTCCCCTTGGATGCACATGATCGCGCAGAAAAATGCTTTCTTCATCGTTCCCTACGCCGAAATCTTTGCCGAATTCGCCCGGCTTTCAAATAATTTTCTAGACGTCTGGCGCTGGCAGATATCCTATACTACTCTGCCCTTACTTCTCATCGCCCTTTTTGGACTGTACCAATTGTTCCGCAAAAATTGGCGTTTAGGAGTCTTTTTATCTGCTTGGCTTTTTGGTCCCATGCTGGGTACCGTTTTACTAGCTCGACTTTTTGCCCCTCGCTACATCGTTTTTGTCACCCCCTTTATCCTTCTTTTAGCCGCCTCTGCCATTTCCGCCATCAAAAATCTTAAATATTCCATCCTAATCTTATTTGTGCTGACACTGCCTCCTCTCTACCTTATTGGTCGGCTCCTTTTTGATCCGATTCACTTCCCCTACGTTTCGGTTGATGAAGGTTACGTCAACGGTTGGTCAGCCGGGGAAGGGACCAAACAAATTGCCGACTGGGCAGTTAATCGCCTGCAAACTACCGGCCAACCCCTGACTATCTTCACTGAAGGTACCTTTGGGATTCTCCCTCATGGTCTCGAACTATACGCCGATGGGCGAGTCGAGGGCCTAACTATTCGTGGGCTTTACCCCATCAATTCCATTCCCCCCCAGGAAACCATCGAAAGTGTCGCCACCAATCCCGAAACCTATCTTATCCTTAACAACACTCAAACTATGGGGGATCAGGCCGGTCTCGAATTGATTGCCGAATATGCTAAACGCGACCCCGCCTACACTATGCGTCTTTATCGAGTTTTGCCATTAATTAAATAATATGCGATTTTCTCTCGTTCTCAGTCCTTTCCTTCTTTTAACCTTCTTTCTCTTCCGTCCCATGTTGGGATCCGTTTGGTACCCTACCCATGACACAACTCACATCACTCGCCTTTACCTCATGGAACAAACAATTAAAAACGGTCAGTTCCCTCCTATTTGGGCAGAAGGAATCAACCAAGGTTACGGTTACCCGCTTTTTCATTTTTACGCTCCCCTCCTTTATTATCTTGCGCTTCCGATCAAACTTTTGACCGGTTCCCCATTTACCGCCCTCAAATTAGTTTTGTTTTTGAGTTCATTCTTGAGCATGGTTGGGATGTATTATTTCGTCCGCCGCTGGGGGAGGGGACCCGCCATTTTTTCCGCCCTGGCCTTTGGCACTCTCCCATATTTTGCCCTCAATCTCTATGTTCGCGGTGCCTACGCCGAATTTCTCTCGATGTCTCTTTTACCTTGGCTTTTTCTCGTGTGGGAAAATCTTAGTTCCCATCGTCGGCAAGTCTTGGCAGCGGGTGTAACCGCATTATTTCTCCTCTCTCACAATCTCATTCCCTTGATAACTGCCCCCTTTCTATTAGTCTGGGTTATTTTACGTCAAGCGAAACACCCTCAAGCCGTTATTCTCCCCGCTCTTTTGACCATTATGCTCTCTGCTTTTTACTTATTACCCCTACTCTTTGAGCGCTCGTTTGTCCAAGCCGATGCCGTGGCCGTAACAACCGATTACGCGCTTCACTTTGTCTCTCCTACTCAACTGTGGAATTCAGCCTGGGGTTTTGGCGGCTCAGCCCAGGGGATTGAAGACGGAATGTCTTTCAAACTTGGCAAGTTATTAATCCTTCTCTCTCTTTCCTCCCTCCCTCTTCTTTTCTTCCGCTCTCGCGCACGTCCTTTTATGATCTTTTTTGTTACTTCTGCCATCGTGGCCATCTTCTTAACCACTTTCTCCTCAAGCTATGTTTGGGATCAACTCAAACTTCTCCAAATCGTCCAATTCCCCTGGCGTTTTCTCTCTCTCGTTGGCTTTTTCTTATCCGTTTTGGCCGGTTTATCTCTTACCCTCATTCGCCACCAGTTCCTCCAAACGGTCGTATTGCTAGTTCTCCTTGGCGCCTTATTCCTCACTAATCTCAAGCTCTTTGTTCCCCAAACCACCTTGTCGGCTGACCTTTCCCGTTATACCTCTCCCGCCTATTTATCGACCGTCGCCCCGATTGTCCCAGAATACATGCCCGCCTGGATGCTCACTCCTCCAAGTTCTCCCGCCGGAGAGCTCGCCCGCGCCTATTACCCAACCTGGAAAGTATTGATTGATGGTCAAGTTGTTCCCACCGCCCCATCAGCCGAAGGTTATTTGACTTACCCCAACCCCACTAATTCGACTGACATCAAATTGATCCAATTCCCAACCCCGCTCGAAAAATTTAGTTATCTGCTCACCCTCGTAGGGTTAATTACCCTTCTCATTTATGTCAAAATTTAAAGCCTATTTGTTTATTTTGTTGGCTACCAGTTTGGCCTACGCCACTTCCCTCAAATATGGCTTTTCCCAAGATGACTGGTACTTTCTCTTGATTTCTCGGGCTACCAATTTATCCGAAGTTATTAATTTTTTTAATCCTCTCGCTCAGTCCGGCTTTGCCTTTTTCCGTCCCCTGGGTACTCAGCTATATTATTTTCTTTTTACCTCAGTCTTTGGCCTTACCTTCGCCCCACTTTTTATGCATATTTTTATGTTGCTTCTCCAAGCCAGTAATGGTTATCTAGTGTATCGTCTCGCTCAAAAACTGCGTCTTCCACCCCTTTCCGCTTTTCTCGTTGGTTTAGCATATGCTACTCATTCTGCCCAATTTTTGAGTTTGTTCTATATTGCCGCCACCCAACAATTACTCGCTGCCTTCTTTGGTCTTTATTCTCTTAACCATTTTCTTGACCGTCGCCGCTTCTTATCCATCTTGTTTTTTATCCTGGCCCTCTTATCCAAAGAAACAGCCATTGTCATCCCGGCAGTTGCTTTCATTCTTTATGCTTTAACCCACCCAATTCTCAAAGTCAAACCACTGATTATCAATTTTTCTCCCTACTTTCTTCTTTCCCTCGTTTATCTGTTGGTCCGTTATTTACTCCCCCACACGATCCAATCCGAATATCATTTCGCCTTCGGTCTCAATGTTGTTAGTACTCTCCGTTGGTATTTGCTCTTTGCGTTTGGGGCTGCCGAGGAATGGCTGCGTTACGCAACTTATCCTTTTGGGATTAACTTGCTCCAATTTATCCACGACTTTAGGATCTTAGGGTTTTCGGTCGTCGTATTTACGCTCGCTACTTTCTCTCTATTTATTTTGGCCAGCTTCCGCTCCTTCTCGCGCCGGACCCTACTCTACCTCGCTTGGTTTGTGCTGGCTCTTGCTCCAGTTCTCTTGTTAGCCAACCACCGTTATCCTCATTATCTAGATTTGGCTCTTATCCCCCTGCTCTTGATTTTATACCGCTACTACCATGGGAAATGGCAATATGTCGTAACCATTCTAATTCTCTTGGGTTCAATCTCTAATATTTGGCTTTCCGAACGACTCCATTGGACAACCAATCGCTCCCAAATGGCCGCTTCTGCCCAAAGTACTCTTGATTGGTCCTCTATCTGTACTCACTCGTCCGTTGTTTTTATCGGCCCGGACCCGCTCCCCCGCGAACTTTCCTACACTCTCTCCCTCGCCAATGGCCCTCAGGTAATCTGCCAAAACTCTCTTCAAAGCGTATACTACCAGGGTGTCGACCCAGTTGTTGACCCAGCAGCCTTCCCCATCGACATCAGTTCGGTTTTTAAATAATATGGTTGGACTAAACCTAGACAACATCAAACAAAAAGCTTTTAAAGGGGTTTTTACTTTAACTTTCCGCCGCCTACTCCTTAAAATAATCGATACGGTCGGGGTTATTTTTCTGGCCCGGGCCCTCTCCCAAGATGTGTTCGGGGTATTTGGTATTATCAGTTTCGTCGTTTTCACTTTTCTTTCCTTCTTTTCTGACATCGGATTTGGGGCAGCCCTCATTCAAAAAAGAGAACCCTTGACTGATGCTGATACGAAAACTACCTTCACCATTCAGCAATCCCTGGTAACCCTTTTACTGATTATTGCTTGGTTAAGTTCTCCCTTCATCTCCGGTTTTTACCACCTCGGTGACCAAGGAATTTGGCTCATTCGAGTTCTCTCCCTCTCCTTATTCCTCACTTCCTTTAAGACCATTCCCTCGATTCTCCTCGAGCGCGAGCTCAAGTTCGAAAAACTCGTAATCCCAGAGATTGTCGAAACCCTAATTTACAACGGTCTGGCTGTCTATATGGCCTTACACGGCTACGGTGTTTGGAGTTTGGTCATTGCAATTCTGGCTCGGACCGTGGCCGGTGCCATCCTCCTTAACCTCCTTTCTCCCTGGCGAATCGGCTGGGGATTTTCCCGCGACTCTGCCCGTGGTTTACTTAGTTTTGGTGTTCCCTATCAACTAAATAGTGTGCTGGCTTTGATCAAAGACAACGTCACTCCCACCCTCATTGCCTATTGGTATGGCCCTGCCGCTGTCGCTTACGTTAATCTTGCCCAAAACATTGCTACCCGCCCCATGGAACTGATTAATATTGTCAGTCGGGTGATGTTCCCCGCCTACGCCCGGATCCAACACGACACGGTGCGGCTCAAACGCTGGATCGAAAAATCCGTTTCCTTTATGGCTTACCTTTACCTCCCCATGATTACCGGTCTTTTACTGACCGCTCGCCCTATTCTCGAATATCTCTATGCCGACAAGTCAGCCAAATGGCTCCCGTCCCTCCCCACTTTGTTGCTCTTCTTGGCCGGAGCTTATCCCATTATCGTGACCACCACCTATACAAATGCGCTCTATGCTCTCGGCAGACCCAAAGTAGTTCTGACTCTGATGACCATTTACACTGTGCTCACTTGGACACTCGGTGCTCCTTTAATCTACAAATTTGGTTTTGTGGGGATCGCAATGGCCGGACTCGTGATTACCTATATCACTCTGCCTTTGGTTGTTCGGGAAATGAACAAAGTCGTCTCCGTTAACACCTGGGACTCGCTGAAAAAACCTCTCCTCGCAAGTTTCATCATGGGCGCAGTTACCTTTGTAACTAATCAGCTTGTTACTCACTCTCTCTTAACTCTTATTTTCACCTGTGTTGTCGGAGTGATAACATATACCTTGGCGATCCTCGCTTTAGACCACTCCCGTCTCAAGTCTGAATTTGCCAATTGGTTTGGTTTAATTGGGAAAAGGATTATATGAAAGACAAAATCTCGGTCATCATCCCGACGGTTAATGCGTTTGAAGAGTTAGACTTAGCTATCAAAAGTATCAAGAAAAACTCCGATCACCCCATCGAATTTGTCATCGTAGTAGATCCCGACATGAATACAGGTAGTGTTAACGAAGATATTCTCAAAGTCTGTAAGAATCATAATGTTAAAGCCTGGGTTAATAAAAGCAACCTCGGTCCCTATGGCAACTGGAATCGTGGTGCCGAGGTTTCAACTACCGACTGGCTCATCTTTGCAACCGACGACCAATACTTTGCTCCGCACTGGGACAGTAATCTCCTAAAATACTGGAAACCCAAACGTTTGATCGCCGGGCGCTTAGTCGAACCCGGGATTATCCCAGTCTACAAAACCAACATTCAAGCTGACTTTGGGGTCCTCCCTTCCGAATTCAAAGAGCAGGAATTTATTGCTTGGTGTGACAAGCGCCGTGCCCAAGGCTATACTCCCGACGGTTTCTTTATCCCCATGCTCCAAAAGCGACAAGATTACGATGCCCTCGGTCATTACCCGACTTCCGGCAAATTTGGCACCAGTACCGCCGTCTCTAACGACTACCTCTATGTGCAAGCGGCTCTTTCCAAAGGCTACGAGTTTGGGACCGCCGAAGACAGTTATTCCTATCATTTCCAAGCTAGCAGCTGGAAAAAGAAAACCCTCAAGCCGAAAGTCTCGGCCGTGGTTCTCACTAAGAATGAGGAAGCCGATTTACCTACTTGTCTCAAATCTCTGTCCTGGGTTTCCGATATCTTGGTTGTCGATTCTGGCTCCACCGATCAGACTTTAGCTATCGCGAAAAAGTTTAAGGCCAAAGTCATCTCTCATCCCTTTACGGATTTTGCCTCCCAAAGGAACTTTGCGCTTAGCCAAGTTGTCAATTATCACTGGGTCTTGATGATCGATGCCGACGAAAGCTGTGACAAACCTTTGGCCAAAGAACTCCAGTTTTTTGCCAAAGATATCTATTTGGATGGGGTAGAGATTCCTCGCAAAAACTACATTTTTGGAAAGTGGATAAAGCACTGTGACTGGTATCCTGACCACCGCCTAGTCTTCTTCCGCCCCAAAATGACCCAATATGTTGGGAGTGTGCATGAGCGGGTTAAATTTATCAAAGGTAACGGTACCGTCGCCACCGCCAGTAACCACCTCCTGCACCATAACTACGATACTCTCCAAGAATTTGTTACCAAAAATCTGCTCACCTATCCGCTAGAGTACGCCAAAGAGCTAAATACCGACGGCGTCAAATTTACCGCCCTCGATCTCTTGGGCAAACCTCTGAGCGAATTTATGCGTCGCTTCTTCTTGGCCGAAGGCTACAAGGATGGCCTTTACGGACTTATTCTCTCCGCTTTGATGGGAGCCCAAACCCTCCTGGCCTACGCCTATCTTTGGGAACTACAGGGGAAACGAGAAGAGCTGACTACTGCCGAGACCCGCGCCCTCTTTACCCGGCTGAAAGGGAAGGGGAGTGAACTTTCCTTTTGGCTAACCACCCTCGCCATCGATAGCTCTCGCGGTGCCGCCAAACTCCTTCACCGCGCTCACCGCAAGGCCCTCAAACTAATCAAGAGTTTATGACAAAGCAATCTCGCCATATTAAGCACGCGGTGGTATTGGTCAACTACAAAGGTTGGGCCGACACCATTGTCTGCGTTAATTCCATCAAAAAATGTAAAGATGATCCCCACATCATCGTGGTCGACAACGGTTCTCCCGACGACTCCGTCTCCCAATTAAAAAAAGCCTTCCCCGATCTCGACTTGATCGCAAGTCCCACCAATCTTGGTTTTTCCGCCGGAAACAATCTCGGGATCAAACGTGCTCTCCGCAAAGGCGCCCAGGTAGTTTATATTCTCAATAACGATACCGAAGTAGATCCCAATCTTTTCTTTCGTGCTTATCGCTACGTTAATGGTAAATCTAGGATTAGCGGCGGCAAAATCTACTACGCAAAGGGTTATGAGTATCACGCCAACCAGAAGGGGAAAGGAAACATTTTGTGGTATGCCGGCGGACACTTTGACTGGGATAGTGTCATCGCGAAGCATGTGGGAGTCGACGAAATCGATCAGGGCCAACACAACACTGTCAAACCAGTCGACTTTATTACCGGCTGTTTTATGGCCGTACCTCGCCAGATTTTTTCCAAGATTGGTCTTTTGGATGAGCCTTTCTTCCTCTACCTCGAAGATGCCGATTTTTGCCTCCATGCTCACAAAGCTAGGATCAAAGTTATGTATAACCCCAATCTAATTCTTTATCATCGTAACAGTAGTAGCACCGTCGCTGGCTCTCCCTTGGTCGACTACTACACCACCCGTAACCGCTTTTTTATTGGTCGTCGCTACGGCACTATCCGCCTCCGCTTCGCCCTCCTTCGGGAAGCCCTTTTCCGCAATTGGTCATCTCCGATCCGTCGCCAAGCTTTTTTTGATTATCTTACTGGTAGAATGGGTAATAGAAATGAAATCATTGCGCAAATTGTGGCCAAAACTAAAAAATAACTTTCCTAGCCTTATTCTCGTGCTTTTTCTGTTGGCCATAGGCTGCTTGTTATACACAAATCTGGGTCGTGATTATCTCTTTGACTGGGACGAAGGCATTTACGCCGAGCTGGGGCGAGAGCTCTTAATTACCAAAAACTTCTTCGTTTCTTTTTGGAACGGCTCAGTCTGGCTCGAAAAACCCCCCGGTATCACTTGGATTAGCGCTCTAGGGATTGCCCTAGTAGGCTCTTCTGCCCTGGGTGCCCGTTTACTGATGCCACTTTTTGCCATTTATACGCTCTACATTGTTTACCGGATCGGCAAACACTTTGGGTCTTGGCAGCAGGGTTTGCTTGCCGCAGGCGTTCTTGCCACCTTTAACCTTTTCCTCGGTCGGACTCGCGCCATTAACACTGACATGCCGCTTTTGGCTAGCATTACTACAACCATTCTTTTCTTGCTCGAAAACCGTCCCGCTTGGTGGGTCGCTCTCGCTGTTTTTGGCGGCGTCTGGTTCAAGGGTCTCGCCGGCTTCTTATCTCTTCTTATCGCTCTCCCTCTTTTTCTTTCCAAATCCAAATCCTATCTTCTAAAATCTATCGTCTATATTCTTGCGCTCTCTTTGCCCTGGCACCTCTACGCATTTTTCGCCTATGGTTCAGATTTCACAACCCCCTATTTCTTCGAACAAGTAATTAAACGTGCCACCACGCAAATTGAGTTTCATTTCGAAAATCGTTGGTATTACTTTACCTATCTCTACGAAAATCTGGGGTTAGGTGTTCTCTTGCTCTCTGTCTTTGGTGCCATAACTACCCTCGTTAAACGTCAGCACCGCTACTTACTTTGGTGGGCATTTGTCCCGCTTGTTATCTTTACTCTCGCCAAAACCCGGTTGTTTTGGTACATCCTCCCTCTTTACCCGGCTTTGGCTCTCTTAATCTCGCTTGCCCTCACTTCTTTTGGATCATTCAAGCCGTCTCGCCAAATCATTACCATTATTACTCTTGGAATTTTACTCCAAGGAATTATCACTACCTCCCGCTCCGTCGAACTTACCAAAAAAGTTGTCCCTCCTCCTGACCGGATTCGGGTGGTGCAGGAACTCTCGGCCGTGAGCCAGGAAGAACTCTTGGTGCTGGTTCCAAAAACGGAACGACTAGCCGAAGCATTGCTTCCCACCGTAGCCCGTTTATCTAGCAGTTTCCGCTACGGCGGAATGCCTTCGGTAGTCTTCTACTACCAGGGTCAAATTCAGTTCTTCTACAATGTCGATACTTTTAACGAATATTTTGCCACTCACAATAACCCCGCGTTAATCAGTGCCGAGGATCAGCAATTCCTCACTCCGGGATATACTATTGTGAGTACCACTCCCACCTACTTAGGGATTCGAAAGGTGATCTATGCTTTCCGTTAGCACCCAAATCGCTCGTGAAGATGATTTGGCCGTCTTTTCTCAAATGCTAAAAAGTGTGAGCTTTGCCGATGAACTCATCATTTTTAACTTGGATCGATCAGACTCCGCCGCTCTTAAACTCTTTCGGCAATTCAAAGCCAAAGTTATTAACTGTCCAACTCCTTCCGTAGTCGAAACAATTAGAGCCGAACAGGTCGAAGAAGCCCAAGGTGACTGGGTTCTCATTATGGACTTTGACGAAGTCATCCCCCCCGTTCTCAAAATTGAAATCACTAACATCTCTCGTCTATCATCTAACGTCTATTCTGCCTATGCTATCAAAAGGCAGAATTATTCCTTAGGTTATCCGCTCCGCCACGGGGGCTGGGGGCAAGATTATGTCATTCGCTTGCTTCGCCGTGCCGACTTTCTGGCTTGGCCAAAAGATATTCACAGCACGCCCCAAGTCAAAGGAAAAATCAGGAAAACAAAGCGAGCCATGGAACACCACAAAGATGCCAGTCTCTCTCAAATGGTAATAAAAACGAATCG
>Ga0208958_1002507_pt1 | contig 15662 bp, 22 predicted proteins | sample RifOxyB1_FD_184032 | JGI IMG/M metagenome (GOLD analysis project Ga0208958, IMG submission 184032) | Soil microbial communities from Rifle, Colorado - Rifle Oxygen_injection B1 (SPAdes) | ecosystem: Environmental > Terrestrial > Deep subsurface > Rock core/Sediment | place: Rifle, Colorado... | reverse complement strand
TACTGAAATCTGTTTTTGAAAAAAATCCTGCACCGTCTCCCCTTGCACGCTCTTGGCCCGATTTACCACTACCCCAGCTGGCTTATTAATCACCAGTAAATCTTCATCTTGATACAAGATATCTAAATTCATATTAAACCTTAAATTTTTCCAGTAGTAGCTTATTTCTTTTGCCTAAAAATTTACTAGAAATGCGACCAGATCTAATACCTAGTAAAAATAAACCAAAAACCAAAAAAGCTAAACTTAATAAAAAATCGATACTTACTCCATAAAAGTTCAAAGTGGAAATTTTCCAAAATGACATCAGCGCATTAAACAAGCCCACCCAAATAAAGAACATGCTAGTTAAAAACCCAGTATGAGCCGTTTTTTTGCCATAACGATACCATTCAAAACGTCGGTATTTAGACTCTACTCTGGATAAATAAATAAATAGTAATAAATAAAAGACTACAAAATAAAGCTGTAAAGGATGATGCTTGTCAAAGACGCCCGGAAAAACCATGCCCCAGGGTAAATTAGTGGCTTTACCAAAGTTAACCCCGCGCCAAAACATACCCAGCCAAATAAAAACTTGGGCGATGGCCAGGGACAAAACTCCAAAATCCAAAATTTCAAACACATCCCATTTCTTTTTCAGAGCATAATGGTAAAGATAAAATCCAGCGCCAGCAAACAAAACAAAGTAATTTATTCCCGGATAAGTAAAGATGTCCAGCCAAGCCAGTAAACTCCAGTGAAATTTAGTAAAATTTAAAATAATATAAAAAGCTCTGGCTAAAATAAAACCGGAAAATAAGGATAAAAGGAGGCCGTCGAATAAAACTAATTCATCATAGTGCTCTTCCCTACCCTTACGCCAAAAATTATAACCAGCGAAAAAAAAAGCTAGGAGCAAGGAGCCGTTGAAAATCAAGACTGGAAACATGAGCTTATTCTACAGTAGAATAACAATCTATGCTATCTATTGCCCATAGTCTGACTGGAGCTTTCATTGCTAGTAAATTGCCTAACCCAGCTCTTTATGTTCCCTTGAGTTTGGCCGCTCACTATGCAGAAGATTATTTACCCCACTGGGATGTGGGCACTGGCATCGGTACTGGCAAGAGAAAGAGATCGACAGCTTTCTTTTGGGAAATCTTTGATTTGCTAATTAGTCTGGCTTTAATTTATTTATTTTTCGGTATATCCAATTACCATGTTTGGATCGGAGCCTTTTTTTGTTTACTGCCAGATTTTCTAGAGGCACCACGCACTTTTTTAAAACTTAATTTACTACCCCCCCTAAGTTGGCTGCATAAACACCTGCATACTTCAGTGCCTAATATGTTTTGGGGCTTACTGCCTCAAGTTTTGTTAGTGACCCTGATTTATTTTTTAAGATAATTAAGGTATAATGCGGTCTTGTCTTGCCGAGGTGGCGGAATAGGTAGACGCGTAGGTCTCAAAAACCTATGAGCCTCAAAGCTCGTGAGGGTTCGATTCCCTCCCCCGGCACAATCAAAGCGTTCTTGCTTTCTCTCTTTTTTTCTTTCATACTGGCTTCATGGAATTATTGCGTGAGTTGGCCATCAAAGCTTTTGCCGTTGATAGTGTATGGAGCATTGTCCTTCGAGCTGGCATCTGGTTTGGCCTAGCTTTAGTCATCATCATCAGCGCCGACGCCATTTCACCCGATAGGATCAACAAAAATCTTAAATCAAACTTAGGTTTCTTTTTGATGTTTATCTGCGTTTCGGGAGCTTTAATTTATTTACTCTTTGGCTTCACTGGACAGAAGGCTTAATGTTTAGTTTCTAGACCGTAAAATTTTAGCCTGTCACCTCTGAAATAAAGATCAATGTCCCCCACCATCCCATTTCTGTGTTTAGCAATTTTAATGCTCATCGATTCTCTAATATCATCATCTTTGCGATATAAAAACATGACTACATCAGCATCTTGCTCAATGGCACCAGATTCGCGTAAATCAGATAACTGCGGCGTTTTTTCACCTCGGCTTTCTACCGCCCGCGACAATTGAGATAAAGACAAGACTGGGATTTTCAGCTCCCGAGCAATATTTTTCAAACCTTGGGAAATTTCGGCCACTTCTTGTACCCGATTGTCTTTAGTCCGGCCGTGAGCCAACTGCAAATAGTCTACCACCAACAAATCTAAACCAAATTCCATCGCCAAGCGCCTGGCTTTAGTGCGCATTTCGTAAATACTCATTCCTGGCTTGTCATCAATAAAAATTTGCGCGTCAGCCAACACTCCCATGGCATCAGACAGTTTGAGAAAATCTTGCTGATCGAGACGGCCGGTTTTAAGTTTCCAGGCATCAATATCGGCTTGAGCCACTAGCAAACGATCCACCAGCTCTTCCTTGCTCATTTCCAAAGAGAAAAAACCCACCTTTTTCTTTTCGTTCACCGCCGCATGTTGCGCCACATTTAAAGCTAAAGCAGTTTTACCCATACCTGGCCGAGCCGCTAAAATTACTAAGTTAGACTTATGAAAACCAGCCAGCAAGCGATCCATATCAGCAAAGCCAGTAGCAATGCCTCGTAGTTCACCCGGATTTTTTTGCAATTCATCCAGGCGCTCAAAGCTTTCCGCCAGTGTATCTTTAATAGAAATAAAACTTTCTCTTTCTTGCTCGCGGGAGAGGGAAAATACTCGCTGTTCCAAGCTATCTAAAATGTCTTGCGTTTCCTGAGACTCTTCGTAAGCTAGCTCACCCATCTCCGCCGCGGCGCTAATCATTTGTCGCCGCACTCCTGCTTCGGCTACCAATTGTGCATAATGCAAAACGTTGGCCGAAGTGGACAGAGTGTTACTGAGCTCTGCAATCGCCGTCGCCCCACCTACTTTGCTCAGTTTTTTATTTTTCTTGAGTAGATTAGTCAAAGTAACGGCATCAATCGGTTTTCTTTCCTCAAATAAAGTCAGCATGGCCTCAAAAATCGTGGCGTGTTGAGGCTCGTAGAAATCTTCCGGCTTGAGTTTTTCCGCAATTTGCAAAATAGCCTCGGCATCGATCAGCACTGAAGCGAGCACGCTTTTTTCGGCCACCAGATCATGTGGTGGAACTTTGGCTTTCATCATAAAAATTTAGCTGGTCAGGATCACTAATTCGGTTTCTTCAGGTAGATGGTCTTTATTAATGTCCAATTTGGCGACTGGTTTTACCTCTACTCCATATTCTTGCAAAAAATCTTCAACTTTGCCTAACTCGCCAAAAACCTTGGGATCATGCTTAGCAGTTTGATAGTGCATGGGAATCACCACGCTAGGTTCGATCGCATAAATAGTTTTAATAGCTTGTTTGGCATCAATGGTAAAAACTCCGCCTACTGGACAGAGTAACATATCTACACTGCCGATGGCGACTAATTGCTCTTGGCTGAGCTCATGTCCTAAATCGCCCAAGTGACAAATCCGCAAACCATCTAAAAAAATGGTGAAGATAGTATTTTGACCTCTTTCTACTCCCCCATGCTCATCGTGCCAAGACGGGCTACCAAAAACGGAAATTCCCCCCACTTCATATTCTCCGGCGCGATCAATGATAAAAGGTTGTGCCCGGCGAGCGGTGCCATTAATTTTCGCTACATAATCATGATCTTGGTGATGATGAGAAACGGTCACTAGATCCGCACTCACACTGGGTAAAGAAAAACCTACATAAGAATGATAGGGGTCAGTGACCACTGTTCCCTCTTTCCCTTTTAGTTTAAAACAACTGTGCCCCAGATAAATGATTTCCATATACTCAAAGTATAGCATGGTGTAAAATAATAGGATATTCAATGAAAAAGGAAATTTTTATTGCTATCTGTTTAGGACTATTGGTGGGATTACTCATCACTTTTGCGATCTACCAAAATAAATTTAAAACCCAAACTCCAGACGATAATACGCAAGAATTAACTAATAATCCTCCTGAGGCTAGCCCCAGCAATACTATCGGCCAATTAACACTTTTGTCTCCCGAAGATGAAATTGTTCAAGAGACTGAAGAGCTGACTGTGGCCGGTAGCACGGCCGCTAATTCTTTTGTGGTGATTTTCGTCAATGAAGAAGAGCTAATTACTTCAGCCGATGAATTGGGTAATTTTTCTCTAAAAATTAAATTAGAAAAAGGAAGTAATGTGATTATTGTGCATGTCTTAAATGAAGATGGCGAAGTCACTACTCTAGAAAGAACCGTCATTTATAGCACTCAAAGTTTAAAACCAGATGCCAATTAAATTAATTCTAATACTAGCAGTTTTGTTGGTCAGCCTATCAGCTCCAGTGGTGCTGAAAGCTCAAGAAAGTGCCAGTCCCTCCAGTGAAGTAACGACACAAAATCTTAAAGACCGCATTGAAAAAATAGTTAATGAAAAAAAGGAAGAAATTCAAGATGCAGTCAATAATTTAGAGCAAAAAAAACGAGGTTTTATTTGTGAAATCACGCGAATTTCGGAAAATAGTTTAAGCGTTAAAAATAGCAAGGGTAGCCAGATTTTATCACTCACTGATCAAGTAGAGTTTAAAAAAGGCAGTAAAATTATTAAATTTGATCAATTAGAGGTGGGAAATTGGCTGGTGGTGATGGGGATAGAAGAAAATCAAGTTTTCTCGCCCTTGAGAATTTTGGTGTCAGAAACTAGCCTTCAGCCCACTCCGCGGAAAGTGATTTTGGGCACGATTACTAAGGTGGGTAGTACTTCGGTGGCGATTAAAGCGCGCACTGGGAGTGAGGAAATTAGTCTCAATTTAGATAAGAATAGTTTGCTGGAAGACTTGAATGAAAAGGAAATTTCCCTAAAACAAGTTGAGGAAAATACACAGGCTCTAGTTATCATGACTGATAACGAAAAGTCCCTCGTCCGCCGCCTCCGGGTCTTGACTTCAGGCCTATAATGTTATAAAATTCACGGATCTGTTAATCTAAGTCTTCAACACTCAAAGGAGGGTTGAATCATGGAAGGAAATTACTACATAGTGGTTCTGTTTGTGCTGATTTTCGCCTGCCTTGCGCTTTGGGCAGCGTTTGGTGGTGATGGGGGCGAAGTTGCCACCACACCAGAAGCTACCGCGCCGGTGAACCAGGAATGTGTATGGTTGCTGGGCGACAACCCGGCAATCTTTTACACCACACCAGAGACCGGTGGATGGACGCTAATCCCAGTCGATCGCGAGCGGGGTTTTGCCTACCACAGTGACAATCCGCACGAAGTGGCCTTTAAGGCCACTCGTTGCAAAAATAGCTGGTGGAAGATAGAAATCCTCCACTAGCCCACAAACCGAAAACCCCTCACAGCAACACCGTGAGGGGTTTTTCATGAGTTTTTTTTAAAGTGGACTCACCGGGAATCGAACCCGGAATTCAGCAATGCGAATGCTGTGGTATACCATTTACCTATGAGCCCGACTCGCTATTTAAACTGTTCAGCTAAATTTAAAGGATGATTTTTAGATAAAGTGAACTGAACTTTATTCCACTTAGTGAGTTGCACCATTTTAATATAAAAACACACTTTTTCTTCCTCGTCCAAACACTTATACCAAGCTGGAGCTCCTTCAACCGGTTTACCATTTAAATACGAAATAAAGAACCTGGGTAATTTAGCAAAAAAATTGGTATCAAGTCTTGAGTGATAAGAAATTTCTTGCCGCACCCAGCCAGTGGTTCGAAAGCCTAAGTTTGATAAAAGCCCATTTAAAATAAATATTAAGTTATCAAATTCTCCTGGATAACGTTCTCCTGCCCACAGGGTTGTTAGTCTTTCCATAATTAATGTGCTATTTTAGCATTTTCATGCTAAAATATAAGCTGATGAATTATAAAAAGCAAAATTCCAGCGCTCATCACCGCCACCAAATTTAAATTGGTGGGATTTTGCGTGTTAAAAAAACTATCCCCGCCAGGGGATTTTTTAGTATAAGAAAGGTACAATACCATTATGCAAACCCTCAAAGGCTTCCGTGATTTTTTACCAGCCGAAAAATCGGTACGTGACCAAGTAAAAGCTAAAATTGAAGCCAGTTTCCAGCGCTTCGGCTTTGCCGCCATCGAGACTCCCACTCTGGAGTACGCCAGTCTCCTCTTGGGAAAATACGGAAAAGAAGCTGATAAACTAGTCTACTCTTTTAAAGACAGAGGTGAGCGTGAGGTGGCTCTACGTTACGACCAAACTGTGCCTACCGCTAGAGTTTTAGCTCAGTATCAAAACGCTTTGCCCAAGATTTTTAAACGTTACCAGATCCAAAATGTTTTTCGCGCCGACAAACCACAGCAGGGCCGTTTCCGTGAATTTACTCAATGCGATATTGATATTTACGGCTCTACTTCCCCCATCGCCGATGCCGAAATCTTGGCCGCTACTTACGCCGTCTTTATTGATTTAGGTTTTAAAAATATTATTTTAAAAATTAATGACCGCCAAACTTTACTAGCCACCCTTTCGCCTTTTGCTACACCCGAAGTAGATGTTTTTTCTATCATTCAATCCATCGATAAATTAGACAAAGTGTCAGTTAGCGAAGTGGCCAATGAGCTAATAGCTAAAGGTCTCAAACTAGCAATAGCCGAGCGAATCTTAAGTGAACTAAAAAAAGCTGATTTGTCAAATAATTTACAGGAAATTGTGGCTATGGCTACAGCCTTGGGTGTACCCAAGTCAGTCCTCAAGTTTGATCCGAACTTAGCCCGAGGCTTAGACTATTATACGGGTTTGATTTTTGAAGTTATTTTACCCGAATATGGGGTTGGTTCGGTAGGTGGTGGTGGCCGCTACGATCAATTGATAGAAAAGCTATCAGGCCTCAAAATGCCAGCGGTGGGCATTGGCTTGGGTTTTGACCGCATCGTCGAAGCGGCGGTTCAATTGGGCCTGGTATCTTCCCAAACGCAAAACACTCAGGTCTTGGTGACGGTTTTTGATGATCAGACTTTGCCCTACGCGCTAGAAATTGCTCAAAAATTAAGACAGGCTAAAATTAATACCCAGCTTTACCCTGCCCTAGACAAGCTAAGTAAACAATTTAAGTATGCCGACACGCAAAATATTAGCTGGGTGATCATTGCCGGTGAAGAGGAAATGAAAGCGCAACAGGTGACACTAAAAAACATGAAAACCGGGGAGCAAAGCTTGCTTTCCTGGGATGAAGCAATTAAAATCATTAAGAAATGAAATTATTTAAGCAAGTTTATTATTTTTTCTTTAAACCGAGCTATCGATACCCTACCCGGGAGGAGATTGAGTCGGTTGATTTTGAGTATCATGACACTTTAAAAGATTTGTTGTTATATGATCAAGGTAAACTTAAAAAAGTCGACAGTCTTACTGCTAGACCTGGAAGCTTGCGCAAGTATTGCCAAAAAAGAGGCTTCTTACAACCCCAATTCCAGCAGAAGATGTAACAATTTGGAGCCTCTCCTTTTAGGTTTATTTATTTTTCCTAGTGAACATAAAAAAATTATCTTCACTTGGGCCAAAATGATGGTTTTTAAGATTATAACTATAAAGGCCAGAGCTCTCAAAATCATTAACCAAGCCGCTAATTATGTTTTCTGCTTGCTTCACTCGATGATCAAGACCATCTTTTTGCGCATTATTCAATGAAGCACCAACTTCAGAACTTGCTGGCAAACTAGAATTTTGTCTTAATGGCTGTAACATCGAACCAAAACCTAATACTTGCCGATCAGCGAGTGGAATAATATCCATTAACCAATTCCGTAAATGTTGATCTACATCCCAGGCAACGTCACCCGCCATCACTCCAGCTGCATAGGCAATAATATAAGGAATCATATCTCTACCTAATTTAACATCTCGTCCTTCAGTCCTAAAAAACTCTCTTAGTTGAGCGGCTCCTATTACATAATATGTTTTATCGCTGGTGCTAGCTCTTTGAATTTTTTCTCTCATTAAATCGAAGACCGCTCCGTCACTAAAATTATGAATATTAGTACCTAGCAATATAGCTTTCTTTAAAAGGTTTGGATCTGGCTTTTTAATGGTTTCATCTGTCTGACTCAAACCATCGGCATACCTTCTCATAACTTCAGTGATCTTTAAAATTGTTTCCTCCTTTCTCTCGTTTCCTTTGCTAGATTTTTCAGCCACAGTTAATAACTCTATGGGGATTGCTGATCCATCTTCTGGATAATCTAGCCCTAATTTTTCATACAACCCCCTAAGCTTTCTCATTTCCTCTGCTTTTTTGTCTTGTTTTCCAAGCGCTTCTATCATGTCGCTAGAAGCTTTACCACTTTGTCTTTCTGGTGCTGCCAATTTAGTCAAAATACCACGCTTATTGGATGATTCTTCGGTTTGTTTTTGTTTCTTTTTTTGTTCTTCGGCCAAAAAACCTTCCAATCTATGAATTTTTCTTTGGACACCGCCTCGTAATAGTTGTAGAAACTTTCCTCCTAGTCCCAAATTTCTAGTAGATTGTAATTCGTCCTCAATTCCAGAGATAACACCATTTGTTTTCTCAATTTCTTTTTCTACTTCACTAAGCTCCCCCCCCACCTTTCAGTGGCTTGTTCTCTGATTTCTGACATTCTTTCTTCTCTTTGTGTCATATGTTCATATTATAGACCATGTTTCCTCCATAATGCAAAGCTAGCCACCCATGTTATAATACTAGTCTAAGAAAAACAACTCTTATGAAAAAAAACATTCACCCCAACTGGAATAAAGACATCGTGGTCACCTGTGCCTGTGGCAACACTTTTACCACCGGCTCGATGAGCGACAAATTAACCGTCGAAATTTGCAGTAAATGTCACCCCTTTTTCACCGGTGAACAAAAATTTGTCGACACTCAAGGTCGCGTGGATAAATTCATGCAAAAAATGCAGAAAGCACAAAAGCTCCAAGCCCAAAAAGCCGCTACAAAAGCTGACAAAAAAGTCAAGAAAAACACTGCCCCTCAAAAAACTTACAAGCAACTTTTGGCTGAGGGACAAAATAAGATCAAGAGTGTTTAGATGAGTGACCACCCCTACTCTCTCCAGTTACAAACGCTGGAGCAGCAGCTTGAGCAAAATCGAGCTCTGCTGAATGATCCTGAATTAAAAGATTTAGCCCAACAAGAAATTTTACAGTTACAAAAAGAAAAGTCTATTTTGGAGCAGGCAGCCTTAGATTTTGCTAATCAGGTTACTAATAAACCAATCAACCAGTTAACCAGTCAACCAGTCAACTGCATCATTGAGATTCGTGGTGGAGCTGGTGGCGACGAGGCCAAACTTTGGGGCGAAGAATTACTCCGCATGTACCTTCGTTTTGCGGAAAAATTAAAACTTAAAGTGGAATTTATCGATGACGCTATTGTTAAGATCAAGGGTCATTGTTCTTTAGGTAGCGCTTACCAAGTTTTCAAATTCGAATCAGGCGTGCATCGCGTGCAACGCGTACCCACTACCGAAGCTCAGGGCAGGATCCACACCTCCACCGCCTCAGTGGCTGTTTTGCCCGAAGTTCATCCGAGCGTGATCAATATTAGAGAAGAAGATTTAGAATGGCAATTTATCCGCTCTGGTGGCGCCGGTGGGCAAAGTGTCAATAAAACTAACTCTGCCGTGCGTCTGACTCACAAACCTAGCGGGATTATGATCTCAGCTCGACAAGAAAGAAAACAAGCCCAAAATAGGCAAATTGCTCTGGAGTTACTACGCGCTCAACTTTGGGAAATAGAAGAAGAAGCCAAACAAAAACAGTTGGGTGACGCTCGCAGTGCCATTGGCCGCCAGATGCGCTCAGAAAAAATCCGTACCTACAATTTTCCCCAGAATAGATTGACTGACCACCGCATTCACCAGAGCTGGCACAATTTAGACGTCATTTTGGAAGGAAATTTAGAAACAGTAGTTACAGCTCCTGCATTGCGCGCTCTATAACCTCATCAGCTTCAGTGGCCGCATCGTCTTTCACTTCAATATCAGGCTTAATCCCAGTTTCGTGAATCCAACTACCTTTAGGCAAAATCCATTTGGCTACCGTCACGTGTAGGCCGCCACCATCGGCTAATTCTCGCCTGTCTTGCACTGTGCCTTTACCAAAAGTATTTTCGCCAATCAATTTGGCACCCAAATCATCTCTTAAGGCTCCTGCTACAATTTCCGAAGCACTGGCGCTACCACGATTAACTAAAACTAATAACGGTAAATTTTTCAGCCTCGCCTCACCCTCACTGCGATAATCTTGAGAAAAATATTTTCCTTCTTGGCTCACTACTACATCATTATCAATAAAATCACTCGCTACATCAATTGAGCCCTCAAAATAACCGCCAGGATTATTTCTTAAATCTAGTAAAATACCAGCTAATTCTTTTTGTTTTTGCAAAATTTTCTCTACCGCCTCGTCCCATTCATCTTTAGTGCGATCCCCAAAACGAGATAAAACTAAATGCGCTACTTGTTTACCATCGCGCTCAATAAAAGATAATTCTACCGAAGGAATTACAATCTCGTCTCGTTTTACTTCTAGATCAAATGACTGATTATTTTCATCTGGTCTGAATAAGGTTAATAAAACTTTACTCCCCTTTTTGCCTCTGATTTTGTCCACCGCATCATTGAGCGTCCAACCCGTAGTATCTTCATCTAAATTTTTACTTTCATCTTTAACATGCAAAATTAAATCACCAGCTTTTACCCCAGCTGTTTCGGCTGGCATACCTTTAAGCGGCGCTACGACGGCGATAGTATTTTTGATATAACCCAACTCGATACCCACTCCATAAAAAGAACCAGCCAAAGACTCAGCGGCTCTTTTGTCATCTGCTGGTGGCAAATACATAGTATAAGGATCGCCTAGTGCTGAAGTCATGCCACCGATAGCACCCTGCACCATTTTTTGCGGATTTAACTTTTTATTATCTAAATAATCTTTCTCTAAAATACTCCACACTTCCCAAAATTGAGCAAAGTTAACATCTTTATATTCACTAGGCTGGCTAGCGTTAACCAAGCTGAAATTTATTTTTTTATTTTCTAGATCAAAAAAAGGAATAAATTCTTCCACTCGGTATTTAGCTCCCAAAATCACCCCCAAAGAAAAAACTAAAAAAATCACTATAACTTTTTGAATAAAGACAAAACCTACTTTTTTAAATCTGAATTTCATGACTTCTGATTTTACAAAGTCTGCGTGAAGGGTAACAGAGCCAAAATCCGCGCTTTTTGGATCTCACGACGCAAGTTGCGTTGTTGTTTGGCAGTGAGATTAGTTACTTTGCGGGGGAAAATATTGCCTTGCTCAGTTAAATATCTGCCCATTTCCTCCACTTTTTTGTAGGAAAAAACAAAATCTTGAGCAATTTTAGTAATTTTAGCTAATCTAATTTTTCTCTTTTTTGTGATTTTTTTTGCCATATAAGGTAAGATTAAAAGGGAATTTCATCAGAAACATCAACCGCCTCTGGGGCTGAAGCTTCTGCGACTTCCTCTTTTTTCACTTTTGTAACTTTAGTTTTATTCTCTTCTGTAGGCATTCCCTCATCGCCCATCTCAGCACTACCACCACGGCGAGAGCTTAATAGAATCATGTTCTCAATCACAATTTCAGTGATACGGCGTTCCGCACCATCTTCAGTCTTCCAATCTCTAGTTTGAATACGACCTTCCACATAAACTTTATCGCCCATGTGCAAGAGCTGGCCACAAATTTCGGCCAGTTTACCCCAGGCAACTACATTATGAAACTCAGCTTTTTCTACTCTTTCTCCACCTTCAGCTGGAGTCCAGCTCCTGTTAGTGGCTAAACCAAAAGAACAAACTGGAGTACCACTGGGGGTATATCTTAGATTTGGATCTCTAGTTAAATTACCAATTAAAGTGACTCGGTTAAGCGATCTGGCTGACATATATGTTTTCTGTTGAGACGCGATTAATCGCGTCTTTACCAACCATATTTATTAATTAATAATTATTATACACTCACCACTAATAAATGACGCAAAAGATCATCCAGCAGTTGTACTTCCCTGGCAAACTTTTGTACTTTTTCTGGTAAAAAGGTCAATACTAAATGGATATAAACGGCTTCAGAGTGAGATTTACCAGCTTTTTTGATCCGGTAAGCTAAGGTTTTTTTGCCCCAATCTTCAGTGTTTTTTATTTCACCTTTGTGTTTTTTGACTAGTTCTTCTACTACGGCTTTGTGTTTGTTTAATTCAGCACTAGTAAAATAGGCGGGCAACAAATAAGTTAGCTCGTAATCTCTTTTTTGATTGTCTTTGACAATTTTGATCATATTAGCTTCTGCTTTGCCTTTAAAGCTATGGGCTCCCCCGGTGTAACACCGGGAAAGAAGGCAAATAATTGTTATTGAGTGGTAATTATAACATACAAACTCAAGACCCGATCATAAATTCTACTACATCTCCTTCTTGCGTGACGTAATCCTTCCCCTCCAGCCTCATCTTTCCTGCCTCCTTCACCCCTTTCCAGCCAGCAAAAGCCACAAAATCATCATAGCTAGCTATTTTGGCCTTAATAAATTTTTTCTCAAAATCAGTATGGATCACTCCGGCCGCTTGGGGGGCGAATGTCCCTTGTTTTATGGTCCACGCTCGCACCTCTTTTTCCCCTGCGGTCAAAAAACTCTGCAAACCTAAAGTAGTGTAAGCCGCCTTGATCAATCTTTCCAAACCCGATTTGGTTAAGCCCAGCTCGGCTAAATACAAAGTAGCATCTTCATCACCCAAACTCGCCACTTCACTTTCTACTTGGTTGCACATGATTACTATTTGCTCAACGCGCACGGCCAGTTTTTCCGCCCAAAATTTGCTTAATTCTTCAGTTTTAGCCAAATCTTCTTCCCCTACGTTTAATACAAACAACTCAGCCTTGCTAGTTAATAAGCCTAACTCTCGAGCTACGTCGGGAAATAAATCGCCAATATTTTCTCCAGCGGCCAATCTTTTTTTAAATTCTAAAACGGCCTGCCACTTTTCTGTTTCCACTTTTTCTATTTTGCCCTTGGGTTCTTTTTGTTTTTCCAAAGTTTCCAGGTCTTTTAGCTGTAACTCTGTCCTCACAGTGGCTAGATCTTCTTCTGGAGAAACACTGCCTTCACGGATAATATCGTCATTTTGAAAAGCTCGTAGTACATGGCAAACTACCGCGCACTCACGAATGTTAGCTAAAAATTGGTTACCTAGACCTTCTCCTTTGCTGGCTCCACGCACTAAGCCAGCAATATCCACAAATTCTACGGTAGCTGGCTTGATGTTATTGCTGTTCACAATTTCCGCTAGCTTGTCTAATCTGTCATCTGGCACTGGCACGATGCCCACATTAGGCTCAATGGTGGCAAAAGGGTAATTAGCCGCCAAAGCCGCCTGGCGTTTTAATAAGGCGTTAAAAAGAGTAGATTTACCTACGTTAGGCAAACCAACGATAGCGATAGAGAGAGACATGAGGCTATTTTACCAGACTTACTTTGTTTATTTCTTCAAATTTTGTTTAATTGTCACAAAAATGGCACCTAAACCCAAGAGGCAGACTGCAAACTTGACTAATCCTCCCACCAGAGGCAAGAAAGCCACCGCATGAATGATAAATAAACCAGCCGCCAATTGAACATAGGCGCTCTTCAGCCACTTAATTTTACTGCGCTCGTGCAACTTTTTACCCAGAGCAAAGGCCGCCACCGTGACTGACAAAAGCAAGGCCGCTACATAAGCCAACAGCAATAAAAAGGCAACGGGCATGCCCAAGACAGTGACTAACAGCAAAATCATCACCACTGGAGCCAAGATTAAGAACACTAAACCCCAGCCTAAAGTGGACAAAGTTTTTTCTAAAATAGGAGCTGCACTTTGTTTGAAAAAAGAGGGAAATAAATAAAGCAAAACTAAACCAGACACGATGGCTATGAGCAAGCCAGTCAACTCTGAGACAACCTTAGCTTTCACCATCAAGCCGCCTACGGACTGCAATTTTCCTTGATCGGCCACTTTAGCTCCTCGCTCTTCTGGTGGAGTAACTTTGAGTTTTTGTTCACCAATGACTTTAGCTGCCGGATCGATCTTGCTAGCCATAGTTTCGCCAGCTAAGGACCCGCCAATCACTGTTTTAGCTGAAGCATTTAATTCATCAGTATAAGCATTGACGTCAGCCGCAAATTTACCATTAAGATCGGCCAATCCTCCACCCAACCAGACATTGCCTAGCACTTCACCGTTAAAAGTGGCCGTGCCTGCTCCAGCGACAATACTATTACCGACACTGGAATCTTTGCCCAAAACCACACTGCCGCCAGCAATAGAAACGCTATTACCTACTAAACCGTTGAGTATTAAATTTCCTCCCGCTACCCGCAGATCTTGAGTGACCTTGCCATTAATGATCACTGTGCCACCTGCTACCAACAAATCGCCAGCGATATTGCCATCCACTTGCACTGTTCCTCCAGCCACATAAACATCGCCCACTAAATCTTCATTGATGACCACGTTATCCCCGAAACGAAAATGTGGACCAGCTTTCTTAGCTGTTACCTTATAATCTTGCTGTACTCCTAGCACTTCACCTACAGTATCTGACTGATAAACTTTCTCCTGAGCTGGTAAAGGTAATTCAATTAAATTATCGTATTGTTCAGCTTGAGCTTGCTTGGTGAAAAGAAAAATTGAAATAAAAAAAGCAGGCAAAAGGAACAGCAATTTTTTCATATTAATCCAACATAGCAGATTTTTTTTGCTGACGCAAAAGGGTTTTTATCTGATCTAGTTCCTGTTGGACTTTATCTAATTTTGACTCTAAATCACTTTCACTATATTCGCCTTCTAAAAAATAATGCAAACTTTTTTGAGTGATTTTACTGATTTTTTGCAGAGTTTCTAAAGGTGGAGTGGCTCTGCCCACTTCATAGGCACTGACTGCCCGATCAGAAATTTGTAATTTTTCTGCTAAATCTTTTTGTGATAAAGAGCTATCTTTGCGAGCATAAGAAATTCGCTTGCCTAGGGAGCTGGTTAATGAATGTGACATATTGACTCTATTTAAATTTGAGTATATTCTAATGACATTGTGCTAAATATTTTAATTATTGAAGCTAATCAAAAATTAAAAAAACCCTATCAGTATCTTAGTCCAGCCTACCAAACTGTGCGTCTTTCGACAATAGAAAAAGCTGGCGCCATTTTTTTAAATTTTAAACCAGAGCTTATTTTCTTAAGTTGTAGCTTCTCACCCCAACAAATCATTACTTTTTTAGACTGCGTGGCCAATGAATGTCGCCCACATTTGATCCCTATCATCTTTGTGATTGATTTAAATCACCCGCTTAATTTTATTCCCGGCACTCATTGGGGGCAACAAACGGCTGTTTTTTCTGAGTTCACCAGCAAGCATGAATTCTACACTACGTTGGATAGACTACTAAACTATTAGCCTCACCTCTCGTGCTCATTACTTCGCTCGAGACCCTCTCCATAAATGGCGAGGGTAATCAGTGGTATTTATGACATGTTCTTGCAATGTTCGAGCTTTATAACCTCTGGTAAATGAAAATTCACTCTCTCCCCTGCAAAGACCGCCCGCGGGAAAAACTAGCCCAACTGGGTGTGGGTAATTTAACTAATCCAGAATTGTTGGCTTTGATTTTAGGTTCCGGCAACAGCAAAAATAACGTTTTGTCTTTATCTAAATTATTACTCAA
>Ga0208958_1002505_pt1 | contig 15664 bp, 16 predicted proteins | sample RifOxyB1_FD_184032 | JGI IMG/M metagenome (GOLD analysis project Ga0208958, IMG submission 184032) | Soil microbial communities from Rifle, Colorado - Rifle Oxygen_injection B1 (SPAdes) | ecosystem: Environmental > Terrestrial > Deep subsurface > Rock core/Sediment | place: Rifle, Colorado... | reverse complement strand
CTTTAGAGCCAAAAGCTGCTGCTGCGACATCAGCTAAAGGTGCATTACTCATAGCCAATCTTTCCCAGCCCAATACGCTAACTGCAGATATAGCTACCAAGATATAAATTATTGTTGTTATTATAATCGATAATATTAGCGCCTTAGGAATTACTTTTTTAGGGTTTTTTGTTTCTTCGCTAAGTCTAACTACGCCTTCAAATCCTAAAAATGCAAAGAAAATTAGTGCTGCCCCTGAAATTAAACCCTGAAAACCTGTTGGCGGTAATTCTAAAATATTAACATCGCCAAAAAAAGCAAAGCCAAGCGCTATAATTATAAGTAGTCCAGCTAGTTCTATAACTGTAGCAATGATGCCAAACCAAGTTGCTTCTTTTATTCCCCAAAAATTAATAATTGTTAGAATTAATGTTGCTGCAATCGCTGTTAGAATAATAGGTGTGTTAAATAACGCATTGAAATATCCTGCAAAACCTAAAGCTACAGTTGCTGAAGCTATAATTCCACCGATAACTATTAGCCAGCCAACTAAGAAAGCTATGTGATTATTGAATGCTTTTTGAGCGTAATAATGTTCTCCGCCGGCTTTTTGAAACATTGAACTTAATTCAGCATAACTTAATCCAGTAAACGTTGCAATAAATGCACCAATTGCAAAAGCAGCCCAAAGCGAATTGCCTGCTAAACCTGCTGCCTTTCCTATTAAAACATAAACTCCTGCACCTAATACAACACCTACGCCATAAAATGTAGTTTCAAATAAACCTAAGCTTCTCTTTAATTGAGTGGCCATTAACATACAAAAGACGAATTTGCGTATTTATAATTTTCTGGCCATTTTTGCCATCTCGGCGAAATTTACAAATTTATTCCAGATTTTTTTCACCATTTCGTCAGGTATATGGAAATATCTTATGTCTTCTTTTCTGCCTCGTATAGCCGACGGCAGTCCTTTATTATTTAATCTTGAATCTATATTAATATTCCAAATAGTTACAAATTTTTTGAATGCCTCATTTGACATTCTATCAACCCGACCTGACCCGTAATTATATCTAGGATCGAGCATATCCCGTAAATGTCCGAGCTCGTGATATATTATATTTTCAATTGCTCTTTTACTGGACTTTTCAATAAAATGCAAATTTAATGTCAATTCAACTTCCCTGGTTTTAGGATATCTAAATAAATTAGAATAACCCTCTACTCTGCCGTGTCTAAACTTAACTGTAAACTGCGATATTTTATCTGTATTAATTTTAAGACGCATAATAGCTAATAAAATTATATTTTCAGTTTTAGTTATTAAGTGCGGTATTTTCTTTCTCGACATATACCGTTTAAAGCTCTCTTCGGAATAATTTATATCAAACTTCATATACCACTATCCTATATTTTGAATCTTTAATGTTATAATTTATATTAGTAAATAGTACGTAAGCATCTTTACATCCATTATCATCGTAATTCGCGCGCACTATCGAATAATCTATTTGTCTTCCATCAACAGATACATCTAGATTACTGCAAGAGTTTAGTATACTGTTAAAAACTAAGTGTTCTACTACTATTTCTTTATCTGCCGGAACATTAATGAAAACTTCATTGGCTATATTTGTTGTTGAAACTGCAAAACCTGTTGGCGTATTCATAGATAATAAACCTATACTTAAAATTAGTGAAATCATTACTGAAGTAATTACAATTGGCTGCATATAATGCATTCTATGTAATTCTGCATTTATTTCTCTAAGTTCTTCTTTACAATCCTGCGCTTTAATTTCGCGCTTTAACATCCATTCTCTAGATGGTTTATTATTAGAATAACCTGCAACAAATTTCTCAAACTGTACGGGATTATTAATTCTTAAGTTGTGTGCAGTCTTTCGCCACTTTCCGTATCTTACTAGATATCTTTGAAGCTTATTTCTGCGCCGTTTCAAATCTTTAATACTTTGCAAAGCCATACCCATATTAAGCTGGTTTTTTGTATATTAATTAGTTATGTTTTTAAAACTTAGAATTTCACGTATATTATGGAAGATACCTTAGTGTTAATAAAACCAGATGGTGTAGAAAAAAAGCTTACTGGAGAAATAATTTCTAGATTTGAAAAAGCTGGTTTGGAATTAGTCGCTATTAAAACTGTTAATCCAACCGCAGAATTACTTGAAAGACATTATGTTCTTACTGATGACTGGGTTAAAAATTTGGCTTCCAAAACAAGAGAAGCTATGGCTTCTAAAGGCATTAAAATGACAGAGACAGATCTGGAAATTGCTAAAAGAGTTCAATCCTGGTTAAAACAAAGTTTAAGTTCTGGAAAAGTAGTTGCAATGGTTTTGAGAGGTAATCACGCTGTTTCAGTTGTACGAAAATTAGTCGGTGCAACTGAACCTAAATCATCTGGCGCAGGCACTATTAGAGGAGACTTCTCAACAGATTCTTACGATCTTGCTGATAAAGAACAGCGCTCTGTTAAGAATATTATTCACGCTTCAGGAACAGTTGATGAAGCAAAGCACGAAATAAATATTTGGTTCAGCTGAAAGCTTTGCTTTCATCGTACCACAATGCTGAAGCTATCTGTTGGTTCAGTAAACTCTGATATAATTCTAAAATAATAAGAGCGAGGTTTTAAAAAACCTAAATTTAGAGTTCTATGATATGATACGTCAGCCAATTATAACTGTTTTAGGTCACGTAGACCACGGCAAGACTTCAGTACTTGATTACATTAGGGGCACTACTATTGCTGAAAAAGAAGCGGGCAGAATAACACAGCATATTGGCGCTACTGAAGTTCCTCTTGAAACTATACAGCAAATCTGCGGCAAATTGCTGCATAAATTTAACCTCAAGTTTACCATTCCTGGACTTTTATTTATAGATACACCAGGGCACGAAGCTTTTACTAATTTAAGAAAAAGGGGCGGAAGTGTTGCTGATTTAGCAATTGTAGTTATTGATATTACTCAAGGTGTACAGCCACAAACTAAAGAAGCTATTGATATTTTAAAAACATTCAAAGTTCCATTTGTAATAGCTGCGAACAAAGTTGATTTGATTAGAAGCTGGAGATCGCACGACAAAGTTTTCATTAATAATTATGAAAAACAGCTCCCAGAAATAAAAGAATATTTTGATAAGCGGCTCTATAGTTTGATAGGACAATTATCTGAAGTTGGTTTCAATTCTCATTTGTACAATAAAGTTGACGATTATAGAAAAACAATTTCAATTGTCCCTATATCCGCTAAGACTGGCGAAGGTATGTCTGAATTACTTGCTTTGCTTACCGGCCTAAGTCAAAAATTTCTGGAAGATAATTTACGCACTGAAATTACAGGAGTTGCAAAAGGTTCTGTTTTGGAAATAAAAGAAGTGCAAGGTCTTGGAACTACAATAGATGCTATAATTTATGACGGCACCTTAAAAGTCAACGACGTGCTAGTTCTTGGCGGCAAACACGAAATTATAAAAACTAAAATTAAAGCCCTTTTGAAACCAAATCCATTAACTGAAATTAGGGCTGCATCACACGATAAATGGAAACATTTGCAAGAAGTCAGCGCTGCAACTGGTGTAAAAATAGTCGCACACGATTTTGATAAAGCTATGGCTGGTTCGCCGCTGCAAAGCGCGAGAACTGATAGCGAAGAAGAGTTGGCTGTTAATGCAATTACTGCAGAACTTGAACGAAGTCATATAGAAACGCAAAGTACCGGCGCAATATTAAAAACAGATACTCTTGGAAGTCTTGAAGCTATTGCAGAAATTCTAAAACGAAAACAATTGCCTATCTTAAAAGCCGAAATTGGTGATGTCAACAGAAAAGATGTAATGGAAGCTATCGCATCAAACAACAGAGATGAAATTAATACCGCTATTTTAGCGTTCAATGTCAAAATTGATATTGATGCTAAAGAAACTGCAGAAAAAGATAAAATAGTAATAATTTCTAAGAATGTAATTTATCATTTAATTGACGATTATGAAGAGCTGGTTAAAAGCAAACAGCAAGCCAAACATATGAAAACAATTGAAAGTCTTAACTGGCCTGCTAAATTTAAAATTCTGCCGGATCATACTTTCAGAATTTCCAAGCCAGCTATAGTCGGAATAGCTATGCTTGTCGGCAAATTAAAAATCGGCGGGAAACTTATGGATGCGCAGGGACACGAATTCGGAGAACTAAAATCTATTGAGCTCAACGGTGAAAAAGTAAAGGAGCTAAAAGCAGGACTAGAAGCAGCCATAGCTATTAGTGGAACGAATGTCGTAGTAGGGCGGCAAATACAGTGCTATGAGCGAAACAAACTTTAGAGCTCTTAAAGCGAAAAAAGAATTGTTAAGTGCAGACGAAATTAAATTAATGCAGGAAATAGCAGAAATCAAACGTAAAACTCACAAAACGTGGGGTCTTTAGGCGGTATTTACAGATTCAGCAGCCTGCGTTTTAACTTCTTTAGGTTTTATACCAAAATGTTCTATCAAATCTATACTACCCCATTTTATTATTTTGCAGTTGACTTGAGTTGTTCGCTCGCTAATAGTATTACCAGCTACACCTTTCTTTTGTCTCGCGCCTTTGAATTTCTTATCAGCTCTGAATCCAAAACCAGTTGATAAAAGTAATTTTACTCTTCCAGTACTTTCAACGTGTTTTGCCATAGGGAAACCGGAATGGTCTGAACCACCTGTTATTTCAAATTCAAAACCCGTCATATCAATTAATTCTCCTCGGAATTTATCTCCGATTTTCTTGCCAAATAATTGCTGCTTGGCTTCGCCTTCGAGTTCTTTCTTGAAAGTTCTTTTTAGTTTTGAATCTGCTATTACTATTCGTATATTTTTTTGTTTTACCATTTTATGAACCTCTGTGAATAAAGTGGTCGGCTAAAATTGCATTTTCTGTTACTAATTTTAGTCTTACCATTTTATTTATCTGCTTGCTTGAGCTTGTCTTTGAAGCTCAACTCCCTTTGCTACTGTATTAGACTTTGCATCGCCTTCAGATGCAGAGATTATTTCTTCTGCAAGTGCATCCCAAATTCTTTTTTTATTTTTCCTTGATTTTTGGAAAGCGCCCTGTGTCATCCATCTTAATGCTAAATCAATTCTTCTTTGCGGCGACAAATCTGCAGATTTGTGATATCGCACTCCACCATATTCAATTGATGCTATACCTTCAGTTGGTGAGCCTTTTTCAAGGGCTCTTACAAAAACTTCAATTGGATTTTTTTGAGTTTTCTTTTCAATTATTTCAAAAGTCTTTTTGACAATTCTATATTGCGTATTAATTTGTCCCGTCTGTATACCAGATGTCCAGTAATGTTTCTTTCCTTTGTGTCCTGTAATCATTAATTTGCCCATTAATCTTTCAACAATAGATTTCTTGGATTTCCAGAATTGCTTTTTTATATTTCGGCCTGCGGAATATGGAACGTGCATAAATGTCAAATTAATATATGGTTTTAAACCCATATCTAAAACTTCTATATTAGTTTCCCACAATCCAAATAATTTAAAATTATTATCCATTTTAACGTCCAATTATTTTTTCTACTTTTCCTTTTCTAAGTTGGCTAAGAACCTGCTTGTTTACTTTTATTACTTCCCACTTAACTCCAGCAAGATCTCCTTTTGGACCGCCTTGCTTTCCGCCGATTCCTTGAACAATAACTTCATCGTGTTCGTTGATAAAAGTAATAGCTTTATCGCCTGGAGCAAAAGCAGTTACTTGCTTTCCATTTTTTGTAAGCTGAACTCGTACGCACTTTCTCATACCAGAATTAGGCTGCTTGGCTTCTACTTGTCTTTTCGAAAGAACAATACCTTTAGCTTGCGGTGCGCCTTCCAGAGGATCTACTTTTTCTTTAAGATTCAAAATTCTCTTTACGAAAAGTTTGTTATTCCATCTAAATTTAGAGCGTCGCTTTTTAAGCTTCTTTCCAGCAAACATTCCTTTACTTTTCTTACTCATCTGTAGTCTCTTTTTATGAGTGAGATTAGCTGAAATCATTCAGCTTTATCTTGCTCATTTTAAGTATGTAAATGACTTTTAGACCATTTATAAGTCTTGCTCATTTGTATCTTTTGTCTATGAGCAAGACAGAGCTAAACAAGAGTTTAGCGAGTCTCGCTCATTTGTATTCTCTTTTTATGAGTGAGATTAGCTGAAATCATTCAGCTTTATCTTGCTCATTTGTATATTTTTAAGTTATGAATTAATTTGCTAGTAAAATATTACAGAAGCCTTATAAATGGCTATATGGAAATAATAATATGTCAAACATAACTATGATAGCTCCGCGACTTGATAGAAATGCAAAGAAAGTTATATTTCCACAATATCTCTACGAAACCGTTCATAACTGGGCAAATTCAACTCAAGATGCTGTTGAGCAAATGGGCGTTCTCTATGCGCATAAGACTAAACACGGATATCTTGTTTTCTTAGCTAAGCACAAGGCTACAGGCAATCCAAATCCAGTTTCGCTACCATCAAATGAGCTTGAGAAAATAGTAAATGCTTTACAGTTAGTAAATATAAATCAGGATAACGAGTGTCAAGCAATACTTATGCATTCGCACCCATCGGCTTACGAGACTCTCACCGAAGGCGATGCGCATAGTATACTAAGAATAGCAAAATACGCTGCCAAAGGAAGCACTAAATTAGATAAGCACATTATATGGCCTCACAATAAAAAACCAAGAGCTTACGAATTAAAAAAAGATGCGATTGTTGAAATTCCACTGCAAGCTAGACTTATTTCTGAAGATCAAATAAATTCTGATCTAGCAATAAGCTGTAGAAAAGCACAATTGCAAATAGCTGGATAAATATTAATCTTTAAACAACTCTTAAATCTTCTATGTCGGGATGGTACCTACTAACTATGGTTTTAAGCTGTTTTAATTTCGTCTGCATATTAGCCAGCAAAACTCTTCTATCTCGTGGATGTTTGAATTTTATTTCAACTACTCTTTTGCCGTCTTTCTGAGATACATTTACAGATATCGGCTTGACTGGAAAAATATAATTCTCTACTAATTTTTCAGCAGCATCTGAAAATTCAATTATTTTAATTTGCTTTTTTAATTTGTCCTGAAGTATAACGACATTATGTCCATTTTTTCCTATTGCAAGTCCAGCCATTCCTTCTGGAGCTACGAATATAATAGACTCACCACTTAAGAAACAATCTTTAGGATTTAGATTTGTAACTCGCTTAAAATAATTCATATATCCTATGAGTACCAAATCGTATTTCAAAATAGCAGCCATTTTATTTCTGTTTTATCGCAACTACTGATACAGGAAATGCTTTTTTGCAGTGATTTGCAAGTTCAAAGCTTGTCATATCAGTAGTATTTATTTTAACGTTTGCCATACTTAAAAGACTTGCTAAATCGGTTTTTTTAGTATAGAAACTTTTTGAAACAAAAACGCTTTCAATTTCATTTGTTAATAAAGAAGTCTTAATATTTTTCAAACCTATAATTAATTTTTCGTCTTTCACAGCGCGCTGTAAATTTTTCAGTTCCTCGTTTTGGTTCAAACCGCCACCTCTTCTTCTTGTTTCTCTGAATTTTGCGAGGTTTTAATTCTCTTAGGTTTTTTATCGGTGGCTTTTGTCTCGTCCATCTTTACAACTAAATCAGGAAGTCCTGTTCCGACAGGTATTGGTTGATTTACCATTATATTTTCAACTACACTATTTAATTTATCTGTTTCTCCGATTACGCTTGCAGCTATTAAATGCTGTAGCGGAATTTCAAAACTTGCTCTTGCAAGGACTGAACTCTTCTGCGATGTTACTCCGTGTCTCGTTACACCTAACAAATTTCCAGAAACGCACATCAAATCTGCAACGAGCAAAATATGTCTAATATCAACAGGCATACCTTGTTCGTCTAATACTAAAACTAATTCATTAATTATAGCTTGCCTTGCGGCTTCTATTCCCAATACTTTTGCAGTTTCGTACAAATTATTAGTTGTGGTTTTCGCGAAATCAACTTCATCTAATTCAGATATACTTTTTAAGTTTGAGCCAAAAGTTTGTATAACGTAAGTCTTAGTTTCGCCTTCTTCTTTTACTATAGGAAGTGCGTGTGTAATACCCTTTACGCCGGAAATTATCAGGCCTTTTATCTTTTCCTTTAACTTGTAAAGTTTCTTTATATCAGATTCTTTTGGCGTTATAATTATTCTTGAAGCATCTTTTGCAATTTCATTGCCTTTTAGCTGCGGCAATAAATTATCATAAATTTGCGAAGGTGTTGAACCATATCTGCGTACTTCTTCGTTATCTAAAACTAAAATTATTTTTTGGGTTGCTAAATCCATATCTATCTCTTTTACAACTTTTGCAACTTCAACTTCCATAATTTTATTTGCCACCGCTTCGGCAGCTTCTCTGCTTCTGTTATGACTAGATTTCAAAGCAATCATCATCGAAGGAGTCTTAGGCTCCTTCCTTACATCTAATATCTCAATAAGTCTTGGAAGGCTAAGCGTAACGTTAAGCGCAGATACACCTACGAAGTGGAAAGTTCTCATAGTCATCTGTGTACCAGGTTCGCCGATAGATTGTGCTGAAACTATTCCAATTGCTTCGCCAGGATCTATTTGCATTTGTGAATAGCTGGCTTTTACTTTCTGTATAAACTCTTCTTTCTTTGCAGCGGATAATTTCTCAGATTTAGCAAGTTTTTCTATATCTTCCATAACCGTTTGCGGAAGTTCATTACTCAACCAAGATTGATTTGACATTTAAACCTCCTTCGTCAGATTTTGAAACATCTATACCGTCATTTCCGAATTTAAACTGCACTATTTTCTGACTTGCATCTCTTACAGTTGAATCGTAATTTACTCTCAAATCTTGGAGCGCATTGATTAATCTTCTCTGCATATATCCAGATTTTGGAGTTCTCATAGCTGTATCCATAAGTGCATCTCGTCCTACAATTGCGTTGAAGAAAGTTTCTGCAGGATTCATACCTTCAGCGAATCCTCTTCGCACGAAACCTCGTGCTCTTGCACTTAAATCTCCTCTTTCAAATAAAGATAAAGTTCTATCAATATAACCGATGTGAATTCTTTCTCCGCGTAGAGCCATCTGTCCTGCAAAACCAGACATAAGCGATAAGTTTAGCATACCTGCTAAACCGCACTTAGATAATAATACTAAGTTGTTTTCTTCTGTCGCATCTTTCTTCAGCATACTACCTGTAACTTCTCTTGCTTTGTTAAGCGCGTAAAGTATTCTTGCTTCTGCAGTTTCTTCAACTGTCTTTCCTGGAATTGGAGCTATTTTATCATCCTGAAGTTTCTTTAATACATCAAGTACTTCTGTTTCACTCTCTTCAACTGCAGTTTTTATTTTATTTACAACATTTTGTGGCAAGTCCAAATCTGAAAATGACATTGTATAGGCTCTATTCTTTACAACTTCTAGTCCGAGCCTATTTGCAGCATTTATGAAATCTTTTGCAACTTCAGATCCGTATTTACTATTTATTCTTTGTATTAAAATTCCAGATTCCGGACCGATGGCTTTTTCTAAAATTGCGCCTTCAACAAGTTCGCCGTTTTTTATTATAATATTTAGTTTCTCAGATTCGAAATTGAAATCTTTTGGCAAAAGCATACTAAATATTTGTCTGCCGTTCCATAATTCTATTTTTCCGCTCTTTTCTGGTTTTGGTAAGTCTTTATCCATACCTGCTGTAATTGCCAGTGAACTTGCATCTTGTCTTGTAAGTTCTAAATCGCCTCTTGTCAATACATAAAGTCCAATAAGAGCATCTTCAACTTCTCCAATTATACTTAAACCGTATCTCGGAGTGATTATATTTTTATCAATTAGTAATAAGTTTTCCGCTTCCGAGCGCGCTTCTTCTGTTTGCGGCAGATGTAAATTCATTTCATCTCCGTCAAAGTCTGCGTTGTAAGGTCGTGTAACTGACGGATTTATTCTAAATGTTTTTCCTGGAAGCAGCCGTACTTTATGTCCCATTAATGAAAGTCTATGCAAACTTGGTTGTCTGTTAAACAAAACTACATCGCCGTCAAGCAAATGTCTTTCTACTACCCAGCCAGGTGCTAACTCTTCCAATATTTGCTCTTTAGTATCATCAGTAATTTTCTTTCTCTTGCCTTCATCTGTTATTACATAACGTGCACCAGGATATACATCACCGTTCTTAACAAAAGTCTTCAACCAATCAGCATTCCATTCTGTTACTCTTTCTGGTATTGTCAAATCTTGAGCAACTGTTGAAGGTACTCCAACTTCGTCTATACTAATAAATGGATCTGGTGAAATTACAGATCTTGCACAGAAGTTTACTCTCTTTCCAGCCATATTATATCTAAATCTTCCTTCCTTACCTTTCAATCTTTGAGCTAAAGTTTTCAAAGGTCTGTTAGATTTATGTCTTGCTGGCGGAACTTGTGAAATAGAATTATCATAGTAAGTAGTTATATGATATTGTAACAAATCCCATAAGTCTTCAATTATAACTTGCGGAGCTCCTGCATTTATATTTTCAAATAATCTTTGATTTACTCGTACTATATCTGAAAGTTTGTGTGTTAAATCATCTTCACTTCTTTCTCCAGTTACAAGTGTAATAGAAGGCCTCATAGTTATTGGTGGAACTAAAAGTAAAGTTACAATCATCCACTCTGGACGTGCAATTTTTGAATCCATTCCAATAACTTCTAAATCTTCATCTGGAATTTTTTCTAACCTCTCTCTTATTTCGTTTGGCCAAAGGCGTTTGTCGCCTTCATTGAAAGTAGTAGGTTTCTCAAGTTTCAATGTAAGTTGTTTTTCCGAACAGTGCGGACATTTCTTGAATTTCTTTACTTGGGTAAGAACGTGTGCTTTTACATCATTAATCGTATCCATATCACTTATTTTTCTTGCTGCTGCAATTCTGTGCTTGTAAGCTATAATTCTATCTTCTGGAATTTTTGCACGTCCGCAGGCTCCACAAAATACTTTCAAAACATTATACACTTCACTCGCATAAATTGCGTGCATTATGGGTTTTGCAAGCTGTATAAAACCAAAATGTCCAGGGCAGCTTCTTAATCTACCTCCGCAAGTTTTACATCTTAAACCAGGATCAATAACCCCCATTCCTAAATCCATAAGACCTTTCTCAACTGGATAGCCGTCAGCATCATAAAGTTCTGGACTTGTAATTGCTATCGTTGCGATTTTCTTTATAGAATTAGGAGAAATAACTCCAAAAGATATACTGTCAATTCTCTTTGTTACTATTACATTAGTTTCGTCCATTATGAGACCTCCTCTAGATTTGTTGAAAAGCTGTTGCTTTTCAAAACTAGAAAATCTATAGATTTTCTTTGTGTCAGTTGAAAAATTTTCAAATTTTTCATTAGTATTTATCTCCCAAACCTAATTTAGGTTTCAAGTGCAAGCTCTTCAATTCATCAAGGAATAATTTGAAAGCATAAGACATTTCAACTGGATGTATATTTACTTTTTCTCCGCACATACAGTATGCTTTATTTCTATAAGCGTCGTGCACTGCGCTGTCGCCGCATTTTCCGCAGATCCAAATAATAGTCCTATCAGAATCAAAACGTTCTTTCATAAGTAATGATGCGCCGTGAGCTACAAAGCTGTCTTTCTCCATTTCTCCAAGTCTTAAACCGCCTTCTTTTGCCTTACCTTCTGTTGGCTGTCTTGTAAGTAATGTAACTGGACCTCTTGCTCTTGCTTGTATTTTATCTGCAACTTGGTGCTTTAATCGTAAGTAATACATATTTCCTACAAATATTCTTGCGACATATTGTTTGCCCGTTCGTCCATCATACATTGTTTCAGTTCCGTCATCTCTGAAACCTAAATCTTGTAATTGTTCTCTTAAGCTCTTTGAATCTTCACTTTGGAATGAAGTACCGTCAATTGTTCTTCCTGCTAATGAACCAACTTTTCCGCCAAGTGCTTCTATTAATTGTGCAACTGTCATTCTCTTTGGTAAACCATTTGGAGAGAATAATATATCTGGAACTATTCCGCTTGAAGTAAAAGGTAAATCTTGCGGCGGTACTATTGCACCGACTATACCTTTCTGTCCGTGACGAGATGAAAATTTATCTCCAATTTCTGGAGCTCTGCTATCTCTTACGTCAACTTTTATCAACATAGAGCCGTCTTCATTTTCGGTTATTACGACTTTGCTAACTATACCATCTTCGCCGTATCTCGTTCTTACGGATGTGTCTTTTCTTATATTTGCAGCTGTGCTAAATGCTTCCAATTTTCCTAAGAATCTTGGAGGCGATGCCTTTCCAATTAAAACATCTCCGCCGCCTATAACTGCTTCAGGATAAATTATTCCATCTTCATTCAAAAATCTGTAATCTCTCTCTAATGTATAACCTTGAATATCTTTAGTTGGAACAAGTATTTCATCAACTTGTCCGCCAGGATATCTTAATTTTTCAGTTATATATGGTCTAAAGTGAGTTGAGCGTCCTAATCCTCTTTCAACAGATGCTTTATTCAAAACCAAAGCATCTGACATATTGTAACCGTCATAATTAATTATAGCAATAACTACATTTTGTCCCGCTGCTCTTTCTTCGCCTATCATTGACTGAGAAAAGCTTCGCACCAATGGAGTTTGCGGATAATGCAGCAAATCAAGTGCTGTATCCATTCTATTCAAATAATTTAAAGTATAACAGCCCATAGCCTGCTTCTGGGTTTTTTGACCTCTGTTTAATCTAGATGACTGATTGAAATTTGCATAAGGAACCATAGAAGTACAAATTCCAAAAATTGTAACTGGGTTTATTTCCATATGAGTATGTTTATCTGAAAGTTCATTCTCATCCAGCGCTACAAGAGAATCTTCTTCTTCCATAGCATCAACATATTCTATTACGCCCTGATCTACTAATTCATTCCACGTTACGTTTCTGTTCTTTAGCGTATCTAGTTTATCTTTAGTCAACATAGAAATTCCATTTTTTACGACTACCAAAGGTCTTGTAACTCTGTTTCTATCAAGCGCTATGTAAATTGCAGTTTGCTTTTCATCATATCTTATATTAAGATGTCTTGAAAGTCTTCCTTCTCTTCTTGCCTGCTTGACACTCTCTACAAATTTCTGTGCGTCATCTACATTTCCGGAAAGTATTCCGTTAAAGAAAACATCACTCATATTTCACACCTCTTGCTATGAGCGATGCACGCTGATTTATACAGTTTGCTGGTTTCAGCCTCGCGTCACTCATATTATTCAATCCTCCTTAACCCTAAATGCTGAAGTGTTTGAAAATTATCTGTAATAATTTCTTCCTTTAATTCTGGTGTAATTGTTGCAAGCAGCGCAAGATTTTTTCTCAAACCTATTTGCTTACCTTCAGGTGATTCAAGCGGACAAAGTCTACCCCAATGAGTTGGATGCAATTGTCGTGCTTCAAATGATTCTCTTGTTGCTTCTAATAAACTTGAAACTCTTTGCAAGTGTGACAATGTCGCAAGTGCATTATCTCTGTCAAGTCTTTGGCTTACACCTTGCCTATTACCTGTCCAGTTTCCTGTTGCTAACGCGCTTTTTATTCTCTGTGTCGGCAATTTCGTTCTAACTATACTTGGAATTGTAAGAACTTTTCCTCTTCGTACGCCTCTTTGGAAAATATAAAGCATATCTCCAACTAAAACTTTCAAATTTGCTCTAAACAAATCTTCAAGCAAGTCGCCTGCCATTCTTACTCTCTTATTCATATAATGATCTTTATCGTCAGACTGTATTTTTCCTTGTTTCAAAAGCAATAGTTTCTTTATCATTCGCCCAAGGAAGACCGCTTTCTTTATCCTGTCTTCAGACTTCATTCCGACGTGAGGCAAAAACAAATTGTCTAATATGTATTGAACTTTCTGCAATTTTTGTTCTCTTGGAATAAGCATAGCCATTTCTTTTGCAATTACTTCCTGCGCTTCTTCTTGGTTTTTAATGTCAGAGCCGTTAATTATGTTAATCATAATATCTTCATCATCAATTCCTATTAATCCCGGAATATCTGCATCCTTGGTGTAACCTAAAGATTTGAACAAAACTGTTGAAGGAATTTTCTTGTTGCTTGCGAAACTTACTAAAAATATTCCGTCCTTTCCTCTTTCAATTACGTGAGGAATTTTGTAAAGAGACGAAGCAGAAAATACTCTTGCAATATGAGTAATAGGTCCTGATTCTTCTGAGTCTACAAAAACCTGATTTGATGCTAAATCTTCTAATAGCACAAGAACTCTTTCTGTTCCATTAATAATAAAATAGCCGCCCGTATCGTATGGATCTTCACCGGCTTTTATTAAATCGTCTTTTGATAAGCCATATAAATAACAGTATTTAGATTTAAGCATAATTGGAAGTTCCATAATCTTGACTTCTTGTCTTTCTCTTTCTTTTCCATCAATAATTAATGAAATTTCAACATAAACTGAAGCGGCGTAAGTCAAATCTCGCATTCGTGCTTCCGTAGGCAAAATAACTCTCTTTGCGCCGTCTGCTTCTATAAGACTTGGTTTTTCTACTCTAACATTTCCAAAAATAAATTTTACTTCTTCTGCATCAGGAGGAATAACTGCTGGAACTGCTTCTTTTATTTCGTCAACAAGTTTTTGCAGTCTCCAATCAACAAAGCTATCAAAAGATTCTATGTTTGACTGGACAAAATTATTATCTTCAAAATACCTCTGCACTATATCTATTTTAGATTTGCCCATTTAAACAACCAACCTATAATAAGTTGTTTTGCTCGCGCCCGTTCGCTCAATTTTTACTACGTCTCCATTTTTCGCTTCAATAGTTTTTATAACTGGATCGTTTGAAGCAATTACTGGCAATTGAATTTTTGAAATGTTGTAATGTTGAAGAAGTTTTTGAATTTCATCTTCAGATAGAAGTGTATGACTTGGTACTAAAATATGTTTTGTTATATCGATTTTTTTCTCGACAACTGCCATGTTAGATATTAATATTCAGCCACGAATATTACGCGCCTTGCTCGCGATTTACCCTCGGTGTCACAGTCAACTGGAACGGGGAAGGCTATGTGAAGTTCGTGATTTATCCCTATATAAACTTATGCTTTAATTTTTCTTTTAGAATTTTTAATTGCCCCTTCGCAATTAATTATAGTATTTTCTAAAGTTCTATCCATATGCGCCTTTCGCTGTGTTAACAAATCAGTTTGTTTGTCTAGTACATAATACAAAGTACCATTTCCCCTCGAAATAGAACTCATATAACCCGTTTGTATTAAAATATCAAGATGATGTCGTACAGTCGCATTAGCAACCCCCAAAGCTTTCTTGACTTCATTATAACCAACTCCTGAATTTCTAAAAATATAATTAAAGATTTGCGCACGAGTATAATTATCTAAAACTTCTAGTGGCTTTAACCTAGTGCTTTTCATAACATAATGAGCGCCCGCGGCGGGAATTTCAGATGGAGTTGATTACAACACCAGCATTTGAACCCGCGTCTAAAGCGTGACAAGCTTTTATCCTAGACCAGACTAGACTACACGAGCGTGCCTATTAAATGGCTAAATTTTGTTTAAAAACATATCGCTGATTCGTCAGCGATCGTTTTA
>Ga0208958_1002504_pt1 | contig 15666 bp, 10 predicted proteins | sample RifOxyB1_FD_184032 | JGI IMG/M metagenome (GOLD analysis project Ga0208958, IMG submission 184032) | Soil microbial communities from Rifle, Colorado - Rifle Oxygen_injection B1 (SPAdes) | ecosystem: Environmental > Terrestrial > Deep subsurface > Rock core/Sediment | place: Rifle, Colorado... | reverse complement strand
CTCCGGAACCAACCGACCGTATGTTCCAAAAGATTCATACACAGTTGTCTCCGTGAAGATTGATACTATCGGTACTTATGCCGCTGGTGCAACATCAGGAGTTGACTTCGCAATGAACTTTGACGGTTCTGCCGCTGCTGCCTTTGAGGCGACTGGCGCTGGTTCAATGGCTAAAGTCTATGGTGATGACACGACAAATGATGATACCAATGTAGTAGTCATGACCAACAAGAACTACATCTATAGAGCATTTCCTAAGTTCACAGTTGTCTCTATTCCTGATGGTTCTACAAGTGGATCATCCGTAATCGGTAAGTTTGATATTACCGCTATGGGTGGTGAAGTTAAATTCGGTACTACTGACGCTGCTTCTGGCTCACTATTATTTGACACATTGTCATCTGGTAGCTTGGCCACAGCCATTAACGCGACCTTATACGAAGATGCATCCAATACAATATTGGATACTGCATCTCTCGGTTCAGCCGCTAATAATGCTTCTCTAAGCTTCAATTCGTTCGGCAATTCTCTAACGATTGCTGCCGGAGGGACCAAGAGAATAAGAGTAGAAGCTGATCTATCTTCATTCAATGATCCAGTAAACACAAGCTCTGGTCTTGGAGCTGACTACTTCCAGCTTATCCTTCAGGATCAAACTGCTGTAGTCACGTGGGTAGATGGTGCTGGTTCTGACACTGTTGGTGATGCATCCAATGTCGCCGGGTACTTAAGTACCTTACCGGCAAAGGGTCCTTACCTGCAGGCTAACTAATTCAGCATCTCATCTAGTTCTATTCCGTAGAACTAGAAACTCAAAACCGCCCTTCGGGGCGGTTTTGAGTTGGGGAAATATGGTTTGCTTTTAAGGCCTATATTTAATACAATTGATTATTATGAACAAGAAAATAACTATATTAATAACGGTTTGTGTATTGATTCTATGTGGTGTGGCATTGTATTTTTATTACAAGACAAATACTCAGAGTGCGCCCTCTGCAAGTCCATCAGAGTCAGTCTCTATAAACCTCACAATTACTCCAACTCCAACTTCATCTCCGACTGGGAACACAGAGCCTACTGGAACTCCGACCAAAGATGTCATTCCAAAATGCTATCTCAGCGGGCAAGTTGTATATGAAGACGGATCATTTCTTCACATAGATAATCAAGAATTTCATTACAGTGATCTGTACGATCCTCACGATATAATCAATTGGAGCATTTCTCCTTCTGGCGAAGATTTCAGCATTGGTCCAAACCGTGCTTCTGGTTTGAAACTTGGAAGTGGCTCAGATTTTCTCACCATTTCTTTTAAGGGTCTTGTGCCTAAACATGACGCATACTTATTGTCAGCATCACTAGATTACGTCGCCACAGTTAATGGTGGGGCCAAAGTTTTAAATGAGAAATGTTCTGGTACAACAAAATTGATAATAAAAAAGTAATTTCCATCCCATGAATAGAAAATTATCGGTTGTAATTATCGCAGTTGTTCTAATTGGTGGGTCTGTCTTAATTAAATATAAAAGACCGCCAATTTCTAAAATAGAAAATCCGACCTTGGCTAGTGATTATAGTATTGATCAATACGCTACTAATCTAGATGGACCAAGAGTGATGGAATTTGATGCCAAGGGTAGGATGATAGTTAGCGAAACAAAAGCCGGAAAAGTAATTATTGCCGAAGACAAGAATAAAAATGGAACGATTGAAGATCAGGAAAAATCAGTTATTCTTAGCAATTTAAAATCTCCCCATGGCCTAGCCTTCTATACTGATAAGAAAACATCCGTTACTTATCTATATGTGGCTGAAACACAACAGGTTAATAGGTATGTTTATGATGTTAATGTGGGGGTTATTATAGGCAAAAGTGAAAATATTGCTGAATTTCCAGAGGGGGGCAGGCATTATACTAGGACAATATCTTTTGGACCAAATCTTAGAAAGAGTCCCATAATTTCTGGGAATGGAGCAGTCGACACACTCGGTGAAACCAAGCTTTATATAAGTGTCGGCTCTTCTTGTGATGCTTGCGTGGAGGATTCCTGGAAAAGAGCGGCTATTTTAGAATCTGATCCAGAGGGTAGTTTTTTAGCTGAATTTGCCGGCGGACTTAGAAATTCAGTTTTCTTTACTTTTAATCCAGATACTAAAGAACTATGGGCCACGGAAATGGGTAGAGATAATCTGGGAGATAATCTTCCGCCTGACGAGGTTAACGTCATAAAAGCGCCAGATGAGAATGATAAATTTGGTGCCAAGCGTTATGGTTGGCCTTTCTGCTATGGAAATAAAATCAAAGATGCAACATTTAATCCTGGTACCTATACCCGTAAAGATTTATCAGAAGATTGCTCTACGACAATCGCACCGGCTATTGAAATACCAGCACATTCTGCACCACTAGGACTGGTATTTGTAAAAAGTGATAAATTTCCTAAAGACTGGCAGGGTGATCTATTAGTTGCTTATCATGGTTCTTGGAATAGGAACGAAAAGATTGGCTATAAAATAGCTAGATTTAAAAAAGACGCCAATGGTAAATATCAGTATGCTGGCGATTTAGTTAGTGGTTGGCTTAAGGATGGCGCTGTCTCTGGCCGTCCAGTTGATTTAAAATTTGGCCCCGACGGAGCATTATATGTTTCCGATGATTATTCCGGAACTGTTTATAAAATTACATCTTCACAATAGTTCATATGCGTATCTCAGATATTCTCAGAAAGAATATTGCTTTCATTATACTCCTGACCATTATTGGTTTTTCGGTTTTTGCTTTTAATTTACAGAATGAACTGTTTTGGGATGACAACGACTGGATTGTAGGCAATCCCTACGTTCACGATTTTGCTCATATTGGCGATATATTCTCCAAAGATATTTTGTCTGGTTTTGGTCTTGATAGTAATTACTATCGGCCCCTATTACTTCTAAGCTTTGCAACTAACTATGCTTTTCACGAGATTCAGCCAGTAGGTTATCATTTAGTTAGTAATGCTTTTCACATTCTGAATGGCGTTTTGGTTTTTGTTTTGTTGCTTTATATCTTCCGTAAATCCTTACCGGCATTTCTTGCGGCTCTTTTGTTTATAATTCATCCTCTTCAAACTGAAGCTGTGACCTATATCTCTGGCAGGGGAGATCCAATGTCGGTTTTCTTTATGCTGTTCTCTGCCCTTATTTTTATAAAATATAACAACACCAAATCAAAGAAATACTTGACCGGCTCTCTCGTTTTAATGCTTTGCGCTATATTGAGCAGAGAAACTGCGGTCTTGTTGGCGCCACTACTTCTAGTTGTATATATCTCATTTTTAACTAAGGAAAGATTTTGGAAATCAATTAAATGCGGTCTTCTCAGGACCTGGCCATATTTTGTACTGGCCGGAGGTTATGGCCTTTTGCGTCTGACCGTTCTCAATTTTCAGAATACTCTCAATTTCTATAACTCGGGCAATATATACGCCGATCATCTAAGCTATCGCTTATACACATTTGGCCACGTCTTTCTCGAGTATTTGAAATTAATATTTGTGCCAACGGGTCTTCATATGGAGCGTGACTTTCCGATTCATACTTCTTTCTTCCAGTGGCCCGTCTGGTTTGGTTTCCTAGTGATACTCGCCATCGTTATCGTAGGAGTGGTATTGTATAGAAAAAAAGCAACGGATGATGAGACTAATTCTCTAAACGGCAATCCCATCTCTTATTTCAGAATCTGGTTCTTTGCCTGGGCTTGGTTCTTTATTTCCCTAAGCATGGTCTCGGGTATTATCCCTATTAACGCCATTATTTATGAGCACTGGCTTTATCTGCCTCTAGTCGGTTTATTCGCACTAGCTGGTTTCTATATCAATAAACTTATAGTTTTTCTTAATTTAAGAAGATTTGAAGTTATGCGCTGGGCAGTGGTAGTTATGTTGATTGCTTACTTAGGATTCTTTAGCTTTCAAGCCATAAGAAGAAACTTAATTTGGGGTAATCCGATCGCTTTTTATGAGGAAATATTGAGGTATAGTCCTGACAGTATTAGGATTCTAAATAACTTGGGCAATGAATATTCTTCAAAGGGTCGTAATGATGACGCGATGGTTATGTATCAGAGAATAGTTGATAATCCGGGTAATATGTTCGCCCAGCCGTATTATAACCTCGCTAACATCTATCGGGACAAGGGCGACCTAGCTAAGGCTGAAGGACTGTACAAGCAAGCGATCGAGAAGGATGAGAATTTTCCATTTGCCTATCAAAATCTCGGCTCGCTGTATGCTAACAGCGGTCAGCTAGATAAGGCCGTTGAGGTTTTTGAAAAATACAAAACGATAAAATCGCAAGATGTTAATGTATACTATGTTCTTGGCCAGATATATAATGCCCAGAATAATAGCGAGAAGGCGATCCAAAATCTGAACGATGCATTAAGTCTTGTTCGGGATGATTCCGCCCTAGAAAATGCCATTCATAATCTCTTGAGCAATATCGGTCAAACAATTAAGAAATAGAATCTTGACTTGGCAAGTACTTGCACGGCAGAAACAATAAGAATATATTTTACACAATAAGAAAGTTTTACAAACTAATAATTAATTAGACTTTTTGTTTGTGCAGGTGCTCTATAGCTCTTGATGCGGACATGGTCTATATAACAATTGATGTTTACATCAGTAAAAAGGATCTCATTATTGGTCGTTGTCTTGGCGATGGTCGTCGGTAATCTCTCGCTTGCGCCAAATATGGCATTGGCGGCGACAACAGTTAATCCCGCGAGTGGTGGAACGGGTATCTCAGTTGATACATTCGGTGGAACATTCAAGGCATTGAATGGTCCCAGTTTCAATGCCGAGAATGGAGATATTGAAATTGGCACTCACACTATTACTCTACCTGACGGCTGGGAGTTTGATACCGACTCAACAATTACCATCTCTGCGTTTAATGACATAGTAATTGCAGATACCACAGTTCAACCTACTGCTAATTCTTTTTCATTTGAGATAACCAGCGAGTCAACCTCCGCAGGTTCTATAGGTTTCAGTGGTCTTAAGGTTAGGCCGATCGTAACTGATCTCTCAAACGAGGGCAACATGACTTATTCTGGTGCTGGTATTATCGGTGTTACACCAGGAGGGGGGGGTACTAATTTCGGACCTCTATCTACTGTAGCTGGTACAGTTGCTAAGCTTGTTTTTTCAACTCAACCCAGCGTCTCTACTGTGTATGGTTCTGCATTCTCGGCACAACCAGTAGTTAAAACCCAAGATCAATTCGGAAATGATTCATCAAACGGAGCTTCTGGCAAAACCGTTAATTTGTCATTGGCGGCTGGTTCAGGATCGTTAGTGGGCACGTTCTCGCAAGATGTCAGCAGTGGGACGGCCACATTCTCTGGTCTAAAAGTTGATACAGTTGGTATGAAGCAATTACTTGCTTCTTCTGATGGGCTAGCTTCGGCAACGGGCGATGAATTTGAGATTACTCCCAAGACATTGACCGCCACCGTTACTGTTGATAATAAAACTTATGACGGGACAACGGATGCTACGATAGCCGATGTAGTGCTTGATAACTTGGAATCTGACGACGATGTGACCATAACTGGTAATGGAACAGCCACTTTTAGTGATCCTAATGCCGATACCGGTATCTCGGTAACATCAAATGACGTTGCCATTAATGGTGCTGATGTTGGCAACTATACATTTGATAACACAGCAAACGGAACTGCAAATATTGACCCAATGCTAGTTACGATAACCCCAACAGCAAGCCAAACGAAAGTATATGGCAACAGCGATCCGATTTTAGTCTATAGTAATTCAGATCTTATTGGCGGCGATGCCGTAAGTGGTGTTTTAAATAGAGCTGCAGGGGAAGATGTCGGAAATTATGCATATACTTTGGGCAACTTAAGCGCTGGCTCGAACTACTCTCTATCTCTAGCGGGAGGAATAGATACTTTCAGTATTACAGAAAGAGATATTACGGTTGTAGCGGTTGGCGTAAATAAAGAATATGACGGAGAGATTGATGCTACAGTAGCTCTTTCTAGTGCTGACGAAGTTATTGGCGATGGTCTGGTGTATGCCTACGCCTCAGCTTTGTTTAATGACAAAACCGCCAATACGGGGAAGTTGGTTAGTGTCGGTGGCATAGGAATTAGTGGAGCGAAGTCGGATAATTATAATCTTCTCAATACAACCACGACGACGACAGCTGACATCACCAAAAAAACCCTTACGGCAACAATTAATATTAACAATAGAGTCTATGATGGGACTACCATCGCAACCTATTGTTCTGACCCTTGCGTGCCAAGGGTTCTGATTGGTACAATCGAGGGTGATGGTGTGGTAATTGTAAATACTGGCACGAAATCTTTTCCTGATGAGCATATTGGAACAAATAAAGTCGTGACTGCTACGGGCCTAACCTTAGGCGGAACAGATAGAGATAATTATAATTTTGATGGTATTGGTATCGGTTCAGCGAATATAAATAAACGGCCGATTACGGTAACGAGCATGGCTGATACGAAAATATATGATGGCGATACAAGCTCAAATGGGGTACCAGATGTAACCTCTCCCAATTCTCCACCGATAGTTGATGGAGATTTGGCTGGATTTGTTCAGGCCTTTGATAATAAAAATATTGGTAGCGGTAAAACATTAACACCTAGCGGTTTGGTGAATGATGGTAATAGTGGATTAAATTATGATGTTACTTTTGTCCCTGTATCTACGGGAGAGATTACCGTCAAGAATATCAATGTTACGGCGCAGTCGGATACAAAAGTATATGATGGCAACGTAGCTTCTTCTGTTGCTCCAGTGGTTGACACTCTGGCGACTGGAGATAGCGTGGGCACAGCACCAATTCAAGTTTTTGATGATAAAGATGTTGCTACGGGCAAGACCCTAGCTCCTTCTGGACTTGCAATCAACGACGGCAATGGCGGAGCAAACTATAATGTAACCTATGTTACAAATATAACGGGCGTAATAACACAAAAAGGATTGACTGTTTCTGGTGCGACAACGGTTTCTAGGGTTTACGATGGCAATACTAGTGCAACGGTTGATTTTTCTACCGCAAATCTAGTTGGTGCAGTCGCTGGAGAGGAAAGCGATATTGTTAATCTAAATTCAATCGGATATTCGGCTGTTTTTAACAATAAAAATGTTGGGACCGGTAAAACAGCTACCATTTCAGGACTTACTTTAACTGGAACTGGCAAGGATAACTATTCCTTAACGCAGCCGATTCTTAATGATGGAGCTATAACCAAAAAGACTCTAACAGTCATAGCCACGGGGAATAACAAAACATATGATGCGACCGATGTGGCGAGCGTTAATTTATCTACTGATAAAATTGAAGGTGATGATCTGACTCTGACTCATCAAGCCATTTTCTCTGATGGCAAGAATGTCGGCACGGGTAAGTCAATTAATGTCACGAATATAGCTATTTCGGGCGGTATTGATCAGGGCAATTACTCACTTGGGAATACAACAACCAGCGCAACGGCGGATGTAACTCAAGCACCACTTATGGCTACAGTTACTGTAAACAATAAAGTTGTAGATGGAAATAATACTGCTACGATTACAGGGGTTACGTTAAATGGTGTACTTCTTACTGATGTCGTAACGGTTACTGATCAGGGAATGGCGACATTCGCCGAAGTCACCGTAGGGACGCATAGCGTAACGTCGACAGGCGTTATTCTGGCTGGCGCAGATAAAGATAATTACGAATTTAGTGGCACGGCGACTGGTAGTGGCGAGATATTACCAGTGCCGACCGTAGTCTATGTTGATGATGATTGGGCTGCCGTCCCTATGTGGACTGATCCTGATGAAGAGGGCTTAGCTACATATTTAGGCTATGATGCCTTCGCCACAATACAAGATGGCATAGATGCAGTTGACGATGGGGGAACTGTTAATGTATCAGCAGGAACATATGCTGAATCAATTACTGTTAACAAGACTGTTGCGATCGAAGGTGTAGGAGACGAAACGATCGTTAGCCCAGCTATAGATGGTAATGGTTTCTTAATAAATACTGATGATGTTATTATTCGAAATTTGAAGATTATATTACATACGAGTGGGGTTGATGCACAAGCAATCAGATTGGAAGGCGCAAGCCTTGTTACTTTATCCGGAAATACCATAGAAACAAGTGGAGATAAGGGCATAGGTATCTGGATAGGCGGTATTGGATATTCTAATTCAAACAATCTTACGATCTCTAATAACATTATAACTATCGCAAATGAATCAACCGGTATTTATGCTGAGAGGGGGACTCCTGCTCAAACCGGCTGGAATATTTCTTCAAATACAATCACAGCCAATCTCGGCAATCCGTTAGAGCTCTATGATGTTGCCAGCTCAACTGTTGATGGGAATACTCTCACAACATCATCTTTGGGTGGATCAAATGTAATGTGGTTTGCTGAATTATCCGACCTTTCTGATTTAGTATTCAGCAACAATGTCGTTGACGGTTCCTTGGGAAGTGAAGTTGCAATCGGTACCGGTTTTCAAACAACTTCAACTCACTCGATTTCAACGGTTACGATATTAGGAAATACTTTTAGTAATTGGGGGTCTAGAGCGTTAAGGGTGGGGTTTGTATCTGGTATTGGAACGACCGATGATGTTTCGGTAAGTGGAAATAAGTTTTTAAGTGTTGGGGAAACATTAAAGAATTATGATATGGCTCAAGTTAATGCTGAAAATAACTGGTGGGGGACGATTAATGGATCAACAATTGCTTCAAATGTTGTGGGTAATGTTGACTACCGTCCATGGTGTTCAGATGAAAATTGCAGTCCTCTCGATGATGCTTCGCCGACCGTAGCGATTACCTCATCAGAGAGCTCCCCGACCAACTCATCCTCAGTTGAAATATTGATAAATTTCAGCGAGGATATATCAGGTTTTACGGTCGAAGATATTGCTGTATCTGGTGCTACAAAGGGCAGTCTTTCAGGCACTGGGGATTCTTATTCTATCAGCCTGACCTCTCCATCAGATGGAGCGATTACTGTTGATATAGATGCAGATGCTGCTTGGGATTTATCGGGTAATTACAATACTGCTGCTACGCAACTCAGTATAGTTTATGACGGCACAGTGCCCACTGGCTCTGTCAGTATCGTTTCCGACAATTCTATCAATACTTTGGCTAAAGTCGAGGATACGGTTACAGTGACACTTGTCTCGAATGAAGATATCCAGACGCCAGTTGTTACTATAGCTGGGCATACCACAACAGTTGAACAAGATGGCGATGCCCAACATTGGGACGCAACCTACGTTATGGATAGTGTCGATACTGAGGGTGTAGTTCCGTTCACGATTAACTTCAGCGATTTAGCTGGAAATAACGGAGTGGAGGTTACACAAAGTACCGGAGGTGTTACCGGTTCTGTAACGTTTGACAAGACCGCGCCAATTATCTCGGTATATTCCCCTGATGCAGATGCAAGAGTAAATACAGTCGCTGTAATTGAATTCACCAATGACAGTGACTTAACTCCAACTGTTGCTGAATGTTCAGTTGATAACAGCCACTGGCACGCATGCACAACTGCTGTAGCTACCCTTGGAGATTTGGCTGAATTTGCTGGGTTGGGTCAGAGTACATTTACCCTCTATCTTCGCGGTATAGACACGGCAGGCAACATCGGAACAACGCAAGTTGCACTTGTGAAAGACACCTCTGTGCCTTCTGTTCAATCTCATGTCCCGACATATAATGCAGTTAGTATAGATCCTAGCGTAAACATTGTAATTACTTTTGATGAAGCCGTAGTAGCTGAGAATTCAAATGTTAGTTTTAGTCCTGCTTTCACGGACTTCACAATTGAGAATTCTGGAACTGCAACCATAACAATTAATCCAAACAATCCGACTAGCGACAATACAACGTATATAATTACTCTTAGCGGTGTGACTGATCTGGCCGGCAATGAAATGGCTGATTATGATGATATTAAATTCACGACCGCTACTAATTATGATATTGCGCTAAGCGCAAATGCTACCGGATGGAACTTAATTTCCTTACCTGTAGTTCCAACCGAATCTAGCATCGTTGACGTATTGGGAGATGCTGCAAGTAGTATTGATATTGTTTGGACATACGATCCCTCGAATCCAAACGCTAGTGATACTAACGGTTGGTTATCATACAGCCCAACCGATCCAGAAGGCACGAATAATTTAGATATAATGACTGCTGGATATGGCTACTGGATAAGTGTATCTAGGAACGCGATTATTAGTGGTTCTGGTACGCTACTTCCAGTCGGACCAGATTCTCCCCCTGAAAGAGATTTAAGAGCTGGGTGGAACTTAATTGGTTACTATCAAAATCCAGGAGAAGATACGAGTATATCTAGCGATGCGTTTGCAAGTCTAGGAACACTGTCGAGTCTTTGGAGCTATGACAATGTATCGGGTGGCTATAAAACAGTTACCACAATCTTACCTGGAGATGGATTTTGGGTGGCATTGCCTACTGAAAAGACTTACTATCCTGGTAATATTAGCAACTAACATTACATCAAACTCTGTCCATGTTTGATTAGCAAATGTGGCGGAGTTTGTCTGTTGACACAATAAACATTTAGTCTATAATAGATAACTATGAGTTACCTCTTAAAAATATGTGCATTGCTGACTATTTTAGCGTTACCTATTTACGTTATTGCCGTAGACCAGCCGAATATGCCTAATAAATTTTATGGTACCGTGAGTTTTACCAGTGGTGGTACCCCAAACGATCTCTCTGTTCAAGCAAAGATTGGTAACTCTGTAATCGGAAATTCTATAACGGCAGATGGTAATTATGGCTATAGCCCTAACTTGCTTTATGCAACCGACAGCAATGGTACAAATTCTGGTAAAGTAGTCGAATTTTACGTTTCTGGTATAAAAGCAAACGAAACAGCAGTTTTTGCGAATGGTAGCTCTACGCAGCGTAATTTAACTATTTCTGGGGCGGCACCGACCCCGACCCCAACTCCAACTCCGACCCCAACACCGACTCCGACTCCGACGCCAACTCCTCCGCCAAGCGGTGGCGGTGGTGGATCCAATCCTCTGAGTTCAACACCAAATCCGACGCCGACTTTGACCACAACCCCTGTACCGAAGATTGTCCTAACTGAAGATCAGAAAAAGGTTGATGCAAACAACGACGGGATGATTGATGTCTTGGACTTTAATTCATTGATGGTTAATTGGGGAAATAGCGGTGGAGCGGGTGATTTCGATGGCAATGGCACGGTTGATGTCTTTGACTTCAATGCATTAATGGTTAACTGGTCATAACAATAATATTAAATAACCTAATATAATGAATATACATAGTAATAATATGGGAAAGAATATGTCCGCCAGAGGCGGATCCGCCTTTGGCGGAAAAAAATATATATTAATCGGAACAATATTATTGGTCGGAACAATGGCAGTTGTGGCATATGCCGGTAATGTTTATTTAGCGCCACAAAATGTAAGCGTGAAAGCTGGACAGACTTTTAATGTAACGGTTTCAGTTGATCCAGCCGGATCAGCTGTATATACAGCCGTTGTCAATGTAAAATATCCTGCTGACTTGGTTGAGGTAAGGGGATTTACTCAATCGGCTAGCTGGATGCCACTAAGCCAGGCTGGATATGATTCGGTTGATAATACAAACGGTGTTTTAATTAAAACTGCCGGATATCCGAAGGGACTGAATAGTCCGGCGACATTTGGTGTTATTAGTTTCAAAGCCAAGAAAGATGGAGTGGGAGTAATATCTACCACGAGTTCAAGTAAATTACTTAATTCCAAGAGCATAGATGTCCGAACGGGAAGTCTCGCATCTATTAATTTAAGTATTGCAAAGGCACCACTAGTAAGTATAAGTCCAAGCATTTCTGCTACACCTACGCCTAGCGTAGAAGTATCTGTCACTCCATCACCAACACCAACAACTGAAGTTTCAACAAATCAGGGGAATAGTGACCTATTCGCTAATCTAGGCGCAGTACTGTCTCTGGGCACTGGCCAAGATTGGTTAGGGATAATCGTTTTGTTAATCATCCTCGCCGCCGCATATTTTGTCGGCAAGATGCATGGATCTAAAAAGAGTTAATAAATCATAGAAACTAAGCACTAGTTACAAAGGCTGCCATTGCGCAATGGCAGCCTTTGTAATTTCTGTGGATAACTAGGCGAGAGTGTGACGATCCTTGATTTTCTGCAGATTAGTTGTATAATATGCACATCGGTGAACTCCAGTAACTTTCCAACTAAGACAGGAGACAGAAGATGGTGAGACAACAGGTTCGAATTGGCCTTGTATTGATATTTATTCTGTTGATGACCAATGCCGTTCAGGGTCAAGTTTTTCCGAAGCCAGTTGGTTTTGTCAATGATTTTGCTCATGTTTTGCCTGCCAACCAGGTCAAAAATCTGGAGGCCAGATTACAGTCTTATCGTGATGCCACGGGTATTGAATTAGCCGTGGTGACCGTATCTTCACTTGACGATATGCCGATAGAAGATTACGCAAATAAGCTCTTTGCCCAGTGGGGTATTGGCGAAAAAGGCAAAGACAGCGGTGTTTTAATGCTTTTGGCGCCAACTGAACGTAAGGTTCGCATTGAGGTCGGCTATGGCCTTGAGTCGGATCTTACCGATAGTGAATCCGGTCAAATTATTCGGCAATATGCAAATCCGAACTTTAAAGTTAACAATTGGTCAGCAGGTACAGAAGCTACGATCAATGGAATCATCGACTATCTGGGCCCGAAACCATTTCAGGCACGGGTTGAAGCACGAGCCGAAGAAAAGAAAATGCGAGAAGAAGAGCAAACTCGCATGAATGCCGAATTCGTAGCAACGCTTAAATATGCGTTCCCCGTAGTGCTCATTCTGTTATTTTTATTTGGTCCAGCGGTAGTATTCCTGTATCGAAAGCATCGGCGCAATGAACTTAAAGATTTAATCAATAATAGTATTGATGCTGACCGAGAAAGTATAGCGACTATCCGTGTAAAATATCTTCCGGCGATGGCAAGGCTGGAACAACTGGCCAAAGAAATTACGCCAGATGAATATAGGGTAGCAAATGACAAATTGACTGCTCTTCCGCAAGTAGTTTCCGGTATTGAAAGCAATCTCAATATTCTTGCAATTATACAGGAGAATAGTCTGAGTGCTTTGGAGGAACAATTGTATGCTCTTCGAAATGTTCTTAGTAGTCTTGCCAGGATTTCTCCCGACACAGTGATCAATAGTATTGAATCAAAAATTCGCGAAAGAAAGGAAGCCGAGAGGAAATCTAAAGAACTCCTCGAATCTGTTCCGAAGAAAGTTGCAATTGTTCGAGAAAAAACCATTGTCGATGAGAGACAAATTACTCGAGCAGAAGGTAAATTAAGTGAGGCTGAAAATCAGTCTAAGACAGTTAGTCCTAATTGGATAGCCATCTATGCCTTGCTTGTTACTGCTGACAATCTTCTCAATCAGCCGAGATATTCGCCGAGTAATTATGGCAGTCACAATAGTCACGGCAATCACAGATCAAACTACCCTTCGTCGCATCAGGGATCGCGCTCTACGGGCGGTTCTTCATTTGGTGGATTTAGTGGTGGCCGATCTGGTGGCGGTGGTGCCACTGGAAGTTTCTAGGATGACGGGATATGGCGGTATTGATAAAATCAGTACCGTCTTTTTATTTACAAAATTACAAAAGATACTACAAAGGCAGCCATTGCGCAATGGCTGCCTTTGTAGTATCTGTGGATGGATTGGAGATGGATACTTAGTGATAAGGATTCGTAGCCTATAACTTCTTAATCAAAATGATATAATTACAGCGTGATAAAAGATTATAAAAAATGGCATAAGAAGAAAAAATTTATTGAAAACGATCGTCCGCGAGTCTTTTTTGATGAGCGTGAGATATGGCTTTGCTATCTTGGGGAAAATGTCGGTTTTGAGCAAGACGGAAGGGGAGATGAGTTTTTACGTCCAGTCATTGTCCTCAAAAAGTTTAATAATGAGGTACTATGGGCGATCCCTCTCACTAGAACGGAAAAGAAAAACAAATATTATTTTTCTTTTAAATTTAACAAGATGGTGAGCGTGGCTATTCTGTCCCAAATCAGATTAGTTGATGCGAAACGGTTAAAATATAAAATGGGCGATATGGGGATAGCTATCTTCAGGAATTTTAAAAACAAAATCAGGCAATTGCTTGCCTGATCGCTTGTTACCCCCTTACGGGGGAGGGCCGAAGCCATTTGTAATATAAGTCTATCAAAGATCTTCTAGAATGTCAATGTAGCGTAATGTCTCAATACTTTTGCAACTAGGGAGTAGAATATGAATATGCCATTGCTTGCCTCGCCAAAGCTTCAGCGAAGGCGGGTGCAATGGCTGCCTTTGTAATATCTGTGGATAAGTTGGAGCAGATAAAATTGCAGGAGCGGGGCTAGCCATTATATAATTAGATAATATATGTCTAGATATTTTTATTCTAGATACTCATTGATTTCGATAATCTTCTTATTTTTTGTTGCGACTATAATTAGTTTGAATTTTAAAAAGGCTTTAGCCGAAACATCGATTACTGAAAATTTTGCCATAACAAACGGTACTGATTCCACTACGGGTTCTGTTACTACATTTAGCTTATCCGAAGTTAGTAATCTTAATTTGAATGATAATAATCGTGTTGGAAGTAATAATGCATGGCCGGTGATAGCAAGTGGTAGTTATGACGAGAACAAATATCTAGAATTTGTCTTTTCACCAAATGTCCCCTCCAATGCCACGATTTCTAGCGTTAAAATTACTCATAAGTATAATAGATCCGGTTCTTTGGCTGGCGCTAAGCTAGAAGTTTGGGATGGAGCAGATTTTTCTAATAGTGTATCTGTAACCCTGGAGGGTGCTTCAAGTCATGATGTAATTGATATTGTTGATTCCTCGTCGTATATTAATACATTCGAGAAGGCCAATGGTTTAAAAGTTAGGTTCTTGGCTTATAGAAATTCAGCTGGGAATACAAAGACATATCATGATTTTGTTGGTCTTGAGATTGTCTACACGGTACCTGAGCTACCAGAATTTACGTCAACACCCTCGCCTAGTCCAATTCCAGATAATTCCTCGACACCTACACCAAGTTCAACGCCAACTCCTACTCCTAATTCTTCACCAACACCAACTCCTGACCCAGATGATGTAAGCACAATTACTCTCACCAATGTGGCCATAACAAAAAGCTCGGCCGTGGCTGACAATAACTATGACCATGGTTGGAAGTGGATTCTAGATCTAACGATACCGAAGACGGAGGACGAGTTGTTTATTAAGTTTGGTGATTGGACTAGCGAGACAAGTACAATAAGCGCCGTATCAAATATGAGAATGTATTCAACTCAGTCAATAATCAATTCAGCGAGCAATGCTGTGGTCGTTGCTAGTGCCAGTGCATTCTCAGGTGGCCTCCTGCTGACTAGCGACTTAGATGCAACAAAGTTAGGACGGCAGATTCAATTAAACGTTGAAGTTAAAATACCGCTTGGAACAATCGGTGGAGGCTATTCTACGACTTATGATTTTGAAAGCCGTTAAGCCGTCA
>Ga0208958_1002500_pt1 | contig 15686 bp, 12 predicted proteins | sample RifOxyB1_FD_184032 | JGI IMG/M metagenome (GOLD analysis project Ga0208958, IMG submission 184032) | Soil microbial communities from Rifle, Colorado - Rifle Oxygen_injection B1 (SPAdes) | ecosystem: Environmental > Terrestrial > Deep subsurface > Rock core/Sediment | place: Rifle, Colorado... | reverse complement strand
CTGTAGCAATAGATCGTAATACTGAAGCTATTCAAGGACTTACAATTACAATGAAGGAATTTGAAAAGGGAATTTTTGGGGCACCTCCATCTTATATTATTCCATCATTTGTTATGGGGGGAAATATTGAATCTGGTCGGCCTAATATCCAGAATTTAATAATAAATGTAAGCGCAAATTCACCTAATGTTACCAGTCAAGATGTTGCCAATGAAGTAATGAGGCAAATTGAAAGCACCTATCAGGGTGATACCAGTCGTCAACGTACTAGAGGTTCTATTTATATTTAGAGTCAAACAAAATTTGGTATGGAGCGTATAAAGAGTATGGGACAAGGTATGGGGCAAAGAAAAATCTGTAGTAGATGTAAAATAGAAAAAATATTATATGATTTCAGAAAGTGGAACAAATCACTTGATGGAAGATTTATAGTATGCAAAGTTTGTGTTTCTAAATTAGAATTATCTAGAATTAAAATATGCAAAAAATGTTTAATAGAAAAAAAGTTTAAAGATTTTTATAAAGATATTAGACTTAGAGATGGGTTATTGTCTGTATGTAAAAAATGTGAGTCAGAATATAAAAAGAATAGGCCAAAAATAAATCATTTAATTAATCAAAATAAATTGTGTAAGATATGTGCTAAATGTAAACAAGAAAAAATAATGGATAGTTTCTATAACAATTCAAATAGTATAGATGGAAAAGATTATTATTGTGGGGATTGTCACACAAAAAATAGAGAGAAATTTTTATCTATTCCAATTAATATGGAGAATAAAAAAGAATATTCAAAAAAGCGACGGAACAATTTAAGAGTTGAGGTTATTAGTGCATATGGCGGGTTTTGTGAATGTTGCGGTGAAAATAGATTACAGTTTTTAACTATTGAACATTCTTTTGGAAATGGGGCTGAACATAAAGTTAAAGTTGGCGGTAGTAGTCATATCTATGAGGATTTAAAGAAAAGAAATTTTCCTAAAAATGAGGGAATCAGAATATTATGTTATAATTGTAACTGTTCTAAGGGTAAATTAGGAATTTGTTTGCATAATAAATCTGATTTTTTTATTATAGAAGCAATAAATGATTTTAATAACCTATTAGGTCTAAATATATGATAAGAATTCAAGTTAGTACCTCCCCAACGGGGGCGGAAACTCCCGGTGTTCATTGGACTTATAATTTCAGCGTAAACCCGACAGATGTTGAATTTCAAGATTCTCAAGATATTTCTCAAAATGAAACTTTACATGGGAGTCCCGTTTTTCAAAAATCTACATGGGATGGCAGGGTAAGACAACTTTTGTGGACGGGAGGGTGGGGAGCCACAACTACAGTTTTACCGAGTATAAGTAAACAAGTGGCGAGTTGCAGAGCATGGATAGGATCTATTCGTTATTTTAATTTTAAAGATTTAGATAAAATAAATAATAACTGGCCCGTAAATAATACATGGAAAAAAGTTAGAGTAATTGATTTAAAAACTAAAATGAAAGTTGGAAGTGAATTTAGATATGAGTCAGTAATTTTAGAAATAGTCCCTGAAATATGATGGGGCATAAAGAAAAACTAAAGAGCGGGTATGAATATGATTGTTTTACTTCATGGAAAAGGGCTACAAACTGGAAGCCGGGGGAACGAAAGGGAATAAAGAAAAAACTATGGAAAAGAATTCGTCAGGAAATTAAGGAGGAATTAATGTTGTTTAAAAATGCTAATGGGGAAATTTACGAACGAATGTATTTGAGTTGTTCTTATTGTGGGGAGCCTATAAATTATGGGAAAATTTGTGAATCTTGTAAAGAAATTTTTGAATATGATTCGAAAGGAGGTTACAATGGCAAAAAAGAAACCTGTTACCAGGAAAAAGCCTATTAAGGAAACACCTAAAAAGAAAGGAAAGTAATATGTCAGCAGATTATGGGGGAATTACCACAACTTACTATAAACAATTTTGTCAAACTTGTCCAGTATGCGACGGAAGAGGTAAAGTTAAAAAAGGATTTTATGAAGGAAAAGATAAACTTAAATCTCCTTTGACTGATTTATGTAAGGCATGTGAAGGAAGAGGAATAATTTATAATTTCTTTTCTATCCCATATATTCCATCTAAAAAAGATTATATTCCCCCTAATTGGATGAGAGATACCATAGTTAATCCATCTATTTGGGAACCTATAAATATGTAACGTTTATTGTGGGGTCAAAGTGTTTAAATGGAGAGTAGCCAAAAGGTAAGGCCCCTAGCTGTTAACTAGGTCAGTGCAGGTTCGAATCCCGCCTCTCCAGTTTTTTGATGTACGCAGATCTGAGTAAATGAGAAGGACAATGGATATATGAAATTTCGTCTTTCAAATTTAAATCAAGCTAATTTCACCTCTGATTCAGAGGGGCGAAAGCCCTATGAATCAAAATGGAATAAGCCTGTTAGTAAAATTCATATTGCAAAATCTGTTGGTACAGTTCGTTCTCATGGTCTTTCTGCTAGGTGGTATGCCAATGCTAACAAGTATAAAGTTAACGGTGTAATCCCATCATTATTAAACGCTGATGCTAAATATTTAGGGGTTTTACCTATAGCCAAGTTCTATTATGATGTTAATTATCCGCCAATGTTGGGGATAAATGATATTCTTAACGGATGGGGCCTTAAGTTAACTGGATATTTTAGAGCGGAAACAACTGGGAATCACACTTTTTACTTTACCGGCGACGGAGAAATTCATCAATTTAGGATTGCTGGAGTCGCAAGAATTGGAGGAAAATTCGTATTAAGTGATCGGCTCCAATCTAGTGTTTCTCATAGTTGTATAACTGGGGTTTGGTATACATTTGAACTTATTTATCTAAGCAATAATGTTCCTGGGACCAGAGCTAGTCTTGCGGTATTATGGCATGATGGAGTTTTAGCAGAAAAAGTTCTTCTTTCTGCTGGTGTAACAGCCAGGGATAATGATTCAGTAGCAACTGGTGAGTTTCCAATTCCTTATTTAGAGTTACCAGATTGCGGGAGTATTTCTCTTCAAAAAAATAAAAATTCTATTTCTAAACTTTCCATAAAGTTGCCGTTGGTTAGCCCGGACTCAACTTATGAAAAGGGTTATGCTTATAGGAACTATGATAAATCATTCTATAGTTTAACAGATACTAGCATAGCATTTAAACAATTTAATATAATTAGATTTATGGATGGTTATGTTAATCCGTCTGGGACAAATGAACTAGTCACTCAATTTGTTGGCCAAATCAGAGAAATAAAAACCAATTTAAATTCTAAAGGAGACTCTATTGAAATTATAGCACATGATTTTTCGGTATTTCCCAGAGACCAGATTAACAAAGATTCTCCCACTTATATTGACTATTTAATAGCAGGACATACCTCTAATGTTTTAGGTCATGTTAATGGAGAAAAAAAGCCACAGACTTATGATGGATGGGAGGTACATAAAGCTATTGAAAGTTTAATGATAAACTCTTATATTGATCCATATTTATTTACTAAAAAAAAGTTGTTTACTAACAGGTCTGGAGCGGCGATTAATGGGGATTATTTAATAAGGGGAATAGGAATAACATCTTTAAATTATTTACCAGTACAGAAAAATTATAATAATTCAGATTTTGTAAGTGGAAATCAAGGGGTTCCAGATGATGAATATCTCTATAAGATATCAGTAGGGGAAAATTATTATGATACAATAAATAAATTTTTAGAACCTTATGCTATGAATTGGGGTTTTACTTCAAGTGGTTATCCTTATGTTTTATCTTATAATGTCCCAACGCAAATATTCGACGATAGAGAAACTTCTACTGTAATTTATTCAGCCGGATGGTCTGATGGTGCAGACATAAACTGTATAAAAGCAACTTATAAATATGCTAACACGAATTTAGCTTCATGTTCCGCCAATGTCACTGGGAGTAAATTTGCAGCAATATGCAGGTATTCCACACTAGCTGGACATCCAACCGATCAAGGGACCAAAAATGTTAAAGTTATAATTAGGAAAAACGGGGCAATAATAACATCTTCATCATATAACACATATTATTTGACATCTCATGCGTATTATAATGGAGTTGCCCAGGGTTATGATTCTAATTTGTCAATACTAGAGACGGGGAATAATTTAACATATGATACTTATAATATAAGTTTCATTAATATTAATGGAAGTTATAGGGCAGAATTTGATGCTTTTTTTGCTTATGATGAGGACGTTTCAAATGCTTATGTCAAATTAAAAAGTGGCGACCTATCTACCCCAGCTTCAATATTATCAATGGATGTTGGAGATAATTCTTCATACTTAAGAAATGAAAGTGTGGTAATAGGTTCTAGGCTAGGTACTAAAGTTGCTCAGGGAGACTCAAAAATATTTGACACGATAAACCCTAACAATCCAGTTTATGAGCATATAGTTTCTAGGACCCTAGACTTAAATTCTATTTATAAATCAACTGCAAGTAATTTTGTTGGGAGACCGCTTACCACTCTAGTTTTTGATCCGGCTATAACAGATAGTGATCAGGCTGATTTTATTGGGTTTGGACTAGTAGATGAATATCGAAACCCACATAAAGAAATTTCTCTCTCTATAGTCAATAATCCATTAATAGATATTGGAGATTGTATTGCCGTAAAAGATGATGGCAAGGGGACCGTAAATTACGAAAAGGTTTGGGTTGAATCAATTGAAACTAATAGAGACGGTAATAAATCAACTGGAAAATTGACGACCACCCCAGTAAAACCAATTACCAGTTGGTTTTCTAAACCAGGGCCTAGACTTTCAGATTTTGGTAATCAGCCATTTCAAAATGTTGCAATTTATAATGGGGGAACAATTACCACATTATCTCAAACATTACCCCCCACTGAAACTGCTATAATGTATGTTTCTGGCAATTTGGCTAGTGCCCCTTCATCAGGTTATTTACAAATAGACGGAAGAGCCAGATATACTTCAAATTCTAATCTTAATATATTAGAAGATGGGTATATATTCCCAATAGCTCCACAAAATGAAATTATTAGATATGATTCTAGATCAACCGCAGGAGTTGTTCCAGGTAAATTATATGGTTTAACTAGGGGGTTACAATATACCTATAAAGGAGGCAACAAACAAGAGGTTTATGATTGGGGAATTGGTACAACTATTTGTATAGGGTCAGACCCATACGCCCAAGATGGATTTGGAATAGCACCTATTATTAAATTTGATCTTTTAACGTCTGGTGACGTACAGTGTTTTATAAGCGTTAATTCTCCAAATAGTGTTTCTGAGATTAAAACTAAAGTTGATAATTTAGCCTGGAATAGTAAGGATGAAATAGATAAGGCAACTAAATTTTTTACTTGGGGTGGAGATAGAACATTTACTTATGGTGGCATGGATAACTATGGAATTTGGAACCAGGCAAGTCTTGATCCACTATTAAAGGTTTATAAAAATACGTTTGTTGCGGAAAAATTTCTTATTAAGACATTTGGTCCATGGACTTATTATATGAAAGACCAACATACAAATGCTTTTATAACATTAGTTTTAAAAACAACTGATGGAAAATTATATAAATATAATTGTGGGACAATGAGGCTGCGAAGAGGAAATGTTGGTAGGGCAAATTTTTTAATAGATTATAATGATACATATTATTACGGCAATTTAAATATGTTTAACAATGATGTATCAAAAACTTCTGGTAATATTGGCCCATATAATAGAATAAATTCAAATTATAACTATAATCCGGTATTTTTTGATGAAACATCTAATAATTATCTTGGGATGAAATATAGAATCAAGGAAGATATTTTACCCCTTAAGGGATCATCATATTTAAGAGATGATAGTATAGAAGATAATAAATATATTAGATATTATGGCGGCATAATTACCGCAAATATAAGGACTGTAGTATTTGTATACGGTAATAATATTGTGACTAATGGTCCACATATGACTATAACGGAAACGATAGATATATATAAACAAGAAGAAATAAACCAACTTTTTAATGAAAATATAACCGGAATTATATCTAGGTATTTTAATCCTACTTTATTACAGGCAGATTTGTCTTGGATACCTAAAGAAGTCCTTTTGGAAATGCAGAGATATTATTCAGGACACCCATCTACACAAAGTCACGAATTTGTTATATATAAATTTATATTTTTTACTGGCTATTTTATTGATAAATCTGGCAGACACGCTTTTCAATGGCCAACTATTTTATATAATTACCCGATAATACCAGCATGGCCATTTGGTTCGATTAATATATATACTGTAGGTCAATATGGAGAATATGAAACCCAAGACTCAACAGATGGTTATGGAATTGATTATACTATTGTTAATGTAGCTAATAAAGGATTTTTCAATAGCAAGGAAGATATATTTGAAGAGGCCAGATTAAGGGGCAACTGGATAGGTTGGGAAGACACATCTGGAGTTGGTAATGGTAAAATTGTTTGGAATTTTGTTGATGAGGATGATTCATCTTCAATCCCACCAATGTTTACTTCCGTTAGAATATATACGTTGCAGGATATATAATGTTAAGTAGAAAAGTTTTAGATCAGATTACTAGATTTAACCGTAAAGATTTGGGGAATATAAAAACTCCTGCCCCCCTAGGGTTGGTATTCAAAGAATCTTCTATAGTTTCACCGTTTAGTAATAATACATTACAATGGGTTAAACGATCTTATGTTTTAGATAGAAATAATTTAGATACTTTAACAAGAGACTATTTTAATGACACTGAAAAATCTATAGGATATACAGTGCTTTCTCCAACTGTAGATGGGGCATTAAGAGACTCAAATATAAGTCCATTTACAAATATAGAATATGGCGTAGAAGTTTATACTGAGACTATAAAAAATTATCTATTTAATGTTTCTTGTAATCGTGAGGCAAGAATATCAATTTATATAAAACAGAAAACCGGAACAACTTATACAATAGGGACTTTAGTTAGCGGATTTTCAGGCGGAACTGTCTCAGTTGAATTCCCCTCTAATACTTGGATTACATTATTAATTTACTATTATACAAATGAATTGGGGAATATTTCAGCTTTTTCGCCACTAGTTCAAGTTGTCAATAGTTGGAGAATTCCAGATATTTCTCCACCTCCAGTCCCAGTATGGGATTCTATTGCCCTCACAACTGAAGTAAATTCTCTTACGGGTGTTGTGCAAAATACACTTCACTGGAAAACCCCGGACAATAAAGACTGGAATGGTAATGGTGTTTATTATCATGAAACTCAGACTACTCCTTATAGTGTTTTAGAGCAAAATCCAGATACTTCTTTAAACGCATTTTTCTTAGATTCTGGGACTTCAACTGCTTTAGCAGCTTTTCCTAGCGGATCGAGTATATATTTATAATGCCTATTTCATATACCCCAATAGCAACTAAATTAGCTAAAGCTAACTTCCTTTCTAATTCTATGTTTACCTCTAGAACTGGGAATAATTGGGATAACTGGACCTATACTAATCCTGCTGGTGGAATGTCTACTCCGGGTTATGAAAATTTCTATACCAGAGGCGTGTGTGTTAAATCTTCTTGTCCATCTTCAGGCACAAAAACTGATTCATATATAACTTATTCTAGTTTTGTTTTGATTCATACAGCAGAAACTTATCAATATCTAGTAAGATATATGCATTCTAGCCAATGTAAATCTTCCTATGCTGATTTACTTTATTATAATGTATCTCAAGTTGCTTGTTCTACGGCCTATCATAGAGCACCATTATCTAGTTCAGACTCATGGACAGAAAGTAGGTTTAGAATTTGGAATCATACTGCACCCTCAAGTATGAGATTAAGCGCCACTACTTCATTTAGTTTTAGACTCCCTTCAGATTGTAAATATGTTAAACCAAGAATTTATTATAGATATTCCACTACCCAATCTTCTATATTTCTCTTGGATTCTGTAAAATTATCTAATTATTACAAAGGAGATATATTTAGTTCAGCCTTAAGTGATCGTGTGGCAGTAATTCTTCAGGATAATTTAATGTTCCCTGATACTAATTATTGTGGGGCGCATATTAAATTTCTAGGGAATGTTAACGATACTCCTAGAGGCGTTACTGGGACAATGGTGGGAACAGCTAATTATTTTAGTAGCGCTTATTTTTCTAGATTTTCAACATCTATAATGTATGCCGGTCAGAGTAAAAACTTTATAAAAAATGGACATTTTAGCTCTTCATTAGCCAAAGGGACTGCAAATTGGGCTAAAAATACTTTAGCAATATTTGCCACTGCCAGAGGCGTTAATATTTTTGGGAATAGAAGTTTAAAAATTGGGGCTACTTCTACTTCACAGTATACTAGTCAGTCAGTTTCTATTTCGGGAGATTTACTTAAAACGTTTTCCTTTTATGCTAAAAATGGAATATCAGATGGGTTAAGTGTTGAAGGCTATTTATCAGGAGTTAGGCAATTTTACCAAAGTCAAAATTTTTCTACATCAAATTGGGAAAGAATGATTTTTATATGTTCAACTGTTGATTCAGTAAGAATATATCCTTATTCTAGTTTGTTATATTCAAATAATTATTGTTTTATTCAAGGGGTGCAATTTGAAAACTCACCACAGAGCGGGTCCGATATTACTCCTTATGACATTGAACACATTAATGGAAATCAAACTAGGACCAAAAGTTATACTCAATATAGTGCCTCGTTAATTGATAAAAATCATGGTACTATGGAGTTCTGGATTCGTCCCCAAAATTCATATATAACTAATTATTTCCAAATTTTAGACTGGAAATCCGTGGCGGACTTATGGATATTAGCCTATCGTTCTGTGAATGACCCAGATACAATTATTGCCGGTAAATTTGCTTGGTTGTATTGGGATCCTATTGTAGATCCTTTTATGTCTCAAATACTTTCTACTGTATTTTCATATAAACCAAATGAACAAATACATATAGCAATAACATGGGATAAAAATTATGGAGAACTTTATGTAAATGGAATAAAATCCCCAGATTATCAACCGTATGGTCTTAATCAAAGCAAAGAAATATCTTTTCCTTCAGATTCAGTTACCACTTTTAGAATTGGATCAACAAATTATAGTCAAGATTCTCTTAACGGATATATGGATGAATTCAGAATCGAGAAAACTAGATATAATCATGCTCAGATTTATCGTGATTATTTGGCGGCTAAAAGGAATGTAACTTAATGCCTATTTCAAAATCTAATTTTATTTTTGTTAAAGATATAAATAGAGTTTCTGGGACAGGGACTTCTCTTTCTTACACTCATGAACCAGTAAAACAAAATACAACTTACGAATATGCCCTAGATGCCTATGATTCATTTGGGAATAGAAGCCCACTATCAGAAGTAAAGTCTATTGTTGCTGGAGATTTTGTAGCCCCAGGGCCTATTACTGGGACTTCTTATGTGGCGGGATATAAGTCTATCGAGTATAGATGGATAAATCCCATAGACGTTGATTTTACTGGATGTTATATTTATTCTAACGCCAGTAAAACCCCGCCTAAATTACATGAAATAGGAGGGTTGACCCCTGGGTCAGTAATGAAAAAAGTTTTTACTACAGGGGCCGACCTAGAAGAAAAAGATATTTATATTACTACTTTTGATCATAATAGAAATGAAAGTATCACTCCAGTTAGAATTCACGGTCAAGCTCTAGCTGCTCCAAGCGGGGGTTGGAATGTAACTGATACTATTACTTTAAGTCTAGTTGGGAGTGACGGTAAACAATACAATGCAGATGCTAATTTATCTAAGGTAATAAGCCCGATGGTTCTTAATATTCAGACTAGTACTGTTTTAAACGTTACCGCCTCTGATTTGGGGATATGGGTATATATAGATGATTCTGGTGAATATTTAAGATACTATGGGGCTGGGAGTATAACTTTAGAGGAGAGTTATACTGGTTACAAAAGATATACCAGACTAATGAATTTTGGAGCATTGGGGGTTGGGGGAAAAGGCTATATAAAAATTCTAGCTAGAGATGCTAATGATGCTCAAATTCAACAGTCTATGCCAGTTTTTTTTGATATAGAAAAACCTACGATCACAAGTTTAATTATTGACAATGGTGGGGCAGTAACAAATGATAGAGCCATAGATATTAAATTAGTTCATTCAGATGGGAATCTAGGAATATCTCCAGAATATAGTTGTGGAATTTCATCTTATCAGATTTCTACCACTAATGTATTAGGGAATAATTGGGAAGCTGTAGCTGCTACATCTAGAGGAACTTTAAATATTTCCTACACATTGCCTAATGTTGAAAAAACTTATAATATTTATGGTTGGGTTAAAGATAATGCTGGGAATACCTCTAATGCTAAAGCTCCAGATTCAGGCCAAACAATTAAATACAATCAAGCCCAAGGAATAGATGGTATAGTATTAAGTGTTGTTGCAGCTAACGGTATGGAATGGCAGAAAAACGCCTACCTATCGGCGGTTACAGATGTTTCTCCGATTACAATTCATGTACAATGCTCTACAGCTTTAGATGTTACAGATAGCAACTATGGAGTATTTTGCTATGATAAGGATGGTAATAATTGGGCAACTGGAGACACTTTAACAACTATCACTAACGCTACTAGATATAAACTTTACTCAACAGCTTCTATATCTATTGCTCCAGTAGCTGGAAAACCGGTTGAAGGTAAAGGTTATATCAGATTGAGGGCTAAAGATTCTCTAGGCAGAGAACTTCAAGATTCAATGAGTATTTTTATTGACCGAACGATACCTAGGATTACTTCTATAGTAGTTGATGATGGGAGGACCCAGACAAATAACAGGACTATATATGCTTCTGCAAAATTTGATGATGGAACAACCGATATACTAGGTGTTAATGCTTCTGGGGTAGAAGCCTATCAATTAAGTACAACTAACTCAATAGGAAATAATTGGTTTTCGGTAGGAACTTCTGTTGGGCACTTTAAAGCCCCTTACTCATTACCAGAAGTTGAAAAAATCTATACTATTTATGGATGGGTTAAAGATAAAGCTGGGAACATTTCAGTATCAGTAACCTCTAACACAATTGAATATATTAAGTTAAAATATACACCTACTGGATCAGTTAACTTTTTTACCACTGGTGGAGTTCAACTCTCACCTAATCAAAATGGATGGTTTAACCAAAATGTTAGAATAACTTATAAGTCTAGCCTCCCAGCTGGTTATCCGACTGGGATGAGTATTACAAAAATATACTACAGAACAAGCACAAATGGGGCTTGGAATTCATGGATTTTAGTTTCTGGGCCGCCATTAAGTGGAGGGCCTAATGGTGAAGTAACTATTAATATTGATGTTTCTACCGAGGGAACAACAGACGTAGAATTTTACGCAATAAATAGTCAGAATGAATCTGGAGGGAATATATCTTGTACGGTTAAGATAGATAAAACTAATCCTTCAATGACTAAGGCTTCATTTTGGAATTTAACTAAAACCGAAAACATTAATAGAGAATCTTGTCTTTTTTGGAATATATCTGGTTCAGATTCAATATCTGGATTATGGAAAACTTATATCTATAGAGGAACAACAAATAATTGGTTAAATTCTTCTACTGTAGAATCAACAGATATAAATAGACAATGGGTTATAGATGATGATGATTCACTAGTAACTGGTAAAACTTATTATTATTGGGGGAGATTTAGTGACCGGGCTGGGAATCTTTCTAGTACTTCCGATCCTAAATCTTTGATGGCAACTTACGACTGGGAATATGAATATAGAAATTGGATAAGTAACGGGAGTTTTGAGCGAACTACAGTGGATGGAGCTAATATAAAAGTTTTGGACTGGAAATATCAAGATGGGATTGTATCTGGAAATACCCCATATGCAGTTGGGTATCAAGAGGGATATTATGGGACAAAATCTTTATATATTTTTTATTTTTCATATATTCCGATATATAACCTTCATATACCAGAAGATAAAAGAATATTTACAGCAAGTTATTGGATAAAATCTCAATCAAGTTGGACAACAAACGGGCATTTTGTTTTAAAGTATTATAAACCAGATAATACATTATTAAAATCAGTATCATTAACGATAACTCCACAGGCTTCTTGGACTCAACAATACTGGAATTTTATATCCTCCGCTTATTCTGGTTGGAGTTGGAATGCCAATTCAGCTATTCCAGTTAATGCCGGATATATGACTATTGGGTTTCTAGGTGATGATGCTGATGGTTATACTAATATGTGGTTAGTTGACGGTGTTCAATGGGAAGAAGGCCGAGTTCCTACTAAATTTATTGACAATCAAGCTATCAATACTCAAAGATTAAACGCAGGAATTATAGATGCTAATCACATAAGAGTAAATTCAATAACAGCTAATTTAATTAAAGCTAATACTATTACTGCTGCTCAAATAGCAGCTAATACTATTACCGCTTCTCAAATAGCAGCGGATACAATAACGGCATCACAAATAGCCGCTAACGCAATTACGGCTTCAGAAATAAATGCCCTTGCTGTAACGGCTGGCAAAATAGCTGCTAATGCAGTTACAGCTACAGAAATAGCTGCTAATGCAGTTACGGCTGATAAAATAATCTCTAACGCAATTACGTCTACAAAGATAGCCACTGAAGGTTTAATTATTAAATCTGGTGGCATGGCATCAATTTCTATAGGAGATCCTACTGGCGGAGTTAATTCTGAATTTATAGTTGGTGAGTACAATGGTACTCTAGGAAAAGCCGATCTTTATTTTAAACCTAGAGGATATACTGAACGCTGGCATTTCACAAAACATATTGAAAATCAAAAACACGATATAGCCCCAGGGTCTGTGCAAACTTGGGAAAGAAACTTTTTAGCAGAAGATGGCCTGGGATATTCTCCTAAAATCTTAACAACTCCAGTCTATATGTTAACATCTTCCCCATCTAGTGGTCAAATTATGAAATTTAGTTATGCGCAAGCCACATCACAAAGTTTTGTTATTAATGAGGCTGTATTATTGAGGGGAAATAATATAATAGGGGTTAATCATGTGTCAAATTTAACTTGTTTTTATACCACTCCAGCAACTTTTACTATGCTGGTGTCTAGTGGGGCACCGGTTTGGGTGACAATTAATGTCCCATGGAGTCAACCGACTGGTACTTTACAGAGAGTTAGTTATCAAATTTTAACTAGTAGAGATAATGTGACTTTTTATTCTAACGGTAATTTCCAACAAGTTTATAAAGGTGTCCCAGCTACAGTATCATATTATCATACATTAATACATCATATTAATCAGGGGGCAAAATATGTAAAAGTAAATTATTTCCAACGTACACCAAATAGTGCATTAGGGCCTGCTAGTATTAATTTATACGAAGTGTTTAATTGGGATATTGACCAGCCATTTACATGGTATACTAATTTAAAAGATAAAAATGGGGCAACCATTTCAGCCCCTTTAACTTTATTCCATAGTCATTTTGATGTTTTAGCAATAGATGGATTTCTGTCACATTAATATTTTATTTTAAATTCGGACTTATTTTATTTTTAAAATTTAATAAATAGAAATCACTTTTTTCAAGGCATCTATTAATCTCATCTATATTCTCGATAACAGCATGAGCCTCGTCTGGGAATAGATAAACCTTTCCATATTTATCATAATGAATTAAAATACATTTTAATCCAGAGTCTCCCCAGGTTGTAAGTTCAACCTTTGGTGTTTCTTTTTTTTTCATTTTCCCCCTATTTCTGTTAATATATTTTCTCCTAGTAGTTTAGAATTACATAATGGACATGGGTCTCCCCAGATAAAATCGAAATAAGAAAATTCATTTTTACAAGTTCCGCATGTGTTATTCATACTATCCACAGATAAATTCCGATAAAGCCTAGATAAATTCTGAGACCAAGTATGTTCTCCACAACTATCTTGATTACTTGTAGTTGGCCATAAATAGCCAGAGCTAACCGGCGCTCTTTTTCTACAAAGTCCATACTCGCCTTCAATTCTATGAGGCTTCCACCATCTACAATGTTTGCAAATTTTAAGTGCTTCCAATCTTCCCCTATATTCTTCAATTTCTATTTTAAGTTTATAATTCATGATTATTATTCTCCCTTATGTTGTTATTTTTTATTAATATTGTTTTAATTTTACATCATCTAGCCAGTTGCTACCAAAAAATCCATTTAATGTGTGAACAACCACGTCAATACACATTTTAATTACGTTATCCTCTAGCCATTCTGGGATGTAGGGGAGATTAATTAGATCATTAAGCAATTTAATTGCAACTTCTTTTTTTTCTTCAGCTTTAAATTCTGGAAATCTTTTAGCTACAAGTTCGACTGCTTTTAATATGTCGGGTAACAGGTTTAATATAACAACTTTAGCAGTTTCTTCCACAAAAGGAACCTGAGTAATTGTTAATCTCTGATACTTACCAGTAATAATAGCATACTGGGTTTTAACTTCCTCTAAAAATTTGTTCACATCATTCATTTTATTCTCCCTTTCTAGTTAGCGTCAATAAAATCATAATCAATTAAAGTTCTTTCAGCAATAACGTCATGATTATATTTTACTTTGTATTTTTCCTTATATTCCACTGTTACAGTATCGTTTAAGCAATTTTTTAACTTTTCATATATTTCTTTTCCATTAACAATAAATTTCCCATGTTGGCATTTAAAAATAACAGAAAACTTGGCAGGGACTTTATGATCACTTATTTGCATTCCATTACCAATTCCAACCCCTAATCCATTATCACTAATAGTTAGCCCAGAACCGAGATCTATATTAAGTCCGTTTGTTCCTATTGAAAATCCACCTCCAAGATCAACAAGTTTAAAATCAATGCCAGTCTCATGTGAAATGGGGGTGGCAATTAGTTCATATACAATAGCTTTTTCATATAACAATTCAGAAAATTCTTTTTTATAACTTACACATGACATTAAAAATAAAGAGAATATTAATATAAAATATTTCATTTTGATTCTCCTTTATTCTGAGTATGGCATATCCTGAAACTCTGGGAAAATTGATTTTGCTATTCCTACTGGTAATTTATCGCCTGATCTTAAAACTTCATGAAACTCTTGTCTATGTTCCCAACCTTCTACAGCATCGCAATAAGCAACCCAAGTTCCTTCTACTCTAGTAGTAGCTACTGCCAATACCCTACTAGCTAAAGCTCTATAGCGAATTGTTTCTTGGAATTCCATTTTATCTCCTACATTTTCACCGAACTTCTTTTTTTTTAATTCCATTAAGATACCAGTATTTTGTCCCATCTGAATATTCAATTGCTGGCCCGTCCGTCCGGTGCAATTGACCATTGAGATACCATTCTTTTGTTCCATCAACCCATTCAATTGCTGGGCCGTCCGTCCGGTGCCTTTGATCTTTAAGATACCAGAATTTTGTTCCATCAGACCATTCAATTGCTGGGCCGTCCCTCCGATGTAATTGGTCATTAAGATACCATTTTTTTGTCCCATTAGGCCGTTCAATTGCTGGTCCGTCCGTCCGATGTAATTGACCATTAAGATACCAGTATTTTGCTCCATCTGAATATTCAATTGCTGGCCCGTCCATCCGATGCTTTTGACC
>Ga0208958_1002499_pt1 | contig 15701 bp, 14 predicted proteins | sample RifOxyB1_FD_184032 | JGI IMG/M metagenome (GOLD analysis project Ga0208958, IMG submission 184032) | Soil microbial communities from Rifle, Colorado - Rifle Oxygen_injection B1 (SPAdes) | ecosystem: Environmental > Terrestrial > Deep subsurface > Rock core/Sediment | place: Rifle, Colorado... | reverse complement strand
GTTTTATTATTATGAGAATTTTTGAAATTTTAAAAGGACTCACCAATTTACCTCTTCACCGCAGTGAAAATTTATGCGACACCACTTCTAATTTGGATTCATTGGTAGAAGTTCATGCCATCTTAAAGGCCCACACCATTAATCTGGAAAAACTGGCAGGTGATCTAAGACTTTCATCCTCTGATTTATTTAAGTATCCTGCCTTTAAAGTATTACCAGTACAAGAAGGCAGCTCTATTATGCCTGGGAAATATAACCCGGTGATTAGTGAATTCATCATTAGCATTTGTCATAAAGTTAGAAGTAACGACCAACTTATTACCAGCTTGTCGGGATTGGGAGTCATGGATTTAAATCCTTACCTACCGATAATCGGACATGCCTTACTTGACTCTATAAACTTACTTATAAATGCTAATTCAGCTTTGAATAATAATCTTTTAAATAAAATTATAAAACTTCAAGATCTTGATCATTATTTGAGTTCTCCGGTCATTGTTACCGCCTTGATTCCTCATATTGGTCACACGCTGGCGCATAAACTTATTACATATATGAAAGAACACAACACAGATGTAATAAAGGCCAATGAGGTACTAGAAGTTTTACCACCAGCACTGCTTGGTAATTTATTAACACCTGCCAAACTTACCAGTCTGGGTTTTACATTGAAAGAATTAGGAGAGGGAAAATGCTAAAATCGATGCGACATCATATTGGAATATTCGGACTTAGAAATGTGGGAAAGAGTTCTTTTATTAATTTAATAGGCCAACAAGAAATATCCATTGTATCCCCTATTCCAGGTACCACAACTGACCCGGTTAAAAAATTCATGGAAATTCCAAGGATAGGTCCAGTGGTTATAATTGATACGGCCGGAATTGATGACGAGGGGATGCTGGGTGACAAACGGGTGAAATCTACTTTACATGCCCTAAATTCCTGCAATCTGGCCATTTTGATATGTGAAAATCCAGGTATAACTCCTCAGCATCAGTCCATTATCTTAGAGTTTCAAAAAAAGAATATTCCTTGGTTTATGGTGTGGAATAAAAGTGATCTTTACTCTCCCACTCAAGAAGAAATTGAAAATTTAACCAAGAAATACAAGGTACCGGTGATTGTACTTTCCACTACCACTAATGTTCAAGTTCCACTCATTATTGAAACCATTGCCAAATTACTTAAAGACTCCCTCAACTCAAACCCAAGCATTTTGGGAGATCTGGTACAAGCAGGAGATCTGGTATTAATGGTCACCCCTATTGATCAGGAGGCGCCTAAAAAAAGGCTTATCTTACCACAAGTACAAACTATTCGAGATGCCCTTGATAATGACTGCATGGTGATGGTGCTTAAAGAAAGAGAATTAGATGCTTTTTTTAAAAAATCCAATTTAATTCCCAAATTAGTGATAACTGACAGTCAAGTGTTTCTAAAAGTTGCGGCCAGCGTTCCAAGAGATGTTATGCTAACAAGCTTTTCCATCCTGTTTGCTAGACTAAAAACTCCCTTTATAAAACTGGTAGAAGGGACCAAGGAAATTTCTAATTTAAAAGATAATGATAAAATATTAATGCTCGAATCCTGTAGCCATCACCAGGCAGGTGATGACATCGGCACCGTTAAAATTCCTCGATGGATTAAAAATTTTACCGGTAAAAATCTTATTTTTGACTTCAAATCAGGTAATGATTTTTTATCAAACGACCTCGATCAATATAAGTTAGTCATCCAATGTGGCGGTTGTATGCTCACGCATACCGAAGTAAATGCAAGACTTAAACCTTTTTTAGATAAAAATATACCAGTATCCAATTATGGTATGTGTATCGCGTATACGCTGGGAATTTTTGAACGCGCTCTCGAATGCTTTAATATAAATCTTACAACTTTTGACGATTACCTATAGGAGACATTATGAAAAATATTATCAATCATGAAAAAATTATTACCGAATTGAACCAAAAAACCGACACCTCCACTAATCACATTTTAGAAATTCTCGATCATGCCAAAGGGATGAAGGGGCTAACTTATAGTGAAATACTTTCGCTCCTTCAGGTCAACGATCCTCATCTTTTAAATAAATTATTCCAAACCGCCAGTTGGGTCAAAGAGGAAATCTACGGTAAGCGATTAGTGCTCTTTGCTCCTTTGTATATTTCAAATTTATGTAATAATGAATGTCTTTATTGCGCTTTTAGAAATAACAATCAAAAATTGACCAGGAGATCTTTAGCGCAAACTGAAATCCAAGCAGAAACTCACAATTTAATTAAGGAAGGACACCAAAGGATTTTGCTAGTTGCAGGGGAAGCTTATGGTAGTCAAGGCCTTGATTATATCCTAAATTCCATCGACACCATCTATGCCGTAAAAAATAATAATCACAGTATTAAGAGAATTAACGTCAACATTGCCCCGCTGGAGACTAATGAGTTTAAGCGACTGAACGAATCCAAAATTGGAACCTATCAACTTTTCCAGGAAACCTATCATGAAAAAACCTACCATCAACTACATTTAAAAGGTCCCAAGGCAAATTATGACTATCGTTTAAATACCATGGATCGTGCCTTTATGGGAGGTATTAAAGACGTGGGCATTGGAGTGTTGTTTGGTCTATATGATTGGAAATATGAAATCCTGGCCTTATTACAACACATCCATCACTTGGAGCAGGAATTTGGGATCGGACCTCACACTATTTCTGTACCACGAATTGAACCGGCCTATGAATCTAGTTTATCCTATAACCCTCCTTACCCAGTAACTGATGAAGACTTCAAAAAAATAATTGCCGTCCTTCGGTTGGCGGTTCCCTATACTGGAATTATTTTAAGTACTAGAGAAAAGATGCCTTTCACCTGGGAGTTTCTCAGATTTCTGCCGGCAGTAAAACCAATCCTGGGGGATATACCACTCATGACATCAATTCTCGGATGGAAGAACAGTTTTCACTGGGAGATACCCGTCCCCTACTAGACGTTATTAAGGATCTCGTCAAACAAGAATACATCCCCTCATTTTGCACGGGATGCTATCGGATGGGACGAGTGGGGGCAGATTTTATGGAGCTCGCTAAACCAGGACTTATCAAAGAACATTGTCTTCCTAATGCCATCTTCACCTTTAAAGAATATTTAAACGATTTTGCAGATGAAGAATTAAAAATAACCGGTAATAACTTAATCAAAAACATGTTGTCTCGAGATATTTCTAGCAAAAGGAAAGTGGATATTTTAAAAAACATTACTCAAATAGATTGTGGGAAAAGAGACGTGTACTATTAACATCCACCTAAATTATGCTACACTTATCTCATGAAATTTAAGCTTCTAATAATTAGTTTTGACTTTCGCCCCCACCTAGGTGGAGTTGCCACTTGTGCCTATGAACTGGCATGTGCTTTGAGCAAACAAAATATTGAAGTCAAAGTGATAGCACCATATAGCGATGGTGTTGATCAATTTGATCAACATAACATTTTTAAAACTAAAAGAGTCAAACTTCAAACTTCTGCCATAAGAAGTATTTTTAAACTAAAAAAAGAAATTGAAAACGAAATAGATTATTTTCATCCTGCGGCCATCCTCAATTTATTATGGATGCCAGATGGATTGGCCACTTTTTTTGCCCACCGAAAAAAAATTCCATATTTTCAAGTCATTCATGGTGTAGAGGTGATTGAGTCACTTTACTCTCTACGAAAAATACTTCGTTTCACCTTATCACCACTTAAAAATAAGGTTTTAAAAAGTGCTCAAGAAATTTTTTGCGTCAGCCATTTTACCAAAGAACTAGTTCAAAGATATTGTCCTATTTCTGATGATAAAATATTTATCATTAACAATGGGGCCAATCCGCAAAATTTCTATCCTAAGGTTAAAAATGATTTTCTTCTACGCAAGCATAATCTCCACCATCGATTTTGTTTTTTAACTATTGGCAGGCTGGAAGATTATAAGGGGATAGATATGGCCATTGAGGCCTTTAGAAATCTTAAACATGGCCCAATTCCTTTTAAATACTTAATTGGTGGAACCGGCCCTGATTTAATGAAGCTTAAAAAAATGGTCAAGGATTTTGAACTTCAAGAATTTATCGAGTTCATTGGTATGATCCCTCCAGAACTTTTGGTGGATTATTATAACCTTTCAGATTGTTTTATTACTTTATCAAGAGAAGACTATAAAACTCCCAACGTGGAAGGTTTTGGACTGGTTTTTTTGGAAGCAGCCCTTTGCCAAATTCCGACCCTCGCCGGAAACTCTGGTGGCATACCAGATGCTGTAATAGACCCGACTACAGGATGGTTGGTTGACCCTCAAAATATCACTCAAATTGCACGCACCATAGAGTCGATATTACAAAGTCCTGAGGAAGTCAAAAAAAGAGGAATGAACGCTTATGAAAGAGTTTTGTCTCATTTAACATGGGATCATATGGCAAACAAAATAATAAAAAGGCTGGAAATGCATGTGCGGAATTAGTGGACTCTATTTAAAAAAGGGTCAACCAGTTGATCCCCAACAGCTAAAAATTTTCAATGAAACACTTGCTCATCGGGGACCCGATGCCAGCGGACTTTATTATAAAAACAATATTGGATTATCTCACACCCGGCTTAAAATTTTAGATTTAAGTGATTCTGCCAACCAACCATTTCAGTCGCCTGATCAAAAAAAAATTTTAGTTTATAACGGGGAAATTTACAATTTCCAGGAAATAAAAAGTGACTTAATTAAAGAAGGTGTGGCCTTCAACACCACCGGCGACACCGAAGTCTTATTTCAAGGACTCATTCACTATGGAACCAAGCTGATCCCCCGCTTGAATGGTATTTTTGCTTTTGCTTTCTTAGATCTTTCGAACTCTGATCCAGTGCTCATGCTTGCCAGAGACCGCTTCGGAGTGAAACCACTTTTTCTATCCTTTAAAAATAATCAACTGGCCTTTAGTTCAACTATGGCACCCCTGCTGAAGCTGGATTGGGTTAAAAAAAATATTGATCCCGAAGTCCTTTTTTATTTCTTAAAATTTGGACACGTTCCCACCCCTTTATCCATATTAAGCGACATTACTCAATTAAAACCCGGTCATGTATTGCATTTTAATGGCCATATTTTGGAAGATCATTGCTATTTCGACTTGTACAAAACTCAAAATAATTATTTACACTTATCTGAGAATGAGGCCATTGATCAATTCGAAGCATTGCTTGGTCAAAGTGTAAAAAGACAATCGATCAGTGATGTGCCAGTTGGAATATTTTTAAGTGGAGGAATTGATAGTTCTCTGCTGACTACTAGTTACCTTGAAAATGTAGGAAAATCCATATCTACATTTTCTATTAAATATAAAGAAAGTGAGTTTGATGAATCCAATTATGCGCAAATTGTTGCCAAACATCTACACACCGACCATCATGAAATTTTAGTAGAACCCAAAGATTTATTTAATCAAATACCGAACATACCCAAATATTTTGATCAACCATTTAGTGATCCCACTATGCTGCCCACTATGTTTTTATGTGAACAGGCCAAGAAGAAAATAACTGTGGCGTTGTCTGGTGATGGTGGTGATGAGCTATTTTTTGGTTATACCTACCAACAAATGATGCTTCATTTAAATGCTTTAAAACATCTGCCCTCACCGCTTAGATCTGCTTTGTTAAAAGTCATTAAAAATTTAATCCATGGTATCCCTGGAAAGTTGCCTTTGACGCTGCAACAAATTTGCAAGTTTTGCGATATTTTATCTTTTAAAAATAGTGAAGAATTTTTCATGTATTTCATAGGAACTATTGGTCCTATGCATATGAATAGATTAAAACATATAGTTAATCTCGAAGACTTTGACCACACCAAACATTATCATGAACTATTGCAAAACTTTCATCATGATAATTTATTTCACCAAATTGAACTACTATTCCAATCAACTTTTTTAACTGATACCGTTTTGCAAAAAACTGACCGTGCCTCAATGGCCTTTGGTCTGGAAGCCCGGGTTCCTTTTCTGGACAATGACTTGTTTGAATTTTCAAGAAGTTTAAGCTCAGGGCTAAAATATAAAAATGGCATAAAAAAATATCTACTTAGAAAACTGTTGGCAAAAAAACTTCCTCCCATTATTACTAATCGAAAAAAACAGGGCTTTTCCATACCCATGCGACAGTGGATTAAAACTGATTTAAAATACATGCTGGATAACTACTTGGACCAATCAAAGTTACGATCTGATCCTTATTTAAATCAAGATGAAATCAAGAAACTGGTAAATGAGCATCTAAAAAATCGCGCCAATCATAACCACTTGTTGTGGTCTTTGATCGTCTATCAAATGTGGAAAGAATATTATTCCATCAATTAAGTCAGGTAAGTATAAAATCAAGGCTACTTTTTGCTCGATATTAGGACAATAGTTCCTATAAACAAATATTTATAATTCGTTGTTATAATCATACTTATGAAACAAAAAATAATTGATCTGCGAGGAAAAATCTGTCCATTCCCCATCATGGAAATCATCAATAAGGTAGATGAAATGAAACCTTTAGAAAGTATTACCTTTCAAATTGATGATCCACTGGCGCTCAAATCTATTCCAGAAGAACTATCGGAATATTCCGATATACAAATATGTATCAAAAAAATAACTCCCTACTGGGAAATAACCATAAATAAAAGTTGAGGTTTAACATGTTAAAGCAGCTTTTTAATAAAAGCATGATTATGATCATCCTTTTTAGCACCTTGAATGTCATTATGTATTTTAGTATTAAAAAATTTTGGATTGGCGGTAGTAGTTTTTTACCTATGATTGGTAAACTAGGTCCCAACAATGCTCTCTTATTTGCCTTCCTAGTTAATATGGGGGTTATCGTAGGGGCTTTTTTAGGTGCCCTTTTTTCCAAAGAATTTATCTTAAAAATTCCTCAAATGAAAGACATTCCCAAGGCCATTATTGGTGGTATTTTAATTGGAATTGGCATCACTTTGGCCCCTGGAACCTGCACTACTTCTTTTGTCATTGGTTTTCCCATGCTATCCATTTCATCTTTTATATCTGGAGCAGGCATCTTCATAGGTGGATACATTGTTTATCTTACCATTCTCAAAAAAAACTTAAATAAATAAGGAGTTCCCATATGTCGTTTTCACTACTTGTAATAATCGGTTTTATATTTGGAATTGGACTGGGGTTTTTTATCCAAAGAGCAGGGCTTTGTTTTGCTCATGGACTTGGAGAAATTTTCGTCGGTAAACCCAAACGTATCATTAGAATGACCTTACTTATTTTTATTATTTCAGCGCTGGGATTTTATTTCTCCTCATATATCTCTTCTGATCTTGGTCTCAAACCAATCGGTGAACTGCGAGGTTTTGGATTCTACAATCTCCTTGCAGGAATGATTTTTGGTGCTGGTATTATTTTAAATGGTGGTTGTATTCTTGGTACACTTAGGCAGCTAGGCGAAGGAAACCTCATATTCCTAATTGTTCTTTTATCTTTTATACCTGGAATGGCTTTGGTGGTTTTTGTCTTAAACCCGCTTTTAAACCATAGCTACAACGTGCAAAATATAATTCTACCGGGTTTATTAAATGTCGACCCGGCCTATATTATATTTCCAAGCGTGCTAGGAGCGATCATTTGGTATACGCTACTTAGCTTAAAGAGGTATTAGTTTGAATCTTAAGTACAGCGAAAAATCTCTGAAAATATTTGAAGAGCGAAATAAATTATTTCGGATTATTTACGATACCATCATTAACTGTTCGGGAGTTTATGGTAGTCAAGTTTTTCAACTTTTAACCCACAACCTGCTTGAAATTTCCAATGCTGATCAAGTACTGTTAACCATAATCGAGGGCACTGAAGTCACCAAGCTCTCCCAATATCAAATATCTAAAGCAAATGCTATTATCAATATCACTAACAATATTCCCTTTGAGATGAATCTGTTAACCGATTATGAGTCCATCCCTTCATGCCTTCTTGTTGACTGCAAAGATTTGTCTCCTAAACAAAAGACCAATTTAAAAAAGATAAAAATACTAATAACCTGTAAAGAAAACGAAAGTTGTTATTTTTACTTTTTAACCAATCAGCAATCCATCATGGCCTATGGGGTATTGAAATATGAAGAATCGTCTAAATTAAAGGCCAAAGATCTCGTGGAAACCTATTTAGGATTACTCGGAGAAATTGCTAAGAGAGAAAAATCTTTAACTGATCTGGAAATGAGCAATCGCCGTTTTGAAAAGTTAATCGAAAACAGTCCTACGGGATTTCTGCTCATTGATGATAAACAAAAGATTATTCAAATTAATAAGGCCACGGAAGATTTATTTGGGTTGCCAAGAAACGAAATCATTAATAAAAAATGCTATACGTTTTTTTGCAAAGGAATGGCAACTTGTCCTTTGACCAAAGGTAACCCCGAGCAAAAAATCAAAGAGATCGACATTATCAATCGCAAAAATGAAACACTTCATCTTATTAAACATGCCATTGTCATAGATATGCATGGAAAAAAATATATGTTAGAAACTTTGGTTGATATTACCAATTTAAAAAAAGCCGAAAAGGCTCTGGCGCAAAATGAGCAACGTCTGCATGATATTATTATGAGCACGGCTGATTGGTTTTGGGAAATTGATAAAAGTGGCAATTACTCGTATGTATCAGATGCTGTTGACCGACAAACCGGTTATAGCGTAAACGAACTGCAAAACAAACATTGTTCATTGGTTATTGATCACTCCTTCAAAAATAAATTCATTAAAGACCTTGAAAAATTCTATAAAGAAGAAAATCCTATCGTGGATTATGAAAACCAGATATTAACTAAAGATGGAGAGATCAAAATTTTTCAAAAAAATGGTGTTCCTACTTTTGATGAGACTGGCACTTTGCAAGGATTTATTGGAGTTGATAAAGATATCACGGAAAAGAAGAATGCAGAAAAACTAAAAGAAGAAATGAATAAAAAGCTACTCCACTCTACCAAGCTGGCGGCGGTGGGTGAATTAGCGGCGGGAGTGGCCCATGAGGTCAACAATCCCTTATCCATTATCATGGGTAATCTTGAAATAATGAAAAGTAAGATCCAATCCGACGAAGGTATGACTGATAGTCTCAGCAAGCATCTTGCCACCATTACTACTGCGATAGACAGAATAAAATCAGTCATTCAAGGGATGAAAGGACTTTCCCGCAGTGAAAGTAGTGCAGTTGAAATATGGGATGCCAACGAAATTATTCGAGATAACTTTAATCTCATCAATATTATCTATGAAAAAGAAGGAATTCATTTAATTATGAATTATTCCAACGAAAAGGCATATATAAAATGCTCTAAAGATCAAATTCAGCAAGTTCTATTAAATCTTATCAGCAATTCCAGAGATGCCCTAAGGAATAAAAAATACCACAAAAACATCACTATAAATTGTAAAATTATTGGTCGCAAAGTCATTCTTGCAATATCTGACAATGGTTCAGGGATACCCGAGCACTGTCGAAACAAGATTTTTCAATCATTTTTTACCACCAAACCGGCAGGATCTGGAACCGGGTTGGGACTTAGTATTTGTCAAACGATCATCAACGATCACGGGGGAAGCATTGATTTTGAAAGTACTATCAATGTGGGTTCCACTTTTTTCATTTCCCTGCCACTGGTTGAATATATAGAAAAAGAAAAAAGCACTCTCAATGAAAAAGACCCGACCTTTTCGTTAGCTAATAAAAAGATACTAGTAGTAGATGATGAAGATGATATTAGAGAAATTTTAAAGGATTACCTGGAGTTGGAGCAAGCTACCGTCATGACTGCCAGCAACGGTCTAGATGCGTTTGAAAAATATCAAAAGAATAATTTTGACCTCATTTTAACCGACTTAAAAATGCCTCTGATGAGTGGTGATGAATTAGTTCAAAAAATAATTAATCATAAAGCAGAATACCCCAAGATACTAATTATCACCGGCGAATTAAACGATACCAAAATTATCAATCTGCTAAAGATTAAAGATATCAACTTACTTAAAAAGCCCTTCACCAGGGACAACCTGATGGAAGAAATTCAGATCCTTTTTAAGCACTAACCAAGCTAATAGACCTTTCATTCTTATGATTTTTTTGTTAACGTTAATTATGAAATATTTACTTTTTGGATTACTACTACTGGGTCTTGAATGTTTTGCTTTTGGTACTTCAGAATGCATCGCACATCGAGGAAATAGTTCAATTTTTCTGGAAAACTCGCTTGCCGCCCTTCAATCTGCAGCTGAGGTCAAAGCTCATGGGGTTGAATTTGATATTCGACATACTTTGGATGAGCAGGCCATAATTTTGCACGACGAAGAATTACAAAGGGTTACTAAGAACTCTAGTCGCTGTCCCAGAAAAGATAAAGTTAATTCCCTTAAGTTCACTGATCTTCGCCATTGCCAACTGTTAAATGGCGAACCTATTCCCACTCTTGAAACAACTTTGAAGATTTTATCTAACTATCCAATTAAGATTTTCATAGAATTCAAGGATAACCCCACTACCGCCGATCTTTTGCTCATTTACAAATATTACCAAACCATGCCGGAGAGAGTTTATTTTATTTCCTTTTCTGCAACATACCTAATTTGGCTTCGTCAAGAAATTCACAAAATGGACATATTTGATGAAGCTACGTTGTTACATCTTCAAAGTAACTACACCCTCCCCACTGCCTTTCATGGAGTCAACTTACAATATAATAACATCACCGCAATAAATATCATTGAACTAAAAAAGCAAAACAAGAAAGTCGGAGTTTGGACGGTTGATAATCCATCAGATATAAAAAAATTTATTTCGCTCTCAGTTGATTTCATAACCACCAACTATCCTACTAACTGCCTTAATTATCTGTAACACGTCCATTTTTTTTCTTTATGAGTAAAATAAATTTAGTTAAGAAAATTTATAATAAATTTACTTGAATATTTCACTCAGTAACGCTATTTTTATACTAAGGTTTTATTAAGGATTTTTATGGATCTATCCCAATATTACTATTTAGAATTTTCCGCATTCATCAAAAATGCCAGGCAACGCTGTGGTTTTAGCATTGAGGATTTATCAGCTAAAACAGGCATTTTAACTAAGGATTTAAAGGAATATGAATCATCTTCCCAAATCATTCCTTCCAATGAATTTAGTTTAATTATTGAAGCCACTCAAACTCCCAAAACTGAAGTTATCAACTTCCTTCATGACCTCTACGTTTTGAGTGCCACTATTTCTTCAGGTAAAGATCTTAAAGTTTCTTAAGATTCTTTACTTTCTTTACTTCTTTTTTTGACTTTTGATATTTACTTAATAAATTTTTCGATATTTTCCAACAGGTAGTTTCCCTGCCCTAGTTTTTGAATTTTTATGCCTCGTTTGGACAATTTGCTTCTTAAATTACATAAGTGAACATCAAAGGTTTTTTCGTGCACCATTAATCCACGCCAAATTTTTTCCGTGATGGCCTCTCTACTACATATATAATCCTTACTATGGATCAAACAATCAAATATTTGCTGCTCCTTGGATGTTAATTCACTAAAGGTAAACGATTGTCTTTCTTCTTTGGACATTTCCGTCTTTTTCAAAATTGGATTTTTAGTAAGTACCCATTCAATGTTAGCAATCAACTCATTTGAATTGATCGGCTTGATATGATATCCAAGCGCTTTATTCTTATAAAAAAATCTCATGATTTCTAGGTCATCAATATCTGTAACAATATATAGGGATAGATCCGTAAAAATGTCCCTGTGATTGTTAAAAAACTCAATTAGGTTACCATCAGTTAATGACAACGAACTGATAAGTATTGCTGGTAAATCAGTTTTTTTAGTTTCTTCGTAGCGCTCTTTTAGCTGGGAAAACTTATCAAAATAGGTCGTTTCAAATCGTACATCAAAAATAATTTTATATAAATCAATTATTTGTCGATCGTTTTCCAATATCCAGATTCGGTTAATTTTTTCCACCTATTTCTCCAAAACTCCTCTTCCTTATATCACCAATGCCAAAAATTATAGCATTAAATTAGCCTCTTTTGCGAAAGTTTTACTGTAATTTTCACTTTTCTTAAATATAATAGCGTGAATATCTTAGCAAAAGGAGTGTCTATGTCTACTATCTGTATCCCTCTAGCTAACGGTTTTGAAGAATTAGAGGCCATCACTTTAATTGATATATTGAGAAGGGCCAAGATCAACGTCATCACTGCAGGAGTTAATGTCGAATGGGTTGAAGGTGCTCATCAAATCAAAATCCAAGCTGACACGGCTATAAAAAATATCAGCGCCAGCAAAATTGATATGATTCTTTTACCAGGGGGCATGCAAGGAACTAAGGGACTATGCCAAGACCAGTATGTCCAAAAACTTATCAAAGAAATGAACACCCAAAACAAAACCATTGGAGCAATCTGCGCCGCCCCCCTAGCGCTGGATGCGGCCCAAGTTATTAAAGGAACATTTACCTGCTACCCTGGTTTACAAAATCAGATAAGATCGCCTCATTATCAGGAGAGTCCAAACGTCATCATTGATGAAAACATCATGACGTCCAAAGGCCCTGCTACTGCCATGGAATTTGCATTGGAAATCGTGAGATTTTTTATGGGAGAGCAGGTTTACAATGACCTCAAGGAAGATTTGCTCGCAGATCTCTAATCTTTGTACTTGAAAATCTGCAAATAATTCATTAGATTAGTTATATCAACTAGTGGGGGTGTAGCTCATCTGGGAGAGCGTCTCGCTGGCAGCGAGAAGGTAGCAAGTTCGATCCTTGTCATCTCCACCACTTTTCTTTAGGTCTTTTAACAAGGCCTTTTTTTTTGCCAAAATTTTAAAATGCCAACCACCACAAATCATTAAACAAACAGAATCAATCAGTTAGTGAAATGCTTCTTCTGTGATCCACTTGACCAAACGCTCAAAAGTCTCCAGAAATCTCTCTGGTTGGCTACGATTGGCTAAAATTTTGGCTAAGGAGGTAGCACAATTTTTTAGGTAGCAAAAGTTGGTAGCATTTGGATGGTTAACCTTATGAAATTATTTGTTAGAGGGACGCTGGCTGATAACAAAAAATTGGAGGTTAATTTTATGAAACAGACTAGAAATTACATGAACTTTATTAGCGGATTTAGGATTAATCGATATTCAATCCTTGACAATAACTTGCATCAAAATATAAATTCCCAGCTATTAGTAAAGCCGACTAAACTCAAAGGAAATTTATGATTCTTAGACAATCCCTGTTTAAAAATATCTGTTTCTTTATCTTACTCATGTCCCCCATTCCATCTTTTGCCAGTACTTTAATAAGTGATTTTGTTGAAAATCTTCTTTCTCAAATGACCGTTGAAGAAAAGCTTGGACAACTACAAATGCTTGATGGTTTGATGGATGGCAGTAATAGGCCAGAACATCTGGAGCTTGCTAAAAAAGGACTCCTTGGTAGTGTCCTAATGACTAGAGGAAGTAAAAACGTTCTGCCTCTTCAAGAAGTAGCGGTTCATGAATCCAGACTTGGAATTCCAATTTTATTTACCTTTGATGTTATTCACGGATACCGTACGGTGTTTCCAGTTCCTCTAGCGAGCGCTTCATCCTGGAATCTTGATTTGGTGGAACGTTCTTCTGAAGTAGCTGCCCGTGAGGCCTCTGCTGCTGGTATTAAACTATCTTTTGCCCCTATGGCAGATATTACTCTGGATCCCCGCTGGGGAAGAATTGTTGAAAGTGGCGGAGAAGACCCCTACCTCGTCTCTGAACTGATCAGATCCATCATTCGAGGATTTCAAGGTAATGATCCATCAGACCCAAAACGAGTGGGTGCCACGGCTAAGCACTGGGTCGCTTACGGTGCGGCTGAAGCTGGCCGAGATTATAATACAACAGATGTCTCCATCCATCGCCTGCGAGATCTTTACTTTAAACCATTCAAGGCAGCAGTAGAAGAAAACGTCACGGCCATCATGCCGGCCTTTAGTGTATTAAATGGTATACCCTCCACTGTTTCACCCTATACTGAAATAATTCTAAAAAATGAATGGGGATTTGATGGAACCATCATCAGTGATTATACCGCCGTTGAAGAACTTTATCTTCACAGGCTGGTCGATGATCTAAAGGATGCTGCTTACCTGTCACTCAAAGCAGGAGTTGATATCGAAATGGTAAGCCGTAATTTTAATCGCTTTATTCCAGAGCTGATTAAATCAGGAAGACTCTCTGAAGAATATCTAAACAGCGCTGTCAGAAGAGTTTTAAGACTTAAAGAAAAGCTAGGGCTTTTTGATAATCCTTTTGTAGATCCATTAAGAGAAAAAAAGGAACTATTCACTAAGGAAAACAAGACCCTTGCATTAGAGCTTGCCAGACAATCCATTGTTCTCTTAAAAAACGATAAAAAGATTCTTCCTCTTGATGTCACCAAACTCAAGCAAATCGCGCTCATTGGCCCCTTCGTTAATGATCAAGTCGTCCATTTAGGATCTTGGGCCGGAGATGGAAGACCTAAGGATACTCAAACCATTTACAAGGAATTTCGTCGAAGACTTTTTAGCCAAGTCCAGATTGAGATCGAGTCAGGCGTTAGTGTATTAGGTGGAAATAACAACGAGTCAAGCGATTTAGAAGGAATTGAAAAAGCAGTTAACCTTGCCAAAAAATCAGAACTCGTCATCATGACTCTTGGAGAACCAGCCCACTATTCGGGAGAAGCCGCTTCGAGAACTAATTTAGGTCTTCCAGGAAGACAACAAGAACTTCTTGAGGCAATTTATAAAACTGGAAAACCTATTGTCGTTTTACTCATGAATGGTAGACCTCTTGTCATTCCTTGGATGGCACAAAACATTCCAACCATTGTTGAGACCTGGTATCTAGGAACCATGGGTGCTCAAGCGATTGTTGACGTACTTTTTGGAGTCGTCAATCCTTCGGGAAGATTATCTACAACATTTCCTAGAAATGTTGGACAAATTCCCATCTACTATCGTCATCTCAATACTGGTAGACCGGCATCAGATGAAGATCCTTTTTATAAGTCCATGTATCTAGATAGTCCCAATTCACCACAATTTCCTTTTGGGTATGGACTCAGCTACTCTGAATTTAAGTTAGATAATCTCTCTATAACAAAAATGAATATCCCTTACAAAAATCAAAACGCGATTAAAGTACAGGTGAATTTAACGAACCTCGGTCCCTATGATGGTTATCAAGTCGTACAGTTTTACACTCAGGATCTAGCAGCTAGTTGTGTTCGTCCCGTAAAAGAGCTTAAAATGTTTAAAAAAGTGTTTTTACCAAAAGAACACAGTCAGCTAATTGAATTTACCCTCGATCAAACGACATTATCCTTCCCTGACTTTGATGGACTTACCATTTTCGAACCAGGAAACTTTAATGTTTTTGTGGGATTTAATTCTCAAGAAACGCTTAAAGGTTCATTCCAGCTTTAATAATTAGATTGTCCGTGCACAAATGATGTTAAGATTTTTGTCACAGCCCTACGTGTTGTCTAATTGGTTATCTTATTAAAATTTAAGTAGATTATATTCCATTATAAGGCAGAATCTTTCTTTTGAAATCACTCCATTTATCAAGATAAAAAAGTTTTTTTATCATCGTCCA
>Ga0208958_1002494_pt1 | contig 15727 bp, 13 predicted proteins | sample RifOxyB1_FD_184032 | JGI IMG/M metagenome (GOLD analysis project Ga0208958, IMG submission 184032) | Soil microbial communities from Rifle, Colorado - Rifle Oxygen_injection B1 (SPAdes) | ecosystem: Environmental > Terrestrial > Deep subsurface > Rock core/Sediment | place: Rifle, Colorado... | reverse complement strand
CACCTTTGATCAATGAGGGATATTCTGTATATCCAAAAGTATAATATCCAGCCCTTTTCAATGCCTTGGAAATAATTATGCCTGAGCTTTTTATCCCTTGCCCGGCTGCACCTGCAATTTTTATAGTATATCTATTTTGCATTTCCTTATTTTATTGGTTAATTGTATTTGTGTCAATTAGGTTAAATTAAATGGGTTAAAAATAGGTCCGTAAATTAGGTTAAGACAGTGAGATAAATAACGTGGTTTAAAATTTTTATTACATTTCAGCTTTTTTTACTTGTTCTTGAGATAATTTTTTTTGCTCCAGCTTTTATTTCATTTATTTGCTCTTTTGTATAATTGCTCTCCAAATGGTCCTCTAGTTTTATGAGTTTGTATTTCTTTGCCTTACTTTTCATTTTTTCCGGCCATGGGATTGATATCTGGAAAATTGTTGGGGTTTTTAGTGAAATTAGGTTGAGCCTGCCATTGAAATTTTTTTCGATTATGTTCTTACATATGGGCAGGCCGAGCCCCGTGCCCTCGCCTAGAGGTTTTGTTGTAAAAAATTTGTCAAAAATTTTATGCTTGTTTTGTGGTTCTATTCCTGCACCGAAATCAACAATTTTAAGCTTAAAATGTGTGTTTGAAGACTGTTCTTTAATTTCAATAACCTTGAAGTCATCTTCGGATTCTTCTAGATCTGATTGATCCGAGCTTTTATATGTATCAATCGCATTTTTTAATAAATTTATTATTACTTGGTTAAATTTAATTGGATTGCCGAGAATTAATGCTTTTTTATCAACCTCTGTCAAAAGTTTTATGCGATTTTTCCTTATTCTGAACTCTAATAGATTTTGTGCTTTCGAGATCTCATCGTGAGGTGCAAAATACATATACCTATCTTCCCCTTTGAGATGTGAAAGATAGCTTTGGATAAGTGAATCAATATGTTCTACTCCATTTAGTGCTGCGCTAAGCTCTTCTTTTATGCTTGATTTTTCTTGACACTTTATTACACTGAGGTTGAATTTGATATTACTTAGAGGGGTGACAATTTCATGGGTCAGCCCTGCAGAAAGTTCGCCAAGTGTGGCAAGCTGGTTATATCTGAAAAGCTCTTCTTGCCTGATTAATTGGACCTTATTTATCCTCCTTTTAAATACATTAAGAAGGGTTGAATTAAGCTGTTCGAAGCTTGCTTTTTTGTTATAGGTCTTTATTTGTGTTAGTGCCTTTGGTCCCAGCATTAAGGGAAATTACTAATTTAATGCAAATTTAACAGTTTATAGCATTAATTTTGTTCCAAAGCACTGTATTATGGCGCAAATTTTTGAAGAAAACGATTAAAATTTCCCTATTTGGAAGTATTTGGATATACTATTTTTGGATTTAACTAATAAGTTAATAAGTTAATTAGTTAATCCGTTAATTTGTTAATTAATTTATCATGGCTGTTCAAATCGATTATTTTGCTCCTATTGGTTGGAAACCGAAAAATCCTGATGAGGACTATTTGATTGCTTATTTCCAAATTGCTTTGAAGGATGGGATCCCGCAGGAAAAATTTAAAGAGGTAGCTGCTACTGTTGCTGCTGAGTCCAGCACTGGCACATGGACAGAGGTTGATGAAAGCTCGAACGCAGGTATGGATAATGCTACTAAATACAGGGCTGTAGTTTTTGATATTGAGGAGGATCAAAAGCGGTTTAAAATTGCTTATCCTGTAAATCTTTTTGAACCTGATAATATGTCTGGAATGTTGGCTGGTTTTGCTGGGAATATTGGTGGGATGAAGGCTTTAAAAGGAATGCGTTTGTTAGATGTGCGCTTTCCTAAAAAAATAGTTCAGTCTTTTCCTGGACCAAAGTTCGGAATTGAAGGTATGCGCGATATGCTTGGACACTATGATGATCTTGATGATCCATTACGAAAAAAAATGCCGATTATGGGGACTGTGCCAAAGCCTAAAGTTGGTAGGACGGCTGAACAGCAGTCTGCTTTGGCACGGGAGCTTTGGACGGCGGGCGACTTCACTTATGACTTTATAAAAGATGACGAGAATTTGACCTCACTGGAGTTTAATAATTTTTATGACCGCGCCCGCCTTGTTCTTGACGTGCAGCATGACGTTGAGAATATGTCTAAAAACAAAAGGTTTTCTTTGCTGAACATTACACATTCGAACTTTGAGGAACTGATTAGGCGAGCTGAGACAATTCGTGATCAGGGTGGTCGCTTTGTGATGATTGATGTTGTAACAACCGGTTTTGGCATGCTGCATTCGTACCGTAATGAGGATCTTGGGCTTGCTATACACGCACATAGGGCTATGCACAGCTTTTGGACAAGACATAATTCTAGCGACGACAAGGCTGAATTTGATGGTTTTAGCGTGTCAATGCTTGTTTTGGCGAAAATTTATAGACTTCTTGGAGTGGATTCCCTTCACACTGGGTCTCCAAAAGCAAAAATGGAGGATTATGGTGAGAGCGATATAATAGCTAGGACTGTTTCTTCGTCTGGAATTGTGGAACCTGATGAAAAAAATTTGACGCTTGGTCAAAATTGGTTTGGAATGAAGGAAACATGGCCAGTTGCATCAGGTGGTCTTCATCCTGGTGTTCTTGATAAAGTAGTTGAAAAACTTGGCCCGAATATTTTCATCCAGCTTGGTGGTGGTGTTCTTGGTCATCCCGAAGGCATTCGCAGGGGTGTTGAGGCAGCGCTTGAAGCCCGGAAGGCAATTGCTGCTGGTGAACCGATTTCTGAATTTGTGAAAAAACATCAGGATTCAGCACTAGCTGTGGCTGTTAAAGAATGGGGAACTGAGCCAAGGATTGTTTATTAGTATATTGCTTCAATTTTGAAAGCTGCATTGTACAGCTCAATGATCTCCCCTACTTGCCTGCCAAGAAGGTTTGTGACGTTGCGGGCATCTACCCACAGTACTACTTTGAAATCGAGCGATACGAGCTTGACCTTTGATCTAAGTGTGATAATGAACCTTTTAGTGAACTGGTTCTGTCTTTTTATTTGTTTGATTGTCTGCTTTAGACCATCAATTCTCTGGTCAATTGAATATAGTTTGGAAAGTAATCTTAAATATCGCGAGTTTTTAATTGAAATTTTTTGTTTGTGGAGGTCTTCTTCGAGGCTCTTTTTTAACTTTTTATAATACTCTAACTCACGCTTTAACTGGTGCAAAAGCATTTTGCGCATAACATTTGCCAGTAATAAGTTAAGTACATTTACTAAAACGGAACATAAACTAATTATCACAGATTTTAGTATACACCATCTTTATTAACTTTTTCTTCTGTATTCACCAATATGGGTATTGCTACATTTGCAGTACTGCAGTTTTTATTAGCTCCGCAGTGCGGGCACTGATATTCATATGTAGATCTATTGCCATTTTCTATAAACCATTTACATCCACATGAGCATGTGGTTTCGTCTGGTCTTAATATTGACCTTTCCGATGATTTCCTACCCGGGATTACAAATGTGTAGAGTGATTGGGTTAGTTCGGCTATTGACGCACCACCTACTGTGATTGAATAATTTCCGCTGTCCCCGGCGCTTCCACAGGATCCGTTTATAAGAATTGGTAAAGCGAGTATTTGGTTTTTGAATGCTTGTGACATGCCAAAAGTATATTCCATTTGTTTTAATTTTGCCTTTGTCTGAATTGAGGATTTAATCTGGTCAACCATTTCCGGCCACGGCCATTTTTCTCTTGCTTCCTGTTCGTTGAAGTGTACCTTGGCCTTGATCAACATAATTTTAAAAGATTCTATTAGATCATTCTTTTTTGTTTCGAAATCACCAGGCTTTATACTTTTGAATATTTGAAAAAATGTCTCAATTTCGGGAGAAAAGTCCTCAAGTTGCGCTTGTATATTAATGTCATATTTTGGAATATAAGCAAATGGTCCATAATCCTGAACAAGTTCCTCAAAGGTCATGTCTTCTGGTACTAATATTGCATTAGCCAGTAATTCTACTGGAGAAAGTTCTTCGGGTTGAAAAGTCCCATCTATCTTTGTTTCCCATGTTTCGCGCACTGCATTGTGTTTTTCATATCCACAATTGTAAATTCGCCTATTACGTACCTGGACCTTATATTCCAAGATCTGCTGGCCATCAAAACGCCGGGTATATTCTGGAATTATCCCATAAAATGATACAAAACTATGTTCTGAACCAGGGTAGTTTTCTTTAGGACTCTGAAGTATTGCTTTTGTATATCCAGCAAATTTTGCAAGAGGACCAAGTTCTTGATGCAGCTCTACTGTTTGTTTCATTAATTGCTCTATTGTTCTAAAAGATCCGAGCTCTGCCTCTCTAATTTGTTTTGTTTGAGCGTCTATACCTGGTTCGTTAACTGCGTTTAGTAATAAATCCATGGCTGGTACATTCCACGCAGAATTTATAAGTTGGCCATGTTCATTAAATCTGTATTCATATCTGAATTCGTGGAGATTTGTCAGGTATTCACCTACAAATAATTTAAGTTGGGATAAAACACCTTCGTCTGTTACTAGGCCATCATGATAATTTTTATGCTCAAGATCAAGGCGGAATGCCTGCATATTAAATCCTTCTGCAACTTTCCCGAACCCAAATTGTTCATATCGGTTATTGGGGCCGTTTTTGTGACTATGGCCATAAAAACCATCAGCTGATGAAAGCATAATTAATTTTTGAAAATGATTATTTTAAAACTTTGGCTTGATTAAAATATTTTTTACTTTATCAAACTTCAATTTAAAATTAATATTGATTAATGCATATGTAAAAACAAACAGCGCTGGAACTATTATTAAGTTTCCTGCTAATTGATTGGTAATAAAAGGGAGGCCATTAATATAACTTTGCCCTAGTCCTTCAATTGTTTTTGGATACATTGATGTTGTGAGCACTACTCCGAAGTTTGTCCATAAAAAGAAAATCACTGTTGATATTATTCCACCGAATTGTATAGAAAACGGAGAAAAATATTTTTTAATAATTGCTCCGATCATTGGCACAATGGTAAATCCTGTCCATGTGAAGATGAATATCATGCTATTGCCTATGATAAAGTCGCTGATCACTAGAGAAGAAATTGGGACCAGTAAGGAAAGCTTTTTATGTTTGAAAAAATAACCTGCGCATAATGAAGTACCTATTATAAATTCGACATTGGAATCTATATGAAAAACTGTTCTTGTTAAAATAACTAAAGTAACATAAGTCAAAAGTAAAGCAAAATCCTGAGCATATTTTTTCATTATTAAAATTCGATGAAATACAAAATAAAAGTGAAATATGAAAAGTTTTTTAATTAAAAAATCATGTTATCAATTATGAAGCCTAGCTCATCTTCCTCTTTGACTATGTAAGCACTCACACCAGTCTGGGAGTCTTGTCCGTTCACCTGGAGTTTCCAGAACTGGTTTTCTGCCGGTGTCACGCCGTTAATGCTTGTGATCATTGCGCCAAAATCATATTCCTGGAAACTAAATTCAAAGTTTTCATTCTCTTCTTGCAACCTTTGTAATATATCAAAAGCGTTTAATTCTTCACTACTGTTGTATCCTACTTTGTATGTTTCTGTATTGTCTTTATTCGTAACTTTTATTGAAACTTCTTTTGATGTTGACTCAGCTAGGACCTGTTCATTTTGATCTTTATTTCCGGATTTTGTGTCTGAATTACTACTTCTATCCTGTAAATACAGGAACCCGGCAGTGGATAATGTTATAACTGCAATTATGGATATGATGGCAATAAGAGTATTCCTGGATAAATTTTTCATCTTAATATACATAAAAAATTAAAAAATCTCCCTTATCAGGAGATTCTAGGTTTGAAGAATTTCCTGCTCGGGACCGCCATTAGGCTCATTACTGTAATTTAGGCTCGGACTTGTCCTTTGCTTTATGGACTCACCGTTGCGGCACAGTGGGAGAATTTCGCTCCACTTCACTAAATTAATTATTACAGTTACTTTATAAGATAAAGAAGTGTTTTTGTCAATGTAAATAATTTATATTTACACTTACTTTTCTTCCCATTCCCATACTCCATCCCATTTTTCGAGTTTTTTCTTTTCAAATATTTCTATTCTTTTCAAAAGAACTTCCAATGCGTTATCGCCTTTATTTGAATTAGTTCCCAAAATTTTCTTTGCTTGGGAAAAGTCGCCTTTTTGATAGATAGCGAAAGCATGTTCATAAACTCGTTTAATTTGTTCATTTTGTGCGGATTTAACAAGTGGTTCGTAAATTTTTATGCTCTGCGATCTGCCTTTGACTATGACTTCATCGAGAAGTCGGAAAATGATTTTGATAGATGAAGTATTATTATTTACCTTGTTTTGCTCCAAAAAGTTTTTATAAGTGCTTTCGGAGACAATAAATGGGACTCCATATTTTTTGGTTAGTCCTTCGAGCCTTGATGCAAGGTTCACATTGTCACCAAGTACTGTATAGTCAAATCTGTCTTTGCCTCCAACATTCCCTACTGTCATTTGTCCTGTATTAATGCCTATCCCTATTTTTATTTCTGGATAATTCGGATAAGATTGCTGAAATTGTTTGAGGCCCTGTCCCATCAATAAGCCTGATTTTACAGCATGCACGGCATGTCTTGAATCATCAAGCGGTGCATTCCAGAGGGCCATGATTGCATCCCCGATATATTTGTCGATAGTGCCAGAGTTTTTCAGGATTATATTAGACATAAAATTTAAATAATTGTTTAGCATTGTGACAAGTTCATGCGGCTGCATTTTTTCTGAGAGCGAAGTAAAGCCTCTTATGTCGGAGAAAAGCACGGACATATTCTTGGTTTCGCCACCTAGATCTAGTTTTGAAGTGTCCTGAAGGAGAATATCCAATAAATGCTTGTTCAAATATCTCGAAAATGTATGCTTTATAAATCTTGTTTCTTTATTTTGGAGTGTGTATTTAATAATTAATACAACAATATATGCGAGAAAAGCTACAATTGATGTCTGGACAAAAAATGTAAGAAAATTTAAATTAACAATTAAAATACTTAGTAAAAAGTTTAGTAGAAGAGCCCCTAAAATAACTAAGGCGGTATATGCAATCTTTTTTAGCCTGAAGTATGCATTTATTAGGAAGAAGTTAATTGAAAATAATATAATTGCGACCAGGTATTTGCTCGGGTATTGATAGAAGGTGTTATTTAGATAACTATTTATAATATTTGCATGAATATAAATTCCAGCAGTATTGTCCCCAAAAACGTTTGTAAAATTGTCATTTAGGTTACTTCTAAGATCTAGTGCGGTGGAACCTATGAGAACTACTTTGTCCTTGAAAAGTCCTTTTTCGTATTTACCTTGTTGTACATCTTTGAATGATATATAGGTAAAATCCTCTTTTGTGTATGAAAAGATCAATTCGTGATTTTTGCTGGTTTTATATGTGTTACTTCTAAGCTGTATTGTATCCCCACATAATTTTTTTTGTTCGTTTGTATTTATATCGAAATAGTTTGTGGTTATATTTAGTGCAAAGCTTGGTTCGCAATCAATGCTAGTTGTTGTTTTTCTGATCTTCCCATCAGTATCTTGATCAAAATTTACAAATCCACTTTGAGCCGAAGGATAGATGCTTTTATAAAGTTGTTCCTGACCTTTTAACGATGGATTATCAACAAATTTACTTCCAAGGACAATAGGTATCCCTGAGTCGTTCATACTAGCTATCGATTTCTCAAATTCACTATCGCCTGTTCTTTGTTCCAGAAATAAAACATCAATGCCTACGACAGATGGTTTGTCTTCTGAAATATTGTTTAATGTTTGAGCGAAAACAGTTCTGTCCCAAGGCCATGCACCTATTTCATTCAGACTGGCATCGTCAATTCCTACTATAACTATTTCTTTTCTGGCGCTTACTTCACCTTGGAGCGAATCATTGAAAATGTTATCTACTTTCTCAAGAAATCCTTGATCAATAATCAGAAAGATAAGAGAGCATATCAAAGCCAGCACAAAGGAAGTCAGAGCATTAAAGTATTTTTTTTTGAAAATTTTGTTAAACTGCATTATTTGCATTTTCAACAAGAGTCTTTAATTGTTCGATCTCTTCTTGTGTAAATTCTCCGTTGGAACAGTTTCCCTTCAATTGTTGCAGTAGTGTCAAAATCTCCTCATAATTACTAATATGCTCTTGGTAAATATTTACTTTATCAATTGCAAGTTGAAAGTCAGAGTCAGTGAAATTTTGGCAGGTCTGCTCATTTATTTTTGTAATGTCGGATACTTGTTTCAATTGTTCCTGAATATTTTCTTCGGTTAAACTTGATGGCGAGGTTAGACCAAATCTAAAAACACTGTAATCTTCTCTTTCTTGCAATGCGCTTAGTAAAGATGTCATGAAATCTTTGTTGTCAATTTCATTATCACCACCACTACCCTTTTCATCAAATACCTTTTGATATTCTTCATCTATTATTGTATTTCTTTTGAACCAGAAATCATTTTTAAATTCATCAGGAATTTCCTGTTTTTCTATTCTGAAAGATTTATCATCACGAATAATTGTAGCCATTTCATCTGGAGAAAGGCCGATGGTTTCAAGGATATTTTGTTCATCTCCTTTCTTTTCGTACCTCGACACATCGACACTATTTTCTATTACAAAAGCAATTGAATGATCGTTGTTAATTGCATCAATACCAAATATTGTCCCACGGACAGCTGCTATTGCGTTAGGTGTTTTTACTTCATATTCTCCGCCTTTGCTAACGGTCCGTACCCGGTTCCAGGTCCTTCCAACCAGTTGATTTATATTTGTAGAACTTTCTTTTAGATCGAGTTGTATCTCGGTTGACTGGTCTAGCGAGATCAATGAGTTATCTTCGAGGAAAATTTTTGCGTATGAATCTTTGTCTGTTTTGACAAAACTTCCTGAAGTTAAAGTAATTTCGGTTTTATCAAGCTCTTTATAATCTGTGTCATCTTGAGATTTGTAGTAAATAGTCCCAGTTTCCTTGACTAATGTGAACTCTGTATTTTTTGATTTTTCAGTGAATACTAGATTCCCCATTACTGCCGTTGTTCCTATGAGCAAAAAAAGAACAAGTGCTCCTGCAACTATTAAAAGTAGTTTTTTAGAACGCCTTTTTTTATTTTTTTTCGCCATATATTTTTATTATAAAATCAAATGTATGGATAAACTTAAAATAAGCAGGGAGCGTAGACAGTTACGTTTATGCTACTTTCATGGAGCGCGCCTTTTGAATCTATTGCATCAAGAAATATTGTATATATTGTATTACCACAAAATGGAGCGGAAAGGTTGACTGATGAACCTGTTCCTGCACCTATATATATTTTCCCTGATCCGGGTTTTTGGTAATACCATTTTAGGAAAGTTCCGCTAAGCGTTCCATCTTCTGGGTCAGTGCCTGCACCGGCAAGGCCTACTGTTACATAGTAAACTCCCTGTTTTGCGTCATATTGCGTGGCATTAAAAGTTGATCCGGTTTTTGGCCTAAGGATTTGGCCGGTAGGTGCTTTATTTGTTGGTGGGGGTGGCTCTGGCGGTGGTGGTTCCGGAGTTGGAGAAGGTGTTGTACCAAGCACATTACTCTCCTCTTCTACTACCGCGACGACTTTGAATTTTACTTCGGCTTCTTTCTTAGTATCCTCCAAACCTTCTAATTTCAATATTACTTCAAAACGGAGTGTGTAGTTACCGGGTGTTTTTTTGCCGATATCGCCTGAAATTGTTTCGGAAAAAGGTTTGGTCTCTGAATTTATAAACCATTGATAATTGAAATCTTGTTTGAATTGTTCACCAAGCAATTCTAGACATTTAAATGCAACGCTACCTTCATACTTGATATTTTCATTTTCCTTAAATTCCTGGTTTGTTTTAGGCGTTTTGATTTGTACAGTAAGTGCGTCTTCATCATTTAGGCAATTTACTATCTCAGCATTTATGTTGAGCTCTGGGCTTATTTTTATCCTCTTATCTTCGCCATGAGCGGAATCTTGGAATACAAAGAACCCAGTGAACACTGCCGTGAATAAGACAGCAAAAGAAGTAACAACTAACGCTGTAGTTTTATTTAAAATATTCATATACTATATAACTGATTTTTTGGGAAACTATGACAGTTTTTATACCAAAATTAATTTGACTATTAATCTATAGTTTTTAATTTTTGTCCTTCTGGAGTGTCTATGATTTCTAAACCATAATTTTTATTTAATTTATCTCTAATTTCGTCAGCTTTATGGAAGTCTTTGGCTTTTTTCGCTTTTTCTCGTTCTTTTAACAGCTCTTTGATCGCTAGGTCCTCTGCCTTGATCCAATCTTCTTTTGTGTCTTCCCATTTTGATATTTCAAGTCCCAATACTGTATCGAACTTTAAAATGGTTGAATAAGTATCTTTATTAGGCTTTTTTAACATATCCCATAGAATCGAAAGTGCTTTTGAAATGTTAAAATCTTCTTCAAGAGCTTGTTTGAATTTATCGTTCCATTTTTGGTCTATTCCTGTCCCTAATTTCCCCTCTGTCTGGGAATGTATTTTCAGTAAAGTCGTTTTCAATCTATTCCTTGCGGTTTTTGCTGCTTCTAGTGCTTCCCAGGTGAAATTTTGCTTTGATCTGTAGTGTGCCTGCAGGAAAAAATATCGCAGATCCATTGGATCGAAGCCTTTTTTGAGAACGTCATTTAAGGTGTATACGTTTCCAATGGATTTTGACATCTTTTGACCATCTACTTCCAACATTTCATGATGTAGCCAATAATTGACGAATTTCACTCCATTCGCAGCTTCGCTCTGTGCGATTTCGTTTGTATGATGGACTGGTATGTGTTCAATTCCGCCCATGTGAACGTCTATTGTCTCGCCTAATGTGTCTTTTGACATCGCGGAACATTCAATGTGCCAACCTGGAAATCCTGCTTTTGTTGGTTGTTTTATTCCTTTGAACTCTTTATCCCAGGTTTGTAGGGCGTTCTCGTGCTTTCCTGTTTTAAAGAACCATACAGAAAAATCATAAGGACTTTTTTTACCGGGATCAGAAATGTCTCCGTGTCCTGCTCCTTTAATGTTTTTTTCAAGGTCTTGCCTATTTAAGTCATTGTAATTTTTGAACTTTGCTACCTCAAAGTATATTGCCTGGTCTGTTGCGTATGCAAAACCCTTATCAATAAGGGATTGGACCATTCTGGCCATTTGGTCCACATATTTTGTCGCAATTGTTTCATGGTCTGGTGGAAGTACATTCAATTCCTCAAGGTCTTGGTGATACAATTTCGTATATTTTGCAGCAATCTCTTCCGGTGTGAGGTTTTCTCGTTTCGCACCCTTTTCCATTTTATCTTCGCCCTCGTCGTCATCGCTTACAAGATGACCTACGTCAGTTATATTCCTTGTATAAGAAACTTTGTACCCAAAATATTTCAATGAACGTCTTATTAAATCTCCTTTAACTGCTGAATAAAGATTGCCAATATGTTGATGTGAGTAAACTGTTGGTCCGCACTGGTAAAAGGTGACTATATTATCTTTTAATGGCTTGAGCTCTTCGAGTTCTTTTGTAAGTGTGTTATAGAGTTTCATTTTTTAAATGTAAGGATAATAGATATTACAATAATAATGGATTGAGCACCAGATAGGGATAAAAATTTAGCCGATGAAAAATATGGCTAAGATACTAGGCACAAATATATTTTGAAGATTAACAACATGGTTCCATTGGTTTATTTTGTCATAAGTGGGTCTAATTTGCAAATTTTTGTCTTCGTCGTGTTGACTTTTTTAAAATTTATTGTAGAATATTGTTAATCACTAGGGACGGAAGTTATAAGTGTTAGTGCTTATAGCAACAGTCCCGTTTTTTATCTCCTCTTAAGTTTTTCTTTTAAGCTAGTAACGAACACAGCATTATTCAGGAATTCTTTTAGAAGTATCGAATAGCTCTTCTGATTTGGGATAATAATTTTTAGTAATTTATTTTTCTTATGCAGGTAATCTACTAAACAGTAAAAATCTCCGTCGCCTGAAACTATGATTGCCTTGTCAAATTTATTGAAATTTATCATTGCATGTAAGACTAATTCAGCATCAACGTTTCCTTTTATCTTTTTCTTTTTATACTTGTTATAGTCTAATGTTGGTTTAAAAATAAGAATATAACCGCAGTCTTTTAAATAAGCATATAGTTTTTTATTGCTGTGGATATATCCAATAAACAGATATGCTCGTTTTATGTGATATTGATCTGAAAGATACCGGTAAAATTTATAGAAGTTCAATACCCAGCCTTGCGATAATACACCGAGATTAAGGTTTTGACTATCAATAAATGCATAAATTGTTTTTCGCTTTTGTTTTTGCCTCATCTCATTTCCCATATAAAGGAAGAGCTTAGCAAAAACTTCTTAACGAATCCTGAATTTTTTATGAAAAGGAGATTAATTTTCTATCTTGTTATTTGAAAGCTTTGTACTTGTTCCAAAAGAGCTTTTGCCTTTTTATCTTGCTCGAAATGCTTTCTAACTGGTTCGATCAGTTTATTTAGGTAATCTGCGACCGCAACTTTTAGATCAAGAGGGAAAAGCTTTTTGGTTTTGTAGTCAGCTTCAAGTTCAGAAAAAATTTTATATGTTACATCTCCACCGAATTTCTGATCACGCTTAACAGTAAATCCATCTTTCAGCAGACCTTCCTGTCCTTTTAAGTGATGCGCTTCAAAAATTATTTGCTTGCAGTAGTCAAGAATTGGATTATCATCAATCTCGCCTTCTGGGCAATATGCCTTTTGAATTTTTCTTTCAACGTCCTCTTTTGTGTCGGTCATGAAAATCGCTGTATCTGGCTTCGACTTGGACATTTTCATAGCAATTGCTCTTTCTGTTGCATCCATTTTGCCTTCTACTGGTTTATTTAAACCTTTCAATAGTCCATGGCTCACGACAACTGGTTTCCAGAATCCAAGTTCCGGCCCAAGTTCACGTGCCAGCATGTTCACTTTCCTTTGATCGAGGCCAAGTTGTGTTACCTGGCACTTCATTACCTTAAAGATGTCTGTGAACTGCATACATGGGTAAATAATCTGTGCAGCAGAAAGTTCATCATTCTCTTTTCTGCCCATTATTTCAGTTGTTCTTAGCATTCTTTTAAGCGTTGTGTGTTTGGCGACACGCATTACGGTTTCCCAGTATTCTTTCTTTCCGATAAAATCACTGGTCCAAAGAAATTCAACATGATCAAGGTCCATTCCAGCTGCTTTCCAAATCTCAATAAAATATTTTCCTACTATCTGGATTTTTTCCATATCTCCGTCCATTTTGTTATTCAGATATCCAAACCAGTCAGCAACCCACATGCGAAAAGTAAATCCGGCCTTGATCATTTTATTTGTATTTATTGCACGAATTATTCCTTGTGCTATGTGCATTTGGCCGGATGGTTCGAAGCCGTCGTAGGTATATAGTTTTTCGTTAGAACGTAAAATTGATGGAAGCTCCTCTTCCCCAACTATTTCACCGCCGTTTGTAGCAATTGATTTGATTAGTTCGATTTTTTCTTTTAATTCTGGAGTTAATTCGACCAATCCAGAATTTTGGTAAATCTGCTCGACTTGTTCCTTGGTTAAGACTTCTGTAATTGATTTCCCGACTAGTTTTTCATCTTTTGCCTCAAGAACGTAAATTTTTGTATGATCTTCACTTAGACCTATCTCATCTTCTGCAAGGATCATCGAGTCGCTTACAACACCGCGTAGATCTTTTGGTTCAAGTACAATCTTTTTGCCATGCAAGATCAAATATCCAGGCACAACATGTCCGCCTGATAGAAATGGGACAAGATCTCCAGCCTTCATATTACTTGCTCCAGTTACAACCTGTTTGGTTTTTCCACTTTCCATTTCGACATTCACGAGTACAAGTCGGTCTGCATTCGGGTGCTTCTCAATACTAAGCACTTTTACAATAGTAATATTTTTCAAAAGAGAACCAATTTCCTTTTTTGTCAGCATTTTTTTGTTTTAATAGATAAAAATTTTAACATATATTCGTAAATATAGCATTGACTTCGCAAATAGTTCAGAAAAAATTCAGAATTATTTAATAATTTGATAAGAACTTTTTGATAGGATCCAGGTTGTTACCAAAATTTTACTTGACAAAATGTTCGATATATTGCACAATAGGGGGGAATTACAAAACCCCTAAAAAGATTAAGTTATTATAAAAAATAAATATGGGAATAAAAAATCATGATAAATTGATTCCGTGGGAGGTAGTAAGGAGAGAGAATTTTACACCCGAGGAAATTAAAATACTTGATGCTCGGGCGAGGATTAGAATTGCCACCAGGAAAATACGCGAAGAAAGAGAGAAACAAAAAATTACACAAGAAGTATTGGCTGAAAAGGCTAATATACCAAGGACTACTCTGTCAAAAATAGAATCTGGTTACCAGAATGTATCGATGTTGAAATTGATGCAGGTTGCCAATGCAATGGATATGCAAATTAAAGTTGAATTAGTGCCAATAACCGAGGAAATACATTAGAATCTCTGCATAATCAAAAAGCTCGTGAAATTTTCTTTGTCATCCTGCAAATTTTCATCGATTATTTCCAGATCGTAGATTTTACTCAAGATTTTTGGTCCGAGATAGGCCGTTGTTTTTGGAACTTTTCCTGTTGCAACCGCTTCTGCTGCTTTTGCATTGTCGATTAAATCGCCTTTGCCAATAATCTGTTTCAAATGCGGATATTTCTTTATTAACGTTTTTTTGCACTGTGCGAAAACCTGCGGATGAGTCATGATTGAATTAAGTTTTGATATGTCCACGTCTTTCCGCTTCATTAAGTAGTGTGGGATTTTTATCCCGAATTTTTCAACTATTTTCACTTTGTATTTCGCCAAAGCATAAACACTTTCCTGCACGATCCCGCCAACTGAGTTGTGCATGGCAAACTGGCCATAATCAATATTGCCTTTTTGTAGCTCGGAAAGTACCCGTTCGCTAGTGTATAAATATTTGATAATTACCTTTGAGCGGTCAATTTTGTCTTTATCAATATAAAAATTAATAGCCTGTTCATTAAAGCTACCTACCCCGCCCTGGATGCCTATAGTGATTTTTCCAGGATTAATCCTGTCGGGTAATAATTTAGAATAAATTTTGTCGTAAGATTTACCTAGTTTTATTCGCATTGATTTAGTATATGGATTGTAATTTTGCAGACCTTCGAAAAGTTCCCAGGTATCGTTGCATGTCTGGTCCATGATCTCCTGGAGTTTTTTCGCACCCGTACTGTCGATTTTTGTTGGTTTTAGTTTGTATTCAGCAAGCACCCTTCCAATAAAATGCGCAACTCCCTGGCTTTGAGCTGCCAATTTGTCGTGCTCTTTTGCAGACATTTCGATTACATTTAATTTTTTTCTTTGAAAATATGATTTCCAGAAGTTGTAATTAGTGCTGCTTGCTTTGAATTTATCAATAATTAATGGTAGTCCAACAAACCCGTTTTTCGAGCTATCTGGCCCAAACATCGGATGCGTGAGCATTGCTTGAACTTTTGTGTCTTTTAAATATTTATTAAAAACTGATTGAGCATGCAATTTAACTGACAGGACATCAATTAATAAATTTGCTCCGCTAAAGTATTTTTTGTGACCTTTTATCACATTTTCGAAAACAGGAATTGGCACACAATAGAAAATTACATCACTTTCGT
>Ga0208958_1002485_pt1 | contig 15773 bp, 15 predicted proteins | sample RifOxyB1_FD_184032 | JGI IMG/M metagenome (GOLD analysis project Ga0208958, IMG submission 184032) | Soil microbial communities from Rifle, Colorado - Rifle Oxygen_injection B1 (SPAdes) | ecosystem: Environmental > Terrestrial > Deep subsurface > Rock core/Sediment | place: Rifle, Colorado... | reverse complement strand
GCGCTACGACCCCGCTCGCTTATTTGTTCGAGCTTATGGAAAAGCAGAGCAAGGGCGAGGATGGCGTGTTGCTGGTCAACGGCTACGCCAACATCATGTACGCCATCGGCAACGACGGCAATGTCTGGGCCGTGCTCGCGCTCTGGTACTCGGGCCGTGGCTGCTGGCGCGTGTACGCCCGCTCGGTTGAGCATCCGCACAGGTGGGATGCGGGCTACCAGATCCTCTCCCGCGATTCTTGACGCTTTGTCCCCTTGGGACTTAGTGATTGTGAGTTTATGGCTCTCTGATACTTTGAGAAAAGTTGACGAGAGCCTTTTGTTTTGCGTTTTGTTGAATAAAAGTTGTAAGATGATATACTAAAATTAAATAAATCTTACAAAATAATATGGCAAAGTTAAAAAAACAGGATATTAAAGTTTATAAGGCGTTACAGGGAGAGCTTAAGCGCCAACAAGAGGGAATGGAGTTAATTGCTTCTGAAAATTATGTGTCGCCAGCTGTTTTGGAGGCACTGGGTTCTGTTTTTACAAACAAATATTCTGAAGGTTTGCCCGGTAAGCGTTATTATGGAGGACAAAAATATACAGATGTGGTTGAGTCTTTGGCCATAGAAAGAGCAAAAAAATTGTTTGGAGCAGAGCATGCAAATGTCCAGCCATTGTCGGGAGCGCCCGCCAATATGATTGCTTATTCTGCTGTTTTAAGCCCAGGAGACACTGTTTTGGGCATGGATCTTTCTCATGGTGGCCACTTAACACACGGGCACCCCGTAACATTGTCAGCCAAGATTTATCGCTTTGTCGGGTATAAAACAGATGCCTCGGGATTAATTGATTACGATGAACTGGAAAAAATGGCTATTTCAGAAAAGCCAAAGCTTATGCTGGCCGGTTTTTCAGCATATACGCGCCAGATAGATTATAAAAAATTTACAGATATAGCCCAAAAAGTTGGGGCCATTACAATGTTTGACATAGCCCATATAGCAGGTTTAATTGCCGGAAAAGCAATACCAAATCCTGTGCCATACTTTGATATTGTTACAACAACAACCCACAAAACTTTAAGGGGGCCAAGGGGAGGTATGATAATGTGCAAAGAAAAATATGCTCAAGCCATAGATAAGGCTGTTTTTCCCGGATTTCAAGGGGGTCCTCATATGAATAATATTGCAGCCTTGGCAGTAGCACTTGGAGAGGCCTTAAAGCCGGCATATAAAACATATGCAAAACAAATTATTAAAAATGCTAAAGTTTTAGAACAAGAACTTAAAAAATACGGGTTTAAATTAATGTTTGGAGGTACGGATAATCATATGATTTTGGCAGATGTTTTTTCAAGCAAAGGAGCTACAGGAAAAGAAACTGAAAAGGTGTTAGATGAGATAGGAATTACCATAAATAAAAATATGATACCCGACGATCCAAGAAAGCCAATGGATCCTTCGGGGGTAAGGATTGGCGTACCCGCAATTACTACAAGGGGCATGAAAGAAAAGGAGGTAAGGTTAATTGCTGGCTGGATAAATAAAGCAATTGAAAACCGCGAAAACAAAAAATTTTTAGGCGAACTTAAAAAAGAGGTAATAAAGCTTTGCAAAAAGTTTCCCCTACCAAAATAGATGTATATAGATTTATATTTATTTAATTTAGTGCACGGATTTGCAAGAAGATGGGAATGGTTGGATTATTTTGGCATATTTTTTGCAAAGTATTTGGAGTATTTTTTGCTTGCCTGTCTGCTGGTTTTGTTGGCCGTAAGTTTTAGAAAATACTGGCGAATGGTTTTGGGGGCATTGGTTGCGGGGGTTTTTTCAAGATTTGTGTTAGCAGAAATAATACGCTGGTTATGGTTCAGGCCAAGGCCTTTCGTTGTTTTAAATTTTTCTCCCTTAATAAGCAAGAGCGCAGAAGAGGCGTCTTTTCCGTCGGGGCACGCAACTTTTTATTTTGCGCTTTCAACAATAATTTATTTGTATAATAAAAAATTAGGCTGGTTTTTTTATATCGCCAGCTTTTTAATAGTTATTTCAAGGGTTTTTGTCGGCATCCACTGGCTATCAGACATTTTAGTAGGGGCTATTATTGGCACTGCGGTTGCTTTTATTTTAAATAAACTATTTAAAAAATATGAAAATCTTATTTTTGGGAGTGGGCGAAGCGTTTGATGAAAACCAGCCAAACAATTCCCACTTAATTATTACAGACAAAACTAAATTGCTTTTAGACTGCGGATACAGCGTCCCTCAACAGCTATGGAGATTTAACAAAGATCCAAACTTTTTAGATGCCATTTATATAAGCCATCAACACGCCGACCATTATTTTGGCGTGCCAGCTGTGTTGATGCGAATGTGGGAAGGAGGCACAGGAAGAAGTCGGCCGTTAACGATTATTTCAGAAAAAGGTTTTAAGAATCAGTTTGAAAAATTAATGGATTTAGCTTATTTTGGGTTTAAAGATAAATTTAAATTTGAGATAAAAATAGTTGAAGTTGAAGAAGGGCAGGATATAGATTTCCAGGATTTAAGGTTGTCTTTTAATAAAACCATTCATTCCGGAGAGAATTTGGCAGTTAAGGTGAATGACGGCAAAAATATCATGGCATATAGCGGAGACGGCTCTCCTGTCCAGGGAACAGACTTTTATAAGAATTTAGATTTATTAATATTGGAAACATATCTTTATAATCAAGAAAAAATTGGTCATTCTTCGGTTGTTTCAGGAATTAAGTTTGCCGAAGGAAATAATGTAAAAACTTTGGCGCTAACCCATCTAAACAGGGATTTTAGAAAAAATGATCTGCCAAAAGTCAGGGACGAAATAAAAAGCGATAAAGTAAAAATTATTATTCCGGAGCCATTAGACGAATACTCGCTGTAAATCAAAACTCCGCACAAGCGGAGTTTTTTAGTTTACATTGAATGCTCTTCATTACCTGAAGAAACGCCTTATTCTTCCCAGTTTTTTAACCTCGACAGTTTTTCTATTTCCTTTGCATTAGAAATACTATCAGGAAGTCCATGTATGAGCCTTATTCTCGCTTCTATCCCATGCAAATACCTTTCCCAATCTCTTATTGTTGCAGCTGATCCGTCGTCATAAAAGGTGATAATTTTTTGTCTTGCGGAAAGACTTTTGCTTCGGATTTCTTTTAATATCTTAATTTTCTTAAAAATCCTATCTCGTTCATCATCCAGTTGTTTTTCGGTAAAAAATTCTCTTGTTACTTCCTCGGCCATTTCTTTTGCTCCGTCAGGAATCTTCTGATCTGGTATCGCATTCTCTATACTCTCGGTTCCTGAATGTTCCTCATCTGTACGGCTTGATTCTGCATTATCTTTTGTCATATTCCATAATTTAATTATATTAACAAGCGACTGTGCCACGGGTGGGACTTGAACCCACAAGCTTTTAAGGGCGGCGGATTTTGAGTCCGCTATGTTTGCCAATTTCATCACCGTGGCTGATTTTCTTTATTTTGCCATGTTTTTTGTTATTTTTCAACCCCGTTAGAAATTTATTTCTAACGGGGCAAAGCCTATTCCCACGAAGCATCAATTATTTTTTCGGGGAATTTTTCTGAAATTCTTTTGAAATTTTCGCAGGATGTTCTGTGCAAAACAGCTGCTCTGTGTCTTGAAATGTACGCTTTAACTTTTTCTCCGGGTTTTGGATTACAGCACTTGGCAAGGTGGATTAACATTCCTTTTTGCCCGGCTAAAAAAATATGCCTTGGTCTTTCGGTTACTAATAACTGCTTTTGCTCCAGTTTTTTCTTTCTAGCTTCTGATATTTCGGCTATTTTTCTTTTTATAAACCCTGGGATAGGAAGATTAAAGCCGGACTTTTCTTCGGTTATCTTTTTTATGTGCGACTTGGCAAAAGAGGTTTTAACAAACCTCAACCAGTCTTTTGAGGGACGCCTGTTTTTATTTGTGGTGATTTCAATTATGTCGCCATTTTCTAAAATATGGTTTAGCTGAACAATTTTGTTGTTAATTTTTGCAGATTCACACTTGTTTCCGATTTCAGAATGCACGGCATACGCAAAATCAATGGGGCAGGACCCTTTGGGCAGGGCAATTATGTCGCCACGCGGCGTAAAGGTGAATACTTGATTCTCAAAAAAATTAATTTTAAAGCTTTTCCAAAAATTTTCGGCTCCCGCCATCCACTCAAATTTTTTTGCCTCTTTGCCTAAATCAATTTTTTCTTTGTACGACCAATGGGCGCAAATTCCGTATTCAGCCTCTTTGTGCATTTCTTCTGTTCTTATCTGTATTTCTGTGACCTTGTTTTCTTTTGAAAAAACAGTTGTATGTAGCGACCTATACCCGTTTTTTTTGGGCTTTGCAATATAATCATTAATTTCTTCGGAAATGGGCTTAAAGTGCTTGTGCAATATGCCCAAAATTTTATAACAGCTTTCAACATTTTGCGCGATTATTCTTAGAGCCAGCAAGTCATGTATTTTATCAAAATCCATATCATGCCTCAAAAGTTTCCGGTAGGTGCTCCAGTACGACTTTGTTCGGTAATTTATGTTTAAAATTTTTACCCTTTCTTTTTTAAATATTTTGCCAATATAGTCAATAAATTTTTTTAAATATTTTTCTCTTTCTTCGTATTCTTCTTCTATTTTTTCTTTCAACAATTTATACTTTTCCGGAAAGAGATAAGAAAAAGAAATATCTTCAAGACTTCTTCTTATTTCACTTAAGCCAAGTCTGTTTGCCACCGGCACAAAAATTTGAAGAGTTTCCAGCGCGTGCAGTTTTTGCTGGTCTTTTGGTAAATAATTTAAAAGTTTCAGCCCGTCAAGCCTTGAAATCAGCTCCACTAAAACAACCCTTAAATCTCCGGCAATTGCTAAAAACATCCTTCGAAGATTTTCAATCTTTTCCCGGGTGGATGTTTTTTTGTCTTTTATGGAAATGGCTAATGAATATCTTATTCTAGCAAGTTCCGAAATTTTTCTTACCAAATCGCGTATTTCTTTTCCAAATTTTTTTTCAATCGCTTCCAGTTCAACCTTTCTTGCTGAGTCGGGTACGTCATCTAGCGCATCGTGCAGAAGTCCAAACGCGATGGTGGGCGGATCCATACCCATTTTTTCTAGCATTAACGCCACCCTTAACGCGTGAACAATATAATTTTCACCCGAAAGCCTTTTTTTATCTTTGTATGCCTCTTTTGCAAAATTAAAAGCGCCCTCAATTAAAGCAGGGTTTGGGCTTCTTTTTATTATTCTGTCTATTTCATTTTTCATTCCCTGGTATAACCACACTCTTTGTTAGAGCATTTAATCTTTTTGCTTTTTTCAACTAAAATGGAACCACATTTTTCACAAAATTCGTTTATTGGCTTGTCCCACAAAGCAAAGTCGCATTTAGGGAATTTATTGCACCCGTAAAAGAATTTTCCACGTTTTGTTTTTCTGGCTACAACATCTCCCTCTTTGCACTTGGGGCATTTAATCCCCAAATCATTTTTTTTCTCGTCCACGGACTCCGTATATTTGCATTCGGGAAATTTTGAGCAGGCGTAAAATCTCCCAAATCTTCCCAGCTTTTCAATTAGAGGCGACCCGCACTTGGGGCAGACTTTATTTGTCTTAATATCAAGATTTTCTTTTTTAACATCTTTATATTTTTCCGCCAAATTTTTTGAAAAAGGGTTGTAAAAATCCCTGCACGTTTTTTGCCACGAGTCTTTGCCATCGGCCACTTCGTCCAGCTCTTTCTCCATTTTAGCAGTAAAATCAATATCAACAACTTCAGGAAAGTTTTTTACCAAAACATCATTTACAATAGTTCCCATTTCAGTGGGTACAAATCTTTTTTGTTCGTTTTTTTCAACATAATGCCGGTCTTGAATTGTTGCCAGAGTTGGGGCATACGTTGAAGGCCTTCCAATGCCGTATTTTTCAAGAGTTTTTATCAGACTGGCTTCGTTATATCTTGCGGGCGGTTCTGTAAAATGTTGCAATGAGTCCAGTTTTTTGAGCTCTAAATTATCATTTTTTTCCAAGTCTGGTAAAATTGCCTCCTCAAATTTTGAAGGATAAATTTTTAAAAACCCGTCAAACTTTAATGTTTGTCCCGTGGCTCTAAACGTATAATTTTTGGCATTAATATCAGCTGAAACGGAATCAAAAACAGCAGAAGACATCTGGCAGGCAATAAATCTTTGCCATATCAAAGTGTATAGCTTTAATTGCCGCGGGTCAATTCCTTTTAATGATTCCGGAATTTTGTCGGCGTAAGCCGGCCTTATAGCTTCGTGAGCCTCCTGAGCCGAATTATCTTTTGTTTTAAATTTTGCCCCAGACCAATATTTTTGTCCCATAGATTCAATAATAAATTTTTTGGCTCCAGACAGCGCCGATTCCGCTAAGTTTAACGAGTCTGTCCTGTGATAAGTTATATTTCCTTCTTCATACAATCTTTGCGCAATGGACATAGTCATTTTTGCCGGCCAGCCAAATCTTTGCGAAGCTGCCTGTTGCAATGTGCTGGTTGTAAACGGTGGAGCAGGATGCCTTTTTGTTTCTTTTTTTTCAACGTTTTCAACAATGTAATCTGCGCTATTCAAATCCGATAAAACTTTGTCTGCTTCTTGTTTGTTTTTGATTCCAAGTTTATCTATCACTTTCCCATTTTTTTTTGCTAAATAAGTTAAAAATTCTTTTGTGTTTTTTTTAAGCAAAGCTTCCACGCTCCAATATTCTGTTGCGATAAATTTTTTGATTTCTTCTTCTCTTTCAACAACCAGCCTTAGCGCAACTGATTGCACCCTACCGGCTGACAATCCTTTGGCAACTTTTTTCCACAAAAATGGAGACAATTTGTATCCTACAATCCTGTCCAAAATTCTTCTTGCCTGTTGGGCGTCCACCAAATGCATATCAATTTTTCTTGGTTTTTTCAGAGCGGCTTCAATAGCGGTTTTTGTAATTTCGTGGAAAACAATTCTTTGCGGGTTTTTTAACTTTAAAGCTTCTTGCAAGTGCCAGGCGATTGCTTCTCCTTCGCGGTCTTCGTCGGTAGCCAGAATGGTGCTGCCGGCTTTTTCGGAATCTTTTTTTAATTCGGCAACAACTTTTTTGGCTTTTGTCGGCACGATATATTTTACCTCAAAATCCTTTTCAACATCAATTCCCAATTCCCTTTTAGGCAAATCTCGTACATGTCCAAAAGACGACTTTATTACAAAATCTTTTCCCAAAAACTTTTGGATTGTTTTTGCCTTCACGGGTGACTCAACTATAACCAAGCTTTTCATCTCGTTTTATTTTTTACTATTATTTTTGTTCACTATAACAGAAATATACGTATGTTTGCAATTTTTAGGTTTTGGAGTAATATAAAAACCGGTCTAAACCACAGGTCATTGTCAAGGAGAAAAGCCATGTCGGTTGAATCGATCCGGCTGAGCATGTATGGTGAAACGCTTGTTGTCGCGGATTCTTTTTCTGACAGCGACAAAATCCCGGTTAATTTTCCTCGTGCCGATTGCGAAGCGCACTTAGGTCACTTAGACGGGACGTTGCAACTTGTGTACGCAACAATGGTGTCAAAGACGCACTACGTCCTTTCCATAAAGTCTGGCGTTGCCGTTGGAAAGCGAGTGCCGATTAACATCGACACATTTGGAAAGTTGCGACAGTGGTGTGCTGAACAAATCGCATCAGTGGAAGGAGCCGAGAAAGAAGGTCGAGATTTGGTTCGCAAAGTCAATATCCTATTTGGCGTGCCAGATCGCAATTTGGGCCAAAGGTGGAAATTGCTTGACGAAGCGAGGGCGCGCGACTCTCAACGATAGCCGAAGAAATCCGGCAAAGCGCGAAGGAAACACCTTCGCTTTTTTTATGCTCGCATCTTCTCAACTGCCTCGCTTAAAATTTGAGAATATAAATTAAGCCCGATTTTGTTTATGGCGCCAGATTGCTCTCTGCCCAAAATATTTCCTGCTCCACGGAGCTCCAAGTCGCGGATTGCAATTCTGTAGCCGGCTCCCAATTCTTGGCTGTCTTGGAGAGCTTTTAATCTTTCGTTTGCCATGGGCGTTAAGGATTTTTTATCATAGAAAAAATATGCAAAGCTTTCTCTGTCGCTTCTGCCAACTCTTCCCCTTATCTGATGCGCCTGTGAAAGCCCAAGCCGTGTGGAGTCTTCTATAATAATCGTATTTACGTTTGGCATATCCAATCCGTTTTCAATTATTGTGGTTGCCAGTAAAACATTTGTTTTTCCTTTTTGGAAGTCGTCCATTATTTTTATCAATTTGATTTCTGGCATCCTGCCGTGGATTAAGCTAATTTTTGCTTTACGGCAAAGTTTTTTTATTTCGTGCCCAGTTTTTTCTATAGTTTGTATTCTGTTGTGCAAATAATAGATTTGCCCTTTTCTTTTAAGCTCTAAATTTATTGCTTTTTTAATTGCTTTTTTGTCATATGCTAAAACTTTTGTTTTAACAGCCAGCCTGCCTTTTGGGGGAGTTTGCATCAAACTGATGGATTTGAAAGATGACATCGCCAAATAAATTGTGCGGGGAATAGGGGTTGCCGACAAGCTTAAAACATCTAGACTGACCTTCATCTGTCTTAATTTTTCTTTTTGTTTCACGCCAAATCTTTGTTCATCATCAATTATTAAGAGCTGTAAATTATTGAATTCTATATCTCGAGACAAAAGCCTGTGCGTGCCAATGATAATGTCTATTTTCCCTTGCTTTAATTCTTCGGCTATTTTTTCCTGCTCTTTTTTGTTTTGCAACCTTGTTATCATCGCAATTTTTACGGGAAGCTTCTCAAACCTTTTTTTAAAATTATTAAAATGTTGGTTTGCCAAAATTGTTGTTGGGCAAATTAAAGCTGTTTGTTTGCTATTGACGGCTACCAATAGGGCGGCGCGAAGGGCAACCTCTGTTTTTCCAAAGCCCACGTCTCCGCAAACAATGCGGTCCATTGGAGTTTCTTTGCTCAAATCATTTTTAATATCCTCAATCGCCTGCATTTGGTCGGGGGTTTCCTCGTATATAAAACCCGCCCTCAATTGGCTCTCAATTTCTTTGTCTTCTGTATATATGGGGCGTTTTACAATTTCTTTTTTTGCGTAAAGATCTAAAAGATCTTTTGCCAGTTTTTCAACCCCTTCTTTTATTTTATATTTTGTTTTTTGCCAAAGTGACGAACCAAGCCGTGAAATTTTTGGATCGGTAAAACCAACGTATCGCGACAATTTTTTTTCCAAACCCAAAGGGACATAAAGCTTGTCTTCTTTGTCGTATTCAAGCACATAATATTCGGTTTTTGATTTTGAATTATGGATTTCGAATTTCTCGATTCCGCAGAATCGTCCTATGCCGTGGTCTAAATGAACAAGATAGTCTCCGGATTTTAGACCTTTTAATTCAGAAAATATTTTTTGAGACTTTAATTTTTTTAATAGAATATTTTTATATTTTTGCTCATCAGCAACAAAAATATCTAAAACTTTTATTTCATCAATCTCGTTTCCTAAAAAATCCAGCCTCACGGCATTTTTTGTGTTAATGGGGAATACGTCAATTATTCCGCCTTTCTGAGAAAATTCGCCGGGATCTGTAACCTTAAAAACTTTTTCATAGCCCATTTCGTCCAGTTTTCTTAAGAAGCTCGAAAAATTAAAACTATGGTCTTTTTCCAAAAAAATTATGTTATCCTCAAAAAAAGTTTGAGTATTGCGAGAATCAAGCAATTTTTCCAAATTTTCTGCATACCAAGACCCCTCCTTTTCCAAAAAGTAGGGGTGTATTCCAACTATTAAAAGTTGATTCAAACTATCCATATTTATATGATAATGATACTTAGAAAATTGAAAAATAGCAAAAAAAGTCCTGTCCTGCCGGTTGGCAAGGAAAGGACATGGAAGCTGGAGAATCAATATCGACGCGTCGGCGCGGTCATTTTTTGCGTAGGTCGGACTGTCCCGTTGGCGTCCGCCAATTTCTGTTTGCAGACGTCTGCACAGGTCGGTTTGCGCCGTAGATGAAAGAGCCCATTGCCGGCATTGCGTTTGGGCCGGAGCGGACAACGTTCGGTTGGGGTCGGGTTCGTTGTTGCGGGGCCATTTGCTGGGGCTGATTGTCGTAAACAACCATTGGCTGTTGCTGGGAAAACGAGGAAGGGGGCGGCAGATTGTGCTGCCATGCCCACACTCGCGCCGCCTGAAGTTGGGCAGCCATTCTTGCCGGATTCGCTGGCGTTTGGGAGTAAATCTGGGGAGTTGTCATTCCGCGTTGCTGCCAGAGTCTGAACTCTTGCTGTTCCCGCAATTCCTGTTGCGCAATAGCCTGCCAAATTGGCCCGGTATCCACAAATGGTTGCGCTGGTCTTTTTGCCTGCGCGACCGCCGAGGAGCATGCCATCACAGCCGTCATGGCCGCGATAATCAACGCCATCAGTAAAATGCGCTTGATCATAACGACTCTCCATGTTTTGGATGATTGACACGCGACCCACGCAACTGCACCCATAATTTTTTCAGATGGATTCAATTGCCTAAGTCGCGCATCTTATTTTAAGGTGCTATTTATACCGCTAGATTAATATTGCCACCAAGAAGATTAATTGTCAATTAATTAAACTCGTTCGTGGCTTTTTCATGGCCATTTTTTATTAGAGAATCTATCGCATCGGTGGTTTTGAAAATAACTCCGTTAATTATTTTTTGCTCGTTTTTTGAGAATTTTTTTAAAACAACTTTCATTGCCTTTACATCATTTTGTCCGCCTATTCCAATTCTTATTCTAATTAATCCTTCATTGCCGATATTTTTAATTATAGACTCTACGCCTTTATGTCCGGCAGAACCGCGCTCTTTTACTATTTTTATTTTGCCGACTTTTAGGTCTATATCGTCGTGGACAATAACAAGCAAGGGTTTAGGGTTTAGGATGTAGGGTTTAGTTAAAACGCGGACGGCCTTGCCTGACTCGTTCATAAAAGTCTGGGGCTTTGCCAAAATAATTTTATTGTTTTCCGAAATTAATGCATTAGCTTTTTTATTTAAAACAAAATCAGGAAAATTATTTTTTTTTGCAAATTCATCAATTGCCATAAAGCCAACGTTATGGCGGGTGTTTTCAAATTTTTTGCCCGGGTTTCCCAGGCCAATTATTATTATCATATTTAATCATTCTACACATTGACTTTGGCTTTTTCAAGAGCTATAATTTTTTAATAATACATTCCTTTGGCAAAAGAGGGGAGGTGTTATATGTTCGTTGTCAACAAGGCAAAGAAATGGGAAAGGGGGTGATCCTAGTTTTTTGTCGTTTTGGCGGGACAGAGAAGAGGCACTTTTCTGTCCGATCTGTTTCTTGCAAGAAGGAATCTTGTATGCCGTTTCGAAGAAAAGCGGTGCTTCGCCACGTGAGTAGCATGGATTCCGCTCAGCGCGAGTTTCTCGCCTATGCGGATCCTTCCGAGCCTATCCATAGTATCAAGTGGAGGTTTTCGCAGAAGTTCCACGTCGGAATCCATTTTGAGCTCGTGGAGCTGTTGGCTGGCAGAACCGACCTTGTCGCCCCGACACTGAAGCGCAAAGAGCGCTCTCAAAGGAGGCGGCGTCCGCGCCGCCGTCGCTGGCTGAAGAGGCATCGGCCCTGCTTTAACCGATAACCCTTTCTTCGCCTTCGCGGTTTCCCACGGGGGTCGCAGCAAACATGGCGTTTGCTTGCGACCCTTTTTTATTGTTTTTAAGGGTATTGCAATACTATAAAAAGTATGATAAAATATGTAAATTATGGAGAACAATCAAACTAATAATATCGTTGAAGAAAAGGATCCTGAAAAAGAAATTGTGGGGTATAAAAAATATTTGTCTTTTGCCTGGGAACTTTTTAAAATAGCTTTAATTGCCCTGGTAATAGTTTTGCCAATAAGGTATTTTTTATTCCAGCCGTTTATTGTAAAAGGAGAATCAATGGCGCCCAATTTTGAGTCGGGAGACTATTTAATTGTTGACGAAATTTCTTACAGGCTTTCAAACCCTCAAAGGGGTGACGTTGTTGTTTTTGATTTTCCCAAAGACACGTCGCAAAGATTTATAAAGAGAGTTATTGGGCTTCCGGGAGAGACGGTTAATGTTGTCGGAGGAAAAGTGGAAATAATAAAAGACGGCAAAATAACTATTTTGGAAGAAAAATATCTTCCAGATAATTTGAAAACAATTGGTGAAATAAAAATAACTTTAAAAGAAAAAGAATATTTTGTGTTGGGAGACAACCGAGATTATTCTTACGACTCAAGGGCGTGGGGAGTTGTCCCGCAAAAAGATTTAGTCGGCAAAGCATTTTTAAGGCTTTTCCCTGTCACAGAATTATTTGTGATACCAAGGCCCAGTTATTAAAACACATAATAATGAAGTATCAAACCTTGTCAGGAGTGCACGATATTCTGCCCGAGGACTTTGTTTATTTTAACAAGGTTCAAAAAACGGTTGAAAGCGTGGCAAAATATCACGGATTTTCAAGAATTGAAACTCCTGTTTTAGAGTTTGCGGAAGTTTTTTCAAAAGGCACCGGAAGCGGTACAGATATTGTTGAAAAAGAAATGTACACATTTCGCACAAAAGGTGGCGACTTGGTTGCGCTAAGGCCCGAATATACTCCCGTAATAATGAGAAGCTATATTGAACACGGAATGCACAACCAGCCCCAGCCAATAAAGCTGTGGTATTTGGGGCCGTGTTTTAGGCACGAAAGGCCTCAGGCAGGAAGGTACAGGCAGTTTAACCAGTTTGGCTTTGAAGTTTTAGGAGAGCAAAACGCTTCTTTGGACAGCCAGATTATCCAAATGAGCTATGACGTAATGAAGGAGCTGGGGTTTAAAAATATTTCAATTGAAGTAAATTCAATTGGCGACTCAGAATGTAGGCCATATTTTAAAAAGATATTGATAAGCTATTTTAAGTCGCGCAGGGCCGCATTGTGCCCGGATTGCCAGAGAAGGCTAAAAGAAAATCCATTAAGAATTTTGGACTGCAAAGAGGAAAAATGCCAAAGGGTAAAAGCCGGAGCGCCTCAAATAATTGACCACCTTTGCGAAAACTGCCACGCCCATTTTAAGGATGTTTTGGAATTTTTAGACGAGCTTGAACTTCCTTACACATTAAACCCATATTTGGTGCGCGGGCTGGATTATTACACAAAAACAGTTTTTGAAATTATTGAAAATTCTGAAGACGGAAAAGCGCAGGGCACATTAATGGGAGGCGGAAGGTATGACGGTTTGTCAAAGATTTTAGGAGGCAGGGACACTCCTGCCTGTGGGGTTGCGGGAGGAATGGAGAGAATAATAAATTTGCTGGGAAGCAGAGAAGATAAGGCGGTTGTCAAAAGCAAAAAGCCCGAGGAAGCAAAAATATTTTTGGCCCAGCTTGGGCAGATGGCAAAAAGAAAGGGAATGAAGTTGTTTGAAGAATTCAGGGCGGCAAAAATTCCTGTGGCAGAGTCGTTTTCAAAGGATTCTTTAAAAGCCCAATTAAGATCTGCAGACAAAATGGGGGCAAAATGGGTTTTAATTTTTGGGCAAAAAGAAGCATTGGAAGATTTTATTACTTTGAGGGATATGGAAACAGGAACCCAAAAAGAAATAAAATTAGACAAGGTCGTAGAAGAGATGAAAGAAAAAATTAAATCATTAAAAAATTAAAATTTGCGCATATGGCATTACAGGTTACAAAAAAAGACAAAGAAACTTCGCAAAATTTGGTGCACCGATTTACCAAGGTCGTAAGGCAATCGGGGGTTTTGCTTCAGTTAAGGGGACATCAGTTCCACAAAAGATCAAAATCCGCTTTGGCAAAAAAGAGGGGCGCGTTGAGAAGAGTGGAGTTGCGGCTCGAAAAAAGAAAAGCCGAAAAATTGGCAAAACCAAAGGCTTAGTTTACACTCGACCTCGCTTATGCTTAAACAACAAATACACAAAGACGCCACTGATTCCCTGAAAGCAGGAGATAATTTAACTACAACGACTTTGCGTTTGTTGCTGGCATCTGTTGCCTCAAAAGAAAAAGAAAAGAGATATAAATTGTCTCTGGAAAAAGATCCGGAATTTACAGATGAAGAGGTACAGGCCGTGGTTTCTTCTGAAATTAAAAAAAGAAGGGACGCTATTGCGCTTTATGAGCAAGGCAAACGGCTAGAGCTTGCAGAAAAAGAAAGAAAAGAAATTGAAGTTTTGCAAAAATACTTGCCAGAACAATTATCCTCCGAAGATTTAAAAAAACTGGTTGAAGAGTCTATTGCTAAAACCGGCGCCAAAGAGATTAAGGAAACGGGCAAAATAATGGCCGATTTAATGCCAAAAGTTAAGGGCAAAGCCGAAGGAAGCGAAATTTCAAAAGTTATAAAAGAAATCTTATCAAAGTAAAAAATCGGAGAACGGGTCTTCGCTTTTTTGTTTGCTTGACAATTTGGCGGAATGGAATAAACTTTTAAATGAGTTGTTTTTTGAAAACGCCCTAAGTAACTGGGCATAATAATGAGAGGAGCGTGTCATGTCTCAAGATCCGCGAGTTGTTAAGGCCAAGCATCCGTTGATGACATTTGTGCCAACCGCTTATTCGCTCGAGGAGTGGATGGCAAAATGGAAGGAAACCAAAAAGCTTGGCGACCTGCTCGGACTGTTGCATTTGTTGACGACCGGGGAGGCGCAGTGGTGGTGGAAGGAAGCGGAATTAGTGTCGCTTCTTTTGGATATCGCCAACGGCTACGATGGCGGTTATGATTTTCACGACAGGCAGGAATATGATTACAATAATGAGATTGCCAGGAACCGCCAGAAAATCTCGGAAAAGGCGTTTGGCGTTCTCTGCGCGAAGTTTTTTAATGGCGGGGCAAGGGACGGAGGCCACCCTTTGTGGTGGTGGATACTGGAGCACGATGTTCTGTTTCAAAAAGTCCTGTGGTTTCTACGGCCGGACAGGAAAAATTACTTCGACAGCTCTTTTTACTCAGATGCCAACATCCGGCACCAGCAGGAAATGTTGCGAGAGTTTATGAGAGAATTTACCCGGCTCGGATGGAAATTTAGTTCAATGTCTGAGCGATGCTATAACGAAACAACCGACGAGTCGGTTAGGAACCGGCTGGTTGCTACTAGACCGCAGTTCATTGAGATTCTAGACCAATTAAAGGAGCTTAATTGGTTGAACACTCAGGAACTGGATGAGGCATCTTTGAAGAAGCTGGTCGAGCTGGCCATGGGCAAGAGTTACAGCTTTCCTCACGAGAGGGCTTTTTCCTCTTCAAACTATAGGAAGCCAGCCAGTTTACAGGAAGCAGTGCTCGGCGGTTCGGTTGCTGCTCAAGTTGTTCTTCTGCACAGAGTCAGGGAAAGAGAACGGAAGCGTATAAAAGCACTGTACGAAAAGTCATGCAAAGAACAAAAAGAAGCGGATCGACAACGCGCGCTGAAAGTTCTGGAGACAGAACAGGCCAAATTGGCTCAAATGGCCATAGAATTGGAAGGCCAATCGGGCAAACGATAGAACCTTTAACTTCTGCAGTCATATACCCCGCGTTGAACTCGCAAAAGCATCACCCGGGGTTTTTTATTTTAAGAAAGAGGGGTATAATAATAAAATATTATTAAAAACGTAAAAATATGTTATCTAAAACGCAAAAAATTTGGTTATGGGTTTCCGGCGCGATGTTCATTGTCCCGGAAATATTATGGAGCCCAGTGGTAAATTTTTTATACATTTTCTACAGAGGGGG
>Ga0208958_1002478_pt1 | contig 15814 bp, 21 predicted proteins | sample RifOxyB1_FD_184032 | JGI IMG/M metagenome (GOLD analysis project Ga0208958, IMG submission 184032) | Soil microbial communities from Rifle, Colorado - Rifle Oxygen_injection B1 (SPAdes) | ecosystem: Environmental > Terrestrial > Deep subsurface > Rock core/Sediment | place: Rifle, Colorado... | reverse complement strand
CTATTGACATAAATTCTATTTTTATTGGTAGATTTTGCTTTATTATGTTATTGGAATCTTCTACTGCTTTTTTCATCAATTCTGCATCGTTATTTTCAAGGCTGAAATCAATTCTGCATTTTTCTAAATCAATGTTATTTCCAGTAATCAAAGCTCCTGTCTGCCTGAAAATTGTTTCTGCTAGAATATGTGTTGTTGTGTGAGAACGCATTAGCTTGTATCTTCTTTCCCAGTCTATTTTACATTTAATTTTTGACCCTGGTTTTAAACTTAATCCAATATCATCAACTTCATGTCTTACTTTACCATCTTTTTTATCAACCCATATTACCATCATTTTTCCATCTGAAGTTTCTATTTCACCTTTATCACATTCCTGTCCTCCACCTTTAGGATAAAATATTGTTTTATCCAAGATTATTGTGGAGTCTTCTTTATTTACTTCTACAACTTCTGCATCACATTCTTTCATGTAAGAATCTTTTAAGTATAATAGTTCTGTCATTTTAATTTTTTAATCCATGTTTTTAATAGCATGTTTAGTTCATTTAGATTTTTTTCTTCATCTTTTCCTCGAAAGTTATGATCTGCATTTTTTATTACATGCATTTCTTTATTACAATTTAAATTATCAAAAAGTATTTTGTGATGTTGGACAGGAGTTGATGTGTCATTTTCTCCAACAATTAAAATTACGGGTATTTTTATTTTATCAATTTTTTCTAAGACATCATATTTAAGACGATCTTGAATATGGGTCCACTTAAGTCTTTTTATAATTCCAGAATTACTTGTCCATTGTCTTATTCCTTCTTTTTCCCATTTTTCTAAATCTCCATCCCGTTTTGTTTCTAAACTTAATTTTCCAGATACAATTGTTGAAATTGGGGCTAATCCTTTGATTTCATGGGGAAAATTTTCTGCATAAATAATAATACATGCGCTTCCCAAACTATGTCCTGCAAGATAAAATGGTTTTTTGTACCAGTTTTGTTTTTTTGCCCAGTTAATTACATCTTCTAAATCCTGCAAATAATTTGTTATTGTTGCATCCATAAAATCTCCATCACTTTCACCAAAAGAATTTGTTGTGTCAAAACTTATTGTTGTAATATTATTGTCTATGAACGCTTCTCTTATTTTCCATATATGTGGCTGATTTTTTCTTCCTCCAAGTCCATGTATTACAAATGCCAATCCTTTTTGGCTTTTTGGAATTTCAATTAAAACAGAGATGTTTTGATTTTTGCGGTTTTTTATGAATAATTTTTCTTCTGTCATTTTTCAAAAACCTCTTTTACTTTTATTAAACTAGAGATTAACTTATTTATATCTTCTTTTGTATTGTAAATGCTTATAGATATTCTGCAGGTTCCAGCTATTTTTAATTTTGTCATTAAAGGCATTGCACAGTGATGGCCTGCTCTTATGCAGATATTAAATTTATCTGAAAGAATTTGCGCAACATCATGGCAGTGAATTCCATTTAAATTAAATGAAATAATATTTTGTGAGTTTTTTGGTTTGTAAATTGTTATTCCTTTTATTGTTTTTAGTTTATTATATGTGTAGTCTGTTAATTTACTTTCATAATTTTCTATGTTTTTTATTCCAATTTTGTTAATGAAACTTATCGCTTCTCCAAGGGCAATTGCTCCTGCAATATTTTGGGTTCCTGCTTCAAATTTAATAGGAGGATTTTGAAATGTTGAAGAATTAAAACTTACTGATTCTATCATATCTCCTCCAAAATGAAAAGGCCTCATTTTATCTAATAGTTTATATTTTCCATATAAAACTCCAATACCAAAAGGCGCAAAAGTTTTATGTCCTGAAAAAGCCAAAAAATCACAATCTAACTCTTTAACATTTATTTTTTTGTGTGCTATTGCCTGAGCTGCATCAACAATAGTTATTGCTTTATGTTTTTTTGCCAACTTTATTAAGGATTTAACATCATTTTGTGTTCCAAGAGCATTGGAAATCATTGAAATAGATACAATAGATGTATTTTTATTTATTAGTTTTTTTGCCTTATTATAATCAAGAGTTAAGTCTTTTTTAATAGGAATAAACTTTAATTTATATCCAAAAGCTTTTTCTAATTGCTGCCATGGAACTAAATTAGAATGATGTTCCATCTCTGTCAATAAAATTTCATTTTTGCCTTTGTTTTTATTTTCCCATGTCAGAGAGTCAATTGTATAAGCAAGAAGGTTAAGACTTTCTGTTGTACCTTTAGTAAAAATAATCTCATTTTGACTTGCATTAATGAATTTAGCTATAATTTTTCTTGCTCCTTCATATTCTTGTGTTGCTTCTTCACTTAGTTTGTATAATCCTCTGTGAATATTAGAATTTTTATTTTTATAAAACTCTTTTTCTTTATCAATAACAATTTTTGGTTTTTGAGTAGTTGCAGCGCTGTCTAGGTAAACTAAAGCGGGATTTTTTTCAAATATTGGGAATAAGTTTTTGTACATTTTATTATGTTTTTATTTTGATAAGGTATTTTAAAAGCTTTGTTAACACACAGAATTTTCTATTTCTAGTTCTATAAGCCTGTTAAGTTCAACTGCGTATTCTAATGGAAGTTCTTTAATTATTGGTTCTATGTATCCTGAAACAATCATGTTTGTTGCCTCTTCTTCAGACAGACCGCGAGACATTAGATAGAAAAGCTGTTCTTCGCCAACTTTGCCAACACTTGCTTCATGTGCAACTTTAACATCATTTTCTTCAACTTCCATGCTTGGAAATGTAATTGCTTTACTAATATTATCCAGCATTAAACCATCACACCTTACTATTGAATTAGAATTTTTACAACCTTTTTTAACATGTATAAGCCCTCTATAGCTTGCTGTTCCTCCATTTTTTGATATTCCTTTGCTTAATACACTTGAAGATGTGTTGGGAGCATAGTGATATACTTTACATCCTGTGTCTTGATATTGTCCCTGGCCTGCAAATTGTATTCCAATATAGTCTGATTTTGCTCCTTCACCAATTAAAACACTGCATGGGTATAACATAGTTATTTTACTTCCGAGATTGCCGTTTACCCATTCCATAATTGCGTCTTTATGAACTATTGCTCTTTTTGTATTAAGATTATAAGTATTCTTTGACCAGTTTTCTATTGATGAGTATCTTGCTCTTGCACCTTTTAAAACATGAATTTCAACTCCTCCTGCATGAAGAGAATTTTCAGTATAAATTGGAGCTGAACATCCTTCAATATAATGCACTTCAGCATCTTCATCCACTATTATTAATGTATGTTCAAACTGCCCTCCTTTTTTTGCATTCATCCTGAAATATGCCTGCAGAGGGATGTTTACTTTGACTCCTTTAGGAATGTAAATAAATGTTCCTCCGCTCCAGACTGCTGCGTGAAGAGCTGAAAATTTATGAAGGTTTATAGGAATGCATGTTGTCATAAAATATTTTTTAACTAGCTCTGGATAGTCTTTAACTGCCTGATCCATGTCCAAAAATACAACCCCTTTATCTTCCAAATCTTTTTTCAGATTGTGATAGACTATTTCAGATTCGTATTGAGCTCCAACTCCTCCTAAAGAATTTTGTTCTGCTTTTTGAATTCCTAACTTTTCATATGTTTTTCTGATTTCTACTGGAACTTCATCCCAGCTTCTTGAATTCTTTTTTGCATTTGGTTTCATGTAGTATATAATTTCATCTAAGTTTAATTCAGAAAGATCTGGTCCCCATGTTGGAGTTGGTTTTTCCAAGAATATTTTCAGTCCTAAAAGTCTTTTTTTAAGCATCCATTCTGGTTCTTCTTTGTCTTTTGATATTTGTCTTACTAGTTCTTCTGAAATCCCTGGTTTTGCCTTAAATTTGAGGTCTTCAGTATTATAATGGTCATAGTTTTCTCTGGATATCTCTACATTTTCATTATTTATCTTGTTTGTTTGGTTTTCTGGATTGATTATTTTTAATTCTACCATTTGTCTTAACTATTGTTAAGTTGAACCGTATTTAAATATTTCTCAAAAATAAAATAAAGAAAATTATCTTTGTAATTTATGGGCATAACCTTTTTCAACCATTTTTTCTAAAGAGCCTTCTTCAACTGGAAAAATCTGCCCCTCTTCTTCACATTTTTTTATATATTCCCATACCTGTTTTTCAGGGTATAATACTATACCACTTTTGCTTTTGCCTTTGTATTCAGGCAATTCTTTAGAATTAAATCCCTTCCCCTTTAAAGCTATTTTTACTTTTTTCTGATTTAAACGCAAATAAAATATATTCATACCTAAATTAATTAAAATATTTGTAATTTCCCAAGAATAGTATGCTTTTTCACTTATGTGATCTTCAACTTTTTTTCTTAAACTATTTTCTCTTGGATTAGGATATCTTACATATGTCATTTAAATAGAATTCTCAATTGTTTTATAAGCATTATTATTGTATTATTCTTCATAAACTTTATAAATGAGATTTTTCTGATTAAAGTACATGGATAAAAAGTTGAAGATTGTAATGTTTACAGCTATTATTGTGGTTTTAGTTGCAATTGTTGTATTTTCAGTAGGAAATAATGCTCCAGCAGTAAATACACAAAATACGAATTCTACTTTTACTAATACAACTACACTAAATCAAACAGGAACTAATAGTTCTAAGATGATTAGTCTAACTGAGTTATCTAAGCATAATTCTGAAACTGATTGTTGGGTTGTTTACCAGGGAAAGGTTTATGATTTAACCTCTTGGTTGCCTAAACATCCTGGAAGTGCAGAAGCTATAATGCCTTATTGTGGCAATCAGGGTTTTGAAGAGGCATTTAAAAAACAGCATGGAAGTTCAAAAGCTTCATTGTTTATACAGGTGGCTAAATTAATAGGAGATATAGAATTTAAGGGGAGCATATAGTCTAGAAAATGAGATTTAAAATTGAGAGATTTTTTGAAAGAAAACTTGAGAGAGTGAAGAAATACTATCCAGTTGTATTAAGATTAGGTATTGCATTAGTTTTCCTCTGGTTTGGCTTTTCACAGTTGAAAAATCCAGCTGCTTGGACAAGAATGATGCCTGAGTATGCACAAGCAATTATTCCTATAGGGGCTAATAATCTTATTTATCTTAATGGAATTGTAGAAATTGTTTTAGCAGTATTATTACTATTAGGTTTGTTTACAAGAACAACTTCATTACTATTAACACTACATCTATTGCATATAATAACAATTTTAGGATATGGAGCAGTTGCTGCAAGAGATTTAGCTTTAGCAGTTGCAACATTTGCAATATTCCTTCATGGAGCTGATGAGTTTTGTTTAGATAAAATTTTACCAACTAAAAAGGAAAAGCAAAAAGAAGAGAAATCTGTAGAGGAAAGTAAAGAAGGATAATTAAATTGTTATTCTTTCTCTATATTGCTTTGGCAATATACTTCTTAATAGTTCTTCAGCAGAAGTTTCAATACATATATAACAATCTGCTTCAAGATCTTCAAGATATTTAATTACTTCATCTACAGGATAAAAATTTAAGACACCTTCATCAGCCCGTACACTTAATTTAACCAAATCTTTTCTTATTTTTGATTCTAGTGATTTTGGAGTTATAGCATTTTCACTAGAACTTCTTGAAGCAGCTATGGTTATTTCTCTTAGCGAAATATAGAGCTTTCCATTAGAGTTTAATAATTTACTCCTTTCTGTTTCTAATTTTTCCTCAGTTAATTTATAGGACATCTTATTATACTAATGCAAGGGTTTAAAAAGGTTTATTTAGTCAGAACTTAATTTAAATTAACTTAAAAACTAAAATGAGATACATACCACTACCAAGAAAAGAAGATATATCTAGAACTGATTACGATAGTGAGTTCTTTATAACATTAAGAGATGGAAGATTTGAAATGCCTCAAAAAATATTGGAGGTATATAGAAATAGAAATCATGGGGTGAGGAAACCAGTATCTGGAATTGTTTTTTATTCAACTATTGTTAAAGAAGAAATCAATCAAGAAGATGCTAAAAAACCAAGCTGTTTATTTACTTTGGTAAGACTTTTTGATCCAAGAGCAAAAAATAAACATTTAGAAGATATTCCTATTGAAGTAGATAGAGATAATTGTATTATAATTCCAGAAAATTATTTAGAAGTTCCAATATTTGGTGATAGAATTGCTTTGGTTGGAAATGCTAACACTATTGAAATTTGGAATCAAGAATTATATAGAAAATTTGATGAATTAAGAACAAGAGGTGTAGATTTGTTAAAATTTGAAAGTCTTGAAGATGGACTAAGGGCAGTTTATCATCCACATAAAGCTTAATCAATCATATTTTTCCGAGTAGATATTCTTACCCAAAACTCCTTTTTTTAAAATTAATAGTCTTACACTTGATATCATGTCTTTTAAGCCACAAATGTAATAATCTGCATTTTTGTCAAAATGTTCTTCCACTAACTTTTGAACTCTTCCACCATTTCCTGTATCTGATTCACTCAGTATAGAGTAATATTTAAAATTAGAGTGTTTGTTTTCTAAGGATTTTAATTCTTTTTCATATAAAATATCTTCATTTGTTTTATAGCCTGTTATTAATTTAACTTTGTGTTTTTTATTAGATTTTTCTAGAATAAACTCTATCATTGATATAAATGGAGCTATGCCCACACCTGTTGAAATGAAAATTGTATTTTTATCTTTACTTTCTTCACTAATTTTAAAATTGCCCAGAGGTCCTAAACACTCAATTTTATCTCCTTTTTTTAATTTGTTTAATAAAGGAGTTATATTCCCATTTTCTAGTATTTTTATGCATAAATCTATAGAATTATAAGATATATTTGAATTAACTTTAGAAACTATTGAATAAGGTCTTCTTAACTTGATTCCATTATTTGGATTATCTTTAATTATTGATATATACTGGCCTGGAGTAAAATTAAAGTCTTTTGGAACTGATATTGTAAAATGTTTAACATTATTTGTTAACTGAATTATATTAATGACTTCTGACTGGAATTTTTCTGGTTTCTTTGTAAATGGCATTTTAGAGAAAGATTTTAATAGTATTTAAATAGTTTCAGAATTAAATAAACTTAATACTGTTAAAATGTCTTTAAAATTAATGCCCCAGGAAGTTGAAGTGTGGTATCTCTTACCTAGTTTAAGAAAAGAACTTGCTAAGGTTTTTATTGAAGACCATAATCTTAGTCAGAGAGAAGTTGCCAAAATTTTAGGAATAACTGAAAGCGCTATTTCCCAGTATCTTAAAGATAAAAGAGCTAATTCTTTAAAGTTTACAAAACAGGATATTTTGCAGATTAAGAAGACAGCTGATCAGATTATTAATGATAGGAAAAATTCCAGAATTTATTTTTATGAACTTTCTAAAAAGTTGAGAGGTAGCCAGAGTATGTGTGATTTGCATAAGAAACATGATAAAAATTTACCATCTAATTGTGATATGTGCAGAAGAGAATAGAAATCTTTTTTAATTGATTATTAAATCTATTAATATGAATAAAAATTTAGAGCTTTTTTCTGAATGGGAAAAGCCAAATTGGGATGAATATTTTATGGCGCAGGCTTTTGTAATTGCAACAAGATCTATTGATCCTTCTACAAAACATGGTTGCATTGTTACAGATATTGATCATAGACCTTTGACATTTGGTTATAATGGGCCTCCAAAAGGATGTGATGATTCAAAAATACCCTTATCTAGACCTGAAAAATATAAATATATGAAACATGCTGAAAGGAATGCTATCAATAATGCTGCAAATATTGGTGCAAGTTTGGATAATTCAATATTTTATATTACAGGACATCCATGTGTAGACTGTCTTTCAGATATTATTAATGTTGGTGCATTAAAAGTAATTTATGGTCCTGTAAAATCAGCTTGTATTAGTGAGGAAGATAAAGAAATAATGGAATTTATGCTTAAAAATAGGAAATTGAAAGTTAAGCCATTTGAAGGAGATGTTCTTAGAATACTTGAAAAAACAATTAATTATTATACTAAAAAAGTTTTAGGAACAGAAAAATGATAATTGGACTGACCGGAAGTTTAGCTGCGGGAAAAGAGGTTGTTTCTGAATTTTTAATGGGTAAGGGATTTGCTTATGTTTCTTTGTCTGGAGAGTTAAGAGAGCTTGCCAAGAGCTATAATATAGAGATAACCAGGGAAAATCTTCAGAATCTTGGTAATAAACTAAGAGAGGAGAATGGAAGTACATTTCTTGCACAGCTTGCTGTTAATAGAATAAAATCAAATAACCATAAAAATACTATTATTGATAGTATAAGAAACCCAGCAGAAATAGATTATTTAAGAGTTAATCTTAATAATTTTTATTTAATTTCTGTTGATGCTCCGAGAGAAGTTAGGTTTAAGAGACTTGTTAATCGCGGTAGGGAGAGTGATCCTAAAGATTGGGGTGGATTTGTTAGAGTTGATGATAGAGATAAAGGAATTGGAGAGAAAGAAAGCGGACAGGGAGTTGCAAAATGCATGGCAATGGCTGATTTTACTTTAATTAATGATTCAACTATTGAAGAAGTTAATGAAAAAATATCAGATTTATTTAATGAAATTAAATCTAAATCATCTGATAATTTAAGTTTAAACAACTCTAGATTAAAAATTAAGATTAAAAAACTTCATGAAAATGCAGTAATTCCAGCTTATTCTAGAAATGGAGATGCTGCCCTTGATGTTTTTGCTGTAACAAAGACTGAAACTGAAAATTTTATTGAATATGGAACTGGTTTGGCTATTGAAATGCCTGAAAATTATGTGTGTTTAGTGTTTCCAAGAAGCAGTGTTTCAAACAAGAAATTATCTCAGGCAAATTCAGTAGGTATTCTTGATTCTGGTTATAGGGGTGAGTTGAAATATCGTTTTTACAAACATGGTAATGAAGAGTATGATATAGGGGACAGGATTGGACAGATTATGATTATCCCTCATCCCAAAGTCCAGTTTGAAGAGGTTTCTGAGTTAAGTGAGAGTGAAAGAGGAGAGGGTGGTTTTGGAAGTACAGGAAAATAAATAATTAAACCAATAGATGTTTTCAATTAGCTATTTGTTTAAAAATACCTAATTGTTTCTTAAATTATGAAAAGGAATGAATTGTTTAATCAATTAATGGAAGAGTCATTTAATGATGGACAAATAAGACCTGGATTTTCAGGTATTGGTTCCTTTGTTGGCAAGAGAGAAGGAGATTATTCTGATGACGAAAGAGTTGTTTTAAATCATTTTTTTACTAATTTAAATTCAAATGTTTATTGTGCTAGTGACAATATACCTAGTGAATTATGGGGGCTTTTAGTGGGACAGTATGCAAGAACACACCTTTCTGCTAAAGACAGATTAATTGAGTTATTTAATAAAATTCATGAAAGAGAACCTAGTGCTCCTGATATCGGAAGTATTGCTGATTTATTGAGGGGTCAAAAAGATATTTCAAAATCTTTAACTGAACACCTGGCGTTTGCAGGTAGGTTTATTGATGAATATGGGGTTGATTATGGTCATGCTTCTTTAAGAGATTCAGGCACAATAAGGATTTGCTTTGACGGAGTTAGTCAGAGAGCTACTAAGTTTTTAGAGTCTGCAAGAGAAGGAGCTTATCAAGAAAAATCCACAAGAGCTGTAGGATTTGGGGAAGAAACTCTTGCTGTTCCTTTTGAATTAAGAGATACTGAATTTGAGCCTAGAGTTGTTGAATTTGGTAAGCAACTTCTTTCTCTTTATGATAGATTGAGAGAGGTAGTTCCACCATACTTAGATAAAAAATACCATCACCTACTAGAAGAATCAGATAAAAAAGTTAAAGATGTTTTAGGAAATGAAGCTTCTTTTCCAATGGCTATTTGGGATTCTGTTTTAAAGGAAAAAGCATTTGATGTTGCAAGATCATTACTACCTCAATTTTCCACTACTTCATTAGCTATAACTTTAAACACAAGAAGATTTCAAGACCAGCTTACAGAATGGCAATCTTCCCCATTTCTTGAAATGAGATTATTAGGGAGAGCTGCTCAGATTGAAGCAATGAAGATTTCCCCGACTTTAATGAAATATGGAAATTCAAGTGATTTTTATGAGTCTCTTTCAGAAGCTAGAAGAAATCTATTCAAAGAATTTATTCCTAATTCAGTCATAGGATCTTATTATGCAAATAGCAGTATTCAATCAAATTTAATATCTCACACTCCTGAAATAGAAGAACTTGTTTTAACAAGTATTTTATTTAATGATTCTAATGGAAATCTTTCATTCAAAGAAATTTTAGAAGATGTGAAAAAACTCTCTGATTCAGATAAAAGAAAAATAGCAGAAAGCCAATTTAATGGTAAAAGAGGTTATGAATTAGTTCCTAAAGTTATGGAAGTTGGTTCATTTATTTTTGAGAGGTTTTATGATATTGGTGCTTTTAGGGATTTACAAAGGCAGAGAGGTGACAGACAACAAGTTTCACCATATTCTGTTATTGGTTATCATATGCCTGAAGAAGTTGCTGAAGTTGGATTAGAATCAGAGTTTGAGTTAGCAATGCTTAAAACTAAACAGATTTATGATGATTTGATAAAAAGAGGAGAATATGTTGCAGCAGAATATATACCGGTTATGGCAAATCTAGTTAGACATGTTGTTACGAAAGACCCTGTTCAATGCATGTATGAAGCAAAACTAAGATCTCAGTCTGCAGGGGCTGATTCATATAGGTCAATAGCTATTCAAGAAATTGAACAGGTTTTAGATATAATGCCTGCATTTAGAGGGCTTGTCGAATTTGATAAAGGAGTTTATCCTTTGAACAGACTTCCTGAGAAAGTTGATGGATTTATAAGAAAAAAACTTAGAAAATAATCTTTTTAAGTATTTCTTTTTTGATAAGACCACTTAATGCACCAGAGAATTACTAAATTAACTATTTATTAAAAGACCAATTAAATTAACAATATATGTAAAATACTACTATTTAATCAACTCATCAATTTTTGCTGCCATTATAAAATCATTTTCACTTAATCCTTTTACTGCATGAGTTGTAAGAGTTATCTTTACATATTTATAATCATGTAAGTTGATGTCTGGGTGATGGCCTTCATCTTCAGCTATTTTTGCTATTTTGTCAATAAAATCAACTGATTCTTTAAAATCAACAAAAGAAAAATCCTTTTCAATCTGCTTGCCGTTATTTTCAATAACCCATCCTGGTATCTGGTTTAGATATTCCATTACTTCTTTCATTACAAGTGGAGGAGTTCCAGCTTCACAAGCTTCACACTTTTTTTCAGATAACTTCATAGATTAGTTAAGAATAAAGGTTATTTATTGTTTTTTGTTTTTAGTGTGTGTAGAAAATAGAAATTAATTTCTTTTGTAGATATTGTTATGATGGTCAAAATACTCAAAAGATACAAAATCTGATTTTTTATCATAATTAAAAATCAAGACAAAATGCCCTATGTGGACTCTTTTTGATTCTTTCATGTTATATCTTAGATTTTTATAATGCTCAACATCATAAGACTCAACAACTTCTTCTATTTTTTTCATTATTTGTTCATATAAGTTTTTGTCTTTCTTGAACAATTTTTTGAGAATTCTTTCAAGTTCTGGTTTTATCTCGAACTCACGCATTTTTCTTTATATGCTCTCGTAAATCACTAACACTATTAAATCTTATTCCTTTTTCTTTCTTAATTTTATTTAATTTTACTATAAATTCTGGATTAAGTTCTGGCTCTAAGAAAGCGTCCTCGTATTTACTCGCTATAAATGCAACTGCCTGAGATTTGTTTTTTAAGCCATATTTGGCCTTGACTATATTAAGAATTCTATCTTCATTCTCGCCTATATCAATTATACTTTGAACCATTTTATAATGATTTATAATGATTTATAATGTTTATAAACTTTCCTATTTTGCCGTGTTTTTTCTTACTTAATGAAAAACTACTAAGAAATATAAAACTGATTAAAAAATCGAACTTCTCTCAGGTCTAACTATCTTTACATACTCACCAAAGGTTATTGGTTCTATTCTGTTTGTCATTCTAGATAGTGCCCCCTTATGTTAATATTACATCCATTTGGGGACTCTAAAGGGACTGTTAACTCCTCATGTCTATAATTTCCACAGTAGCTCAATGAATATTTAGCTTTTTCAAGACCTTCCTTAGAAACCTCTCCACAAAATATAGTACCATAAGCAGAAGCACTAGCAATTTGGACGATAGTTCTACCTTTATGATTTTCGACATTCAAAGAAATTTTTGTATTATCTTCTAATTCTCGGCTTTGCCCCATTGTACATCCGCTTTCCATTTTATCAATGATATTTCCCGGATTAACACCCTCTGTAGCAATTGTAGAAATAAAATTACCTTTTAGAGAGATGTGATTTATATCTCTGCCTTCATGAATTCCATTAAGTAATAAATCCACCAGGTTTCTTAATCCTACTCTTTCATTTTGTTCATTCACATAGTATATCATTTTCTTCGTAAAATTTATTTACTTAATAGTAGAATCAAAATAACCATACTTATATTTTTGTTGTTAATTATTATCAACATTTAGAAAGGATTATAAACCTTAAAACACGCTATAAATTATGGAAGAAGAAATAAAGGAATCTTTAGAATCACTTGGTTTATCAGAAAAAGAAATGAAAGTTTATATCTCATTATTAGAGCTAGGAGATTCTCCAGTAAATAAAATAGTGTCTCGATCAGAACTAATTAGAGTAACTGTTTATCCTATCCTGAAAAGTTTAATAGAGAAAGGATTTGTTTCTCAATATTCAATGGATAGAAAGAGTTACTTCAAGGCTATATCTCCGGATTTGTTGCTTGATAAAATAAAAGAAAGAGAAGATAAGCTTAAACTTGCATTGCCTTTAATAAAAAAGAAAATAAAAAGTGTTGACGAACTGACATCTATAGAACAATTTAAAGGAAGTAGAGGAATTTCTTCATTTTTTGAGAAATTATACTCTGGAGAGGAGAGGGAATTAATGGCTTACGGAAACGGAGATTTAATTGAAGAAGTGATAAAATACCAATCGCTACACGCAAGAAAACTAAGGATAAATAAAAAAATTAAATTAGATATTGTAGTAAGTCCAATAAAAGTAGATTATTTCTCTGATCCAGATTACAAAAAACTTACCCAGGTAAAATTTAACAAAAAACTAGAGAAGGTGAATGTCTATATTATATTTGGAAAGAAAGTAGTGGGTATAATTGATCTTACCAAAGAAATAAGTGCAATTTTAATCAGAAATGAAGAAGTCGCAAAATACCATAAATTTATTTTTGATTCTTTCCGCTAATCTACTCTATCCTGAGAACTTTTTCAAAAGATCAAATTACATTGTGGGACACTTTGTCTCCAATCTTATAAATAGGGACTTCAAAGTGAAGACCTTATTAGAATTACTTTATTCCAGTTAGGACAAAAGAAAAATTATCTCTCTTTTTCCCATCATACTTACCTTTTATGAAAGCTTCATAAATCTCCCAATTTTGATGATAAAGATAACTAACATTATCAACATTGTAAATTGAGGGACACGATAATACGAAAGACAATTCTTCTATCAGATAAAAAACAGCTTCATCAATAGCTCTTTCTACTTCAGTTACATCACGAAATTTATCATCTATAACTTTCTTAGTTGTCTCTCTTGCATCTTCTCTAAAACTTACATTATTCTTGTAAAGTGAAATTATTTCCTGATATCTTTTTTTAAAATTTGGATTAATAATAACTTCACTTTCCCAATCAACGAAAGAAAACTTTTGTTTACCTTTTATCTTTTGAAGTTCTCTTTTAGCCCGATTTATTAAAAGATTTGCATTAAGTTTTGCTTTCCTTCTTGCTTTATTTTCTGGATAACCAGCTGCTTTGAAAGTATGCTCTGCTGGTTTATCTGGAGAAAGAACAATTACTCTTTGAAATTTCTTATCTGCGAATTTCAATAATTTACCGATAGTTTTTTCATCAAAATAACTATTACCTGCACTCATCCAGATTAAAGCTACTTCTCTTTTCATAGGAAATAAAACATAGATTTAGTTAAAAATCTATCTCCTTCCTAATAAGGTCTTCAAAAAGAATCCCTTATTATAAATATGTGGGAAGTTTTGTTCTCACATACTGATTAAGAGAAAAGTTAATAACTTCTTAATCGCTAATAAAATCATGAAATTAAGACTATTAAAAGGAATTGTCTTTAACGTATGTGATAGTGTTTCAAGTCCTCCATTTAGCTCAGTTAAGCTCAGTAAAGAAAAGCTACCAGTGAAAGATACATGGTTGATTGACTTAAAAAATAACCTTGCGAAAAATGAGAAAGGTGAATTATTAAAATTGTCTTTTGTTGAAGATTATCACAACTGGTTTCTTAGACAGATACAGAATGCTAATATTCCTTTAGAAAAAATTGGCAAAGCAGAGTTATTAATAAGATTTAACTTCAAAAATAAGAAACAGCCGAATTGGTGTTCATGTACTATTGAAATTGAAAATAGAAAATATTATTACGAAAAAGACTTTCATATTTTTTGGTTTCTGGGCTGAATTTATAAACATTTTAGAATTTTATTCATTTGGAGTTATAATTCTAGAACAATAGTCTTTTTCATTGAAGGATTTTCCAGACTCTAATAACTTGAAGAACTTTGGAAAATCTATCCAGACTTTTTTATTAAGGGATTTTTTTGCAAGCAAGATTACTCTGCTTGGAATGTGTTCTCTTATGTATTCATATTCTGGGAGCAATTTTAAAATCTCATTGGAAAATTTCCTTACGTCTTCCATATTTGGCATATTTTCTTTTACATAATAGTTCTGAGAAGCTCCTACCCACATATAACTTTTTAGTTCAAGAAAATCAGGGTCTCCTTTTTTTATTAAATCAGAATATCCTTTTAAGTCAGTCATATTTTCATCTTTAATCAAGGTAAGTCTTATACAAGTTCTGTAATCTCTTGTTTTTAACAAGTTTAAACACTCTAACATTCTTTCCCAGAAATCATCAAATAAAGGACGATCTATTTTTTTCATTAATTCTTTATTTGGAGCATCTATACTTAGATATAACTGGGTAACTTTGTCTATTTTTTCTATTTGTTCAGGATATTGAGCATTTGTTACAAGGAATGTTGATATTTTTCTTTTATGAAACTCTTCGATAATTTCATTTATTAGTGGGTATGTTATTGGTTCTCCTGTCAGTGAAAGAGCTACATGGCGAATATTTTCAAATTCACTAACATATTTTTTATTAGCCTTAGGATTTCCTTTATGGCCTTGGAGTAATTTTAGCTGAGCATCTATAGAGTGTTTTATTATATGTTCTGGAGAGTCTACAGGGCCATACCATGATTTAGATACAGGAGCCTTTAAACCACGCCAGCAAAACTTACAACGAGAAGCACAAAACATTGAGGTAGTCATTTGCAGACATTGATGTGATCTGATTCCATAAAAAACATATTTATAACATCCTCCCTTTCCTGCAATCATATTATTTGTCCAACCACATACTTTTACAGCAGAATGATTGCCAACTAAACGATAACCTTGCTTTTCCAGAATTTTTTCCTGTCCTTGAGATATTTGCTTTTTTTCTTTTATAGAATTTTCAGGAGATTGTATAATTTTTAGTGATACCATTATAACTTTGTGATTTTTTCATTTAATAATGTTTTTATAGTGTTAATTTATACTAATTTATGGAGATATACTTTTTAGCAAAACCTTACAATGAATCTGAAATGGCTCAGAGA
>Ga0208958_1002477_pt1 | contig 15816 bp, 11 predicted proteins | sample RifOxyB1_FD_184032 | JGI IMG/M metagenome (GOLD analysis project Ga0208958, IMG submission 184032) | Soil microbial communities from Rifle, Colorado - Rifle Oxygen_injection B1 (SPAdes) | ecosystem: Environmental > Terrestrial > Deep subsurface > Rock core/Sediment | place: Rifle, Colorado... | reverse complement strand
GATTTCTAATACCAGTTGGGCTTTTGTTTTAATACCGGTGTTTTTTTGGGGTTTTTGGCGATATAAAGAGAGGAATAACTCGGGTTTGGTTTTATCTTCGTTTGTTGTAGGCTTACTGGTCCAATCTCAAATATTAATGATTTACTATGTTTTGACAATTCCAGTAATTTTTATGGTTTTGAAATTGAAAATTCCCAGCCTGAAGATGATTGTTTTATCAGGATTGGCCTTTTTGGTCGCTACTTCAACAATGATTTTAGCGGAAATCAAGAGTGGTTTTTCTTCTCTCAAAATTCTTGGAAGTTTGGGTTCATCTCTTAACGAATCCCGCCTACCCTGGTCTGAGAGATTGGGTCAGTTTGGGACCGACTACCTGGATGTGATTTTTCGAAGTTTGAACTTAGAAAAGAATTTTTGGATGGAAATTCTTCTTGCTACAATTCTTTTTTACGGGTTGTTCAGAGTGTTAAGGTCAGAAGCAATTAATAAAGAAACGGTTGGGTTAAAACTAGTTTTAGTAATGCTGGTTTCACCGGTTTTAATGTTAATCATCGGTTATCATAAACAGCCATGGACGTTGTTTGGTGTGATTCCTGGGGCCTTTATTTTTTGTGGATACCTAATTTCTAAAATTCACGCAAGGACATTACTTATTTTTGGTTTTTTGGCATTATTTGTTTTTGGTTTTCAGAAAAATTTAATTGCAAATAACGTTTTTATTTCTCAGGAATCCTCATCAATTTTACAGGGGCAACTGGAGGTGTTGGAATACACATATCGGGAGGCTGGTGAGGAAATTTTTGCCATCAATGCGGTTACTTATCCGCTTTACTACAATACCTACTGGTCGTACCATTATCCGTGGTATAGTAAGAAAATTGGTAAAGCACTACCGAATTGGATGGGTGGGGATCAGTTGTATCCTTACGATACCCTTCCCAAAAGTAATGGTCGGGAGAAGATATTTTTTATGATTATTGATGAGACCAGAGCCATCTCCAGTTTGTACAAAAACATTGGGAGAAAATGGGGTTTGTCAGAGGGTAAATTAATCAGTGAAAAGCTGGTTGGTGGTTTTATGGTCCAAAAGTTTGTGCGTTATGAAAAGTAAACTTGGAAGATTTGGTTGGTCGGTGCTAGTTATTATTTTTTTGGTGGGATTTTGGTTGCGGGTCAGATATTTGCCTCAAGGAATTTTGACTTTTGGTTATGACCAGGCTCGGGATGCAGTACACGCTACCAGTATTGCCCGTGGTGACTTAAAAATTCTCGGTCCTTCAGCTTCAACCCCCGGCTTGTACCATGGTGTTTTTTATTATTACCTATTGGCTCCGGCATACGCTTTGGGTCATGGAAATCCGGTCGTGGCGGCTTATTGGATAGCCTTTTTGAATAGTCTGACTGTGTTTATCGTTTTTTGTTTAACCTTTTTGATGACCAAAAAAATTGGTGCAGGTTTGTTTTCGGCCTTGCTGTTTGCCGTTTCTTTTGAGGCTACACAGTACGCCACCTGGCTTTCCAACCCAACCATTGCGATTTGGACGGTTCCCCTGACGTATTTAGGTCTTTGGTTGTGGACCAAAACTGACAGGAAATATTTAGGTCTATTTTTGACTGCCGTTAGTGTGGGAATGTCAATTCAGGCAGAAATATTTTTGGCATATCATTTAATACCGGTTTTAATTTGGCTGGGAGTAAATAAAAGGGTCGTTACTAAGAAACAGTTGCTGGTAGCACTGGGGGTTTTAGGAGTAAGTCTGTCGACCTTAATTGTTTCAGAGATAAAATTTGGCTTTAAGGGGTTAGGGGGCGTTAGATTGCTGCTGTCGGGTGGAGAGAGTAACTTGGCTTATGCTAAGTCCCTGGGTGACTATCTTACACTTTACCTTAATCAGATTGGTAGGATTTTTGCCTTTAACAGTTACCCGGGAAATATTGGTTATGGGGGAGCCTTGGTAATAGTCATAGCTTTATGCTTCCTTTTTGGAAAGACAACTAAAAAAGAATCTTGGCCTTCGTTTTTGGCTTTATGGCTTTTTAGTCACTTAACAGTGGTAACAGTTGGCGGAACAAGCACGCCGTTTTTGATGGTGGGAATTGGGCCGGCAGTTTCCATTATTTTAGGTATTTTTTTATGGAAATTATTTGCCGGTGGCAAAAAGATTCTGACATTAGTAATTTTAGGATTGTTAATTTGGGGAAATTTGAATTTTATTGCCAAAGAGAACCCAAAAGGGGCAACCCTTTTTGCAATTCAAAAAGATATGCTTTTAACTAAAGAATTAAAACTAATTAACTACACATACCAAGTTTCATCGAAAAATGATTTTACGATCAATAGTTTGACCTCGCCTCTGTGGATGAATATTGTTTGGTCGTACCTTTATGATTGGTATGGACAAAAAACATACGGTTATACCCCATACTTTGTTGGTCGGGATCAGATCGGGCAAATAATAGCCCTACCACAAAAATCAAAAGTGTTAGATAATCATTTTTTAATTTTAGAACCAATGGGTGGTATTCCTGCCAGATATTTGGAAGAAACGGTGGCAACAGAAGACTCCCGGTCTTTTTTGCTGGATACTCAATCCTGGGGAGAACTAACAGTTGAAAAAAGACAACCAAAAAATGAATAAAACTAAATCATCTGAAGAATTACATCAGAATGTTCCACCCAATTGGTATTTTGACTCGATCAAAAAAAACACCCTCCAACGTTTTTGGCATTTGTGGCGTTTTGATGAAATAGGTAGGTTGATAACACCTGTTTCTGGAACAGTTTTAGATATTGGTACTGCTGACGGGGTTTTTTCAAATGTTGTCTTTAAGAAAACCAAAGCAAAAAGATTGATCGGGATAGATGTTCTGAAGTCGTCAGTTGATTGGGCCAATGAACACTGGCGAAAGACGCCAATGTGTTTTATGGTGGGAAGTGCTGAAAACTTAAAATTTAAGAACGGGACTTTTGAAGCTGTTTTTGCCTTGGAAATGCTGGAGCATGTTTATGATCCTGTTAAGGTTTTAAATGAAATTAAGAGGGTAATGAAAAAAGGTGGATACGGTGTTTTTTTGGTGCCCACCGACAGTTGGCTTTTTCGAGTTATTTGGTGGGTGTGGTTGAAGTTTAGAGGTAAGATTTGGAGAGAGACACATTTACAGACGTATCGCAACAATCATCTGCCAAAAATATGTAAGAAAGTTGGTTTTGAAGTGGTAGCCAACAAGAAGTTTATTTTAGGGATGTTACAGGCCGTTAAAGTAAAAAAGAGATAATTTATACAAATGAGCAAGGTTTCAATTGTTATTCCTAACTATAACGGCCTGGATCTTTTAAGAAAATATTTTCCAGCGATGGTTGATGCTTGGAATGAACCTAAAAACCTGATTGGTGAGGTAATTGTGGTAGACAATGGTTCTACTGATGGTGGTGTTGATTATTTAGAAAAAACTTTTCCACAGGTCAAGATAATTAAAAACAAAAAAAACCTGGGTTTCTCCAAAGGAGTTAATACTGGGGCCAAAATAACTAAAGGTGAATATTTGTGTCTTCTAAATACCGATGTCAAGCCGGAGAAGGATTTTTTGGAGAGGGTTTTGCCTCAATTTGATGACAGCCGGATTTTTGCTATTTCTTTGAGTGAACGAACTTTCCCCCCCTCAAGTGGATTTTTTGAAAAGGGTTTTATTTTGCACAAACCAATCAAAACAACCGATACTTGTTCTACCTTTTGGGTGAGTGGTGGCAGTGGGATATTCAGAAAAGAAACCTGGGATTTGTTGGGTGGTTTTGACGAAGACAACTTCTCTCCTTTTTACTGGGAGGATATTGATTTATCATACCGGGCCATGAAAGCAGGGTACCGGCTTTTATGGAGCCCGAAAGGCGTAGTTTTTCATGAGCATGAGTCGACTGCCAAAAAGGTTCCGGTTTGGTATCGTACTTACATTCAAGAACGTAACTACCTAATTTTTCACTGGAAAAATTTAACCAGCGCCAGGCTTTTGAGAAAACATTTGGTTGCTTTAGCTAAAAAAATTGTTTACCACCCAGGATTTTTGAAACCTTTTTTGGGTGCAGTAGCAAAACTACCCACGTTAATTCGGGAACGAAGAAAGAATAAAAAACTGGAAAAAGTATCCGATGAGGCTATTTTTGCTCAATTTAAGTGAAAAGAATAATCGTTTCGATAATTATTCCCAGTTTTAACACCAAAGAAGTAACCCTTCGGTGTGTTAAGTCGATAGTTGAAAATACCAGTTTTTCATACGAAATTATTGTGGTGGACAACGGATCAACCGATGGAAGCGTTAAGCAAATTACAAATTTGAAATTAATTGCTAACAGCAACAACCTAGGTTTTGCGAGAGCAGTAAACCAGGGAATAAAAGTAGCCAGGGGGAGGTATCTTTTGCTTTTAAATTCCGATGTTTTTACTAATAAGGGCTCAATTGAAAAGATGATTGATTTTGCCAAAAAAACACCGGATTGTGGAGTGGTGGGGGGGAAACTTGTTTTTGGTAATGGAAAAACACAACATTCGGTCATGGTTTTTCCTACTCTTTGGCAAACGATTGCAAAATATTGGTTGAGGAGAAAGGATCCTGTCTTGCCGAGGGATGTGGCCGTTGTGGATGCAGTTGTCGGAGCAGCTTTTTTGATCACCCCTGAGGCTATCAGTCGGATAGGAGTGCTGGACGAGCGGTATTTTATGTATTTTGAGGACCTGGATTATTGCCGAAGGGTTAAGAAAGCTGGATTAAAAACGTATTATTTACCCGAAGCTGAATTTACCCACTTACATGGTGAATCGGGAAAAGGTTTGTCTAGCAGTGAAAACCAATGGCGACGTTTGGTTCCTAGTAGCCAGATTTATCACGGTATTTTGATTCATTATCTGATAATATTGATAATGTGGACCTCACAAAAGGTAAGAAAATTGTTTGGTTTGTTGTCCTCTTAGCCCTTTTACTACCGGTTTACTTTAGGTTAATCCGCCCCGGGTTTTTCTTTATGCAGGATGATTTACAGGCTTTTCGAATTCAACAAGTAGACAAGTGTTTTATGGACGGACAATTTCCTTGTCGGTGGGTGCCCGACGCCGGATATGGTTACGGATATCCACAGTTTATTTATTATCCGCCTCTAGCCTACTACTTGGGTGAGGGTTTACATCTAATGGGATTTCAATTTATTGATGCGGTTAAAGCCCTGTTTGTTATCGGTTATATCCTATCCGCCTGGGGAATGTTTTTGTTAGTGTCAAAAGTTGTTAAGAATAGGTGGTCGGGTTTGGTCTCGGCTATTCTTTACACTTACGTGCCCTATAAAGCAGTAGAAGTATATGTCAGGGGGGCCATGAGTGAGTTTTGGTCACTGGTTTGGTTTCCGTTCCTATTCCTATTTTCCCATGAATTGATTAAAGAGAGAAAACTGAAAAGTTTTATCAGTCTTTCTTTGGCGGTTGGCTTTCAGTTTTTAACTCACACACTAATGTCCATGATATTCTTTCCCGTTTTAGGACTTTGGGTTGTCTTTTGGCTAATTGTCGAGAAAAGAAAGATAAGGGATTATCTAACAGTTGGTTTTTCGGGTCTATTGGGTGTTGGGTTGGCCTCTTTTTTTGTTGTTCCTATGCTTTTTGAGCGGCAATGTGTTCATTTGGAATCGATGTTGGGGGGGTATTTTGATTATCGGGCTCACTTTGTCAGCATCGGGAAGCTTCTTTTTGATTTCCGCTGGGGTTACGGATCGTCCGGCTTTCCGATGGAGATATTAAATTTGTCAATTGGTTTACCACAGTGGGTGTTGGGTGTTTTAGCTTTTTTGCTGGCAATCAAGAATTTCAGGAAAAACCGCACCCTATCTCTTTTAACTATTTTGTTATTTTTGATCACATTATTTGTTGCTTTTATGATTCATCAGCGTTCCAGTTTTATTTGGACCGTTTTGCCTACACTCCACTTCATGCAATTTCCCTGGAGGTTTTTGTCAGTTGTTGTCTTTTTGCTGGCTATTTTAGGGGGTATGGGAATACAAAAAATAGGTCAAAAAACGTGGGTTTTGGTGGCTTTGGCAGTTATCATTTACGCTGGTTTTTTCAAACCGCGAACCTGGTATAACATCACGGACACCGATAAGTTTTCAGGTGAGTCTTGGCAAAAGCAACAGACGATCAGTATTTTTGATTACACACCCATTTACGCTAAATTACCACCACCATCAAAAGCACCCGAAGTGCCAGAAGTCTTGGAAGGGAAGGTTGATTTTGTCAACTATATCAAGGGAAGTAATTGGCAGAGGGGGATTTTGAAGGTGGAGAGTGATGAGGCTGTTTTACGCCTTCCCTTATTTGATTTTCCGGGGATGTTAATAACAGTTGATGGCACGAAAGTTGATCATTGGCATAATGATTGTCGTAATGAGCCATATTGTATGGGGTTAATCACGATGAAAGTTTCTAAAGGAAGTAGGGAAGTTGAAGCCAGGTTGACAAGTACTTGGCCGAGAAAGACCGGTGATATGGTATCTGTGATTTCATGGGTAACATTAATAGTTCTCGCTTCTGCTTCTTTTTTGGTACAATGGACTGGTGGGAAAAGGGTTAAGGTGGGCGCGTAGGTACTGGGGACTTCTGGTAATCCTGTTTTTGTCACTTTTGGTTGTCTGGCCTTTGTTAAGATCCGGATATTTTCCTCACCATGACGATCTTCAGGTTATCAGGATTTTTGAAATGAGGAGGTGTCTTCTTGATGGCCAAATTCCTTGTCGTTGGGTGCCTGATATGGGTTATGGTAACGGTTATCCGTTGTTTAACTACTACGCCCCCCTTCCTTATTATCTGGGAGCGGTTTTCAGTTTTGTGATCGGTTACATTGGGAGTGCTAAACTGCTTTTTGCATTCCCCCTGGTGTTGGGTGGAGTAGCCATGTTTTTTCTGGTTAACAGATTAACTAATGTTTGGGGTGGATTGGTGGCTGGGTCTTTGTATCTTTTAGCTCCGTACCGGGCACTGGATGTTTATGTTCGGGGGGCATTGAATGAAAGTTGGGCTATTGCGGTTGTACCGCTGGTCTTTTTGTTTATTTTTAACTTGAGTCAAAAAGCAAAAAGGTCGGATTTTGTAGGTTTGGTGGTCGCGCTTTTTATTTTTCTGACCAGTCACAATGTTATGACAGTTCTGTTTTTACCCCCTATTGTTATCTGGGGATGGCTGTGTTTTTTTGTTTTTAAACATCGTGAGTTTAAAACTACAGTTTTAGCGACTAGTTTAGGGGTAGGAATGTCTTTGTTTTTTCTCCTACCGGCTTTTGTGGAGAAAAATTTGGTTCAAACAGAGTCGCTGACCCGTTTTGAACTTGATTATCATGCCAATTTTCTGGCGGTTGGGCAATTATTTCAGAGAAGCTGGGGATATGGTTCCTCAGTGGTTGGGGCATCTGATAATATGTCCTTTCAGGTTGGCTATCCTCATATTCTAGTTTTATTTGTTGTTCCTTTCACTTTGGTTTGGCTTCTTATTAAACGAAGTAAAAAAAGATTTTTATTGTTCTTACTTACTATCTGCTACCTGCTATTTGCTGTTTCCTTATTTATGACTCACAACAAATCTACTTTTGTTTGGGATTGGTTTCCAATACTCAAATATACTCAGTTTCCCTGGCGATTTTTAGCCCTATCTGCCTTTTTTTCATCCCTATTGTGGGGGTTATTAATATCTTTGTTTAAAAACCGGATTTTTAAGGTAATATCTTTGGTGTTAATTTTGTTGTCAGTTGTTTTAAATGTGTCTTACTTTCGGCCCGAAAGAACGATTTCTGTCACTGACAAAGAAAAATTGTCTGGTGTTTTATGGGAGGAACAACAAAAAGGGGCATTGTTGGATTATTTGCCCAAAACAGCTCTTGAACCGAAGGAGCCCGCGTCAATCTTGCCGATAATCCGTTCCGGTGAGGCTGTTGTTGGTGATTTTAACAAAAAGACTAACCGGTGGATGTTTAAAATTCGTGTTGGTAGCGAAACTACGATTGAGGTGCCGGTTTTTGATTTTCCCAATTGGCAAGTACGGGTGAATGGTAAAGTGTATGAACACAATAATGATAACTTTATTGGTCGAATTGGTCTAAAATTATCTCCCGGTGAGTACGTGGTGACGGGTAGGTTGGGTAATACCGGTATTAGATCCTTCGCCAATTTTGTAACACTGATTAGTTTAGTTTTTTTTGCCTATGTTGTTTTTTCAAAAAATACAAAAATTATTAAGTAAAAAGATTGGCTGGTTAATTCCAATTTTGCTTATTCCGGCCATCTGGTCATTGTTTGTGCCCGGCTGGGGAGGGTTGTCTGATGATATGCATGTGGCCTGGTTACATCAGATGGTTCAAACATTTTTGGCTGGTAAATGGCCACCCCGCTACGTACCTGATTTGAGTTTTGGTTTTGGATATCCGTTATTCAACTTTGTCTTTCCGATGCCTTTTTATTTGGGTAGTCTCTTTTATTTTTTGGGATTAACATTAGTTGATAGCTTGAAAGCTGTTTTTGGGGTGAGTCTAGTGGCTTCATTTGCCTCCATGTATTTTTTGTTAAAACACTTGAGTAATAAATGGCTAGCTTTAATAGGGGCAATTGTTTATGTGTATACGCCATACCGAGCCACTGATGTTTATGTGAGGGGGGCGGTAGGGGAGAGCCTGGCTTTTGTCTTTTTTCCTTTAATTGTTTTGGCTGTTTTGCGTGCCGGAAAAAATATCGAATGGTTAGGTGTTGGGTCGTTAGGAGTAGCTGGATTAATATTGTCGCACAATATTACAGCAATGATGTTTATTCCCTTGGCCTTTATTTTGGCTTTGATGTTGAAGAGCAACCTTAAAGTTTATTTGTTGTTTCTACTGGGTCTTTTGGTTAGTCTGTATTTTTGGTTTCCGGCAATTTGGGACAGTAAATTAATGCAATATGCCACTGTTTTTGACGCCAAAGACCATTTTCCGACGATCAAACAATTGATTACTCCTCATTTTGGTTGGGGAGCTTCGGTTCCAGGTCCTTATGATGGTATGTCATTTTTTCTTGGCTTGCCGAATTTATTACTCATGGCTCTTGGGGCGGGGTTGATTATTACAAGAAAAAAAACAATAGGTCGGGAGAAAGAAATTCTTTTGTTATGGGCAATGAGTTTAATGGCTGTTTCAATCTTTATGATGAACTACCGTTCCAGTATCCTGTGGGACAACCTACCATTATTGCCCTATTTTCAATTTCCTTGGCGATTTTTAGCCTTGATGGCATTCGCTTCATCGTTGTTGGCTATTTTCTTAAAAGAATTAAAAGGAGGGGTTTGGTTCGGGGTTATTTTGATTGTTATTGCTACCCTTTTTGGTGCTAAGTATTTCCGTTTTTATAAATTTAACGGCTGGAGTGATTCATTTTTTCTCAACCGCTATATACCCGTTCCGGAGGCTTCTTTTGAATATCACCAAACAGGAGAAGAATATTTAAGATTACCTTTGGGTACTAACGTTCGTCCCGACCAAAATTTTCCTCGTTTTTTTTCTGAGCAAAAGATGGAAGTTGGTAATTTGATTGAGCTAAACGCTCTCGAAGCAAAGGCGACCATAAGTAGTAAAGAGGCCTTGGTCGTTAGTTATAATAGATATCTGTTTCCCGGGTGGCGGGTTTATATCGATGGCCAGGAGGTCAAAATTATGGCTGGAGAGCCATATGGACAAATTGCTTTTGATGTTGGGTTCGGAACACATCAAGTTGAAATTGTTTGGCGGGAAACAAGACGAAACAAAATTTTGGACTTTGTTTCCCTGTTTGCACTGGTAGTTTCTGGTTGGTTGGTGGTACATTCTAAAGAGAGAAATGAAAAATAAACTGGTGTGGATAGTTGGCGTTGCTGTTTTGTTGCGAGTGGTCCTGTCGGCTGTGACTTATCATTCTGATGTGGTGCCGTTCGTTTTTGCCGGTAAAGTAATTGCCAGTGGCCATGTTTTGGATTTTTATGATTATCTTTGGAATTTGCCGGAAGGCCATGTTGTTTTGGAAACGTATCCCCGAAATTTGTTTAATTATCCACCCATGGTTTATTTTGGTTTGGGTGGAATATCCATTCTAACCACTTTGTTTTTGGGGGAATTGGTCAATCGTTTTATTTTTGCCACACCTACAGCATTGGGAACTTCTAATGTTTATTTACTTTTATTTTTGCTTAAACTGCCATATTTTTTGGTTGATAGTCTGTGTGCTTATTTTGTTTGGAACTTGTTTAAAAAACGAAAGAATCGAATATTGGCACTGTTTTTATGGCTGTTTAATCCGGTCAACTTATACGCTACTTATATGATGGGGCAGTTTGATATTATTCCGGTAATGTTTGTTTTGTGGGTTATGTATAGAGTCAGACAGATGCGCAATCGGGAGAGTGGATTGTTAAAAGAGGCGATACTGTTGGGTTTAGGGGCTTCATTTAAAATATATCCCTTACTGTTTCTGATACCTTTAGCTGCAACCCAGAAAGGATTATGGAAGAGGGTGAAAATTATAGCCTTGGGCCTGTCGACCTATTTGGCCACAATCGCCCCCTTTTTGTTCTCGGTTGGATTTAGGAGAACAGCTCTGGTGGCTGGTCAGACAATGAAAAGTTTCTATGCAAATTTACCAATATCGGGCGGCGAGACAATTATTATCTATTTGGCTCTGCTGGGCTTTGTTTATTTGGTTTTTTGGATGAAGGGGATACGAATTGTCAACCTCTGGCGGGCTTTTTTTATTGTCATGCTTCTATTTTTTACTTTCACTCACTATCACCCTCAGTGGTTTTTGTGGTTGACGCCCTTTTTGCTGGTTGACCTGGTTTTATCGAAATTCAGACATTATCCGTTGGTAATTATTTCTTTGATAAGTATGTTTAGTTTGGTATTATTTTTTGACGCCGGTTTGTCAGTTGGGCTTTTTTCAGCTGTAAATCCCAAGCTCTATAATCTTCCTTTATTATTTGGAGGGCAAATTGACTACAACTTGGCTAGAAGTTTCTTACACACCCTTTTTGTTTCAGCCTCGATTTATTATGGCCATGATCAATTGAAGCGTCTCCTTCATGTCTAAATCAGAAAAGTGGTTAATAGTTGTCTTGTTTTTCATCTGGCTGGTCCGTTTGCCTTTTCTTAACGAAATACCAATTTTTGGTGATGAAGCCAATCATTTGATGTTGGCCGACCAGTTGTTAAGTGGATCGGTTACGATTAAAGACTTTGTTTATGGGGGTATTTTCCCCGGATTAATCATTGCCCTTTCAAGTTTGCGCTCAGTTTTTACCAATCACGTAAATCCTCTGTTTATTGGTCGGGCTTTTTCTTTCGGGTGTACCGTAGCGACTGCTTATTGGTTATTCAAAATTGCCCAAAAGTTGTTTAACGAAAAAACGGCCCTTTTTTCGGTTGTGGCCTATTTTTTATTTCCGATAACCTTATTCCATGGCCAGTTGGTTATGTTGGAACCACTGATGACCTTGTTTTTAGTATTGTCTTTATATTTTTGTTTAAAATTATCGGCCGATTTACGAGAATTGGTTATAGCTGGCATATTTCTTTACTTGGCTACGGCCACTAAACTATTGGCCATTGTTTCTCTGCCTGCCTTGTTGGTTTTACCGTTTATTATTTATCCGAAGCAAATGGTCAAATCGTTATTGTTGATGGTGGCTATGTTTTTGGTGGTATTCGTGGTTCTTTATCCGTTGGTGTTTCAATCGTCAAGTCATTTTTTGACCGATTATTTGTTGGTGGGAACAGAAACATTTTTGGTCAATTTGAAATTAAATCTTTGGAGAAACTGTCTTTGGATACCTACTTATTATTCGTGGTTGATTATTTTTTTATTGTCGGGTGTTTTTGTAATTGGTTTAAAAGAAAAATCTCTTAAAATATTTTGGTTGTTTGGCTGGACAGGAACAGTTATTTTACTGGAGAGTATTGTTGGTGGAAGGTTTTTTTATCCCCGCCACTTATTTCCCCTATCTGTTCCATTGGCCTTGTTAACAGGGATTGGTTTTTGGAAATTGTGGAAATTAAAAACATTTCCGGCAAGGATTGTGGTTACAATAACCCTTGTCTTTTTAGGTTTTAAAGCCATGCCATATTATTTGAACAGGCCTGATGCCAAACTAGTGGCAGAGGACAAACATCAATTTTATGAAGACTGGATTTCAGGAGTAGGTTTGAAAGATTTGGGCGATGATTTGAAATTTCTAATACAAAACAACAAAAAGGCCCGAATTTATATTGGTGACGAAGCTTTGTTGGTTTGGGCCCTACCCAATGTTTTTGGTGTGAACTCTAGCCATTTAATAACTTTGAATGGGTATTTTGGTGGACCAAAATCGGATTTGGAAAAACAGGTTACACGTGGGGTCAATTCGTATTTGGTTCTTAATCGTGAACCATACTTGCCCAGAGATTTTAAAGCCAGAATGGTTCGCACTTATCCTAAAGGACCTAATCGTAGCATTGTTCTCTGGCAATTAGAGATACGATAGTTTAAAGTATTTTAGATGTCTTTTTTGGTAGTGCTAATCATTGTCTTGGGAACGGTTTTTCAAACCTTGACGGTTTTTCGGAGTGGTTGGTGGTATGACTTTGGGATGGGCTTTTGGGGACCTACCGGTAGGGATTTGGTTTGGCACCAAGCCTTGGTTGAACAACTGCTTAAGGATGTCCCGCCTCAAAATCCGGGGTTGGCTGGGATTACCCTGACCAACTATCATTACTTTTATGATTTGTTGGTGGCGATAACCCACAAATTAACCGGAATTTCGGTTTTGGATCTCATTTACCGTATTTTTCCTGTTATTTTTTCAGTTTTATTTGGTGTGGGTACTTATTTATTAACCCAAAGACTTTTTAAAAACAAATTGGCTACCGTGTTCTCACTGTTTTTTGCTTATTTTGCGGGGAGTTTTGGTTGGATTGTGGAGTGGATTCACTTTCGGAAATTAGGGGGTGAATCGGCCTTTTGGATGAACCAGCCGGTTTCGATGAATCTGAACCCACCCTTTGCTTTGTCAATAGTGCTCCTAATCTTTACTGCCCTATTTTTTATCAACTGGCAGGAGAAAAAGAATTTGAAAAGAGTCATACTAATAATTGTTTTATCGATACTCTTGTTTGAAGTTAAGGTATATGCGGGGTTAGTTGTCTTGGGGGCTATGACGGCTCTTTCGGTCGAAGCATTTTTAGTCAAGAAGGATCTTTCTTATTTTAAATTAGCTCTGCCTGTATTCTTATTTTCAATATGGTTTTTGATCTCAAAAGGGATTGCGAATTCCAGTTTTGTTGAACTTAAACCGTTATGGTTTGTACATTCGGCTCTTGATGCTCCGGACAGGATTGGTTGGGTAAGACTGGCTTCGGCAAGGGTGAACTATTATCTGGCAGGTAACTGGTTAAAATATTTACTTTCTGAAATTTTGGCTGTGGTGATTTTCATCGTGGGAAATATGGGGATGAGGATTATTGGTTTACTGTTGGCATTGAGGATTTGGAGGCGACGACTGCTCTCTTTGGGGGAATACTGTTTTATCTTTTGGGTGTCTTTATTTTCATTTATTGTACCTTTCTTCTTTGTGCAAAAGGGGAACCCCTGGAATACAATTCAGTTTTCGTACTATTTTTTGTATTTTTCGGCTCTTTTTGCCGGATCGGCACTAGCCGGATTATCCAAAAAATTGCCCCATGCTACTTATTACTTATTGGTATTGGTTATCTTACTTCTTACTCCAATTAGTTCCTTTACTACTTTCACCTTTGGTTTGTACAAGAATCCTCCAGCCATGCTTACTCAGGGGGAATATAAAGCCCTGGAATTTTTGAAAGGTCAGCCCGAAGGGGTGGTGTTGACTTATCCATACAATCCCGGTTTAAGAAGTAAGGTTAAATCCAACCCATATCCTTTGTCGGTTTACACGGATACCGATTATGTAGTAGCCTTTTCCGGGAAAGCTATCTATCTGGGAGATGTGGAACAGCAAAAAATTCTGCAAACCGATTACTCGGACCGTTTGGGTTTTCAAGTAGGTAATAAAGAGATTGATTATGTCTATTTACCAAAAATTTACGGTATTAGTTTTGGTGAGGAGAGTGGTTTGACCAACATTTTTGATAATGAAGAAGTCTTGATATACTCTAAAAGGAAATGAAAAAGTTAATTTTGGGTGCTATTTTCCTGCGCTTGTTGGTGATGCCTTTTTTGTTTCATCCAGATATTAAAGTTTATTCTTTTCAGGCTTCGCATTTAAAGCAGGGTGTTTGGAATATTTATGAGCGAGAGGAATTTGTTTATCAGCCCCTGACTTACTTATTTTTAGGTAGTTATCAAACCTTAATTCAATCATTGGCACGAGGATTGAATAATTGGTTAGCCGATTCTTCTGGTGGGGCTATTACGAACCCGTCCCTTTATTGGTATCTAATACTTCTTAAATTACCAATATTAATTTTTGATCTTCTGGTGGGATTTTTATTGTACAAGCTGATGGGGAAAAAAGCGCTGACTTTGTGGCTCTTTAACCCTCTCACCATTGTTTTGTTGTATGTTTTCTCCAACGTAGATATTTTTCCCTTGTTTTTTGTTCTACTCTCGTGTTTATTTTATAAAAAAGACAAGAATTTGTTGTCAGCTATTGCTTTAGGTGTTGGTGCCGGATTTAAAATGTACCCCTTATTATTATTGCCGTTTTTTTTAATTAGCCAAAAAGATTGGCGAAGAATGATAATTTACTTAGCCGGCGCTCTAGGAACTTTTTTCTTGATTTTAATGCCTTTTATGGGACCGGCCATGCTTCAGTCGTCATTGGTCTCCGGTTTGTCGACCAGGATTTTCCAAGGACAAATATCTTTGGGTTTTGGCGAGAGTTTGTACCCGGCAGTTATCGGTTTGGTGGTAATCTACCTTTTGGCGTACCTTAAAAAGGATATCCCAATGGAAAACTGGATAGTGATACTATTGCTGACCCTTTTTTCTTTCACCCATTTTCATATCCAGTGGTTGATGTGGGGAGCTCCTTTTGTTCTAATGGTTTGGCTGAAAAATGAAAAAGCTCGACCGTTATTGTTAGTAGCCACTCTTCTGGCTTTTGCAATTCCTTTGATGTACAACGATAAATTTATGGGGGCGTCATTATTTACACCCATTTCACCCCTGTTTTCTCTGGTTCCCACGCCCTTTGCCGTCGTTCAAAAAGTATTTGACCCGTATGTGATCCAGGGGGTTTTGCACAGCGCTTTGGTGGGAATAACGATAATGTTGGGTTATAAATTATTGAAGGATGAACAACATTAAGCTGACAATCGTTTTTGTTTGTTTTCTGGTTTTTTTTACTCCGGCCCTTTTGTCTTTAGGTATTCGTTTTCTTCCGGGCAACCAAATGCCGGAAACCGGTGGTAGTCGGAAAGTCTATATTGGCAACACCCTCAATTTTGAGGTTAAAAACCCTGATAAAAATTTGGTGGGAGTTGTGGTGAGGGTAAAAAATTCTATTCGGGCTAATGTAAATTTAACACTTCAGCTTTTTGATGGAAATGACCAGGTTGTTGTTGAGAGTGTGGTTAACGGTTTGTCCATTTTGGATGGGTCTGAAGTCCGTTTTTCCTTTTCGTTATCGACCTTGAAGGGAGGCTCCCTACAAGGTATTTTTACCTCTGATGCTATTGAACAAAATGCGATGGAGATTTATTTGGAAAGAGATTCCAACAGTTCCGCCTATGTTTTACTGTATAAACCAGCATCCCGTTTAGGGTTAATTGGTGGTATTTATT
>Ga0208958_1002474_pt1 | contig 15823 bp, 22 predicted proteins | sample RifOxyB1_FD_184032 | JGI IMG/M metagenome (GOLD analysis project Ga0208958, IMG submission 184032) | Soil microbial communities from Rifle, Colorado - Rifle Oxygen_injection B1 (SPAdes) | ecosystem: Environmental > Terrestrial > Deep subsurface > Rock core/Sediment | place: Rifle, Colorado... | reverse complement strand
CGCGCACTCTACCAACTGAGCTACACCCCGGTGCCAAGGGTGGGACTCTCGTTCCTCCGCTATTTCCCACCTCCATGTGCCGAGGGTGGGACTCGAACCCACACGCCACTAATGTGACACAGGATTTTAAGTCCTGGGCGTCTGCCATTCCGCCACCTCGGCATAATATCTAATCTTTTACACTGTGCTTGTCAGCCTACGGCTGAACAGGATATGGCGCTCATCGCTTTTGTTTTACACAAGTCCTGGGCGTCTTGAGGTTATATTTTACTACAAACAGGAAGCGTTGATAAGATGATTGTGAACTATTAGCTCTTTGAAACCTTAGAGAGGAGGTGAACATGACTCACTTTCGTCGGTTACGCAAATTGATCGTGCGGTTCTTCCTGGTAATATTTGTTATCCTGAGCTTTCTCTTGGTTACTCTTTGGCTTCTAGTCCGACGAGGACCTGAGGTACAGTTTGCCACGGAGAGTCCGTACGGGATAAATTGTGTGAGCCAAGTTTTTTCGGCTTCGGGAACGGAGCTGGAGTTTCAGCTAGTTCAGCGGTTCATGCCGGTGATTTACCTCCATAGAGACGAGCCTCTCAACGAAGATGAGATTGTCCCTGGGTGGCAAGTGCTTCCGTACGGGAATGACTACGTGATTGTGATCTCATTCTTCATGTCTGATGACTTTGCCTCGAAGCGGTACGTTATCAATGGCTTTCCGCTCCAGCCAACTCGATTGGGAGTGATTGTCCAAAACAAACTTGGTTGGGTCGATGGTCACCCTGGTGAGGTTGAGTCGGTGAGACTCTTGGTTACTTACCTTGGAGAAACCGATAGCGGCGAGAAGGTTTATGGTGTCCATGAGGTGAAACTAAAGATACACACAATCTGGAGTTTACCGATGCCCATAAGCTGGTTTTCTTGTTTTGGAGGTAGCCGGTTGGAACTGTTGTTATCCCAAGGCGGTCATACACCACATCGCAATCAACGGGAGTGTAACCGAAATAACTATGAGGTTATCGAAACGGTCATTGGCATTGTTCGGATTTCACCGGATAATTGTGCGTATGATCGGCTCGTGCACCCGGTTGCCAAGCAATGGCAAGACGTTGGTGACCCTCCGAATTTGGTGGACATTTTTGTGGATACACCCCTGGCTGAGAGATTTCCCAGAGAAAGTATTTTCTTGACCAATTTCTGTGGTGGTCAAAGAAGGAGTGAGGACCAAGTCTGTAGCGCGAAGTACGAGTTTATCCGAAAGGCTGATAGTTCAAGTTGGTGGTGAGGCACGAAAGCGTAAAAGCGAGCGTGCCTCTTTTTTTTGTGCGCCCAGGAGGATTGCTCGACTGGCGTCTCTGCTCACTCGCTGAGGCGAGATGACGAACCCCGTGTGCGCCCAGCAAGATTTGAACTTGCAACCTTCTGTTCCGAAGACAGACACTCTATCCAGTTGAGCTATGGGCGCTTATCACGTAAATTATACCTAAAATACAGTATAATTTCAGCTAATGATAACGATGACAAAAGAAGAAGTGGTCAAAATGCAGATTAAACGGATAGAAAAGGAGATCCGGGATACGCCGTACCATAAGGGGACGGAGCATCATGTGGGGCGCTTGAGAGCTCGCTTGGCGAAGCTTAAGGACTCTCTGGAGTATAAACAGGCAGCAGGCGGGGGTGGGGGTGGTTATGCGGTTAAAAAGCAGGGAGATGCCACGGTGGTGCTTGTTGGTCCGCCTTCAGCAGGAAAATCAACGCTTCTCAATAAATTGACTAATGCACGCTCGAAAGTGGCACCTTATTCGTTTACAACGGTGACGGTTGTGCCTGGAATGATGGAATATAAGAACGCTCGAATTCAGATATTAGATGTACCAGGACTTATTGAGGGGGCCGAAGAGGGAAAAGGGCGTGGGAGGGAGGTTTTGAGTGTGGTGCGGGGAGCAGATTTACTGATTTTAATGAGTGATCTTGATCGGCCAGAAGCTTTGGCGCGGATTGTAGCGGCATTAGAGCGAAATGGGATCAGGATAAATAAGTCGAGACCAAGAGTACGGGTGGAAAAGAAAATAAAGGGGGGATTAGTGGTGAAATCGAATATCAAGCAGGAAATGGAAAAAGAAACAATTAAAGAAGTTGCTCGTGAGATGGGGGTAAAAAATGGCGAAATTGTGATTGATGAGAAACTGACACTTGATGAATTGGTTGATGCTCTAAGTAAAAACAGAGTGTATGTTAACGCAATGATGATTTTAAATAAGGGGGACTTGGGGATGACAAAAACGGTAGGGGTGGATCTCGTGATCAGTGCGGAAAGCGACGCTGGACTTACCGAACTAAGAGAAATGATGTGGCAGAGCTTAGGATTTGTGAGAATTTATCTAGTACGATCGGACGAGTCACCGAGTATGAATAGTCCATTAATTGTAAGGCAAGATGAAGACTTATTGGCAGTGGCCGAGAAAATTGGAAGTGATTTTTTAGAAGATAAAAAGCGAGCAAAGATTTGGGGGGCGGGAGCGAAGTTCCCAGGGCAAGAGGTTTCCTTAATGACTAAAGTACGAGAGGGGATGCAAGTAAGATTTGTGTGAGCGGGTACCGGGAATCGAACCCGGACCGAAAGATTGGAAATCTCTCGTTCTGCCACTAAACTATACCCGCGCGTGGACATATTATATCATCCTGTCTTATACTTCTAGTAACGTTCGGTGGTACAACAAACTTTTCCAGGAGGAATGAATCATGTTGTACAAACCGTCGGCCCTTTTTGATTCCAGCTAGCCAGTCGCGCGTAGGCTGAAAAATGCGGATCAGTAGCCCGGCAAGTGCTGAGCTGCTAGCAGGAATCGGATGAAGGGTCAAACATACGGGTGCGCTTTTGTGAGGAAAACAACTTTGCAGAGCGCGCCCGCCCATTTTTTATGAAGGTTCAATAGGTGGAAGGGAAATTCCTAAACGTCGAAGTAACTGATGGTATTTTTTATGTTCGGCTTCGTCAGTGTGATCAACTAGAGCAGCTCTTTGGAAAAGTTCAGCTGCGACATTGTGTGGCTCACGCCCGACTTGAAACCGTTCCTGGATATGAGTGAGAAGCTCATCTTTGGCTTGCAAGAAACGCTCTGAAGGAGAAGTCAAAACGTTCTGGGCTTTGATGAGCAGAGCGGCAGCATAGGCGTAACGATGGGCGATTTCGGCGCCGAAGTAGGCGGGAAGAGATTGCTGATCTTCAGGTCGATCCTGGGCAGAACGGGCCGGGTCTCGATCAACAACCAGGGTAAAGTTGTGAAAACGATCAACGAAGTTTCTGAAATAACTTGTAAAGATTTGCTCATTAACGTCGACTGTATCTGGGCTACCTGCCATAAGGTCAAGAAGGTAGTGGGTGTAAATAAGACTGAGATAGGCAGTGTTACTTCTGATCGCGGCAACACGCTTTAAATATTGAAGGTCCTGAGGCATTTCTGGGTTATCGAGGAGCGCTTCTGCATGGCCGAGGGGGGTTATGGCTGCGGTAAGATCGCGAAGGGGAGAGTCCGCGCTTGGATTAACGAGAATTTTGAAGAGAGCGAGGTCGAGTAAAAGCTGAGCCTGAATGTTGTCAAAATCACTGGGAATTAGGATTTGCTCTCGAATAAATCTCTCAGGATTAGCAGCCGTGGCAAAGCGTGTTATTTCGGTAATGACAGCTAGATCAAGAACGACCCCAGCGATCCTGTCGGCGAGTGGTTCGAGGTGGCTCAAAACCTCGCTCGGCTCAAGTTGAACGGTGGTGTTTAGCTCGTAGGCGATTCGATTGTAGTATAGTTTCTGAACTTCAAAGCGGTTGCCAATTTTAAGATAACGTTCGGTACTTTTCTCTATGAGGGGTTGGGGGTCTTCACCGCTTGACCAAATATTAAAGATGTGGCGATTATACAAGGGGATAGTGGCATCAACAGCATCGGCAAAATGTGGGTCGGTAAAAAGTATGTTTATACTTCCAGCGGGTGTTCGGTCGATGTACGTACCAAATCGAGCGTAGATGCTTTCAGAGATGAAGCGCACAAGCGCGGTGTGCTTGTCGATTATAGGCTGATACTGCTCTGGTGAGCCACCTTTTTCAAGCTCTGCTTCGGCTCGAGCAATAACGCCGTCAGACATGTTTACAACGGTGGCAAGTTCGCTAACGATATCGGCTAACTCACCACACCTGTCTGCCTCCAAACAAGCGCTAAACTTATCAAGGAAATCTTCAATATTGCCCCTTTCGAGGAAAACCGGAATGTCAGGGGTCATATTTTAGGTTATCCAAGTAACTTTGGGTGTTTCACTTGACTCGGGAATTTCAACCTCGGCTTCTATCTCTTTGCCACAATGCGGACATGTAACCTTGGTTATGACTTTTTTAGCCTCTTTTTCTGGCTGATCGCTTTCAGGTTGAGTTTGTTGTTGTGTTTGATCGTCCATAAAACCACCTCCAATCTGATTGATATCCTATATCTAAACATATTACACTGGGAGTTGATTGTCAATGAAAAAATTAAAAATGTTGGACGAGAGAAGTGTGATTGAATTTGAGATGTTGACATGGCAGGAAGCAAGCCAAGGGAGAATTTACTTGGGAAGTAGGGATGTTCAGAAATATCTAGTGACGCCAGATTATTGGAAGGAGATTACTCGTGAAGAATTACGGAAGGCGGAGATACTGGCGATTTCCAAGGTCATGCTGGAAAAACATCCGGATATCTTTACGAAGGCAAATGTGACATCGAAAGTTAAATTAATGGTGTTGACATTGGTGAGTGCCGGATTGGTTGCAAGAATTGATGAGGAAGAAATAATGAAGCCGATTTGGTTGCAAACCGCGAGAGAACCGTTTTGGGGAATAGACTTTCTACACAGAAAGGTGTCGCTAGCGATTTTTCTGGTATTCGCGCTTTATCCGTTTATTTTTTTTGCCCTAGCACCCGACTTTTTTCCCAAACCGGACGACTTTTTTTGGCACGAACGAGTGGGAGTGAGTTTTTTCACCTTTTTCGCTTTCAGTTGGTTTCTGGGATTAATCCATGAACTAGCCCATTTTGCGATCGCGAAAATTAACGGGTTAAAAACAACAATAAGGTTTTCTTACAGGTTGAATTATTTGGTTTTGGAAACTTCGACTCCGGACGTCTATTCCTTGCCAAAAAAGTGGCGGTTGACCCTTTATGCCTCCGGGATTGTGGTCGATTTAATTGTAATCACGATTATCTACGATATTTTAGCTTTGACACCGCTTCCCCTGTGGGGGCTTCTGAAACAAGCTGTTTTGGTTGAGTGGTTGGGAATTTTGTGGCAGTTTATGTTTTTTATGAAAACAGACATTTATTATTTGTTGAGAGACACGGTTGGTTTTGAGAATTTGCATCAGGATGCAGTATTGAGGATTAAAACATTCCTTTTGCGGACAACTAATTTAGCTGATTATTCGGCTCAAAGGAGGAGATGGATAAATATTTATGCGTTGTTTATTATTTTTGGGACTGTCGTGGCGGTTGTGCGATACGGGTTTTATTATTTGCCAATTGTATTTTCGTTACTGGCATTGGCCATCCAAAATTTGTTAGATGGTATAGTTTTAGGAAACTTATACCTATTCATTGACGGCTTGGTGGTCGTGTTGGTTGAGGTGTTTTCTTTTAGTTTACTTTTTTACTTATTATTGCGAAACCGCGTAAATAGAAGGTAGTTTATGGTGCCGAGAGCAGGAATCGAACCTGCATTTGACGCTCTTCAGGCGCCCGCCGTGACCAACTTGGCTATCTCGGCGCGAACGTTAGTGAGCGACGAGTCAACGTTCTTGTGTAGCAAGGTTGTTATCTCGGCGCGTCGCGATGGAATAAATTATAAGCGAAGCTTGAAATTTCGCTTTGCTCAATTATAACAAATGTGGACGTGGTAGGATTTGAACCTACGACTTCTTCGATGTAAACGAAGCACTCTGGCCGCTGAGTTACACGTCCTAGTGTGATCCCGGAAGGACTCGAACCTTCAACCGATCGGTTAAGAGCCGATTGCTCTGCCAGTTGAGCTACGGGACCCTAGTGTGCCCCAGGGGGGAATCGAACCCTCATCTAATCCTTAGAAGGGATTTGTTCTATCCATTGAACTACTGGGGCATTTAAAATGCCTTTGGCATCCAATTTTATCAAAAATTTAGGTATAATACGAGCGCGGGCCCTTGTGGCGGAATTGGCAGACGCGCAGCGTTCAGGACGCTGTGCTCATTATGAGCGTAGAGGTTCAAGTCCTCTCAAGGGCACATATTGTATAATTATCCTACCCGCCGAGGTGCTGAAATTGGTATACAGGCTACGTTGAGGACGTAGTGCCCGTTATTGGGCGTGCAGGTTCAAGTCCTGTCCTCGGCACTCATTGCATTCGTACTCGAGTCTATGACTTGAGGAACGCAAACTGCGGAATGTGTGTTTTGCGTGGCAAGTCCTGTCCTCGGCACAGAGTTGACGAAGCTTACCCAACTGTGTCATGATTTTCCCAAATGAAAGAGAGTGGTTTTGGTGGGGGTATGTTATTGATTTTAACGTTTTTTTTAATTACGCCGGTGGCACTCGTTACGAGTGTCTATGCCCTAGTCAGTTTTGATGGGTCAAAAAATGTCGGAGAGGTCATTGGAGAAAGCACAGAAAATTTGATTAGTGCGCCCCAATCGGGAGTTCAAGTGTTTGCTTCTTTACCTGGCCAAATGCCAAGCGTGGATATGGGATCTATTACGGCAGATGCTAGAACTGAGATAGTTCGCCAGTATTTGGAACGTTATAACTCTCCACTGGAACCGTATGCTGGTGATTTGGTAAGGATTGCCGATAAGTACGGCGTTGATTTTAGACTAACAACGGCGATTGCTCAGCAGGAATCAAACTTATGTAAAAAATACCCAGTATGGACTCATAATTGTTGGGGATATGGAATTCATAGTGCAGGAACTTTGGGTTTTAATGGTTTTGTAGAGGGAATTGAAACTGTGACAAGGGGAATTCGCGAAAATTACATAGATGAGGGATTGGTGACACCGGAGGAGATTATGAGTAAATGGGTTCCCCATTCTCCTGGGGGAGCTTGGGCGAGGGGGGTCAGTGCTTTTATGGAGGAAATGGAGTAGACTTTCCTACACAATGCCCGCGCATTACGATAGCTTTGATTATCCGTCTTACTGGGAAAACCGTGAATATGAGCATGAGTCGGAAGTGATTGCAATTAGGTCTTTTTTAGAAAAGATACCGAATATAAAAAATATATTGGAAGTAGGGTGCGGTTATGGAAGACTTCTTGAATATTATGCCCATCGAGGTAAAAAAGTTGTATTGACTGATCCGTGTGTCAAAATGCTCGCGGAAGCAAAGAAAAGAAATTGGGCTAGAGAGACAAACAATGTGATTTTTGTTCAGTCGAAGGTTGAAAACTTGAGCAAAAGGTTTCGAAGAAATCAGTTTGACATGATTATTATGGTGAGGGTGACGCACCACTTAGAGAACTTGGATGAAGTGTTTGAAATCTTTGAAAAATTATTAAAACCAGGCGGGTATCTAATTTTGGAGTTTGCAAATAAGCTTCATTCGAAGGCCTTATTAAAAAATATCTTGGTGGGCAATTTTACTTTTCCTTTGGAAATATTCCCCACAGATAAAAGAAGTCAAAAAAGTAAGAAAGATAAAACTTTGCCCTTTTTTAATTATCATCCAGATAAAATTGTAGACTTACTTCATGACTATAAGTTTGATGTAGTTGATAAAAGATCTGTCTCTAACGTGAGAAGCACTTGGGTAAAAAAACATTTCCCTTTGTCATTTTTGCTTGAGTTCGAAAAATCAACACAAAAGTTACTTTCGAGTGTGAACTTTGGTCCTCAGTGTTCTTATTGGCTAAAAAAACGTAGAGGGATTGACAAGCCTATAATCTTTTGTTATAGTACCTATTACGTTCCGAGGTAAGCCCCAATTTTTGGTGGTGAACGTTGGAATTTTGGAGTCCCCCCGGTGTTTCACCGAGGGGATTTCTGTTTCTAGGGGAGTATAGCCCATTAAATGTTACAATAGTAGGGAGAATTTAGCCTTGCCGACTGGCCGAGGTGGCGAAATTGGTAGACGCGCATGATTTAGGATCATGTGGGCATTAGCTCTTGGAGGTTCGAGTCCTCTCCTCGGCACACATATATAAATATGCTATTCTGAAAATATGGATGGTGAAAGCAAACAGGAGGTAATCCACCTGCACAAAAGTTATTCTCGACCAAGTTATTATCTTCTTTGGCTTTTAGTTCCTTCGATAGTTTTTGTTTTGGTGATAGCCAGCTTATATCAATATTTTAACAAGAATGCCCGTGGGCTTGCGACAACAAGCGAATCGGAAGTGATTGCAGTGGATCGAGAAATGAAAGTGGTGAGGATTGGTGATACGGACGTGTATGTGGAAGTTGCGGGTGATGATTTTAGCAGACAAAAAGGGTTATCCGGGAAAACTGGTTTGGGTGAGCTTGAGGGAATGTTATTTGTTTTTCCTTCGCAAAACATTCGACCAAGGTTTTGGATGAAGGATATGTTTATTCCGATTGATATTATCTGGATTGACAACGGAAAAGTTATTCAGATTGACAGAGACGTTCAACCTGAGCCAGGAGTAGACGATAGTGACTTAGCTTTTTATATCCCAGCGGATCCGATTGACTATGTGTTGGAGGTTAATGCTAGATTTTGTGAGAAGAATTTAATTGAAGTTGGTGATGTGGTTGACTTGTCGGGGGTCATTCATTAGACAAAAGCTCTCCGATACCTCCAAAGGCAATGCGTTCTGGAACTTTGTTTTTGGCTAAGAGCATACGAGCCGGAGTGATGACAAAATTGCCCCAGCGAGAATTAATTTGATCCAGGTAGTCGACAAGATTTTCTTTCTGAATAACGTCTTCAAAAAGTTCGAGCTGAGTTTCTTTGTTTGAAACGAGACCGAAACAAGTTTCGTGGATGGTGTGAACAGGTTTTAAAGGTGCTTCATGGAGAAGCTTAATCATTTCACGATAGATTTCTAGCGAACCAAAGAGGGATTTTTTGAAGCTTTTGCCCTTGTGCCAAAAAGTGTGATCACGATAACGAAGAGCGAGATGAACACCGGTGGTTTTGTAACCATTGCTTCTCAGACGAAGGCCAGTTTTTTCAACGAGTTTTTGAAGAATGGGAAAGATTTCTTCTTTTGTGCCGGTAGAGTGAGGGAGGGAGTAGGAGTTGCCAAAACTTTTTCTTGTAAATTCAAGATTGTCGATTTCATAACCCCGAAGGCGAGTATGCCAGTAATCAGCCAGAACAGACTGAAAAGCAATTTTTAATTTTTGGGGAGTAGCATAATAAAGGTCGATCACGGAGTGAATGTGGGCACTTCGGAGACGGGCCTCGTTTTTGAGGTTGATACCATGAAGATCGGTGAGGTTGAGATGCGCGTAAACATCAAGAAAATTCTTCTTATTAATTTCTTCAAGACCATTGGGTTTTTTTAAATTACTTGCAGTTTTGGCCAAGAAGCGGTTGGGGGCAATACCAATCGAGACGGTGAGATAGTCGCCAATTTCTGATCTAATACGTTTTTTAATTTCTCGGCCGACGTTTTTAAGACCGTAATCAAAAGTGTGGTAATTTTTGAAATGGAGAACAAATTCATCAATAGATTTAGGGTAAAAATCGTGAGTGTAATCGGCGAGAATTTTCCTAAAGGCGAGGTGGACTTGGCGGTATTTGTTTGGATCGCTTGGGAGGGTAATCAGTTTTGGATAAATAGCCTTGGCGTCGCGGACGCGATGGCCAGTTTTGATACCAAGAGCTTTGGCTTCGATGGAGCTGGCGAGAATGCAACCTCCAGGGGAATCGTAGGCAACGACAGCAACTGGTTTACCCCTAAGGAGGGGATTGGCCTGCTGTTCAATACTGGCAAAGGCAGAGTTGAGATCAATGTGCATGACGTCTGGTGAAGCAGGATTAAAGCTAATTTGGGAGGCCATCGGAGATTTCTTCTAGGCGCCAATGGAGATTTTCGGTGTCGAGAATGAGTCTGAAGAAAAGGGTGGTACTAACAACGGAGAAGACATGAAAAAGGGAGCGGCCTTCTCGGTAGGTGTGATGGAGACCGATTTTTTTGATGGCGTAGAGTTTCCCATTCCAAACAAGCCATTTGGGGTAGACTTTGCGGCGGAGACTATCAAAGGTGAAACTGACGGAAACAGGTTCGGATAATTTTTGGGTCATGAATCTTTATACTTCCGAAGAAGACCCGAAGTCAATAGGGGAATTTGAAATTTATTATGTTTGTGATAGACTATGGGTCCGTGTTTAGGTAGTTAAGAAAGGACTTTGGAATGAACCGCTATGCCGCAGCAACACCGGTAAGTCTGGAAGTACGTGAAGGCGAGGTGGAAGTAGGTTTCGCCGCTTGCGCTTCTGACTCGGGGATGGCGGATGCGCTGCTTGAGGTGATGACGGATCATCTCGGTTCACCACCAACGAGAGTGATTGGACCCAACCAGGATGGTGGTGCAACATTGTGGGCTGGTTGGCAAAATCCCAATCCCAACCACCAAACCGAGTGGCAGAAACGCCGTGAAGCTCGCGCTCGTCAGGCTCAAAATTCTCATCTGAGCTAAAAAGTCCGAACTACCAACAGGCCCCGTGGGGATAACACATTCCCACGGGGTAAACTTCAAAAATTTTTGTATAATGATCCCCAATGAGTTGTGAGAGAGATGGAAATGAAAGATGGGATGCAGATGAAATCAAAGCGGCGCTGCGTGAAGCTTATCAATTAAATGGTGTAAGAAGTTTAGATGAAGAAGGAGTAATGGGATTAAACTTTGAAGTAGTAACCTTTGAGAGCCGCAGAGCATATGGCAAACCAAGACAAAATCCGAGAACAGTGATTCTTGTAAGAAGGAGAGGTAATGGACACGATTTTACAGAATATATCCCAGGTGAATTCAGCCCAAAAGTGGATGACATGGCAAGCGATGTGCGGGATGACTTGCCGAGTGATATTGATCCTTATGGAGAATTAGTGGACTGGATTGAGGAGAGAGTAAGAAGACAGTAAGGATATTAGGGACCTTGGCGAGCGACAAATATAAAAAAATATCGCTCGCCGCGGTAAGTGTTGAACGGTGAAATGAAATTAAATCAGTTTGGCGGAAATCGCGCCGGGCAGGGCACTTTTCAGCTCTTCGGTTTTATCTACCACACGCACGCTTTTATCAGGGTATGTCAACCTGACCTTGCGGCAGCAGTCCGTTCGCTGAAGCTCGCGCCGGGTGACGCCCAGCTCTACAAGTTCGTTGAAAAACTTGTACAGGTTCCCAGCTGATAGTCCGTTCATTTGAGTTCCTCCAAGAAACTCTAGTTTTACACTTGGGAGTATCTTCTCAATACTATAGGGATTTGTCAAGGGGAGATCCATTATTCTGTGCTAAACTAAAAATTATGAAGTTGGCTCCCTTAAAAAAGGGTGAAATGCCGGAACCTTTACCCCTTAGGAAGCTCATTGGCCCGAGTTTTATTCTTCTTGGGTTAGGATTGGGGTCTGGGGAACTCATTCTTTGGCCATATCTAGCAAGCAATTTTGGTCTGGGTATCATGTGGGCAGCGGTTCTTGGAATCACGTTTCAGTTTTTTTTAAATATGGAAATCGCTCGGTACACTCTAATCACTGGCGAAAGTGTCTTTGTGGGACTTGCTCGAAAGCTAGCAAGAGTTGCCCCAGCTTGGTTTATACTTTCTACACTTTTGCCTTGGATTTGGCCGGGAATAATTGCGGCCTCAGCAACAGTTTTAGCCTCGTTTCTGAGGATAAAATATGTACCCTTTCTCCCAATGGGAATGTTATTTTTGATTGGAATTATTTTAACACTTGGTCCAGTACTATATAAAACTCAGGAAACATTGCAAAAACTAGTGATATTAGTTAGTGTGCCGTTTGTATTCGCGCTAACATTTTTTTTGGCAAGCCCAACTGATTGGAGAGTGCTGGCAGAGGGACTTGTTGGAAAGGGACGTGATTATTGGTTTTTCCCTGTGGGACTGCCTTTAGCTACTTTTTTGGGAGCTTTTGCGTATGCTGGAGCCGGAGGAAATTTAAACTTAGCTCAGTCTTTGTATGTTAAGGCTAAAGGCTACGGTATGGGAAAATTTTCAGGTCAAATTACGAGTATTTTAACTGGTAAAAAAGAAAAGATGACTCTTGAAGGAACAACTTTTGAGTGTACGGAAAACAATTTGGCAAACTTTAAGTTGTGGTGGCAACGAATGAACATTGAGCATGTGATTGTTTTTTGGGGAACGGGTGCCTTGACAATGCTAATACTAGGGGTGCTGGCATACACGACGGTTTATGGAAATGAAGGAAATGAGGCTGGAATTGGCTTTGTGATCAATGAAGCGACCTTTGTGGCTAATCGTGCGGGAATGGTGATGGGAAAGTTGTTTTTGTTGAGTGTGATGGTGATGCTCTTTTTTACTCAGTTCTCTGTATTTGGTTCGACAAGTCGGATAATGGCAGAAAATCTGGTTATATTTTCTCCTCAAAAATTCAGAATTGAAAAAATACCAGTATTTTTTTACTCATTTTTGTGGCTGCAGATATTGGCCGGTATGATTATTTTTGGATTGGGCTTTACCGAACCATTAACTTTGGTGATTATTAGTGCTGTACTGAATGCTTTTACCATGTTTGTGTACTCCGGACTTTTATTGTGGCTTAATTTGACGAGTTTGGATAAACGACTTCGACCGGGTATTTTGAGGGTAGGGGTCATTACCACGACATTTTTGTTTTATGGTTTTTTTTGTGGGTTTGTAATTTGGCAACATGCGTAGTTTTTTAATTTATTGTATTTTAATTTTTGGTTTGGCTTTGTACGGATATGAAATGTTTTATTTAGGAAGGCATGTGCCGAAAAGTGCATCTTCTCAGGTGGAAGTGGCGGGGACTGAAACAGGTGAGCAGATTGATTATGAAAAGTATTCTTTGGAGAGCTTGGCTATGGATACTGTAGAACCTGGAAAATTGGAAATAGATTCTGAAAACCAAGTTTTTAGTTTTGAATTTGATCCTGGGGTGAATACTGATAACTTTAAAACGACAACGGGGGCCATAAATATTCCTGGTGGGGATGGGCCTTTCCCGATTATTTTAATGATCAGAGGATATGTGGATCAGGAAATTTATAAAACTGGTGTTGGGACGAGTAGCGCGGCGGAGGTACTCGCTGAAAACGGATATATCACGGTGGCCCCGGACTTTTTGGGATACGCGCAAAGCGATAGTGAGTCTGAAAGTGTGCTTGAAACCAGATTTCAAACGTACGTAACTATCTTGAGCTTACTTAAATCTCTCGATCAAATTGAGGTTTGGGATGGAAAGAACTTGGGAATTTGGGCTCATTCTAACGGCGGGCAAATTGCTCTGACGACATTGGCGGTGACAGGGCGCGCAATCCCGACGACGTTATGGGCGCCAGTAACAAGACCGTTTCCGTATAATATTTTGTATTACACCGATGAGTCGGAGGACGAAGGCAGATTTATTAGACAGGAGCTCGGTAAATTTGAGAAAGAATATGACGCGCGAGAGTATTCATTCACGACATATTTAAGGGGAATCACTGCGGTGATGCAAATTCATCAAGGGACAAATGACGATGCGGTGCCCTTGAATTGGAGTGAGGAATTTTCGAGAGCATTAGATGAGGCTTCTGTCGAGAATGAGCTTTATATATATTCCGGAGCGGACCATAATATGAGGCCAAAGTGGGATGAAGTTATGGCGCAGGATCTTGAGTTTTTTAAGGTTAATTTGGTAGATTGACAAGAAATTTAAATTAATTCATTATTAAGTTATGCAATTTCTTGGACATCTGGTCGTGAATACAGTGGCACTTCTGGTGGTGGAATACATAATTCCTGGTTTTACTTTGCTTGACTTAAGAACGGCGCTTGTAGCGGCGATTGTGATTGGTGTGGTCAATACTTTTATTCGACCGATTTTACAAATAATTGCACTTCCTATTTCAATTTTGACCTTGGGAATTGCGGCCTTTTTTGTGAATGTTTTGCTTCTCTGGGGTGTAAGCTATGTTGTGCCGGGATTTACGATTGACAGTTTTTTGACGGCGACAGTTGCTTCTATTGTTCTTTCATTGGTGAGCGCATTTCTCCACAAGCTTGCGAAGAATTAGCTTTAAAGCTAAAATACTTTATGGCTAAGAAAAATCCTATAAGTTATGTAAAGAAGAAAGTTGGGCCTAATGCGATGGGGCCTGGTTTTCGAACGGCTGATCATTTTAAGGCCAGGACTTTTGGTGCTCCGGCGCAGAAATTTAATCCAGCCCAGTTTAAAGTTCAGCATAAAGGCTAAAGTTAAAGATGGCAAGCAAAAAGAAATTAGATTCAACAGTTGTTGCAAAGACTGATGATGGTTCAGTGCAGATCACTTTGATTATTCCATGGAAAAAAGCTGAGGATACTTTAAGTGAAACAGCGTCTGAACTCGGAAAGGATTACAGTGTGGCAGGTTTTAGAAAAGGAAAGGCACCCTTGGATCGCTTATTAAAACAAATTCCTCGAGAGACTTTGGTTCAGGAAACATTGCAAAAGATATTGCCTGAAATGTTTGGGAAAGCAATTAGTGACAATAAAATTACGCCAGGAATGTATCCACGGTTTGAGATTTTGGTAGCGGAAGATGATAAAGATTGGCAGGTGCGCGCGACGACTTGTGAAATGCCGACCGTGAGCTTAGGAGATTATAAGCAAAGCTTGAAATTACATTATAAAAAAGCTGCAAGTAGGATATGGACACCAAAAGATGGTAAAGAAGAGAAAAAAGAGATGACACGTGAGGAAAAGGAACAGGAAGCCATGAAGACCGTGCTTGAGAGTGTAGAAATAAAATTACCCAAAGTATTAATTGACCAAGAGGTTAACTCAAGATTGGCTTCTCTGCTTGAACGTATTGAAAAGCTGGGCCTGACGCTTGAGTCTTATTTGAGTTCGGTGGGAAAAACACCGGAGAGTTTAAGAAACGAGTATTGGAAAACGGCGGAGGCCACGATGAGGATGGAATTTGTTCTTAGTAAGATTGCCCAAGAAGAAAAACTTGATCCGGCTGAGAGTGAAGTCGAGGCTTTTATTCAAGCAAGCGCGGCTGATCCAAGCCTAGCAAAACAATTTGAGAGTGAGGAACAAAAACAAGTGATAAAATCGGTTTTGAGAAAACGTAAGGCCTTGGATATGCTAGTGGCCCTGGGTTCATAAAAATGAATTCGATAAAAAATAGTCCCAAAAAACGGCTTCAAAAAGTGAATTCGTTGGAGACTTTGAGAGATGCGCCGGCGTGGGAAAGACCATTTGGAGAGGTAGCTAATCAACTTTTTGGTTACAAGAGAACGGTGAGCGCGGAGATAGAGGTGGGTGGATCACTCGAGATATCGGAGCTTTTGAGCGGGAGAGCTGATGAAAATAAAAAACTTCGACAGCAAGTTGTGGTAGAAAGACGGCTTCGAGAAGAAGAAAAAACATACATCGCGCGAAAAACAAATGAGCTCAGGGTTCAAATTGAAGCCATTCGAGCGGAAGTGATGAAAATTGCAGAAATAACACCGCAGTTGTCTCAGGAAGTAGATAATGCCGCCTTTGCCGTGAATAGTGCGCCAAGTGAATATGAATTAAATTTTTTGCAAGTTTTATTTGAGTTTATAAAAAGTTTTAGAAAACGGATTGAGAGTGCGAATGAGTGGCTGGCGATTTCCAATAAGCGAGCGGCAAAGAAAAA
>Ga0208958_1002473_pt1 | contig 15824 bp, 20 predicted proteins | sample RifOxyB1_FD_184032 | JGI IMG/M metagenome (GOLD analysis project Ga0208958, IMG submission 184032) | Soil microbial communities from Rifle, Colorado - Rifle Oxygen_injection B1 (SPAdes) | ecosystem: Environmental > Terrestrial > Deep subsurface > Rock core/Sediment | place: Rifle, Colorado... | reverse complement strand
AATTACTTTGTCGACTTCTGTTAATCCGCGATGCTCGGCGAATTTTGCAAACGCTTCTGGTTTGTAGCCCTTTTTTCTGAGAACAGAAATTGTTGGAAGCCGTTCGTCGTCCCACCCGCTGAATTCTCCGGCTTCAATTGCAGCGACGATTTTTCTTTTTGACAACGGCAAATCTGTAAATTTATATCTTCCCATAAAAAAAGTCCATGGAAAATTTTTTTCATCTCCGAGAGCAGTGTAAATCATTTCCTGTCTTTTTGCGTTGTCGCGATGCTCTTTCGCCCGAATGATGTGGGTCATTTTATATTCAATATCGTCGACGGTTACAGAAAGATTCATCAACGGCCAGACACGATATTTTTTCCCCTGACGCGGATGCTTATGCTCGCTGATTCGCGCAAGAGGAAAATCTCTCATTGCCGGATTTGGATTATTCATTGATGATTTAAATCTCAAAACCGCACCGCCTTCTTCAAATCCTTTTTTGTCGAGCATTTTGTTCCATTTTTCCGAATTAGTTTTAATTGAATTTCTCCTGCATGGGCAGTTCTTTTTTTCATTTGCGTATTTTCTAAATTCATCTGCTTGACAAGTGCATACATAAGCAGAATTTTTTTTGATTAATTTTTCCGCATATTCATAATAAATTTTCATTCTGTCTGACTGAATTATATATTCGGATACATTTCCAAAAAGCCAGTCGCTGTCTTCTCTGAATGTTTTGTAGCAGTCGGCAAAAACTTTTTCCGGATTTGTGTCTTCTATTCGGATGTAAAATTTTCCGCCGTATTTTTTCACATACAACGAATTCGGCATTCCTGTTATTGCATGCCCTAAGTGCATTGGTCCCGACGCTGCCGGAGCAAATCTCATTACAACTCCTTTTTTTGGAACATCCGGAAGTTCAGGCAAGCCCTCTCTGGATTTTCTTTCGCTGATATCTTCCTTTAATTTTTCAAATTCTTTTTCCTGTTTTGAAAACGAAAGAGAATTAATTTCATCGACGATTTTTTTTATTTCTCCGGAATATTTTCCGACTTCGGATTTTTCAAGTCCTTCATTAAACAGAGCAGAAATTACAGCACCTTGTTGGGCTTTTCCGTCGTGGGCTAAAGCGTTTTTCAAAGCATATGCGTGGGCTTTTTTATTCAAATCTTTCATGTTCTAAAAAGCAGATTAGCATTAATAAATCTTTTTTAATCAGAATATTTTAAATATCCTTTTTTCTTATTTAATTTATGAAAAAGAAATTGGTGATAATTTTATTTTTAGGAATTTTTTTAATTAGTTCTCTGAATTTTATTTCTGCTTCAAATTGCGGAGACACTGATGCAAATACTTGGTGTGTTGAACTGACAGATACAACTATTGATGGAGATAATTTTTGCGGAGGAATTTGCGATGGAGATGATGAGGTTATAATCAAGGGGGGTAATCGGGGGAGTTTGATATTGAGGGATCTTGCTGGAACTTCAGAAAATGTTGTGATCATTAAAAATGAAAATTCAAATCCTAATAAAAGAGTAATAGTAAACTATTCAGGAGGTTATGGAGCAATACAATTACGCAATTGCAGTTATGTTGATTTAAATGGAAATAATGATCCTGATTTGGAATATGGAATTTTAATTCAATCTTCAGAAACATTAATTGCAGGGATAAATCATCTTGAAGGAGATGACCATATTGAAATTTCTTATATTGAAATTGATTTGAGTAATGTTCCAGGAACCACCGGAAGCGGGATAGTTATTGGTAATGAGAATGTTGATGATGAAACAATTATATATGATACTTTTGAAATTCATCATAATTACATACACAATGTGCGTTATGCAGGAATGTATCTGGGAAAAAATCAGGGGGCGAATTATGGTCTGGATGACCCTTGGATAAAAAATATTCGCGTGCATCATAATCTTTTTGAGGATATGGGGCACTATGGAATAACTATGAAAGGCATACACTCAACAAATGTTGAGAGTGCAATTTATTATAACACTTTAAGACCAAGTAATCCAGTATCTGGTTGCAGTACCGGACTTGTGCCAAGTGCTTCAGGAGATGATTTTCGTTCTGGCTTTGGGACTATGATGGCGAATGGTGGCGGGATTGTTAAAATGTATGGAAATTACGTCGAAAAAGCATACTCCAACGGAATAAAACTGTTTACAACTAGCCCATCAACAACTGGATATTGTTATGACAATATCGTGGTCGGAAGCGGGTGCGGAGCAACCGACGCAGAAGAGAAGCATGGTATTCGGTATGGAAGTACTAACACCGGCACGCAGTACAATTATAATAATACTATCATAAACTCTGCTGGATATGGAATCTATTTAAACGGCGCGGTTAAAGCCGGCAATGTGCTGATGAATCGCAATCAAATAGGCGGGGGCTTGGGAGAGTGGTATGAAGAACAGATTGGGGACGGGGTAGAGGGTACAGGAGAAAATGCAAATGTTTATCATAACAATATAGAAGATTTTAATTTTGCTTCCTGGAGCGATGATAATGATTATTCCAATGATAATTTTAATTTATCTACTGGAATTCCAATTTGTCCACAAGGACAAATAACCTCAACTTGTTTGTGCGGAAGCACGAATTATTCATCTGGTTATTGCTGTTCAAATGTTTGGCAGAGTTCTGTTTGTTCAACTTCATGTTCTGTTGCAGATTCAAACACCGACGGAGTTGTGAATATTTCTGAATTGATGAATTACATTTCCAAATGGAAAGCAGGAAATGTTTTGATTGGAAATCTGATGACTGCGATTGGGGATTGGAAAAATGGATGTTGAATAATTAATTCTTGTATCCAAAATTTGCAAATAATGCTGTGCAAATTTGTTCGCAAAAACTTCGTGTTTTGTTCAGATGGATGCTGAAATGAAAAAACAATCTAACAACAAGTTTTTTAAACCAAATTTTATTCTAATTTTAAATGTTCTATCTAACAGAAGTTGAAGATTATGTAAGGGTTGAACCAAAATTGTTTGGTTTGCCTACTGAAGAGGCGGTTGAAAAACAGCTTCGGGAAACTTACAAAGATTATTACAACAAAGAACTTGGAAAAGTTATAACAATAATTAGTGTTTTGAAAATAAATGAGGGAGTTATTATTCCTGGCGATGGTGCGGCGTATTATCGTTCAAGATTTAAATTAATTGTGTGGAAACCTGAATTGCAGGAAATTGCTTTTGGAACTATTTCGGAAATTACAAGTTTTGGCGCGTTCATTGATTTGGGTGTTATGAGAGGAATGATTCATATAAGCCAGACAATGGATGATTATGTGAGTTTCAGCAAGGCGAATTCTCTTCTTGGAAAAGCAAGTAAAAGAAGTTTAAAGCAAGGCGATTTAGTTTTAGCAAGAGTTGTTTCTTTGAGTCATAAAGGCGACGAGCCGAAAATTGGTTTGACAATGAGGCAACCCGGACTTGGAAAACTTGAATGGATTAAAGAAGACCAAATTAAAAAAAGAAAAAAAGAAGAAAAGGTTTTGAAAGCAGAAGAACCTAAAGAAAAAGCAAAAGGGGGAAAGAAAAAATGACCTTGAATTTTCCTGATCCATTTGTTCCTGAAGGAAGTCTTATTTGGAAAAGACAAGTAAAGGTTTATGAACTTACATCAGAATTTGGTTCTGCAAAAATAACGCCGGACTTTGCTTCAAGAATGAATGTGTTGATTGTTCAGGATACATCTGGAAAAGTTATTGACGGATGTTGTCAGACTACATCAGTGGAAACTTTAAAAGTTCGCGCAGAAAATGATTTATACGGAACATTGTACAGGGCATACAGGGGGTTAAACTAAATGGTAAAACAAAAAGCATGTAAGATTTGCAATAAAATTTATACTGGAGATAAATGTCCTAAATGCGACTCAAAAGAATCAACTGACAATTTCAAAGGAAGAATTGTTTTATTGGATCCGGAAAAATCAGAAGTTGCTAAAAAATTAAATTTGAACAGCAAAGGAAATTTTGCTATCAAAACAAGATAATGGAATTTAAAATTATAACTGATGTTGAAAATAAGCTTTTTAATCGACGGGAAATTCAGGGAGAGGTTCATTCTGAGATTGCTCCGAAAAGAGAAGATATTATTATGTTGATTTCTAAAAAATTAAATTCTCCGATTGAAAACATTAAAGTTAACACTATTGAAGCAAAATTTGGTTCAAAACTTTTTGTGATTGTTGCGAATATTTATGATTCAGAAGAAACTAAAAATAAAATAGAAAGAAAATCTAAGAAAGAAAAAGAAGCTGAAGAAAAAAGAAAGAAACAAATTGAAGAGGCGCAAGGTGGAGAGAGTGAGCCAATTCCAGAACAGCAAAATCCTGATAAAGTTGTTAAAGAGAATGAGGTTAAAGAATAATGGATAATAAACCTAAATTTAGCAAAGATTTGTCAAAAGTAGTTTTAAATAATTGCTTATCTGCAATGGATATTATTAAAATTAAATTTCCTAATTATGGTTTTGATAATCTTCCAGAATATAAAATAGCAATTGATGCAATAACTGCCTATGCTATTGCAGTGGAAAAACATTCAAATAAATTATTTGAGGAAAAATCTAAATAAAAATGGCAAAGAAAAAGAAACTGAAAAAGGGAAAGAAACCGCACAAGAATAAGGCAACAAGCAAGAAATATACTAAGTATAAGATTGAAGGCGACAAAATTAAGAGAGAAAGATTCTGTCCAAGATGCGGACCTGGAATTTTCTTATTGAATTCAAAAGGAAGATTTTATTGCGGAAAGTGCCATTATTCTGAGTTTGGTCCTAAAGAGGTTTCCTCTGGAGATGGAAAAGCAAAAGTTGTTGCTGAAGAAAAGAAAATTGAAAAGAAAAAAGTTGAAGAGAAGAAGAAATAATACTTTAAATTTTTTGATTATGTTCAGGGCAAATTAAAATTTAAAAATTAATTTAGTAAGCCCTTAAATTTATTTTCTCTTTTTTGAGTTTGATTATAAAAACCTCTGGAGCAGTGTCAATTAAGTTCTCTCCTCCGTCTTCGGTAATCTATAGATAATTAAATTAATAAGGTAAATCTAAAATATCAATGACTCTTAATGAATTTTCTTTTGCACGTTCTATTGCAAGATTTTTCCAATCCATTAAATATTTATTAACTTTTGCTACAGAAGATCTTTTATCGGATAATCTAATACTCCATTCGGCAACGACAACAGAAATATTTTTTTTGAAAGGTGTTCTGTTATCTCTTGGTTTTGCTATAGTAACTTTTCCCCCATATGTTGGACCATGTATGTAATCCCTGTCTTCATATCTAGTATACATGTCTACTTCTACAGAATCTCCCCCTTCTTTTTTTACTGATTCAATAAGTTCTTCTATGTTCCCAGCAATTCCAAATAATTTATATTTTAATGTCATTTTCTATTTTTGTTTCTACTTCATCAATAAATTGAATATAACCCTGGGAGTGTCTTGGGAAAACCCCTATTTAAATGTTTTTATAGTGCATGCGTCGATACCAAGCTGAGTTGAGAGCAATACGATTTAATTGCAAGAGTATCAGATATAAAATATTACAAATATAGCTATTTATGTACTGGTATTTGACAAATCAGTCCTTTCAAACTATAATATAATTCAACAATCGATCATTGTTTTCTTTTTATATGTACTTACACCCAACATTAATTCTTTTAATAAAGGAGGTTCTACAATGGCTATTGAAAAAACAGAAATATATAAGTCTAGTATTGAATCCATTGAAGTTGAAAATGACGGGACAAGAACTGGTATCGCAACGTCTATAAACCCTAAGACCTTTGGAGAGATGTCAATTAAAATACAAGAATCAGGTCAAAAACATAAGGATACCGAATATAGAGATATTTAACATGATACTTCAGGATGAGTTTCCCGAGCTTTGGCATTCTATTGTTACAAAGGAAATACCAAACGATAAGATAGATGAATTCCTCCTGAAATTTCATCTGGAAATAATAAACGAAATTAAGTTAGGGAATAGAACTCCTTGGGATGCTATAATTCTCAATGACTTATGGCAAATAGTTATCTCATCAGGCTATAAATTGAATCCTGAAGTCGAGGCTTACATGCTTCATTTAACTGAGTTTGATCCTGATAACCCCCAACATAGCTATGAGATTTCTTATATTGATGCTCAAAATGAACCAACTTATGCAGGTAATCTCAATGATATTGAAGAGAGAGCTAAAGAATTACTGTATAAATTAAGTGGTTCAAGAGATTAGTACACTTCTGGACGAGTCCTTATCCTCATACACCCCCCTAACGAAAAAAGACCGATTTTGTTCACCTACCCGGGGTGTATTTTAATATTAAATTGTTGCGTCGTAATTGCCAATAATCGCCTGTACTGAATAATTATTCCATAATGCTTCTGCAATTGCCTGAGCGTCCTTATTGTCTTTTCTTAATAATGCTTTTTTTATCGCTTTTAAAATTGCTTTCCGAGAAATGTTATATGCATCAATACATTTCTTACCTCTTATTATCCCATTTGGAATCTTATTTGTTGTTGTAAAGAAAACCTCTGCAATTGGATCTTTAGTTGGATTACCCGACCAGGTAATATCATTATAAAAAACAAATGGGAGATAATATCCAATAAAGCAACCATTCTTATTATTTTTCATTGAACAACGTCCTATTCCATCCGCAGAAAAACATGAACGTGCATAGGTGATTCTTTCTTTTAATAAATTCTCATTATCACCATTTTTAATTATTATCTTGTTCTTATGACCAGATATTATTTCCGAAGAGCCATGACCGTTAAAAATTATAAATTTATGATTGGCTCTAAGCTCAGATTCAAAATGCATTCTTGTTGCTTTCTCTCTTTCAAGTAATTTTATTGGAAAGTTATTTTCTTTTGCTGTTTTTATTATATCCTGAGAAAATGCATGAAGATATTCCGTCACTTCATCAGATTGAGGAAGCGTCATCAAAATTGCTGATTTCATTATACAGTGTTAAGAGCATTTATAAGTTGTCCTGATGCTTGGGCCTTTAGGAAATTTCTGTGAATATTAATAATCTGTAATCCAATCTCATCACCTTGTTGGACATGCATTAAAATTTCATCTTTAGTTAAGCTTTTGCTCATACCAATTGAAAGTTTGAGATTAGAAGACATCCCTGCATTAATTCTTTCAATCACTAACTTTCTCCATTGCTCGTCATAATTTTCTTTAATATTTTTTCCTTCTGTCATATTATATCTAATTCATCCAAGGTTTTTAAAATTACCTCTCCGATTTTGCTATTGTTTTTTATTTCAAAATATGCACTATTCCAACTGTATGTTTTATCATCGACGACAACAAGTATTTCTCCTCTAATTATATCGGGTAAATTTGAATATGCTTTTAGAAACCTTTCTTTAATTTTTTCCATATAAACATTTTGATTTTGGCATTTATATTTTTTTGCAATTTTGAATAAAACAAAAATGGTGACTCTCAAACAGAGAGTCGAACACGCCCCGTCCGAAAAGAGATCGATTTTGTTCACCTACAAAGGGCGAATAGATTTTGAGATTATTCATCCTCACGATTTTGTTTCATTACTTTTCTCACATACAAAATAAATCTGATTGGTAAAATAATTGCCAAAATTAAAAGAACATAAACATAGACACTCGCATTAAATGAGATCACAGAATCCCATTTTATTTTTGCATGCTCGAAATAAAAAATTCCCGTAGAAAAATCATAAAAGAATACGAAAACTAAAAGCATAATTGCGATACATCCAATAATTAATAAAAATAATTCTGTAGTTACCCTTGCTATACTATTTATTGATTTTTCCTTCATATTGCTTTATAATTGCAAGCGTTTAAATAATTTTTTATAGAACCACCTTTATTGACTACTGTTTATAATTAGTGTATACGTTCTAAAATATTTCTATTTTTCAATTATTACCCTATTGGCTACCCGTTTTATTATTTTTGTATCTGGAGGACCTTGGGCCATGTTTTTAATTAGATTCTTTTTTAATTATATCTTGTTGGCGACCTTGTTTTCTCTAATAGGTATTCTTGTAAGCCGCACTCTCCCAGAAATCACACCTAAAATTCTTAAAGGAATTGATGCAACTGAAAAACTTCGTAAATTAGAAAATAAGAATTTCTTTATCGAAATTATTATTGCAATCACGGCACCAGGTTCCGCCCTTTCTGGACTGTGGTTTTTAGAAACACAAACTGGATTAGCATTATGGAAAGTTCTTTCTGTGGTCGCGGCAGTGGCAGCATTTTTGAAACCATTTCTGAAACTCAGTCAAAAGATTAAGTTTTATGAACAAACAATATCAGGCTATAGGGCTCTTGAATATGATCTATATGATATAATCCTTAAGGTCAGAGAGGAAGATTCATACTCTCAGAATTGTATTAAACTGTTTGATTCCGCAATTAAAAAGAAAAAAGTTTTGGCAACTAATCCCCCAGAGATCGTTCCAGATAAAAAGTTAGTAAATATGCTTTATCAAGAGGTGATTGAGGAAATACCGAGCATTTCGTTTTATATTCCTAAGGAGGTGTAAAAATGTCAGAAAAAAACAACCCCAGGCCCCCCTCACGGCCCCAGCCAGCACCACCTAAACCGCCACCTCCTCCAAAGCCACCGGAGCCTCGACGGGAGCCTTTGCACGAGAATGTTGATCCTCCGAAACCTTGGCCAAGATGATTGTATGACATAGGGGAAAAATAAATCATATGCGCCTTATTTGTTAAAATTGGGTCTTTAGAAATTGCATGGAAAAACGAAATATATTTTTAGGTTGAGTTTTTTATTGAGGTGCGGTCGAGTTCCCTAAAAATAAATCAGGGTGATGATTGAATTAATTGGGTGTCGATAAAAATTAACTGGATGTGATATAATTTAGTATTTCAAATCTTGCATAATGTTTGGGCAGAAGATTTAAACTCAATTCCAAATTTATTTTTAAAAACCTCGACTGAGGCATTAGAAATCTTTTTTCTTATATTATTGTCGTTCGGACAGAAAACATGCCCCCTCCATTTATGTTCAGTATAATCCTCTGCCCAATCATCCACTTTAAAAATATCAGAGAGTTTTTCGAAATCAGGATTATCCTGTGTGCCAGTCCGAACATATGTATCATCTGCCGTTCCAGTTGGAGGCAATTTGGGCAGGTCAACCCAAACATCGTATAATGAGCAAGGCTTCCCTGCAATCTCCCAAATTTCTGTTGCCAAACTCCTTAGCTCATGGTCTTTATTATATATATCGGTTTGAAATTTTTTTAAATTTGTGTAGCTAAAAAATTCTTCATCTTTTTTATCAACAGTCGGCTTTGAAATAATTAGTGCTCTTTTCAAAAGTCTTCTATATAAAATGTTATGAATCATTATATGGAGAGGGTCTTTTTTATCTAATTTTTGCGCTTCAGCGAAGAAGGTATCATCTGTTATCCATAAAAAATCAGTCGAATTTTCTAACGTTCTACCGTCAATCTCTCTTTTATTGTCTATACAATAACGATAAACCGCTTTCATCATACAATCACATGTACGTACTTTATGATGCTGGTATACTGATGTAAACAAAACCATTTTTGAGAATAAAATTTGTTCTAAGGGAGTAATCCCATTGGTAGACACGACCAGCATTCGAATCTTTTTGCCCGAACATGGGACGGTTTCAATTCTGGCCGAATACCAAAGCCTGTCTAAATCAACCTTGAGAGGTATGCCACTAAAATGACCATCTCTAAAAAGGTAGTCGAGTTTATCCGCATCAAAAGGACCATTTAATACATCTGTAATATATTTATCTTCTGGTTTTTCACATCTGCCTATTATCATGCTTGCGGCATCTTCGAGATCGATAGATTTTTCGTAGATAACCATCAGTTCATTAAAATACTCTTTAAATTTCTTATTTGTTACAATATAATAGCTTAATATTTCATGAGGATTTCCCTCTTCGTGCTCTTCCCCTTTTCCAATCAGTTTTTGCATGTCAGGCAGACATTTATAAATTTCTTCGCTTGTATGACTCATAGGACCATGACCACAATCATGGAGCAATGCCGCAGCTCTGATTTGGTCTATTTTTCCTGCCAGCAAATCAACACTGCCTTCCCTCTGCAGTAAAGCTGACAATAGCTTTTGCGACTGAAATATCACCCCCAGGGTGTGCTCAAAACGAGTATGTATCGCAGAAGGGAAAACTAGAAAGGTAAAACCTGTTTGTTTAATTTGCCTCAAACGCTGGATTAGAGGAGTGTCAATAATGGCAACTTCATGAGGCTTAATGCTATTGGTACCCCAGAGGGCATCATGGACAACTTTTTCATCTTTTTTTTTGTTTAAATTTTGTTTGTATGTGATTAAAAATTCTTCTACAAATTTATCAATTTCCTTGAGAAATTGTTCGTCAGGCATTATTAATTCCAGTCATAAGATTCTTAAATTCTGCCGCCATGGATTTAAGTTCATCTTCCTTTCCAATGAATTCTTCCTTCAAATAAGTTTCCCAAGATTTTTTCAGATTTATCCTTTTAATCTCATAGGTATCATATGTTGGATTCCGTTTAAATAAAAGACCTGGCTGCAAGCTTGATAACAACTCATCTAAAACACGTGAACGAGGGAAGAGAATATGCTTTCTAAATGTTATATCCCCCAACAAGTCAAAGTGTTTTTCCCTGATTTTATAAATTGCTGTGTGAATTGTTTCTCTATTATTCTCAAAAGTATCATCCGGATAAAAATAAAATATGCCTTCAAGGACATCTCGCGGGTGCAATGCAGTTTCCATTTCCTTCCTCCATTTAATGTTAAACAATACCCTTTATAAAATTAATTCGAAACTTGGAAATGAGAACTTTTACAAATAAAAAAACACTCTGGAACGCAAGAGTGCCATTTTTATTTTATTCCAATTACATATAGAATTTAGGTACATTGGAATATGATTTGTTTCTAATTTATATAATTATTGCACTTAATAAAATTGCATACTTTTTTCCTCTTTGCATAAAACAAGCTTGTTGTCAATAGAAAATATTAGTTATGAGTTTTATTGATTCCTCATATTTACAGCAGGTTAAAATTCATCTATTTCCAGTCTAAATTTTAGGGGGTTTCGCGCTGATTTCATTAAAACCAGAAAAATTGCACAAAAGGTAGTCGAGTTTTATGAAAACACACAAATACCCTATGTCCTTATTTTTTAACAAACTAAAGGTTCCTGCCAACATGCCGAAATAAATAAGACGTTTATTGCTTTTCCGGGTTTTCCCGTGGCTGAATGCAGTTGAAGCCGGTCCGAAGGCAGGGACACTTTTTGAGAGTTACGGGCAGTGAGCAATGATTGTTTCACAGTAAAATGAGGGGCGTTGATGACTGGAATACTGCGATTTTTTTTGTACAACATGTGGAGAAAGGACAAAGGCCCTGGGAATTTGTATGTCTGGTTTTTTATTTTTGCGCTGATGGCGGCTTACGCTTCCATGTTTTCGTTCCTTGTGGAAATATTCGGAACCACCACTCGCCTCTTCCCTGCTATTTACCTTGCCATTGCAGCAACATCCTGGGGAATTCGCGGCGCAGTTCCAGCTACTATCCTGAATTCGGTTTTGAACTTTTTTTTATATAAATATACAGGCAATGCGTATGAAGGTGGTATCTTAGGGCCTGTTGGATGCCTGTTTGCCACCTCGCTGGTTGGAATGATAAGCGATCTCGCCAAACAACTCGAACATCAGCTGCGTGACCGCCATTACATCGAAGCTGTCCTTAAAGAAAGTGAAAACCGCTACCGACGAATCTTTAATATGACATCAGATGCCCTATTGCTCCTCGATAGCGAAACAGGACAAATCCTTGAGGCAAATGATTCTGCTTCGAAAATTTATGGTTACACTTATAATGAGCTTTTGCAGTTGCGGGATATCGATATCTCAGCGCAACCTGACAACACGCGTGACTCAATTCTTGAACAGAAAAAACTTACCCCGCTTCGATACCATAAAAAGAAAGGCGGTATTGTTTTTCCCGCAGAAATCACCGCAGAACACTTCAGCATGAAAGGCAGACAAGTCCATGTTATCGCTGTCCGCGATATCTCTTCCCGACTAAAGGCGGAAGATGAGAAAAAACGTCTTCAAGCCCAATTCTATCAGGCCCAGAAAATGGAATCCATCGGCACACTGGCAGGAGGCATAGCTCATGATTTTAATAATCTCCTCGGAGGCATCATGGGGCATGCCACCCTTGGTCTATATAAAATAAAACCAGATAATCTTGCATATGAAAACCTTGCTGTGATTGAAAAACTAAGCAAAAACGGAGAAATACTGACAAAACACCTTCTCGGATTCGCACGAAAAGGCAAATATGAGGTAAAGACCATTGATTTTAATGAACTTATATCCTGCCACAATATCCTGTTCAGCCGGACTAATAAACACATCAATATAGTCGAAAATCTCAGTTCAGACCTCTGGACAACTGATGCAGACCAGGGACAAATCAGTCAGATCCTTTTTAATATTTACATTAATGCAGTCCAAGCCATGCCGCGAAACGGGTCTGTTTTCGTAACCACGAAAAATACCCTTCTTGATGACACTTCTGCTTTCCAATTTCCAGTCAAGCCAGGAGAATATATAGAGGTGTCCATCAGGGATACCGGGAGCGGGATGGATGAAGCTACAAGAGAAAGAATTTTCGAACCTTTTTTTTCAACCAAGAAAAAAGGAGTCGGAACCGGACTGGGAATGGCTTCTGCGTACGGTATTGTTAAAAATCATGGAGGATATATTCATGTCAAAAGCCAATTAGAAGAGGGCACGACTATAACTCTGATGTTCCCTCGCTCTGATAAAAAAATCAAGGTTAATACTCAATCTCAACCAGGTATTCTTAAAAAAGGTTCAGGCACTATTCTTGTTGTTGATGATGAAGAAGAACTCCTCAAAGTCGTCACAGAAATGCTGCGGATAATGGGATATGATGTTCTTTCGGCAAAAAGCGGCAGCGACGCAGTCGCTCTTTATAATGAAAAAAATAAAGAAATTGATCTCGTTGTTCTGGATATTATCATGCCGGACATGGACGGGATTGAAACATTCAGGAGATTAAAGGAAATCGACAAGAACGTAAAGGTGTTGTTTCAATCCGGCTTCAGACTGGACCAAACAAAAGGGGCGAAATATGCTAAAGAATCCTGCGGATCTATCAGAAAACCGTTTAGCATCGCTGACCTTTCAGAAAAAATAAAGATGGCTTTGAATCCCTCGGAGGATATTGAAACAAAAAAAAGCGTGGACTATCCGATTTGTCACAATGCCGCGAATATTGGATTGAAAAGTGAAGGGATTCCAACTTTGCATTAACCGTCATCGTCGGCTTATCCGCGCTCTGTCAAAATCAACTGCTCTCATTCATCCATTCAATTAAGATATTTCGTTTTTTTTCAAGAAGTGAGTCTCCTCTTTCCTCGCTGATTTTCAGAGCCTCTTTGCCAATTTTAATTGCCTTAATGCGTTCACCATTTAAATGCAAGGCCTGGCTAAGCCCCCACAATGCCCGTCCTTTACCATCTTTTATTTTATGTTTTTCCATTAATCTTAATTGTTTTCTGAAACTTGTAATTGCTTTCTCAGCGTTTTTCATATTAAAATAAGTGATGCCTAAATCACCATATGCGTTGCTGATTAGTAAAAGCTTTTTTATTTTTTTTGCTATATTTAATCTTCGGTTGTGATAATATATTGCCTTATCATAATCCTTCATCTCTTTATAAATAATACCAAAATTGCCATAGGTTTTTAACTCTTCAACTTCATCGTCAATTATATCTAATTTTTCATTATAGAACTCAATGGCTTTTTGAAATTCACCTAAATTTTTATGGGCAATTCCGAGACTATTGAGTATCTTCGTTTTGTTGACATTATCTTTTAATCTTTCAGCCAATTCCTTACATTCAAGCAAAATTTTTATTGATTCTCTTTCTCTTCCAGAGCTTGTTAATGCAATAGCGAGATTATTTCCAGACAAATAAATTTCTCTTGGATCTCCAAGCAACTTGGCGCATTCTAATGCGGCATTATGCCAATATATTTGCGTTGTAAGATCAACCGAGTGTGACAGCAATAATACGCATGTTTTAGCGAGTGTGATGCATATTTTTGCCGCCTCTTTATTATGCTTGCTATAATTCGCGGCTTTCTGCTGTATGTGGTTTATAATAGGCCAATTTTCAGAAAATATCTCTATCGCATCCGCTATTGTGCTACCGTCGCCATGGTAAAGCCTATCTGCTTTTATGCAATATTTAAGATACTGAGACGCAACTATCTCAAAAGATATGAATTTTCCTAATTTCATTTCATCAACGCTAAGTGAATGTTTTTGCAAGCAGAACCAATAAATAATGTATTGATGACGTACCATTTTTTGTAAATGGTTCAATTAGCCCCAAATTGAGAAATTCTTTGATAATCAAATCAGGATTATTAATTTTCAATCTTTCTTCATACATTTCTTTCAAATCATTGTATTTGAACTTCACCGGTTTTGATGGGAAATGAGCGAATAACGAAAAACATAATTTTGCATGTTCTGTTAAATAATCTGTACTTTTTTTTAATAAAACAGCTACCGTGGCTGATGTCTCAGAAGATATAAGTTGTAATTCCCCTGGCGGTTCTGATTCTAAAAGATGTTTTCCTTCATTAAGGTCGTGTATAAAGTCCGGTACAGCGAGGCCATAATCATGTTGCTCACGTAATAAATAGCCTGCAACACGTATTGCAAGGGGTAGCCCTTCTAATGTTCGCACCAATTCAATGCATTCATCTTTATGATTTTCGACAATAGCAGGTACAAGCTCTGAAAGAAGTTTTAAGCTTTCTATTTCTGAAAGAACATTCAATTCATAGGTTCTGTTTGAACTTAAATTTAACAAATAAGGAATTTTTCTTATTCTTGTTGTGATAATTGTTGGAACATAATTGCTCAACATTATAAATAGTTTTGCATCTGTAATTCCCCAAACATCGTCGACAACAAGCAGGAATTTTCCTATTTTTAGATATTCCCTTAATATATTTATTGCCTCCACAATTGTTGAAGCATTTGATAATTTCAATGACCCAAAATGAGTGGAAAAACTTTTTAACAATGGCAGGGGTTCTGAATTATTGCCAAGGCTGGTCCAGATGATTCCATTATTAAACATCGACTGAATTTTCTTATTATGAGAAATAACAATGGACATGGTTGTTTTGCCAACACCTGGCAAACCATGAATTACAAAAATTTTTCTTCTATTGGGTTGGCTGTCACAATCAATTTCCTCTAATTTCTCACTAATTTTTTCTAAATCTTCTTCACGGCCAATTATTTTATGCTCAGGAAGTGACGGCAATGAATCAAAAATGGCTTTTGAATAATCAGGTTTTTTATTTTCTGATTCTATTATTTCTATTCGTTCAGGTACTGTTATTTCTTTTATAACTGGTTCATGTTTACTTCTTTCAAAATTTTCAAGAAAGCATACCCAAGCATCTATATCCTTCTTTCCATTGAAAACCACATCAACTTTATCCAAGCTAAGATTAACTTTTGGTGAGTCTATTGCAAATTTATAAGTCCAAGTATTTTTAGGTGAAATTACAAACAAACTCTTCCACATATTTAACTCATCATCATCACAATCATAATAATTCCTACCGCCATCGTCTCTAATTTTACGTTCTTCAACTACAAAAAGAATCCCTTTTCCTAAATCTAACAAATTATTTC
>Ga0208958_1002469_pt1 | contig 15847 bp, 24 predicted proteins | sample RifOxyB1_FD_184032 | JGI IMG/M metagenome (GOLD analysis project Ga0208958, IMG submission 184032) | Soil microbial communities from Rifle, Colorado - Rifle Oxygen_injection B1 (SPAdes) | ecosystem: Environmental > Terrestrial > Deep subsurface > Rock core/Sediment | place: Rifle, Colorado... | reverse complement strand
CAGCCAGAAGCAATTGCTGGCTTATTCTTGAGGTTAATTGAAAAATGAGTAATAGAAATTATAGAGTAAGTACCCCATGCAAGAATAACCGTATACTACAATAAATAATTTCTTAGATAAGTTTTAAATATACAGAATTCTTATAAATTTATGAAAAAAGAGAGAAAAAATAAGTCTGTAAAACTAAAGGACAAACCACGAAAAGTACCTATCAAAATATTTCCTAATAATATTTTTATTCTTATACTGATTTTTATTGTTTTATTTATCTTAGTATTCTTTGTTTTTGAATTCTTAAATATAAAAAGAATCAATAACAAAACAATAGATAATTCCGATTTAATAAATAAAAGTTATAATCAGGATAATTTATTTAATAACTTAAAAAATTATATAATGAGTTTGTTTCGCAAAAAGCCCCCTGTTGAGTATAGAGAAGGAGAATTAGGCAGTTTTAATTTTGGAGAAACTGGAGAGCTTCCAACTCCAATTACAAATTGTGAAACTTTGAATTTTGCTAATACATATTATATACTTACTGCAAATATAATTAATGATGCTATTAATACTGACTGCATTATTATTCAAGCTCAAAATATAACCTTTGATTGCAACGGATATTATATGAGCTCAACACAAAATTTTTCAGCAGTCCGGAGCAATCAATTTAATACAACTGTAAAGAACTGCAATATAAGTATGGGTTTATCCACAACTACTAATACAAATGCCCAATCAATAGGAATTGAAATGACAGATACTGCTGATTATTCATCTATAATTAATAATACTATAATTGGAGGTGGGATGGACACTGGAATATGGATTGGAAGCGAGAACACAAATATATCTGATAATATTGCTGATGTAAGCAGTGGTGTTGGGGGTGATGGGATAACTTTAAACACAGCAAGCAATAATAATCTATACGGAAATAATGGAACATCAAATAATAGTTTTGGAATTTATTTTATTTTATCTTCAAACAATACTTTAACCTCTAACAATGTAATAAGCACTTCAGGAAATGCAATGAGATTAAGTACATCTTTAAACAATAACTTAACTTCTAACATAGTAACAAGCAATTCAAATTATGGAATTTTTCTTGATTCCTCTTCAAACAATACTTTAACCTCCAATACAGGAACAAGCAATACTAGCTATGGGATTTATCTTGCTTCATCTTCAAACAATATTTTAACCTCTAACACAGGAACAAGCAATACTAGCTATGGGATTTATCTTTTTCCAAATTCAAATAATAATACATTAACAAATAATATAGCCAGTAGTAATTCAAATTATGTTTTATTCATTAGAGACTCATTTAATAATATAGTTTATAATCAAAATTCAATAGGATATTCAGCTAGTAGCAGAGGTATTGTATTCCAAGGCTCAAATAATACTATAATTCAAGATTGCATTAATATTTCTGGAGTTACAGCCGATGTTTATTCAGTTGTAAGTTCAGGCAATAATACTTTTATTAATTGTTCTTATAGCTTGCCTAAAGAAATTGTTGCTGCAGGTTCTTCTTTAATTAAAAAATGGTATTATAGAGCATATGTGAATGATACTTTTGGAAATCCTATAAACAATGTAAATATAAGTGCATATAATGTTTTAAACAATCTTGAATTCTCTATTTTGACAAATTTATCGGGCTGGACAAACATTACAACAATCACAGAATATGTAAATAATGATGGAACCAGAAATTATTCAACTTATATCATTAATGCAACAAATGCAAATTTTACATATAATCATTTTTACAATGTAACCAATGTTAATGAAGTGCTTGGAAATCATAATAATTTGAATGACGGGTTTATTCATGATGAAATTCCCCCAAATGTAACGGTTAATTCTCCTCTTGAAACTGCTTACATTTCAGGATATGTTCTTATATTCAATATCACGTTGAGTGAAATAGGATATTGTGAATATTCTTTGGATTTAGGAGTTACTAATCTGACTATGAATACAATAGATAATTTAACTTTCTATAATTCTTCAAGTTTAAGTGATGGAGCTTATACTGCAATATTTTATTGTAAAGATAATAACGGGAATAGAAATGACAATACCAAAGTTTTGTTCAGCTTAAGTCCAACTGAAGAGAAGAAAAATTATGATGGAGGCACAGGAAGTGGTGGCAGTTTTGTTTCAAAAAATAAAAATACATCAAAAACTACAAATATCTCAAAAAATTTATCAGAAGATTCAAATATAAATAATCAGAATCAAACTTCTTATAAAGAAAGCCCTAAGATAAAAAAAGCAGCTAATACTATAAATATTTTTGTAATCTCTATAATAATTTTTATATTAATAATGCTTATTCTGATTGTTTTAAAAATTAAAAGAAAAAAATAGTTTTAGAATTAGCATACTGATTTCTTTATTAATCTTATCAAAAGCAAATGATATAATTCTTAAAATAAAATTAGACTGAATACTTTATTTTAATCTGAGAATAAATTTTTATTGTATGCTAAAACAGGCAGATTTTTTCTTATTTTGAAGATTCATAGCTTCAACCCAATTTGAACTCTAAAAAACATTTAAATATATGATTTACCTAAATAAAATATGAAAACGCAAAATGCATGGATTGGAATTGCAATTGCTACACTTTTAATTGTTGCAATTTTCGGATATCAATATCTTGATTTAGGAACGCAATCAAGCACACTAAATACAGATGGAACTTCTGAACTTATTTTTAAGCCTGACCAGGCAAAAGTCTGGGTTGGCATTTCTATATTAAAACCAAATGCAGAAGATGCTCAAGCAGAAGCAAATAAAGCAATTAAGAATATAATAGATGGTTTAAGATCTAAAGGAATTAAAGAAGAAGACATTCAAACTGAAAGTTTGAATCTATATGAAGAAAAAGACTGGACTCAGACAGGCTCTAAATCAAAAGGCTGGAGAGCAGCCCAAACTCTTAAAATAAAAACAACTGATTTCAGCAAAGTAGGGCAGATTGTTGATATTGCTGTTAAAAATGGAGCAAATGAAATAAATAACATTGAATTTTCATTAAGCCCTGAAAAAGAGAAAGAATATAAGAATCAAGCAATTGCAGAAGCAACTGCAAAAGCAAAAGCAAAAGCAGAAACAATGGCTAAAGGATTAGAAGCTAAACTAGGAAAAGTAATTTCAGTTTCAGAATCAAATTTCAATTATTATCCATACACATATGACATGGTGAATAAAGCTGCAGGAACAATGGCGATTAAAGAATCAGCAACAGTCCTGCCTAAGGATGTGACAGTAACTGCAAATGTTAATGTTGTTTATGAGTTAAGATAAATAAAAACCCATTCTTCTTTTTGGTTATTTTATTCTTCAAGACTTTCATCCCTGTCTTCAATATAAAAATGACCTTGTTTCATTTCTTTATATTTTTTATAATAATATCTAACAAACATTAAACTTCTCTTACAACATCTTCTAATTAAACCCAAAGCCTTTCTGTCAATTCTTCGTTTTCTATGTTGTGGTGTTTCTTCATATTCTCTGCAGCATAACAATAAAGAATCTTCTAATGAAAGAGAACGATTATGTTTGCTAATAAGTTTTTGTCTTCTTCTATAAAATGTTTCTTGAAAACTTTGCATGCATCTTCGGGTATAATCTGAAATATCATCAGATTTAATCTCTGAATAAATAACAGTTTTTACAATATCCTCTTCACAAGGGGGTATTTGTGGCATAAATTATAAAGACTGCTAAAGATATAAATATTAACAAAACTTTAAACCTTTATAAACTAACATTTCCAATAAATAAAATGTGTACTGAAAAATCATATGGCGGAAACAATGGAGTAAGGGAGCATTCAGGAAAAATTGCCAAAGATAAAGGTAAATCTGATAAAATATCAACAAAACTAAAATTACAACAATCAACAGAAGCCATAACATCCTCAAGCAAAAAAATTAATGATAATGAAAAAGAGTTAAATGATTATAAAAAGGCAGGAGAAATTGCAAATAAAATAAGAGATTTTGCAAGAAATTTAATAAAACCGGGAATGCCTCTTCTTGAAATTGCTAAGAAAATAGAAAAAGAAATTGAAAATCTAGGAGGAATTCCTGCATTTCCAGTAAATCTTTCTATAAATGAAATAGCAGCTCACTATCACCCAACTTTAGAAGACCAGGCTTTAGCACAAGGATTATTAAAAGTGGATATTGGAATTCAAATCAATGGATTTATTGCGGATACTGCTTTTTCAATGGATTTAACTCCTGAAAAAAAATATAAAGAATTGATTAAAGCAAGTGAAGAAGCTTTGGAAAATGCATTAAATCTTTTAAATAAAAATCCTTCTTTAACTGAAATAGGAAAAACAATTAAAGAAACAATTGAAAAAAAAGGGTTCTCTCCAATAATCAATTTGTCAGGGCATGAATTAAAACAATACGATGTTCATGCAGGGATTACAATTCCAAATTATGCGAATAACAGCAATATAAAGTTAGAGGAAGGAGCATATGCAATTGAGCCTTTTGCAACAACAGGAGAAGGAAAAGTTATTGACGGACAATCAAGCAATATCTTCAAAATAACAACTTCAAGAAATCCGAGAAATCCAACAGCAAGAAAAATTCTAGAATATGTTTCTGAAAAATATAAAACCCTTCCATTTTCTCTAAGAGAAATGCAGGAAAAGTTCGGTCCAATGGCAAGATTAGGATTAAAAGAACTGGAACAGATTGGAGCTGTTCATAATTTTCCACAATTAATTGAAAAATCCCGTGCCCCTGTGTCCCAGGCAGAGCATACTTTCATAAAAACCAAAGATGGAAAGATAATTGTGACAACAAGATAATTAATTATTTAATCGAAGCTTTAAAAATATAATTAAGAATTACCAAAAGCTCGTGAAATTTTATCTCTTGTAACTTTTATTGAATCATCATCTACTCCTATCCCTGTTATTTTAACATCTCCCTCAGAATCAAATCTAATATTCGTTGATTCTGAAGAAATAAAATATACTGCATGATATTCGTCGCCAATTCTAAAACCTCTATCTTCTCTAACAATCTCTGCACCTTCAATTCTTTCCATTAATTTTTTATTGGCTCTTGAATAGTATAAAACTTAGTATCACTCCCCATAAACTCTTCTAGCTAAATCTCCTCTAGACATTTGATATAATTCTCTATTCATAAAAAAATCATTCTAAAAAGCTTTTTAAAAATTATTATGTTACTTAATATTATATAATATAATTTATTCCCACTTCTCATATGCATCAAATTCACAAATATATACTACTAAACAACAAAGTCTATATATTTCTTAGTCTTATATAAATCGTACAAATATCAGTGGAAAACTCGGAGTGTAAACCTGAATGAGGAATTGCTCTTAAACATCAAAAATCTTTTAAAAGATTTTTGTGGTCAAAAAATTTCACAAAGAAATTTTAGGAACCAGAAAATTATAGAATAATTTTCTTGGCTTAAAAATCCTTTATAAGAATTTTTAAACATGGAAAACCACTTACTCAAAACACCAGGTGCATGGGACGAAATTGATATTAGATGTCCAAACTGCGGAAGCAACATGGTGTCTATTATTACTAATTCATTTGGGTACTATGAAGTTTCTGAATGCAAAAAATGTGGATATAAAAATAATGCAGAATTGATTTCTTGAATTTTTATTATCACTGCATACTATAATCAACTTTTTCTGAATAATCTCCAATAGAATTCTTGTATTCAACAGGTTTCAAAGTTAAATAGCTATGCAATCCATAAGAAGAACCAGCATAAGAATTGCAATTTCCTAAACAAGGTCTGTTATTATATTCCATTTTTATGAAAATTTACCTCTTAAAGCGAACTTATCCAAGATACTCAATAGGTTTCTCAAGCGCAGCTTTTGCTGATTTCAAATAATCAGTTTCAATCTTCCTATATCTGTCAATATCTGATTTTGAAACAGAAGCTCCAACTTTTTTCAAAGCATCTTCAAAATGTTTCATTCTGACTTCTCTGCACTCTATATTTTCTCTTAAAGCCAGCATTGCAGCCTCTCTAACCAAGCTTTCAACATCAGCTCCGACATAACCTTCAATTTTATTAATTATTTCTTTAAGGTTTATATCCTTACATAATGGCATGTTTTTAGTATGGATTTTTAATATTTGTTCAACTCCTTCTTTGCTTGGAGCTCCTACTAATAAAATCCTGTCAAATCTTCCAGGCCTTAACAATGCACTGTCAAGCATATCAGGGCGGTTTGTTGCACCAATTACAATTACGTTTGACAAATCTTCAATTCCATCCATTTCAGCAAGCAACTGATTCAAGACTCTTTCAGTTACTTTTGTTCCTTGTTCAATTCCCCTTTTAGAAGCTAAAGCATCTAATTCATCAAAAAATATAATGGAAGGTGAAACTTGTCTTGCTCTTTCAAAAATTTTTCTTACTCCTTCTTCTGATTTTCCAACCCACATCGATAATAGTTCAGGTCCTTTTACTTGTATAAAATTAGCTTCTGATTCTTTTGCAACAGCTTTTGCCAACAGAGTCTTTCCTGTTCCAGGAGGCCCATATAATAAAATCCCTTTTGGAGGCTTTATTCCTAGTCTTGTAAATGCATCTGGAAATTTCATTGGCCATTCAACAGCTTCTTTTAATTCTTGTTTGACACTGTCCAAACCACCAACATCATTCCAGTTTATATTAGGAGTTTCAACCAGAACTTCTCTCATTGCACTAGGACGGACAACTTTCAAAGCATCTTCAAAATCTTTATGAGTGACCTTCAATTCTTTAAGAACATCCTCTGGAATTTCTTCTCCATCTTTTAATTCAATCTTAGGAAGAACTCTTCTTAAAACAATCATTGCAGCTTCTTTTGCCAATGCATTGACATCAGCTCCAACAAATCCATGAGTAACCTGAGCAATTTCTGAAAGCATACCTTCTAAGAAAATTGGATGTAATTCCTCTCTTTCCTTATTACTTAACTCTTTCAATACAGATTTATTTTTAGATTCATCATCAAAAAAAAGAAGATTATATTTTTGTAATCTTTCTAAAAGTTCCTTATTTACCTTTATCTCATCACTGATTTCATCCTGCTTTTTACCCTCTTTAACTTTCTTTAAATCAAAACTTAAATTATTTAAATGTTCTTTAATTAAATTAATTTTATTAGAAATATAATGTTTTTTTAATGAAAATTCTAGAGGCATATTTCTTGTATGAATTTTTAAAATCTGCAATCTTCCTTTTTTATCAGGAGCTCTTATTTCCAATTCTCTGTCAAATCTTCCAGGTCTTCTCAATGCCTGGTCAATTGAATTGGGTCTGTTAGTTGCACCAATAACAACAACTTTTCCTCTTGACTGCAAGCCATCCATCATTGTTAATAATTGCGAAACAACTCTTCTTTCAACTTCTCCTGTTGCATCCTCTCTTTTAGGAGCAATTGCATCTAATTCATCAATAAAAATAATTGAAGGCGCATTTTTTTCAGCTTCTTCAAATAAATCTCTTAGTTTTTTTTCACTTTCTCCATAAAACTTGGACATTATTTCAGGTCCGTTCAATAATAAAAAATTAGCTTCTGATTCAGTTGCAACAGCCTTGGCTAATAAAGTTTTTCCTGTTCCAGGAGGCCCATGCAGCAAAACTCCTTTAGGAGGTTCAATACCCAATCTTTCAAAAACTTCAGGATGTTTTAAAGGAACTTCAACCATTTCTCTTATTTTTTTGACTTCATCAGTTAATCCCCCAATATCTTCATAAGTAACTTGTGGAATTTTTTCTTCTGAAATTTCAACAGATTTATTGCTTAAAATTAATTCAGTATTTTCAGAGATAAAACAAGGTTTATTTGGAATTGTATTCACTACAATAAATCTAATCTGTTGTATTGAACCACCAAGATTTCCAAAACCCATTCCTCCGAACATCTCATTTAAATTTCCAAAAATATCATTCATATCACCAAACTCATCGCTCATCAAATCTCTTCTTCTTTGAACTCCTCCTAAAACAACTATATCTCCTTTAACAACAGCTCTTCCTAATAATCCAGGTTTTAAATCACCTTGAACTCTTATGCCCTTTTGAGCAGGAGCAACTGTAACTTTGCTTGCCTCTTTTATTTCAGCTTTCCCAATTGTAACATTTTCAGAAACACCTGTTCTTGCATTTTTTCTGATTATTCCATCAATTCTTATTATTCCTTCTCCAACATCAGCAGGATAAGCTTTATCAGCAATTGCAATTGTCTCTCTATTTCCTTTAATTGCTACAATATCCCCCCTCTTAATTCCAAGTTCTTTCATAACTTCTGAATCTATTCTTGCAATTCCTTTGTAAGCATCATCTTGCAATGCTTCTGCAACTCTTAATTTTATTGGTTTTTTGTCGTTCATGTTAAAATCTCCTTAAACTTCTTCTTACTCCATAATTATCATATGCAATTCTTCTTGCTTCTTCGAGAGTAAATCCTGCATCCATTAAATCAAAAACTTGTCTTAAATCAGCATAAGCTCTAAATGATTGTTGGGTAGGTTGGACCTGAACAGCTTGAAATGAAGATAATTCTCTTAAAAAAGAACTTTCTCTAAATGTAAATTCTTTTGAATCATCCATATTCACTTGTCTAACAGGTATTTGATGTTCATTCATTTCAATTGATTATTAATATTTAATTTTGATAGGTTATGGCTTCGGTGATTTGTTTTGTTTGTTGTTATCATTTCACAACTCTTGCTTTCTATCTTCCCTCTTCCAATTTGATTATTAATTAATAATTTTTTCATCTTAATTCAACTTCTCCTTTTTAATTTCATTTATTTTATTATTAACATGATTTCCATTCAAATGATTGTTTCCATTTCCAAAATTAATGCTTATTCTACCAAATTCTTCAAAGCATAACCTTACCATGTCATCCATTATTTTTTCCTGTTCCTTCATAAAAGTTACGATTTCCTTAGGAATTGAAACAGCATAGCTGTTCCCAACAAATCTCATCTTTACATTGAATTCCTTTTTCCTTAAATTTATAAACTCATTATATTCCTGCGCATCTTTTGGATGGATTATTTTTGAATTGCATTTCGGGCAAACAACAGCCTTTAATACAAATCCATCTTTGTTAAAATTTGCAAGTTCCATCTTTATATTACATTTTGCACATAAAATTTTGTTGTCAAAAATATCAGTCATATTGGATTAAAAAGTTTAAAAATTTTTTATAAGAATTAGGATTAAAAAAAATAAGATCCGTCAGATTATTTTCTTTTTGTTTTTTTCCTGAATAATTTTTTTTCATTTTTGATTTTAAACCCTGAGGAGCTAGTTTCATACGAGATGACTTTGCTCTTACAGGGGAAAAGAGGTGTTTGAAGTATAGTGTATATACTTAACGTATATACAATAAAGATATACTATATAAACCTTTCGAATTATAAATTCATATCTTTCTAAAACATATTTTACATCATAATAATCTTTTAAAAACTAATTATCACTATAAAGTGATGAATATTAAAGAAAAAAATACTGAAAGGAGGATAGAATAAAATGAACAACAAATCAAACAAATTAAAAGCAGCAGGATTAGGGGCTTTAGTTATTTCAACAGCAGCTTTGCTTAATTCTGGATGTGAAACCTGTATAGGAATACATAGATTACCTCAAGCACAGGGATGTTATCAACAAAGTCCATGTGCAACTGGATACTATCAACAAAGTCCATGTTATCAACCAGAAGTTAGTGTATGCGGTCCAGCAGGATGTGGAACAGGAGCAATAGCTAAATAAATAGTATAATAACAAATGAAAAACAAATTAGTAAATGGATTAAGTGCTTTAGCAGTTTCAACAGCAGCTTTGCTTAATTCTGGATGTGAAATGTGTGGTGAACCTGCATATTATGAATATCCCTCATACTATCAGCCAGCACCCTGTTTTCAGCAACCACAATATTTTCAGCAGATTCCATGTCAGCCAATTTATAATGGAAATCAAACAGTTAGTCCAACTCCAATATATAATGGAAACAGAATTAATAAAACACAAGTAAGAACTATTGAACCAGAAGCAGAACCAGCAATGCCTCCTAAACCAATACCAGAAGAAATTCTAACACCAGAACCAATTAAACCATCTAATTTAAAATCTATTAAACCAATTAATAAAACCGCTTAAAATTATTTTTTTATTTCATTTTTTTACTTTTTTAATATTCTTTTCAGATATACAATGAAATAGAACCTATAAATTTTTAGAAGATATATTTCAAAAAACAAGATTATTTAAATATTAGATTAATTTAATTATTTACAGATTTATTTAATAATTGAAAGGAGGTAATGAACATTTTCACATTAGAAACTGAAATAAGAATAAAAATGTGAAAATGTGAAACAAAGATGAAATCAAATTTATTAACAAAAGTTTTTGGCTCAGCTGCTTTGCTAGGAGCATTATCAGTTCCAGCGAGTTCACAAGCAGGAGATGGAATTCATGTTTTAGGATTAAATATTCATACAAATACTGTTATCAGGCAAAAAATCATAAATTTTCCGGTTTACAAAAATGTTCCTGTTTATGCACATACTTGTCAAGGACTTGAATTTTTAGGATATCAACGTAGATTTGAAGGATATTACCCTCAGGTAAAAACAGTGGTAAAAGAAAAACTTCATGTAGTACGTGAACCCTGCAGACCAAGGCCTTACACTTGCACACCTAAACCAGCAACATGTGCTCCACAAATCTATGAAACACCAAGGCTGGCACCAATACCTGCACCTTCACAGCCAAATCTACAAATACATTAAATAAGAATTCGACAGAATTAAAAACCTATTTTCATAGTTATAATTATGAATTTAACAGAAATTAAAACAAAGACAAAACAATTTTGGAATTGGGTTTGGCATTCTGATTCTATTCTTAGCTGGCTAGTAGCTTTGATTTTTATTTTTATTTTTGTAAAATTTATCTTTTTCCCAACTCTTTCTTTAATAATGGGAACTTCTCTTCCACTTGCAGGAGTAGAATCTTCTAGTATGGACCACAAGATTGTTGAAAATGATTATGGAATATTAACTCTTTGTGATAAAACTTACTTAAAAAAGGATAAAATAATTATTAATTTTGATGAATACTGGAAAAACTGTGGAAAATGGTATGAAGAAAGAGAAATTTCCAAAGACGAATTTTTAAAATTTCCAATAAAAAATGGATTCAGCAAGGGAGATATAATCATTGTTTGGGGAAGATTTCAACCTAAATTAGGAGATATAATTATTTTCAAGCCAAATAAAGAATCAGAAGCTCCTAGGCCAATAATCCACAGAATAATAAAAATTGAAAATGGAACAATACAGACAAAGGGAGACCATAATCCAGAACAATTAAAAAGCTCAAATAATAATTACAGAACAGATGAAACCAGCATAAAAGAAGAACAGATTGTAGGGAAAGCAATTTTTAAAATACCCTATCTTGGATGGTTCAAAATAATTGTATCAGATATATTAAAAAAGATATTTTCATTGCTATAAAAAGCAAATAAGTATTACTCTTGAGAAGTAAGAAACACTTATATAGATTTTTTAATTAAAATAAAGTTCAAAAGAAGGAGGAGAAAAGTTTTTAAAGAAAGATAAAATAAAAAAAGATGGAATTTTGTCCAAAATGCGGTTGCGTTTTAGTTGCACAAAATAAGGACTTTAAATGTCCTCGTTGCAATTATAAAGCAAAATCAAAAATAAAAATAGAATCTACTGAAAAGATTGATTCAAAGCCGGAAATAGGAGTCATAAGGGATAAAGATACTGATGTTTTCCCTGTTATCAATGCAATTTGTCCTAAATGCCAGCATAAAGAAGCATATTTCTGGACTTCTCAAACAAGAGCCGGAGATGAAGCTGAAACCAAATTCTATAGATGTACTAAGTGCAAATATACCTGGCGGGAATATCATTAATCAAATCAACTTTTCAAATTCTTCTCTTGTCAAGAACCATGGGCTAAAGCCACATGGCGTGTCTGGTTCTTGATCACCCAAAAAATGCCTTTGCTTTTTATGGGCTAAATCCCATAGCGTACGCAAAGAGCATTTTTTATGTGTCAATTTTAAATCATGTTTTATAATTTTATTTAACAAACCTCTTCCAATGTCTCTTCCAGGATGATTAGGTATGATTGTTGTTCTCCCGTCAGAATGTTCAAAAAACATATGGCTTCCTTCTTGCCTTATAAACTTAAAACCTAATTGATTTAGAATTCTTATAACTTCTTTAGCGCTAAGCATAGGCAATTTTGCCATTTTTAAATTCCTTAAATTTCTATCTGTTGGAAAGCAAAAAACTTGTTATCTCCCAAATCAACTTTTTTGCATTTCAAATACAAAGATATTGCTTCTTTAGTATTTTTCATTAATTCATCAAGATTTTCTCCTTGCGTATGACATCCAGGAAGTCCAATTACTTCAGAAACAAACATTCCATCTTCATCCTGTTCAACAATCACATTAAATGTTACCATATAATTTTTAATTAATTTGATTTTATAAGTTTATCTGTGTTGGTTTGTTTAAGGATATTATTGATTTTCAATCTATATTCTGTAATCATAAAATATTTAAATACCCTTATTAATAATGATTTCCATATAAAAAGAACTGTTAAAAGATGGAAACGCAGATAAAGATGATTTCAGCTGCCACAGCAGTTTTGAAATTAAGAAAACAGAATCCAATGGCAATTGATGAAGATGTTTTTCAGCATGTTTCTGACTGTATTGAAAGAGAACGCATAAAAGAGGAAAAAGTGAAAATAGCAATGATAGCAGCTGCAGGTGAAACATTTAAAATAGCAAGGCAGAACCCAAAGTTTTCTGAAAAAGAGATTTTAAAGGAGCTGATACAAAAGATTCCGTTTATTGTTGAAAGAATAGAAGAAAATAATTAAATGTTTTTAATGGACCTGAGGGGATTTGGGAATTTTTGTTCCAAAAGTTTGGAATAGTTTATTTAATCGTAAATATCATCTCTTTTTCCAACTTTAACAATTAAAATCTCATTCTTTTCAGTATAGACTTCATAAGTTATTCTATGTTTTCCAACTCTTACTCTAAACACTTTTCCTTTTTCACCTTCAACTCTTTTTATGTCTTGTGGAAAGGGATTATTTGAAAGTTCTCTTATTCTTTGCATTAATCTTTGATATAATTCAGTATCACAATTTTTCAGAAATTTCTTAGATTTATTAGAAAGAGTTGTTTGATATGTCATTTTACTTCTTTATTGAAAAAAGATTATCTTGACTTATGCTTATGGATTTGTTCCATTTCTTTTTCAAAATCTTCTAAAGAAGTAGTTTCTCCTCTTTCATATTCTCCTCTTGCTTCTTCAAGTTCTTCTTTTTCTTTATCTGTTAAAATGCAATCTGGGTCAATCATATTATTCTTTATGAAATTTATATCTATTCTTATTTCCTTCAATTCATCTAAGATTTTTTTCATTTCAGTTTCCATATTTATTAATATATATTAGCATATTTAAAATTATCTGCAAATGAAAATATAGAATTTAATTAAATTCTTGCTTCTAAATCTGTTCTTAATCTTTGTAATTCAATTCTTCTTTCTTCACTCATTCTAGCATAAATTTCCTGCACTCTTTCTTGACAATATTGTATCCATTCATTTCTAAATTCTCCAGTTGATGCACTTTCATTATTGTGACAATCAATACATAATGTCAATAAATTGAATTCAGAATCATTATTTTTGTCATGGTCATATGATGAACAGCATGTGCTTTTCCATCTTCAGAGATACCACAAAATTGGCATTGATATTCATCTCTTGCTCTAACATATTTTTTCAGGATTAAAGTAAATAAATGTGAATATGGTAAAAATGAAGTTCCACCATTCCAACGAGGATTATTTTCACCGTTTACATTGGCATGATTTATTTTCATCTTCCTCCTAGTTAATTCTGAATGTTTTTTTCCTTTCATAGGACTATCATTAGTTTTAAACCATTCAAGAATTTTGAGTTTTGCCTCTAGTAAAATAGTAGAACCATCTCTTTCTTTTCTTTTTAGTTGTCCCAAAGACATTTTTTTCCTAATTTTTTCAGGAAGAGTTTTTCCATACCAATAACCCCTTTCTCCAGAATTTGCCTCTGATATTTTTCTTTTTATTTCTTCAGAATGATGTTTTCCATACATAGAATGATTTTCTCCAGACCTAATTTGAGATGCTAAATGAGAATTCCTATATTTTAAATCTTCAGCAGGAATTAATTTTCTTAAATATATTGAAATTCTATCTTTATTTGTATTATAAACTAAAGCAAGTTCACGTGTTGTAGTAAAATTTTCAATTTCTCCTCTTCTATGCTGTTCTACTTCTACAGCTACAATTTGCTGCAAATCAATTTGCTGTTCTAAACTTAATTTTGGTTTTTGTGCCATGTTGCTAAACTATCAAGAACCCTTTTTCCAAATTTATTTTATAATCAAACTTTTTTAAACATTTCCAATTTTTAGAAATGAAAGTAGTAATGGACCTGAGGGTCCTCACGAGTTAATTCGCTTCGCTCATAACTATAACTAAACAAACTTACCAATTTGTTATCATATTCATATTTTTTGAAGGAGGTTTTTTCACATAAGCGATTAATTCCATTCTTTCACAGCAACAAGGACAATAAACAACTCTCTTTTCTTTGCTTTTATTTAATATTTTATCTTCTATAACTGACTGTATCTCTATTTTTACAAATCTCTTAATATTATTTCTTGAATAAACTCCATAATACCTCACTAATTTAAAATTCCTTTCAGGAATGTGCTGAATGATTGCTGAAATAAAATCAAACACACTCATTGTCTTAAAATTCTTATTACCTTTGTTATCTTCATAATAAAAAGTCACACCCTTGCCATTGTAATCTATTATTCTTGAATTTGCAATAGCAGGGTGTCTAATATATCTTCCAATATATTTTATTAGCCCTTTTCTATAATGAAGTTTTTCAGGTTTTATGTAAGCAACAAATCCATTAGTGTATCTTCTAAAGCATAAGTCAATAATTGATTGAGGAATAAAACTCCTCAAGGCAGTAAGAAGATTATATTGCCATTTCTTGTGAAAAGTATTATAATCAATATAATTTCCTAATTTCACAAACTTGTTTTGTGAATTATATCCTCCTTCTGTAACTAATACATGAACATGAGGTTTGAATACAATATCCCTTCCAAATGGATGAAGAACAATAATAATTCCTGGAACAACTTCTTGTTTTAATGCAAATGAAAACATTTCTTTTATTGTTGCTGCTGCAACATCCATTAAAACTTTTTGCAATTCTCTTTTTTCCTTGACATAACTCCATAGAATTTCAGGCATGCTAAATGTCAGATGCCTGTAAGTAAGATTTTTGATTATCTTTTTTGTCAGTTTATCTGCCCATTTATCAGTATGCCTCTTGCCACAGCAAGAGCATATTCTTGAATTGCATCCAAATGGAACAATCAATTCCTTTCCACAATTGTTGCAATGAAAGATAAAACATCCTCTTTCCATGCCTTTGCAAGAAAGCATTTTCTCAACCTCTTTCAATTCAATATCTCTTACTTTATTGACAATCAGATAAGAATTCCAATTATTTTCAAAGATTTCTTTAACAGAGAAAGGTTTTTCTTCTAATACTTCTTTTATTATTTGTATTGTCTCGATAACAATACAAAGCCTTGCCCTTAAAAAAGGCAAGGTTTTTAATCATAAAGAATTCTATAGATTATATACTAAAATTTA